>Ga0307294_10000347_pt1 | contig 11429 bp, 11 predicted proteins | sample ER_DNA_151_FD_194468 | JGI IMG/M metagenome (GOLD analysis project Ga0307294, IMG submission 194468) | Bulk soil microbial communities from the East River watershed near Crested Butte, Colorado, United States - ER_DNA_151 | ecosystem: Environmental > Terrestrial > Soil > Floodplain | place... | reverse complement strand
CAGAGAGATGTCGGAGTGAACCAGCAGCCAATCGAAGGTCGAGCCGGCAACCGGCTTGATAACCGAGGCGGCCCGCCCCATCCCCAGCAGCGACACGCCGGCCTTTGAGATTGTCAGTGTGGCACTGGTCTTATAATTCCCTGGCGGAAACAGCACCGTGCCGCCTGTGGGCAAGGTCTGCACGTAGTTAATGGCGGCCTGGATCTTCGCCGTATCATCGGCCACACCGTCGCCTACCGCGCCATAGTCCATTACCGACACCCACTCACCGGCCTTGGTAATCACCGATCGGGTGATACCGCCGGTCCCTGGTGCGGTGTAGCTGTTGATATAGGTCTTGAGCGCCGTGGCCCCGAACCGACCCGATCCGGCACGTTCGCCGACAACCGAAGATGCATCGGTGACGGCACCGATATCCGGCATCTCGACAATACGGATGCTGTCGGTCTCGACGATGGGTGTGCCGCTCCGTGCCACCACCCGACGAACGCTATGGCTCATGCGAACAGGTGCTCCTCAGGATCGTCGGTATGGATCGGAATGTAGTCGTCGGTCTGCAGGTGCGGCGTCACAGCCAGGAACGGAGCGCCGATCTGCCGCACGACGATGCGGCCGGTAGTCAGCACCTCGGCGCCGTAGGTGTCGTAGTTGAGCTGCACGGCCCAACCGCAGCGGCGTGGCCACGGCACCAGGGAACCGGACGGCAGGAAGAAATCGAACGCGCCGACGACGCCGCTCGGATGGGTGCCCACCACGCTATGCAGCAACTGCCCGCAGCGTGGCAGCAGCAGGCCGTAGTCATCGTGCCAGCCCTGGATGTCGGCCCAGACGCTGAACACCGCTGACGGCCCACCGATGCCCCCGGACAACTCGATGCCTTGCGCGCACGGGTTGTCCGCATCGACAATAGTGACGCGCAGATAGAGGCTGTCGGCGACCGCAAGCACCAGGTCGCGGCGCGGTATGTGCAGCATCGAGGTGCGCAGATACGGCACCGTCATTGCGATGGAGGCCACGGCTTGCTCCTAGGTTGCGACGAACACCACGACGGTCGCAGTGGCAGGCGGTGTGGGCGGCGCTGTAGTGTCGTTGAGGATCGTGTCGCGCACCGGGTATTGCCGTGCGGTATCCTCCTGGACGATCAGCGGCGCCGGCCCACGGATAGGGTATTGGCGTGCCATCAGAACTCCGGATCGAGCCAGATGGCGGCCGTCGTGCCGGCAATGCGCGGCGTGAGGTAGACTGGGCCTTTAAGCTGCGGCTGCGGGGCCGATAGCGTGTAGGTCATCGCGAACCGCATGCCAGCGCGGAATGCCGCTGTCCCGTCTGTGACCGGCGTGCTGCCATCGGTTGCCGAGGCATAGCCTCCAGGCTCTGAGCCTGCCGTGGTCCCTGCCGTGGTGCAGAAAAACACTCGGCCCGTGTTGGATGTCTTGATCGCAGCGCCCAGTGCATATGGCGTGGTGTTGGCGCGTGCCGTCGCATCCCACGGCGAACCGTCTGTCGTCCAGTTCGTGGCAGCCGCCGATAGGTTGGAACGCGAGTTGTGCTGTAGCGCCATGAGCGGCGACGTGGCATCGCCGTGCCAAGCTGTCTCGAACCATATCTGCGCGTTGGTCGGCAGTGCAGCGGCATTCCAGATACCATACAGCGTGACGGTGACGTTGCTGCCTGTGGTGTCGTTCCATTTTACCATGGGCAACCCGGCGTAAGGCCGCAGTGACAGTGCCCCGGCCGCTGGCGTGTAGGCCCGTGACACTGACACCGTGCCATCACTGGCACCGCCTGTGCGGATGATCGTGATGTCCGTCGTCTCGGTGCCTTCCAGCGCGTATTTCTGCGCCAGCGATGTGGTGGTCGAGGCGGCCAGTCCGCTACCAACAACGTAGACCTCGGCGGCCGGCGATGTGGTTGCCGGGGAGATCGTGCCGCCGCCGAACTTGCAGCCGTAGAAGTTCAGCCGGTATTGCGAGTTGATCGTCCCTATGAAGCTCTTGCCGGCCACCATCGAGGAAAAGTCGATCCCTTCGAATGTGAAGAGGATGGGCTGTGAGACGACAGCGATCAGCGTGGTTGGAACTGAGGCCGGAAACGGCGTGCCCGTGTTTCGCCATTCGATCTCGCCTTGGGAAAGCGCTAGATTGTAGGCAATGCCGTTGAACGACATCTGCGTGTTGTTGAGCACTATGCGGCTCGGTGTGCCGTTACCCGTGGCGCCGATGGTAATGCGCGTCGAGGCCGAGTTGGTCGTGCTGGACAGCCGCAGCACGCACGCGTCGTAGTACTGGAAGCAGTTGCCGTTGAGACCGATGGTAAGCCCGCAGATGCCTGCGGCGGTGATCCCGGCGTTGAATGTCAGCCCGTAGATGTAGGCGCTACCGGCGGTGGTGATGCTGAAGATGCCGGTGGTCGCAACGGAGCCTGTCGTGCGCCAGTCGGTGGACGCGACCGGATGCGTGGCGGTGTTCAGAACACACAGCACGATGTTGGGGTTAGCGGGCGTCCCTGGGAAGGTGACGGTCAGGTTGGCGCCAGGCGCCTCGGCATGGTCATGCGCAACGTAGATCGTGTCACCGGCCACAACCGAGGTCATCGTCGTCAGTGTGGTGCGCGCGTTGGTCCAGCTCAGACCGTCGCCTGTGCCAGCCGCACCGCTACGAACGTACCATGGGCCTGCCACTAGCGGTTCGCGATGAGCGTGAGAAACACGTTGGCCAGCGTAGCGTCAGCGGAGGCTGGGCCGGTGATGCGGATGAAGTCGCCGGCTGCGATGGCCTTGGTAGTGCCGCCGCTCGTCGCCAGGGCGCCTGCATGTCCGCCAACGGAGAACGTCAGCGTGCCGATCGTGGTGTAATTGCCGCCTACGGTCGGATCAGACGCAGCCGGGCACTGACCCACCGTCAGCACCGTGCTGGCCGTGGCATTGGCCAGTGAGCCGCAGCGCGACGATGCGCCTGACGTTGTGGTGCCAAAGTTGGCCGGGAAGGTGACGGCCTGGCCGACCTGGTGGACGAGCAGCACTTGCGACGCGGTGAGCACACCACCGACGTAGCCAGCCATGGTGTATGCGGTGCCAACTCCAGCAGCGACTGCGGAGGTGACGGAGACTGTAGTGGCGTAGGGCGCCAGCGTGGTGGTGACGTTGGCCGCCGTCTGGTAGCCGCTGGGGTTGGTGGCGTTGTAGGGCGTGAACGTCAGCGCCGTCGTCACATCGCCCGAGGTCAGCGTGACCGCGCCGGTGCGGGTGTTGAATGAGCCGACCGCAGCCGTCCAACCCAGATTGCGGCGAGCGTAGAAGACCGAGTCATTCGGCGCCTCAGCGATGCCGCCGCCTCCGCCGCCAGCAGCGACAGCAGCGCCGACAAACGCCGTCGTCGCAACCTGCGTGCTGGTCGTGCCAGGCGCAGCCGTGGGCGCAGTCACTGCCGAGCTGAACGCACCACCAACTGCGGTGACATTGCCGGTGCCGTCTACCTGGAAGCCAGTGGACTTAAACGCAGCATCAAGAAACGCGATGCTGGAAAAGTCCACGCCCAGCTTCGCCGCCTTGGGTATCGCTGCCGAGAACGGTGTGCCAGCACCGATCAACGTGCCATTAGCGATGTCAATCGGCCAGTAGCCATCCTGGCTGCAGAAATTGAGCCCTATCCTGAAGCCAAGGGTTGCTGCCGATGACGCAGCCAGCCCGATTCCATAATCAGCGACGCTTCCCTGTGCAGCGTCGTTATCCCAAAGAACGACCTTGAACCCCTCCTTGTAACCAACACTGACGCCAGCCGCCGCGACAACATCGATCTCACCACCGACAACCGAGTTCCAGAATGTAGCCCCAGAAAGCAGTCGAGCGAGGAAATTGAAACCGAACATATTGCCCACGAATGAGCCGGCGGTCCCGTTATCATTAACATTGGACGACGCATCGGCGCCGATCGCGGTGAAGTATTTGTTCTTGTCTAGGTTCCCGCTCTTCGCCGTCTGTTGCAGCGAGACGAAAGCGCCCGTCCGGTGCCCCTTTACGTTAGAACCGCCGAATTGGTGTCCGATGTATGTGCTGTAAAGACCGCCCGCCGCTCCACCATCCACGTTGTCGCCGCTCACCACCAGACTGTTAGAAGATAGGACTTGCGCGGCGCCGGTATATGTCCCGCTGTAGCTGATGAAACTGGATATACCCCGGTCGGGCGCCGCAGTGATCGTGGAACTACGAAACACGCGATGGGTGGCAGCCGTGACGATATTAGTCACATTCAACGCGTTGCCCGCCGCGCTGAAGGTCGTGACCCCCGCCACCGTTCCGCCGTTCAGCGGCAGAACACCCACCCATGCCGGCGTTGCCCCACCACGCCCGTAGATCGTACCGTCCGTTCCAGGCTCGGGGATGCCGCCACCACCACCAGCCAGCGCCGGATGGACGTGATCGCCGCGCGCAAGTGCTGTGCTGACACCAGCAGAGCCAGCGCCGCTCTCAACCAGCGGCACCGCGTCGGACGGCACGCCACCAGCACCGTCCTCGCCGTCCACTCCAGGAGGCCCGACCGGACCCATCGGCCCCGGAGGCCCGCGCCAGTCCTCGCCTGTCGGGTCGCACGGCACGTCCGGCGGCTGTGGCTGCCCGGCAAAGCCCGGCCCGCCAGGGAGGCTCAGGAACCCGTCCGCGCTCGCTGGGGCGCCCACAGGCTCCACAGGCGCCGCAGGGGTGCCAACGAAGCTGGGGCCGCCAGGGATCACACCGTCAGGAGGCGACATCATCCACCTCGCGCAGTTGCGCCACGTTGGGCCGATCCGCAGCGAGGCACTGCTGATGTATCTCGCGGATCAGCGGATCCGACACGCGATGCGGGATCGCTGCCTCGCCAAGAATGCCCAGCACCTGCTGCCAGCGTTCGGCGGTCAGGGTGACGGCGATGGCTGTCTGCGCGTCGATCATGTGAGCCTCACGCCGAGGTACTGTCGGTGACCAGTCCATAGGCCGCCAGCGCCGTCATCAGACTGGCCAACGCGGCATTCGACCCTTTGGCACCGGACACTGTCGGCTTGGCCACTGGAGCCGTGTTGTTAAAACCGATGGTGCTGTTGAATCGCGACGGCCCGGTGACCGTTATCCCGTTATTTGTTTCAAACTGCACCGAGTTCGTATTTACTCCGGCTGCTGAGGTATAGCGAATGAGCATCGGCGCATCGGCCAGCGTCCTGGTGTCATGCTGAAAGAACCACGCCCCCTTGGCCGTGTTGGGTCTAGCCACCGCACCGGCTCCAGTGATGTAGAGGTTGAACGCCAGATAGGCGATTGCGCCTCCGCTTGCGCCGACCTGATACGAATAGCAAAGCGAGTTGGCGTTTGCCGCGACGCTGTCGCCCATCTGGAACGTCAACCCGGAATTGCCGCTTGTCACGGTCGTCTGCTGCACCAGCACCGTGCCAGTGAGCGTCGGGGCTGCAGTCAACGCATAGGGCGCCAAAGCGGTCGTGATCTGCGCTGCGGTCTGATATCCGCTTGGATTGCTCGCCGCATACCGGCTGGTGTCTGACGGGTGAACGTGATCAGCCTTTGCCCATGTCGTGCCGGCACCAATATCGGCACTACCGTTCATCAGCGGGAGAGTGGATGAAGCAACCGGGACACTGGCCGTGGTGGCGTAGCCTGACAGCAGCGCAGTAAACCCGGCACCGGACACCGCACCGCTGGCCGCCAGTGTGGTGAAGGCGCCGCCGGCAGCCGCGACATTGCCGGAACCATCCACCGTAAACCCGGTCGATTTCAGGAATGCCGTGCTGAACGTGACGGCGCTGAAGTCGATGCCGAACGCGCAGGCATATGGCAGTGGCCCGGCCAGTAGTGGGTTTGATGCAACCGTGCTGATCAGCCGCCCGTCCGACCGGATCGGCCAATATCCGTCGTCGCTGCCGAACGAGATGCCGGTCGGCATCTGTTGGTTGGTGTTACGCGCCTGCCCCATGCCGAGCATGTAATCGGTCTGCATTTGCAAAACTTGATCGTTGTTCTGCAATGCGATCTTCACACCCTGCAGCCGCGCCGCGCTGGCGCCCGCACTGATGCCCATGTTGAACTCGTGCGCGATGCAGGCGTCCCAGAATGTCGCGCCGGATTGCAGCGTTGCAGAGCTGATCCCGCCCCACAGAGAACCCCAGCTGTTGCCCGATCCAGATGTGCCGCCGACATTCCCCGAGGCGCGCGCGTAGGTCCACTGGCCGGCGAACATATTGCCCGCGACCGCCGCCTTGTTGCCGGTGCCGCCGGCATAGTTGAAATCAATGTTCAGCCCGAGACGATTGCCGATCGAGGCGCCGCCGCCGCCGTGATATTCCAGCGAGAACTCGGCCATGCCGCCACCGACTGCGGCGCTCATCGTGTCGGTTATGACGTTGAGGCGCATCAGGCCGAGATTTCCGCTCGACTTGGTGCCGGACAGGTTGGTGCTGAAATTGAACGGCGTCACAAAGTTGGCGCCCGCACCGAGCGCCTGATTGTTGGCAACGGTAATGCCGCCATCGACGGTAAAGGTGATTGGCACGGTGGTGACGCCGGCCGATGACGTAACACCGAATAGCAGCGAGGTATCCGCTGCCGTTCGCACGTCATGCTGGATGGCCCAGCCGTTCTTGGCGGCATTGATACGCGATCCACCCACGCCAGCCGTGTTGACGTATGAATTGAACCCGATAGAAGCCACGGCGCCAGAAGCCGACCCTACCTTGTAGCTCAACAGCATCGGGTTGTTGTTGGCGGCCAGTGTATCGCCAGCGTGCAATATTGCTCCAGAGCCAAGGCCCAGACCAACGGTTCGGCTGAATGTCGTTGGCCCCGTGACGATGCCGCCGGTCAGCGGCAGTGTCGCTATCCATGCCGGCGTCGCTCCGCCGCGCCCGTAGATCGTGCCGTCTGTCGGCGCTTCTGGAAAATCCGGTCCAGGAGGTCCGACAGGCCCGACAGGTCCAGGTGGCCCGACAGGTCCAGGTGGCCCGACCCACTCAGCCGGATCAGGCGGCCCCTCGGACGTGCTGTAGTCGCTGTAGCGGATGCGGTAGGACATGGCTCAGAAGTAGCTCCCACGCATGGTTTCGCCGGATGTCGGCAGAGCGATGAACCGGAAGATGGACACCTCGGCCTGACGCGCTTCCTGCGGGTTGCTCTGCCCGCCGAACAGCGGAGCCAGCCGCTGCGCCGCCATCAGCACGTACGCATCGGCGACCGGCTCCGGTATGTCCATGGATGTCCATCGAGCGATGCCCCGGCTCACGAGATCGTCGTGGATTGCCTGCACCGCCTGCTGCGCGTTGTCGTCAGCGCTCAGCACCATGACGCCAGCCCGCACCCGGCCCTCCAGCAGCTTCACCACCGCCGGGTCCGCCGTCTTGCCGAACGCCGTCGAACCGAATGCCGCCGTGAGCTTGGTGTATTCCTCGGCGAACGCGCGCGGGATGGCGTCCTGCGTCCAGAACACCGTTCCCTGCGCGTCGAGCGACGCATGCACCGAGGCGACGCGGTCGAGCATCAGCGCCTGATCGGATGCTAATGGCGTCTCGTCCGAGGCGATCACACCCAACTCGACCAGCGCCTGCGTGGCGATCGTGGCAGGCGTCAGCACCTCGGTGAGCGTCGGGCTGTCGCCCACCGGGACCACGCGGACACCCAGGCGCCTAAGCGCCTGCTGTGCCACGGTTGCGACGGATCGCGTCACGCGACAGTCACGCTGTTGGATACCGGCGCTGCGGTAGAGCCAGCCGCATTGGTCGCCGTCACCGTGCAGGTAGCCGCCTTGCCGACATCGCCGGCCTGCACAGCGTAGTCAGCCGTGCCCGTGCCCGCGTCCACACCGTCGAGCTTCCACTGGTAGGCGTACGATGTCGGCTCGCCCGTCCAATTCCCCATGGTGCAGTTCAGCGTGCTGCCCGACTGCGTGACGAGCGGCACATCAACCACGGTCGGTGCAGTCGGCGTCTCGCCACCACCGCCATTGCCGGTGCCAGGCGGCACGTCCGGGTCGGTCACCTCGTTGCTCGGGTCTTGCGGGTCCAGTCCCATCTCGACGTAGCCCGCGTTCCTCAGCAGCGTGTTCTCCACGATGGTCGGGTAGACCCCTTTGGCGCCCGCTGCGGCGGCGCTGTCAGGCGGCAGCACGACCTGGGCACCGATAGTGCCCGCAAATCCCTCCTCCGTCGGTGGCTCAATCTCGGCCTGCTGCGCGCCCTGGATCACCGGGGCCGGCACTGGCGGTGCGGGCCGCACGTTGCGTCGCTCGTGCTCGCGCTCGTCGTTCATGCCCGTGCCCTCTGCTGGCGCGCACTGTCGTCACCCGCCAGGCCCTGACTGATGCCGGCCGCTAGGCTGCTGACCTTGGTGGCGCGGGCATCTGGCAACGGAGGCGCCTCACGCTGCACCATCTCGTCGTTCATGCGCGGACGCGGCGGCCCGCTGCAGTCGGCCGGGTCAAGGCCCATCTCACCGAGCCACGTATCGCGGGCGATCGTATTGCCCTCGATGGTGCCAGCAGCGCCGCCACGGGCGCCCAGGGAGCCGTCCTCGTTGAAGTCCAGCACGACCTGTGCGCCGATGCTGGCGGCCGCCCAGCCGGCCCGTAGCTCGGCCTGCTGCTTGTCCCGCGCCGCCTTGTCCTCGGACGACAGCGCCTGCCGGCGCCGCCCCTGGCCACGCTGCTCCTGCCGTGCCTCGCGCTCGTGCTGCTCTTCCTGGCGCGGTGTGTGGTCCTCCTGCGGCGTGCGTGCCGCCGGTCCTGCGCCCGGATGCGGCATGCCCCGGTCGTCGTCGTCTCGCTTCTTGTCAGCCATGGGAAGTCTCCCGGTTGGAGGTGGAGGCACGCCGGCCCCCACCTGTCCAATTACAGGAGGCGGCCGCGACGCTTGGCGAATACGATGGGATCGATGGCCCACTTCTTCGAGTTGCATGACCGGCACAGCAACTGGATGTTGCTGATCCAGTTAGAGCCACCTCGCATCAGTGGGACGATATGGTCTGCGTGGTAGCCCTTACCGAGGGCCACTGTGCAGTAAACGCACTTACCTGCCTGTTTCTTGAATAACGCCTTCAACTCGTCTGCGGTGAACGATCCTTCTGCCTCACGTTCACGCGCTCTGCGACGCTGCTTGATAGCCCGAGATGCCTCCGGGTTCTCCTTGCGCCACTGTTGGACCTTCTCGGGATAGCGTTCGCGCCAACGTTGCGTCTTAGCCGCGGCTCGTTCTGGATAGGCGATCGCCCATGCTCGACCGGTCTCTGCAATCCGCTCTTTGATAGCGGGTTGTAACCGATGGGCCTTGAGCTTCTCTGCGTGCCTCTGGTTGTAGAGATTCTTGTGCTTCAGAGCGGTGTCGCGATGGTTCCAGTAATATGCTCGGAACCTATCCCGCATCCCCTCATCGCCTAGTTCTACCTTGAGACGCTGATAGCGCTCCGCAGTCTTGACGTTCTTCTCAGCGCGGTGTGCCTCGTCATACTTGAGCGCATAGCGACGCTTGTTTTCTAGCTGCTCATCGGTCATGGCTGCCGTCCTGGCACACAGGATGCAGCCGCCGTCCACCGTGGTTCGTTCGCTGATGTGTCCGTATTTACAGGGCCTATCCGGCCCCATGAAGTAGCGCTTCAGCCCGTTAACCTTAGCCTCGGCGCGCGTGACGACCGGCCCTGAGTAGGGCACGATTGGGAGAGCCATGACGGTGTTGCCTCATCGTTGTGGTCAGAGGCCCGTTGGTGCGTCGAACACCTTCGGGCCTCGCCTCCTTATACGTCCGGCTCTGCTGTGTAGTCAATGCGATTATGCATCTGGTTCACTGGCCGACCAGATTGTAAATACGCCGTTGTCTACAGGTTTTGTCTGATCGACTGTAGGGTCGGTGCCGAAACGCAACTTCGCCACGCCCCTGATTTCCATTACGCCAACGCCACTAAAATAGCCATAATCCCTCTCGTTCGTTATGGCCTTCGTCCGCTGTGCCCAGGCAATGCCGAGAGCCTGCGCGCCACAAAGGTAGGACGCCGCTGCATCCACCGTAGCGCCTGCACCCACGTCTGGCACGACAGGCAGTTCGGGGATTTCACGTATAATCATGCCATTCCAAAGTATATCCCCTGCTGTAAACAGCGGATTGTCGCGGCCACGGTCCCACGCATACTGCAGGGCATTGATGATCGTCGGGTCTTGCATAAGGTCGCGGAACGGCAGGCTTGGCACGAACACCACGTACCACTCCTCATCGCCGCTCACCCGGATCGGACGGATCTTCGGATTGGCGGTGCGCGCAAGCCGCTTGGCCAGGGTGAGCTGTGCGGCTGTGAGCTTGTCGGCGGTGTTGTCGATCGTGGTCAGCGCGGTGGCATAGACGTTGGACACCGCGTTCACCTTGGAATTGCCGAACAGCACGCGGTCGGCGTTGTTGGTGAGCCACGTATTGCGCTGTGCTGCGGATGCTGCCGCGTAGGTGAGCTGCACATCGCCGTCAGCCGTGATGGCACCGAGCGAGGTGATGATGTCCGCTCTGAGCTTATTGGCCGCCCAGTTCTTCAGCACCTGGCGCCCGGCCTGCAGCAGATCGATGACCGACTTCTGCTCGTCCCACTGGCTCACCGCCACGGCATGGCGGATGACAGACACCGCCACTTTCAGGCTTCGGGCGTTGAGGATTTCCTCATTGCCTTCGAGCACGGTGTTGCCGGTTACGCCTGCGCCCACCAGGTTGCGGACGGTGGGGAAGACGACGCTGTCGCCGGGCTTACGCGTAAGATCCGTTTGAAGCTGGATCATCGCGTCCATACTTGTGCCGAAGTATGGGCTGAACTGGTTTTCTCTGAGATATTCTACCCAGAAGTCGGAACTCCATTGGATTGGAGTTAGTCCCGGCCTGGCGGCCGTTACATTCATGTCAGCCATTGTTGGGGTTTTCCGCACTGAGCGATGCGGACTGCTTCAACGACCCTATGTCCTTGTGGTCGAAACGCCCGGACGAACGACCCGGCGACGGTCGGCACCCGTCAGGCTCACCCGGAGACGGTGATCACCACTTCAACGACCTGGTGATGGACGAAACGCCCGATTGCCCCCGGCGGCGGGTAGGCACGTCCGGCTCTCCGAAGTCCACCGTGCCGACACCGGCAATGCGGAGGAAGCGCGGAGGGTCGATCACTGTGAACAGAACGCTCGCGGTGCTGCATCGGGCACAAGGCTCTGCACACTGTGCAGATGGCCCGTTCATGATCCTGCACATTCGCAGGAGCACACGACGCAATTGGTCTACGGTGAGTTCTGGCTTGTCCTGCACAGACTTAGAAGCGCGGCCCGACTGTGCCGTTAGTGCGCTTACGGTTCTGAATACTGGAAACCACGTCGTCGAGGCTCGGCTCACCGGTCCATCCTGGCGTGGTGCGCCCTGCGACGCTGCGTGCGGTGGCGAGGCTT
>Ga0307294_10000345_pt1 | contig 11463 bp, 14 predicted proteins | sample ER_DNA_151_FD_194468 | JGI IMG/M metagenome (GOLD analysis project Ga0307294, IMG submission 194468) | Bulk soil microbial communities from the East River watershed near Crested Butte, Colorado, United States - ER_DNA_151 | ecosystem: Environmental > Terrestrial > Soil > Floodplain | place... | reverse complement strand
TCGCGTGAACAGGCCGTCGGCCAGCATGGCCCTGGCGCCCTGAACTATTTCCTCCGCAGGTTGGGCGATGAACATCAGGGTGCCCTTCCACTGCTCCTTGAGGCCGAGCAGCGTCTTCGCTGTCCCCACCCAACTCGCCATGTGGATGTCATGGCCGCAGCTATGCGCCACGAACGTCTCGCGGCCGTTCCAGAGGGCCTTGTCGCGGCTTGCATAGGCAAGTCCGGTTTTCTCTTCCATCGGCAGCGCGTCGAGTTCGGTGCGCACCATGATGGTGGGACCGTCGCCGTTGCTGTAGAGGGCAACCAGACCGGTCTTGCCGACCTTCTCGGTGACCTCGAACCCGAGCGCACGCATTTCGGCCGCGAGTTTTGCCGCGGTCTTCACCTCTTCAAAGGCGAGTTCCGGATGCGCGTGGATATCCTTGTAGAGCGCGTCGAGCCTGGGATAGTCGGCTTCGACCGACGCCTCGATCGCGGCCGCGAGCCGCGCCACGACCATTTCCGCGTGAACGGGCCAAACAGTTGCGAGGTACAGCGCGGCGGAAACCAGCAAAGGCTTGGGAAGGTGCTTCATGGCGACGATGCTCCCTCGCCGCCCGGATGCGGAATTATCGTTCCACGCGAGCGACCCTCGGCAGATTGGACGACGGACGGGCGGGTGTCCAGCCGGGCAGGCCATCGTCGGGGGATGCGCCCCCCCTCGCCCTGGTATATTGCGAAAGGCTCCGCTATCCCGCGGCGCCCTCGGGCGACAATTTCACAGCCAACGCGGCAAGGAACTGCAGGCATGACAGGCAAGGCACGACAGATCGAGCGTAACGGTGTGCTGGCGCCGACGGTCAATCGCCCAATCCCGCAGCCGCGCGCCGGCGAACTGCTGCTGAAGATCCATGCCACCAGCCTCAATTTTCATGATCTCGTCGGCATCGACGGCGGCATCCGCGGATTGCCCGTTCCGCGCGTCCCCTGCTCCGACGCCTCGGCGACGGTTCTGGCGGTGGGAGATGGAAGCAAACGGTTCGCCGTCGGCGACGCTGTCATCCCGAACTTTTTCCTGAACTGGAAAAGCGGACCGGTCTCGCGCGACGTGATGTCGCCCGTGCTCGGTGACCAGGTCGATGGCACGCTGCAGACCCATCTCTGTCTCCCAGTGGCCTCGGTGGTGCGCGCGCCGGCCGGACTGAAGCATGAGGAAATCGCGACGCTCGGCTGCGCCGCTCTCACCGCCTGGCGCAGCGTGGTCCTCGAGGCGCGGGTCCAGCCCGGGCAGACCGTCGTGCTGCAGGGCACCGGCGGCGTCTCACTGGCCGCGCTCGCCTTCGCAAAAATGCTGGGCGCACGGGTCATCCTCACCTCCTCCTCCGACGAGAAGCTGGCCCGGGCGCGGCAACTCGGCGCCGACGTGCTGATCAACTATCGCACCACGCCGGACTGGTCCGCCGCCGTGCTCGCCGCCACCGCCGGCGAAGGCGCCCATCTCGTCGTAGAGGTTGGCGGCGGCGAAACCCTGGCCCAGGCGGTCAAGGCCAGCAGGCTCGGCGGCCACATCTCGGTGATCGGAATTCTTACCGGCTATCAGGCGGCGAGCTTTCCGCTAGCGGTGGTGATGGGCAAGAACCTCACGGTCAGGGGCATCACCGTCGGCAGCGTCGCCAACCTCGATGCCATGTGCCGGGCGATCGAGCTCAACGGCTACCGGCCGGTGATCGACCAGGTGTTCGATCTCGATCACGCGCAGGAAGCGGTCGCTGCCATGAAGCAGCAGAAACATTTCGGCAAGATCGTGATCCGGATCGCGGATACGAATTGAGCGGGCGCGCTAGCCGCCCTTCCCGTCATCCAGACTGACGATCACGGCGGCATTGGCGATGATGATTGAGTCGCCGCCGCTCTCGGCCGGGATTTCGAGCCCGCCCTTGACCGCTGACACCGTCACCGTGCCGTACGGCAGTTCCTTGGCGACCGCCGCGGTATCGACCGTGCTGGGATCCGGCACACCGATGGTGACGTCGACAAACATGTCGGCGGATGTCTTGCCCACCATCCGGAAGAAGCCGAGGCTGGAGTGGCGGATGGCGTCGGAAACCGCGCGCTTGGCAGCCTTGGTTGAGTCCTTGCCATGGACATCGACGCCCATGCCCATTTCGGTGATACAGCGCACGCGTCCCATTGATCTTCCATCCTTTCGCTGCGAGGTCAGATCGGGATGCATTTCACATCGGCGGCATCTTGTCGAATGTCGGCACCGCCGGATCGAGATGGTCCCAGGCGTAACCGCGCATCCCGTAGGTGACGGCTTGTGGCTTGAATCGGCTGGGATCGTCGAGGCTCGCCGCGTGCACGGTGAAGAGATCCGGCATTGCCGCAAACGTCAAAAAAACCGGCGACCCGCAGGTCGGGCAGAAGCCATGCGTTTTCACATTGCCGCTATCGGCAACGACATCACAATGCACCGCCTTGCCTTCAAGCTTCACGCTCTTCCTGTCCGCAAATGTCAGGTAAGACCCGTGCCCGGTGCCGCTCCTGCGCTGACAATCCTGGCACTGGCAGTGGTTCATGAATACAGGCTGGCCGGCAATTTCATAACGGATCGCGCCGCAGGCGCATCCGCCGGTGTAAGCTTCAATCATTTTGGTCCCTTCATTGGAGAGGCGCGAGGCCGCGTCAATTTCGAATGCCGGATCAGGACCGGCCGCTCCTGCCTCGCCGGCTGGAAATCAGTTTTAGCCAAGGCGCCAGATGGAACGCACTCATCAACAGGTACATCGGGAGCATTCCGCTCAGCGGTGATGCACTCGAACACAACACATCCGGCGATCCGCCGCCAAGAATGCCCGTCAGCAGCGCCATGAGCGCGAAGGTCGGCGCGGCGGCGAGGTATAGCAAGTCGGCTGCGCCCATCGCTGTCGCGCTGTCGTGTTCGCCATCGATCACGCCGCAGCCGCGCCTTCCGGTAACAGCCTCGCTCATGTTTTCTCTCCTGGCTTCTTCGCTCCTCCCGCCGCGCGCAAGAGCGCGCGGAGCGAGAAGACAAGGAAAGCGTCAGCCGGCGCGTTCCCGCATGGCGGCTTCCCCGGCGTCCGACACCTCGACCCATTTCGGGTCCGGCGCGGCGTTGGGGACGTAACTGTCGTGCCAGTTCCACCACTTGTAGGTGGGTGTCTGCGGATAACCTGGGGGTGAGTCTTCCCACACTTCCTGGCGCCCGAGTGCGGTGATGTCGAGGTAGCTCCAGGTGCTTCCCATCGCCTCGTCACCACGGCTGTTGATGAAGTAGGTGCGGTAAACCTTGTTGCCGTCGCGGATGAAGGCGTTGGTGCCGTGCCACTCGCCGACGCCGAAGTCGGCGTCGAAACCGTCGGTGATGGTGTACCAGGGCATCTCCCATCCCATCCGCGCTTTCAGGCGCGCGATGTCCGCCTGCGGCGCGCGCGAGACGAAGGCGAGCGTGGTATCGCGGGCGTTGAGATGGGCGACATGGGCGACCTGGTCGGCCACCATGGAGCAGCCGCGGCAGGCCTGTTCGGGCCAGCCATGCACGCCGGGCTCGAAGAAGGCGCGGTAGACGATCAGCTGATGGCGGCCGTCGAACAAATCAAGCAGGCTCGCTTTGCCCTTGGGCCCGTCGAACGCGTACGCCTTCTCCACCGCCAGCCACGGCATCCGCCGGCGCTCGGCAGCCAGCGCGTCGCGGGCGCGGGTCATGGCCTTCTCCTTGACGAGAAGTTGCTGGCGCGCGGCTTCCCATTGCTCCGCCGAAACGACATGAGTCTTCATGGCTAACCTCCTGTTCGATGATTGTTGCGTTCCGTCAAACCGGAAGCCGCCGGTCATATTCCTTCTGCAAGCGACTCCAGCCCTCCCAGAACGGCGCCGGCTCGTTGCCGTTGGCGCGGGCGACCAGAATATCGAGATGCATGTGCCAGCCGGCACCGACCTTGAGCATGGTCGAGCGGTCGGGCAGACGGCGATGGGTCACGGTGAGCAGCACGCCTGCGCCCCTCGGCTCCAGTTCGAAGGTGACGTCGCCGCTGTTGTTCCAGGCAATGGACAGCTTTCGCGGCGGATCGAGCTCGGTGATCCGGCTCTGCATCCGGTGTTCTTCAGGGAAGCCGTCCGGCCGTGCGCTGGGCGGGTCGTTGAGTTCGTCGTTGCGCCAGACCAGTTCGACGGGCGCCCCGACCTTCATCTCCATCGCGCCCGCCGCCAGCCATTTGCGGCGCAGTTCGCTGTCGGTGAGATAGGCCCAGATGCGCTCCACCGGACCGGGCAGCAACCGCTGGATCTTCAACGTCGTGGGTTCGATCAGTTCGCCCCAGCCGTCAGGTTTTGTCTTCATATCCATCTTCCTACTCCTTCAGCTTTTTTGCCTTTGTCACCTTGGTCGCGTTCGCCTCGTCTTCCGCGCGCAGCAGAGATTCCAGCGTGTCGAGTTTTTCATTCCAGAAGCGCTGATAACGCCGCAGCCACGCATTGGCTTCCGCCAGCCGCGCCGCCTCGAGCCGGCACAGATGGCTGCGGCCGCGGATCGTCCGCGTCACCAGTCCGGCGTGCTCCAGCACCCGCACATGTTTCGATGCGCCCGCAAAACTCATGCTGAACGGGGTCGCCAGTTCCCCGATCGTCAGTTCCCGTTCCGCGAGCTGGCCCAGCATGGCGCGCCGCGTCGGATCCGCGAGGGCATGAAACACGGCATCGAGATGGGCATGTTGTTCAACCATGTGGTTAAGCATAAGCATCCGAGATGGATTGTCAACCGATCGGTTTAATTTCTTTTTCGCTGATACCGACGGGGTTCGGGCGCTAGCCGTCCGGCACGGTGTAGACGGCGCAGGGACCAGCAATGCCGCGCAGCGCATGCGTTCCCAGCGGGATCAGGTCTGTGGTGGTCTCAGTGGCGAGCGCGCCGGAAACCAGCACCGTTCGGCCGAGTGGGCGGCACAGCCCCTCCAGCCGGCTCACCAGATTGACGGCGGGGCCGATCGCGGTGAAATCCAGCCGATCGGCGGCGCCGATATTGCCCCACAGCATCTCGCCAAGATGCAGCGCGGCGCCGAAAGCCAGGGAGGGCAACCCCTGCTCTCGCCTGGTTACATCAAGGTGAGCCATTCCGGCCTGTGCGGACGACACCGCGCGCAGCGCCGCGTTGCAGGCATCGCGGGGCTTGTCATCCATGACCGGAAAGATCGCCAGCATGCCATCGCCGATGAATTTCAGCACTTCGCCGCCGAAGGCGTGAACGGAGCCGGCCATGCAGTCGAACCAGGCATCCAGCGCGGCGATGACAGCCGCTGGCGGCTCGGCCTCGGACAGCGCGGTGAAACCGCGCAGATCGGCGTAGAGCAACGCCGCACGGATGGTTTCGCCGACATCGCGCCGCAGCGGTCCTGCCAGGACGCGGGCAGCGCTGCGCCGGCCGAGATAAGCCTCGAGCGCCGCAGCCAGTGTCGCCCGCGCCGAAAGGGCCGCGAGCGGCGCCGCGGCAAAACGCGCGACCTCATGGAGCCGCACGACCTCTGCTTCCGTGAACTGGCGCGGACCGATCCAGCCGAGCACCGGTCCATCCGATCCCGCGGCCACGACGTCTTCATGCACCGCCCCGCTTGCGAGCCCGGCCAACCAGCGGCGACTAGCATCGCCCGAGGAATCCGCTGGTCCCGTGCCCGCCAATCCAGCCGACGCAAATCCCACCGCCTCGATCACCACGCCGCTATCGGCCCGCCACAGCCAGCTGCGGCGCGCAATGATCGGGTGCGGGACGGCAAGTGTGAGGGCGCCGCCGACGAGCGGCAGATCATCCGCGATCAGGCGGGCACCGAGTTCGGCGAGGAACCGGTCAGCACCCGGTGAAGCGCTGGCCGCGTCGACCAGCCATGTCAGCGTCGAACCAAGTTGCATGGGTTGATCATGTGGCAGGGCCGCCTCATTGTCATCAGCCACACTTGGCAATTCCTCGTGCCGCCATATCTTCGCATCAGGTTGCAGCATCCGTGGTGTCAATGGCCAACGAGGTTTCCATGACTGAATCGTTTGTGGTCCAGCGCGAGACCCATATCGCGGCGCCACGCGCCAGCGTGTTCGCCTTCCTGACCGATCCCGAGAAAATCGTGCAATGGATGGGCACCGAGGCGACGACGGAGCTGCATCCGGGCGGGGTTTTTCTCCTGAAAGGCGTCGGTGGCGCCACCGCGCGCGGCGCATTCCGCGAGGTCGTGCCGGTACACCGCCTCGCCTACAGCTTCGGCTGGGAGGCCAACGAGGAGCTGCCGCCGGGATCGAGCCTGGTCGAAATCGATTTGATCGAACAGGACGGCGGCACGCTGCTCCGCATGACCCATAGCGGGCTTCCGAATGACGCGGTACGCGCCAGCCACGACAGGGGCTGGGCGCACTACGTTGACAGGCTGATAACAGCCGCGGCCGGCCGCGATCCCGGTCCCGATCGGGGACCGAATGGCACGCGCAACGCGGCGTGACGCCCGGCGCCATCGCCCTATTCGCGCCGCAGGCATCGCCGCTGCGTGACCACCTCATCCGTTCGAACATGCCGTTCCCATGGCGAGCGCCCGCACAGGGCTGGCCCACTTTTTTGATCCACAATTGGTATCGACCATCCCATTCCCAACTCGCATTTGCATCGATCCTCGCCTATCGTGTCGCCAGCGCGGCCAAAGACCGCGATCGACGCGACGCCGGAGGGCGCTCGCGCGATTTCGAACGGGAGAAAAACAATGCTTTCACGTTTGGCGCATGGCGCCGTCCTTGCGGCAGCCATCCTGTTCACCCAACTGCCGGGCGCCGCTTCCGCGCAGAATTTCGACCGGCCGGTGCGCATCATCGTGCCGTTCGCGCCCGGCGGAACCTCAGACATTCTGGCGCGGCTGATCAGCCCGAAGCTGTCGGCGGCGATCGGCCAGTCGGTGGTGATCGAGAACAAGCCCGGCGCGTCCGGCAATCTCGGTGCCGACACCGTCGCCAAGGCGACGCCTGACGGCACGACGTTGCTGCTGACGGATCTCGGTTCGCTCACGACGGCGCCCAGCCTGTTTTCGAACCTGACCTATAGTCTCGAGAAGGACCTCGCCCCCGTCACGATGGTGATGTTCGGCCCCTATGTGCTGGCCGTGCATGAAACGGTCCCGGCCAGGACGGCGGCGGAACTGATCGCCTATGCCAAGGCCAATCCGGGCAAGCTTGCTGTCGCCAATTCCGGCGTCGGCGGCGCCAATCACATCACCGCCTTGGTGATGCAGAAGGAACTCGGCATCCAGTTCAAGCATGTGCCATACAAGGGCGGTGCGGCGGCGACCCGCGCCGTGGTCGGCGGCGAGAGCGGCGCCCTCATCAATGGCGCGTCGGCGACCCTTCCCTTCGTGACCAACAAGCAGCTGATCGGTCTCGCGGTGACCGGCGAGCACCGCGTCCCCTCTGCTCCCGACGTGCCGACCTTCAAAGAGGCAAAACTGCCTGGCGGCGAATTCGGCACCTGGCAGGGCATCGTCGTGGCCAGCGGTACGCCGCCGGCCGTGATTGCACGGCTCAACGCCGAGATCGGCAAGATTCTGGAGACACCGGAACTCAAAGCCAAGATCGCCGAACAGGGCGGCGAAGTCCGCGCCGGCACGCCGGAAGCGATGGCGACCTGGCTGAAGGACTCGACGAAGCGCTGGGGCGACATCATCCGCGAAGCCGGCATCAAGGGCGAATGACGGGATCGGGGCTTGCGATGCGAGGCCTGAGATGAACGCCCGCCGAACCGACTGGCAGGATCTGCTGTTCGGGCTGTTCCTGATCGCGGTCGCCGGCATCGCGCTGGCGGCGACGCGCACCTTGTCGGGCGGCAATGCCGCCGACATGGGACCAGGCTATATGCCGCGCGTCATCGCCATCATGCTGCTCGGCTTCGGGCTCTGGTTCAGCATCCGCGGAATCCGCCGCCCCTTCGTCGGCATCGCACCGGTCCGGCTGCAACCCCTGCTCGCGATCACGGCTTCGGTCGCCGTATTCGCGCTGTCCGCCTCGCGCTTCGGCCTCGCGCTGTCATCCTTCGCCGCGATCCTGATCGCAAGCTTCGCGACGCGGGAAGCGCGGCCCATCGAAAGCGCGGTTTTCGCGCTGGCGCTCTCGACCGCGGCGGTCCTGCTGTTCGTCAAGGTGCTGTCCCTGCCCGTGCCGATCTGGCCACGCTGATGGAGCTGTTCGACAATTTGCAGATCGGGCTCGCCACCGCCCTGCTGCCCCACAATCTGCTGTTCTGCCTGATCGGCGTCGTCATCGGTACCGCGATCGGCGTGCTGCCGGGCATCGGGCCGATCCCGGCGGTCGCGCTGCTGCTGCCCTTCACCTTCGGCCTGTCGCCGCCGTCGGCCATGATCATGCTCGCCGGCATTTTCTACGGCGCGCAGTATGGCGGCTCGACCACGGCGATCCTGGTCAATGTGCCCGGCGAAACCTCCTCGGTCGTCACCTGCCTTGACGGCCACGAAATGGCCAAGCAGGGCAAGGCCGGGACCGCACTGGCGATCGCCGCGATCGCCTCGTTCTTTGCCGGCACCGTCGCCACGGTGGTGATCGCGGTACTCAGCGTGCCGCTGGCGGCGCTGGCGCTCAAATTCACCGCGGTGGAGTATTTCAGCCTGCTGGTGCTTGGGTTGATCGCCGCCGTCGTGCTCGCTCACGGCTCCGTTGCAAAGTCGCTGGCCATGGTGCTGCTGGGCATTCTGCTCGGCCTCGTCGGCATCGACGTCAATTCAGGCGCGCCGCGGATGACCTTCGGCATCCCTGAAATCTCCGACGGGCTCGACTTCGTGCCGGTGGCGATGGGCATGTTCGGCCTCGGTGAGATCATCGCCAATCTCGAACGCCCGGCGGCGATGCGCGTCGTCAGCCAGTCGATCCGCAGCCTGATCCCGAGCCGCCAAGACTTGCGCGCCGCTTTCCCCGCCATGGTCCGCGGCACGCTGCTGGGTTCGGTGCTCGGCGTGCTGCCCGGTGGCGGCGCGGCGCTGCCGCCATTCTCGTCCTATGCGCTGGAGAAAAAGCTTGCCCGCGATCCCTCGCGCTTCGGCAAGGGCGCGATCGAGGGCGTCGCGGGACCGGAAGCCGCCAACAATGCCGGCGCGCAGACCAGCTTCATTCCGCTGCTCACGCTCGGCATCCCCGCCAATGCGCTGATGGCGCTGATGATCGGCGCGCTGATGATGCAGGGCATCCAGCCCGGCCCGCAGATCATGCGCGAGCAACCCGAACTGGTGTGGGGCGTCATCGCCAGCATGTGGGTCGGCAATCTGATGCTGCTGGTCATCAACCTGCCGCTGATCGGGGTGTGGGTTTCGATGCTGAAGATTCCCTACCGGATGCTGTTTCCGGCGATCGTGCTGTTCTGCTGCATTGGCACCTTCGGCATCGCCAACAATCTGTTCAACGTCTGGCTGATGCTTGGTTGCGCCGTCATCGGCTACTTCTTCATCAAGGTCGGCGTCGAGCCGGCGCCACTGCTGCTCGGCCTCGTGCTCGGCCCGCAGCTGGAAGAATATTTTCGTCGCGCGATGCTGCTCGCGGATGGCGACTTCACGGTTTTCCTGCGCCGTCCGATCAGCGCGACCCTGCTCGCCATCGTCGCGGTGCTGTTTCTGCTGATGGTTTTTCCGGCGATCCGGCGCAGCCGCGAGCAAGCGCTGGTGGAGTGACTGCGGCCATTACACCGTGATCATTTCCTGCCTTGCGGGTGGATCGTCTCGCCGCGCCCGAGCATGGCGACGAAAGCCGCGATCTTCTTCTTTCGTCCAGCTTCGGTTTTCATGTTGTGAACACGAAAGGCCAGCGCGAACCGGTTCTGCGCGCTGAGTTTCGCCAGCATGGCACGGGCCCTGGGCTCGGCATCGATCGCGGCCTGCAGATCGGCAGGGATTTTCATGTCCTTGCTGTTATAGGCGCGCGCCCAGCGCCCGTCGGCCCTGGCCTCCTCGACCTTCTTCAGGCCATGTTCCGTCATGCGGCCTTCGTCGATCAGCCGCGCGACGTTGTCGACATTGATCCTGCTCCAGACGCTGTTGGCCTTGCGCTGCGAATAGCGCTGCAGAAAACTGTTGTCGTCAAACCCCTTGCGCAGGCCGTCGATCCAGCCCCAGCACAGCACGACGTCGATGGCTTCCTTCGGCGTGATCGATTTCAACCCGGAATCCACCTTGTGGATCTTGATCCAGATCTCGTCTTCGCTGTCGTGGTGCTTGCCGAGCCATTTGTAAAAGCTCGCGGCGTCCTTGAAGGCGCGGATTTTATCGGGGTTGATTTTGACGGGCGCCATCGGCGGACCTTGAATGTGGTTTCATAAACGGACGATGACGCAATCTTGCAAAGCCGCACCCCTGCCCTACATCGGAGATCAGCCGCGCTGAACCGCAGAACGACGAAACAGGTCCGTGTCGGAGATTACCATGGCCATCCACTTCAATCACACGATTCTCCTGGCCCGCGATAGCAAGGAATCGGCCACGTTCCTGGCCGAGATGCTCGCGCTCCCGGCGCCGCGGAAATGGGGACCGTTTTACATGGTCACCACCGAAAACGACGCCAACCTCGACTACATGGATAGCCCTGGCGACATTGTTCCACAGCACTATGCATTCCTGACCAGCGAAACCGAGTTCGACGAGATCTTCGACAGGATCCAGCAACGCGAGCTTCCCTACTGGGCCGATCCCGGGCAGACCCAACCGGGCAAGATCAATCACCATGACGGCGGCCGTGGCATCTACTTCAGGGAAAACAACGGACATCTGATCGAAATCATTACCCGCCCATACGGCAGCGGCGGCTGGAACCCTTGATGGTTGCAGGCGGCGCAGCACCCTGGCCCGTGCCTTGCGTGAACCGAACGTGACTATCGAAAATTCCCGGTTGCGCCTAATCTGGTCGGGCGATCCGGAGATACGCGTGGAGATGGCTCAGGCAGGAATGATAGGCCGCCGCAAAGCACTGCTGGGTTTGTCAGCCGTCGCCCTCCTGTCCCGCGCGGGAGCCGGCTTTGCGGCAGGACCGACCGTGGTCGTAACCAAAGACCCCAACTGCGACTGTTGTAACGGTTGGGTGGATCACCTTCGACAGGCAGGCTTTATCGTTGAAGTCCGTGGGGACGGGTCAGACATTCATGAAGTGAAGGCTCGATATGGCATTCCTGCCGAGCTTGCAGCCTGCCATACGGCCGAAGTCTCAGGTTACGTGATCGAAGGTCACGTCCCTGCCTCTGCACTTCACCGTTTCCTGAAAGAAAAACCGGAAGCCGTGGGCTTGGCTGTGCGTGGAATGCCGGTTGGCTCACCGGGCATGGAAGTCCCTGACACGCCACCCGATGAGTACGACGTTATTTTGTCTGGGCACACCCGGCGCACTTATGCCCGGTTTCGCGGAAGTGCTGAACTGTCGCGTTAACGCCGCCGCCGGCCGGCCGCGGATGTTGCCG
>Ga0307294_10000342_pt1 | contig 11497 bp, 13 predicted proteins | sample ER_DNA_151_FD_194468 | JGI IMG/M metagenome (GOLD analysis project Ga0307294, IMG submission 194468) | Bulk soil microbial communities from the East River watershed near Crested Butte, Colorado, United States - ER_DNA_151 | ecosystem: Environmental > Terrestrial > Soil > Floodplain | place... | reverse complement strand
CGATCAGCACAACCTCTGCGCCCCGCCCGGCCACGGCTTCAGCGATCTTCGCGGGCACGATGGCCGCAAGCGCAAGTTGATTGGCACCGACGCCGGCCAGCGCTGCGGCATCGGGCAGCACGATGGGCATTCCCCGCTTGGCCGCGGCCGCCAGCAGGGCAGCGCGCTGCAGATCCGTCTCTTTCGCGTCGCCTGCAACCACGTATCGTCGCGTGCCGGGCTGCATCTCCACGAAGACGCCAAGCACCGGGCGGCGGGTAAGCCATGGGTTGACGCCCAGTCTGGCAAGCATGCCGTTGATGGCGGCCTCGTCGAACTCGGCCGTCAGAATGAAGGAGCGGTCGCGGGTGCCCTGCTCGTCATTCTTCGGCTTGCCGCCCTTTTCATCGCGGTAGGAAAAGTCCCGAACCAGTTTCGCAGCATCGGCCTTGTATGGGTCGAGACGCTGGTCGCCCGCGAGCCGCAGCATGCCGCTAACCTTGATGAGAACGTCTTCCAGACACGATGCGAAGCCGAGGATGCGGTTTGCCTCGCCCTGCCCCGTCACGATGGTCTGCGCGCGATAGAGTTCTGCCGGTGGAATAGCGTTTGTCGCGTTGGCGACGGCCGGTTGCTGTGGCGAGGATTCGGCGGCGACGGCGGGGAGCGCAAGCAGCACGACCGCCGCGATTGCCGCCAGAAAGCAGGGAATGGAGCGTGTCGTCGCTGGATGCGTCCTCAAGGCCGAAAGCCCTCACTTGATGCTGTCCGGGGCGGGAGGGATCGAACCTCCGAATGGCGGAATCAAAATCAGCTTGATTATCCAACGGTTTCAGGGTGCATTGGAAAAAAACTGGAAACGCCCTCTCACAATTTCAAGAGCCTGGCAGTCGTTTCAAAATAGAGAAACACTCGTCAGAGACCGGAGGAACGAAATGACGTCCCGTATTCTCGCAAGACTCGTTCTCGCAAGACTCGCCGGGGTGGCCGTGACGCTCGGTTTGCTTGGTGGCGCGGCGACCGCGCAAGACAAGTGGCCCTCGAGGCCCGTGACGGTCATCGTGCCGTTCGCCGCCGGCGGCAACACGGACGTCATGGCGCGCATTTTTGCAGAGCAACTGACGAGGCGGCTCGGCCAACAATTCGTCGTCGAGAACAGGGCCGGTGCGGGCGGGGTCAGCGGCCTGCACGCGACGACGCGCGCTGCGCCGGACGGCTACACAATTGCGGTAGCAACCTCCGGTGGAATCGCCATCAATCCCATACTGATCAAGGACAAGATCCCCTACAACGTCGACAAAGACTTCACCTACCTCTATGGCATGGCAGCGCAGCCGAACATCTGGCTCGTCAATCCGTCCGTCCCGGCCAACAATATGGCGGAGCTGATCGCCTGGCTGAAGGCGAACCCGGAGACGCCGTATGCGACATCCGGCCCCGGCACGACGCAGCATATCTGCGGCGCGATGCTGGAGGACGCCGCGGGGCTCAAGATGACGGCCGTCACCTACCGCGCATCAAACCTCAGCATCCAGGATCTGATTGGTGGTCAGATCAAGCTCGCCTGCGACAACTTCGCCGTGGCATACGAGCAGGTGAAAGGCGGCAAGCTGCGCGCCGTCTCGATCACGTCGCCTGGGCCCTATCCGCTTGCCAAGGAGATCGCGCCGACAGCCACGACCGTACCGGGCTTCGAACTGATGCCGGCATTCGGCTGGGTCGGCCCCGCCAACATGCCGCCCGACATCGTGAAGAAGCTCATTGAAGAGCTGGTCGCGGTCGGCAAGATCCCTGAAGTCCGCACCGCACTTGAAAAGTTTGGTGTACTCCAGACCGAACTGCCCGGTCCGGCCTACGCCGAGGCGCTCGCCAGGGAGCGTGCAGGATACGCACGTGTGATCGAGCGTGCCGGGATCAAGGTGCCCTGAGTCGCCGGACGAATGGCGGAATCAAAAGCCGGCGTCGTCCTGCTGCATGGCATCAGCCGGACGTCGCGTTCGTTTCGACGAATGCAGACGGCGGCCTTGGCCGCGGGATTCGCCACGCTGAATATCGACTATCCGAGCCGCCACAAGCCGCTCGAGGCATTGGCGGAGGACATCCATCCCGCCATCGAGCGTTTTGCCGCGAGCACAAAAGGCCCGGTTCATTTCATCTGCCATTCCATGGGCGGTCTGCTGACGCGGGTCTATCTCGCGCGACACCGGCCGCCGCGGCTCGGCCGCGTCGTGATGCTCGGCACCCCCAATGGCGGCAGCGAGATTGTCGATCTCCTAAGAGGCCTTGGCGCCTATCGCGCCTTTTTCGGACCGGCCGGACAGCAATTGGGCACCCGCCGGGATGCGGCGCTCACCGCGGCGCTTCCGCCGGTCGATTATCCCGTCGGCATCATCGCGGGAAACCGGTCGATCTACCCGGTGGCGTCGGCGCTCCTGCCGAAACCGAATGATGGACGGGTGTCGGTGGAACGGACAAAACTCGACGGCATGGCCGATCACATCGTGATCGGCGCGTCGCACCCCTGGCTGCCGCGCAACAGGCTGGCGATCGAGCAGACCATGGCGTTTCTGCGGAATGGACGGTTTAGCCGATCGCCACGCGAGACGACGGGAGTATAAGCAACAACGACTTGCTGGTTCACCGGGAGGGCAAATTGAAGGCGTTCGACTGGCACGGCGATCCAATCACCCGCGCAACACCGATTACGAAAACCTATCGAAATACCCGGAACGTGCGGCGCTTCTTCCAGGCCGAGTGCGGCGACGGCTTCAAATTCGATCGCGCGTTCATGGCATGGATCAAGAGCGCTGAGAACAAGACCATGGGCGACGCGGTCAAGGAGTGGCTTCGGCGCGAAGGCAAGTAGCGAAATGTACGGTAGGCAAAGGGCGCACTTGCGCCGTGGCCACCGTGTTTCCTGTTCGACTGTAATGGTGGGCACGCTTGCGCTTCGCCCACCCTAGGGATTCATCATCAACGCCACCCGCCCGATCGCCTTGCGCTCGATCAAGAGCCGCATCGCCTCCGCGTAATTTTCCAGCGGCAGCCGGTGCGAGACGTTGGGCCGGATTTTTCCGGCCTCCGCCCACTGCAGCAACGCCTTCAACCGAACTTCGCCCAGCGCCGGATTTCTCCGCACCGCCTCGCCGGCACGGACGCCGAGCACGCTGGCGCCCTTGATCAGCAACAGGTTGGTGCGGGCGAGTCCGATGCCGCCGGTGAACCCGATCACCAGCAGCCGCGCGCCCCAGGCGATGCAGCGCACGCTGTTCTCGAACACCTCGCCGCCGACGGGGTCGAACACCACGTCCGCGCCCTGCCCGTCGGTAATGCGCTTGACGGCGTCGCGGAACGGTTCGCGGCCATAAAGCACCAGATGATCGGCGCCGCGCGCCCGCGCCACCGCGAGCTTTTCCTCGCTGGAGGCGGCCGCTATCACGGTGGCGCCGAGCATCTTGCCCATCTCGACCGCGGCGAGGCCGACGCCGCCGCCGGCGCCGTGCACCAGCAGCACCTCGCCTGATTGAACGTTGCCGCGATCGATCAGCGCGTGGTAGGCGGTGCCGTGGGCGGCCAGAAAAGTCGCGCCCTCGGCGTAGTCGAACGCCTGTGGCAGCGGCGTCAATTGCGACGCCGTGACGACGGCTTCGTCGGCGTAGGCGCCGTGCCGCATCTTGACGATCACCCGGTCACCGACCGCGACGCCGTCGGCGCCGTTGACCTCGACGACGTCGCCAGCGGCTTCCACTCCGGGGGTAAACGGCAGCGGCGGCTTGAGCTGGTATTCGCCGGCTGCCATCAGCACATCGGGAAAATTGATCCCTGCGGCATGCACCGCGACACGCACCTCGCCCGGCGCCAGTGGCACCGAAGCAAAGGTTTCCAGCTGCAGCCTCTCGGGCGGGCCGAGTTCACGGCAGACGACCTTTTTCGGCATCAGGCGGCCCGCGCCTTGAGCCGCGCCAGCGCTTCGCGAACCAGCGGCATCCGGTCATTGCCGAAATACATGTCCGTTTTGTCGACGAAGATGGTCGGCGAGCCGAAGCCGCCGCGCGCCATCACCTCGTCGGTATTGGCCTTGAGCTGATCCTTGATGGCCTGATCGGCGATCCCGGCGAGGAATTTGGCGGGATCGACGCCGACGGTCACGCATATCTCGGTCAGCACGTCATCTTTCGAGATATCCTTGTCGGCGCCCCAATAGGCCTCGAATACCGCACGCGCGAACGGCAGCATGTCTTTGCCGAGGAATATGCAGCCGCGCATCGCCTTGACGCTGTTCACCGGAAACACCGTCGGCGGCATCTTGATCGCGAGCCCGGCAGAGCGCGCCCAGTCGGCAAGGTCCTTCTTCTGGTAGCGCGCCTTCAGCGGCACCGGCGCCTCGCGCGCGGCATAGACGCTGGGATTGACCGAATTGAAAATGCCGCCGACCAGGATCGGCCGCCAGGAAATCTCGGCGCCGAACTCTTTCGCCAGTGGCTGGATGTTGTGGAAGGCGAGATAGGTCCAGGGACTGGAACAGTCGAAGAAGAATTCGATCATGGTGGCGTTTTCCCTTTGTTTTGTTTCTTACGACGATCCTCATCCTGATGAGGAGCGCGCTTTTCGCGCGCGCCTCGAAGGATGGGTAGCGCCGTCTGTGGCCTCATGATCGAGACGGCGCAAGAGCGCCTCCTCACCATAAGGAACTACACCTGCATTGCCGCGCTACACCTTTCCCGCCATTTCCTTCGCTTTCTGCCCGAACATGTTTTTGCGCGCTTCCTCGTCGAACGGTTCCTTGACGAATTTGCCGATCGCCAGTCCGGCCTGGACCTGCGGCCGGGCGCGGACCACAGCGTACCAGCGTTTGACATTGGGATAATCGTCGAGGGTAAAGCCCTGCGCCTTGTGCGTCATCGTCCAGGGAAAGCAGGCGATGTCGGCGATCGAATAGTCGGGGCCAGCGACGAAAGCGCTGGTCTTGCCTAGTTGGGTATCGAGCACGCGGTAGAGCCTGGCCGCCTCGTCGCGGTAGCGCTCGATGGCATAGGGAATTTTGTCGGTTGCATAGAGCGCGAAATGGCCGTGCTGGCCGAGCATCGGCCCCAGCCCGCTCATCTGCCACATCACCCACTGCACCACCCTGGAACGGCCGCGCATGTCGCTGGCGAGAAGGCGGCCGGTCTTTTCGGCCAGATAAATCAGGATCGCGCCGGTTTCGAACACCGAAAACGGCTCGCCGCCGTCCGATGGTGCGTGGTCCACGATCGCGGGAATCCGGTTGTTCGGGCTGATGGCGAGGAATTCCGGCCGAAACTGTTCGCCGGAACGGATGTTGACGGGTACGACGGTATAGGGAAGCCCAAGTTCTTCCAGCATGATCGAGATTTTCCAGCCGTTCGGCGTCGGCGCGTAGTGAAGGTCGATCATGGGGTCGTCCTGAAGGAAGCTGCCTACATCCTAGCCCGCGGCATCCGTCCATTCCAGTCACCAGGGCGCCCTTGTCGGGCCCCTCACGAACATGGCACACAGGCGCAAACGATAACCTCGGGAGGCCCACCATGCTGTTTCCAACCACGATCGCAGGCTCCTTGCCGAAACCGGAATGGCTGGCCGAACCCAATACGCTGTGGGCACCCTGGAAATCCAAGGGCGAGGAACTGGCGCGGGCCAAGCGCGACGCCACCATGCTGGCGGTCAAGCTGCAGGAAGACGCCGGCATCGACATCGTCACCGAGGGCGAGCAGGCGCGCCAGCATTTCGTCCATGGCTTCATGGAAAAGATCGAGGGCATCGATTTTGCCCACAAGGTCGAGATGGGAATCCGCAAGGACCGCTACAAGGCGATGGTGCCGCAGGTGGTGGCGCCGCTGCGGCTGAAGGGCCGCGTCCATGCCGACGAGGCCCGTGTCGCCCGCACCCACACCGCGCGAACACTGAAATTTACCCTGCCCGGTCCGATGACCATCATCGATACCGTCGCCGACGGCTATTATGGGGATCGCGTCAAGATGGCGTTCGCCTTTGCCGAACTGCTCAACGAGGAAGCCAAGGCCCTGCAGGCCGACGGCGTCGATATGATCCAGTTCGACGAGCCCGCCTTCAACGTCTTCATGGACGAGGTCTCGGACTGGGGCATCAAGGCGCTGGAGCGCGCCGCCGAGGGTCTGACCTGCGCCACCGCCGTGCACATCTGCTACGGCTACGGTATCAAGGCCAACACCGACTGGAAGGAAACGCTTGGCAGCGAATGGCGGCAGTACGAGGATATCTTTCCGGCGATCGCGAAAAGCCCGATCCAGCAGGTCGCGATCGAATGCCGCAATTCGAAGGTGCCGCTGGACCTGCTAGCGCTGCTTACAGGCAAGATCGTGCAGGCCGGCGTGATCGACGTTGCCAGCGACACCGTCGAGACCGCCGAGGACGTGGTCAAGGTGATCGAGGCGGTCGCGAAATTCGTGCCGAAGAGCAATATCACAGCGACCACCAATTGCGGCATGGCGCCGATGCGCCGCGACATCGCGGAGGCGAAGCTGATGGCGCTGGGTGCCGGCGCGAAACTGGCAAGGCAGAAGCTGGGGTGACGCGCGCCGTTCGAAACGTGGAGTGGCAAAATGGCGGCCAGACTTGAAGCTGTGCAGCCGGTGCTGGTGACGCTCGACGTACCCGGTGCTGTCGCGTTCTACAAGAAAATTGGCTTTGCGCTCGCGTTTCAGGATAACGTCGACGATCCGAGATATGTCGTCGTCAAGCGCGACGCTGTCGTAATGCACCTGCAATGGCATCATGCATCGGAGCTCATCGTCGGCGCTGATCGGCCGAACTACCGACTTCAAGTCGATGACGTGGACGCACTTTATGAAGAGTTTCTTTCGAGCGGCGCAATAAACCACCGGGGTGACCTCGGTCCCTGGCATAAGCCGGCGCAGACGCCCTGGGGTACGCGGGAGTTTCACCTCCGGGACCCCAGCGGAAACGGCTTGCAGTTCCACTGTAACGCGCCCGCTGCGACGGGATAAAAACGGACGGAGACGCCGGGCCTTCAGGCCTGACTGGCGCTCGGATGCAGCACCGGGACATACCCCGCCGCCAGCGCGCGCAGCGTCGAGGGTGGTGTCAGCAGCATGGGGCCCCAGATCGCGTCAGGCGCGGCGCGATAGCCGGCTGGCGACCATTTGAGCGGGCGGCCCTGCACAACCAGGTAGCTCTCCGCTCCTTCCTGCAGCATCGCGCCGTCGGGCAATTCGCCTGTTGGCACCGCCAGCGGGTAGAGCCGCTTCCTACCGCGATCCAGCCGCTCACGGTGAAGCACGGCGTCGATGTCGCGCGCAAGAACACGGCTGACGCCGTTGCCCTGCTCCCACGCCGCGCGAAACCTGACGGCGTCGTCGCGGCGGCAATAGAAGCAGGGGCGATGCCCGGCGGCGAGCGCGGTGGCTTCGTCGAGAAAGAACAGCTCGGTCCAGCTGCGTGTGGCCATCACCTGGCGCCTTCGTCCCCTGAATTCGCAGACGCAGCTCAGCCACGCCTGGCTGGCCCAGCGCCGCGTCAGCGTCCTGGTTTCGGGATCGTGGATGATGCCCCGATTGCCGGTGAACAGCCCGCGATGCGGGGTGGCGATGATGTCGCCAGTGGGCGTGACGCGGTTTTGCAGCGGCATCCTTATCTCTCTTCTCCCCCTCCCCGCTTGCCGGGAGAGGGTTGGGGTGAGGGGGACTATCAACAACGGGACCCGTCGAGAGTCCCACTCACCGCGCTCAAGAGAGCGCCGACCTCTCCCCGCGTGCGGGGCGAGGTAAGAAAAAATCACACCTCGCGATCGCGGATCGGGGGCTGGAACGACAGCGCGGTATCCCAGGGAAAGTGGATCCAGGTGTCCTGCGATACCTCGGTGATAAACGTATCGACCAGCGGCCGTCCCTGCGGCTTGGCGTAGACCGCCGCGAAATGCGCATCCGGCATCATCGCGCGCACCAGCCGCCCGGTCTTGCCGGTGTCGACGAGGTCGTCGACGATCAGCAAGCCCTTGCCGGTGCCGCCGCCGAGTTGTGCAATTTCAGCCGAAACGCCCTTGAGGACCTGCAACTCGCCCTGTTTGGTATGGTCGTAGCTGGCAATGCAGACGGTATCGATCACGCGAATGCCGAGTTCGCGCGCGACAATTGCCGCCGGCACCAACCCGCCGCGGGTAATCGCAACGATGGCATGAAACGGCCCGACGTCGTTGAGCCGCCAGCTCAGCGCCCGGCAATCCCGGTGAAACTGGTCCCACGAGACGGGAAAGGCCTTTCCCGCCCGCTCGTGCGCGCTCAGTTCCGGATGCTCCGCCATCGTCGTTGCCCCTACATCTTCCGGATAATGGCCGTGGCAGTCCCAGTCGCGACGATCTTGTCGTTCTGCATGAGTTCGCCGCTGAGCTGGCAGACTTCCTTGCCGCGCAGCACCACGCGGCCGATCCCCCTCAGCGGTCCGGCTTTCGCCGGCCGGTGAAACTGGACGTTGAGGTTCAGCGTCGGCGCGAACTCGCCGGCATCCAGCGTCGCGATCAGCGCCGGGCCCATGGTGTCGTCGAGCATGGCGGCGAGAAATCCGCCCTGCACGTTGCCTGCGGGGTTGAGGAATTCGGGCTTCGCCTCGAATGTGACTTCGACGGTGCCACGCTCGCCATCGATCGCGGCGAATGCGATGCCGAGCGTCACCGCGCAGGGCGGCGGCGGCAGCCCGCCATCGACCATTTTCCAGAAGAACGAATTCTTGTCCACGGCGCTATTTTCCGATTGCCCGAATGATCCGCTAGCGGGTGGTGATGTTCAACCCTGCCAGCATCTCCTTCACCGCATTCATCGCGGCGGTGAGCTTTTCAGGATCGCGCGAGCGGACGACGAGATTGGTGTTCGGCTTCTTCTCCTCGTCCTGGAACGGGTAGCTGCCGATCACGGTGTCGGGATGGGCGATAGCGATTTCGCGCAACGGACCGCCGACATCGCCTTCCCGCGCGTTGGCGCGAACCGATTCCGACAGCATCCGGACGCCTGATTTCAACTTCGGCGCCACGATGTCCATCATTGCCTGCATGATCGTCGGCACCCCGGCCATCACCACGACATTGCCGATCTTGAAGCCGGGCGCCAGGATGGTCGCGCTCTGGATCAGCTCGGCGCCGTCGGGAATCCGCGCCATGCGCAGCCGCGCCTCGTTCAGATCCTGCGCCCCCCAGCGTTCCTTGAACCGGGCCACGACTTCGGGATGGTGGTCGATGCCGACGCCGAACGCCTTGGCGACGGCATCGGCGGTGATGTCGTCATGGGTCGGCCCGATGCCGCCGGTGGTAAAGACGTAATCGTAGCGATGCCGCAGCGCATCGAGGGCCGCGATGATATCGGCCTCCTCGTCGGCAACGACGCGGACCTCCTTGAGATCGATCCCGATATTGGTCAGGTATTCGGCGATAAAGCCGATGTTCTTGTCCTTGGTCCGGCCGGACAGGATCTCGTCGCCGATCACCAGAATGCCCGCGGTGACGATCTCGCTCATGGTCTTTCCTCGCCCTCTATGCTGACTTTGCGCAAGCAACGCCTTGAAGTCACGGGATTTTGCTGCCGAAATAAGCACCTGGCCGCCGGTTTTTCAGGCAATGCCCGGAACCTTCCCCGACCAATTGCCCCCGGTGAATGCATATCGCGCTGGCCCGGCCCTTGCTACCATCCCTTTCAGTCATGCACTGTCTCGCATGGTCTTGGAATGCCTTGGAATGGCTTGGGAAAAGCGTCGGGATCTATGGCAGTTGCGTTCGATGAAATGAATGGGCCCGGCGGCGATATCCGCGCGGCCTACCATGAACTATCCCGCTGGCTGAAGGAGACGCCGGCGGAGGCGCTGGAATATCGCCGTCAGGAGGCGGAACTGCTGTTCCGCCGGATCGGCATCACCTTTGCGGTCTATGGCGACGCCGAAGCCCAGGAACGGCTGATCCCGTTCGACGTGATCCCGCGGATCATGTCGGCCAAGGAATGGGCTATCCTCGAAAAGGGCCTGAAGCAGCGGGTGCGCGCGCTCAATATGTTTCTGCGCGACATCTATCACAGCCGCGACATCCTGCGCGCCAACATCATTCCCGACGACCTGATCTTCCAGAACCCGGTGTTCCGGCCGGAGATGAACGGCCAGGACGTGCCGCATGACGTCTATGTCCACATCGCCGGCATCGACATCGTCCGCGTCAATCCGGAAGAGTTTTTCGTGCTGGAGGACAATGCGCGCACGCCCTCGGGCGTGTCATACATGCTGGAAAACCGCGAAATCATGATGCGGCTGTTTCCGGACCTGTTCGCCCGCCACCGCGTCGCCCCGGTGGAAAAATACCCGGACGAATTGCTGTCGGCGCTGCGCTCGGTGGCGCCGCTCAGCGCCTCGTCCGAGCCGACGGTGGCGCTGATGACGCCCGGTGTCTACAATTCCGCCTATTACGAGCATTCGTTTCTCGCCGACAAGCTCGGCATCGAACTGGTCGAGGGCCGCGACCTCATCGTCAAGAACGACGAGGTATTCATGCGCACCACCGAGGGCCTGAAGCGGGTCGACGTGATCTACCGCCGGGTCGACGACGACTTCCTCGACCCCCTCACATTCCGGCCGGATTCGGCGCTCGGCGTGCCCGGGCTGATGTCGGCCTATGCGGCCGGCAAGGTCACCCTGGCCAACGCGGTCGGCACCGGCATCGCCGACGACAAGGCGGTTTACTCCTACATGCCCGAGGTCGTGAAATTCTACCTCGGCGAGGAGCCGATCCTTAAGAACGTGCCGACCTGGCGCTGCCGCGAGCCGAAGGATCTGGCTTACGTGCTCGACAACCTCGGCGAACTGGTGGTGAAGGAAGTGCATGGCTCCGGCGGCTACGGCATGCTGATCGGGCCTGCCGCCACCAAGGCGACGATCGAGGCGTTCCGCGACAAGCTGAAGCGCGAGCCCGAGGGTTTCATCGCGCAGCCAACGCTGGCGCTGTCGACCTGTCCGACCTGCACCGAATCCGGCCTCGCACCGCGCCATGTCGATCTCCGGCCGTTCGTGCTGACCGGCAGCAACCACGTCACCATCGTGCCGGGCGGGCTGACGCGGGTGGCGCTGAAGGAAGGGTCATTGGTGGTCAATTCCAGCCAGGGCGGCGGCACCAAGGACACGTGGATTCTGGACGATTAGGATTTTGGATTCTGGACCAGTAGAGAGAGCAAGACTCCCGGATGCTGTCGCGCACCGCCGAAAACCTTTACTGGCTGGCCCGTTACGTCGAACGCGCCGAATATCTCGCGCGCACCATCGAGGCGACGCTGCGGGTCACCGCATTACCGAACACCTATATCGGCAAGACCAACGAATGGGATTCGGCGCTTATGACCGCCGGCGTCAGCGCCAGCTTCTACAAGGTCTACGACGAGGCCGACGAGCGCAACGTCGTCGACTATCTGTCGTTCTCGCCGGCCAATCCCTCCTCGATCAAGAACTGCATTGAAAACGCCAGGCTCAATTCGCGCTCGGT
>Ga0307294_10000341_pt1 | contig 11498 bp, 10 predicted proteins | sample ER_DNA_151_FD_194468 | JGI IMG/M metagenome (GOLD analysis project Ga0307294, IMG submission 194468) | Bulk soil microbial communities from the East River watershed near Crested Butte, Colorado, United States - ER_DNA_151 | ecosystem: Environmental > Terrestrial > Soil > Floodplain | place... | reverse complement strand
CGACACCCACAACGAAATCATCCTGATGGCCGGCTCGCTCGGCGTCTCCTCGCTGGTGTGCCTGCTGAACAATGGCGATCAGGGCAATACCGAAACCGCGCAGTCGCTGCTCGGGCCGTTCTGGCGTCTGAACTCTCCCAAAGTCGAAAACGGCGGCTGTATCGTCCGCTCCGATACGCCCGGCGCGCCCTTGTTCGTCACCGCGCGTGTGGTGGACGCTGCCGGCGGTCCGATCGCCGGGGCTGAAGTCGATATCTGGCACGCCTCGCCGGTCGGGCTTTACGAGAACCAGGATCCCGAGCAGGCCGAGATGAACCTGCGTGGCAAATTCACCACCGATGCCGAGGGGCGCTTCTGGTTTCGTTCGGTCATGATGGTGGGATATCCGATTCCGACCAACGGCGTGGTCGGTCGCCTGCTGAAGCAGCAGGGCAGGCATCCCTACCGGCCGGCGCATCTCCACGCGCTGATCTACAAGCCGGGATTCAAGGTGCTGATTTCGCAAGTCTATGATCCCGCCGATCCGCATATCGAAAGCGATGTGCAATTCGGCGTGACCAGGGCGCTGATCGGCGATTTCGTCCGCCATGACGAGCCGCATCCGACCGAGGGCGATGTCGGCACGCCCTGGTTTTCGCTCGACTACGTCTATCCAATGCAGGTAGGTGACGCCGTGCTCCCACGTCCGCCCATCAAGTGACCGAGTGGCGAATTGACCCACGCAACCAGAGTTGCCTATGCCATCCGCTGATCGCGCCGTCTCCCGGATCTGCGCGCTGGTTTCGCTGAGCCTGCTGGTGCTGCTGACGCCTGTCGTCCCGCATAGTGCAGCGCTCGCCGATACAAAATACCCGAGCAAACCCGTGCGCATCGTCTTGCCGTTTGCCGCCGGCGGCGTGGCCGACATCACCGCGCGCGTGGTCGCGGAACGGCTCGGCGCCAGGCTGGGCGGACGCTTCTATGTCGAAAACCAGCCCGGCGCCGGCGGCATTGCCGCGGCGAGGACGGTGATCTCGTCGCCATCAGACGGACATACGCTGGCATTGCTGTCGAACGGGACCGCGATCAGCGTCTCCCTGTTCAACACCCTGCCGTACGATCCCTTGAAGGATTTCGCGCCGATTTCGAGCCTCGGCTATTTCGATTTTATCTTAGCCACCGGCGCCGACTCGCCATTCAAGACGCTGGCGGATTTGATCGCCGCTGCCAGGGCAAAACCCGGTTCGCTCAATGTCGGCACCATCAATGTCGGCAGCACGCAAAATTTGTCGGCCGAGCTGTTCAAGACCGCGGCCGGCCTCGATTTCGTGATCATTCCCCATCGCGGCACGCCCGAGGTGCTGATATCGACCATGCAGGGCAATCTCGGCCTCATGATCGACAGCTACTCGGCAATGAAAGGCAATCTCGCCGACGGGAAAATCCGGGCGCTGGCGGCGACGGGTCCGGCGCGTTCGGCCAGCACGCCGGATATCCCGACGGTGCAGGAGAGCGGCGTTGCCAGTTACGACGTGGTCTCCTGGAACGCGCTGTTCGCCCCTGCCGGCACGCCGCCGGAGATCGTGAACACGCTCAATCGGGCCTTGCAGGACATCCTCGCCGAGCCCGAGGTGAAAAAGCGGCTGCTCGAACTCGGTATCGAGGCCAAGGCCAGCACGCCCGAGGAAATATCGGCCCGGCTGAAATCCGATATCGACAAGTGGCGAAAGGTGATCGAGAAGGCCGGGGTCCAGAAGCAATAGGGCCTCGGATTTAGCATGCACGGTTCAGACGTCCGCGGGTGTACGGTCTCAGGTCCATGAACCTCAAGCAGCTCGAATATTTTGTCCACGTCGCCGAACTCGGCAGCTTCAGCAAGGCTGCCGTGGTGCTCGACATCGCGCAGCCCGCGCTCAGCCGCCAGGTGCGTGGCCTCGAAACCGAATTGCGCCAGCAATTGTTCCTGCGCAACGGCCGCGGCGTCGCGCTGACCGACGCCGGCAAGCGCTTGTTCGACCACAGCGTCGCGGTGCTGCAGCTGATGGCGCATGCGCGCGAGGATCTCGGCTCCAGCCGCAACGAGCCGGTCGGCCGGGTCACCATCGGGCTGCCGCCGAGCATTGGGCGGCAATTGACGCTTCCCTTGATCGACCGTTTCAAGAAGCAGCTTCCCGCCGCCCGGCTGGCGATCGTCGAGGGCCTGTCGACCCATATCGTCGAATGGGTCACCACCGGGCGCATCGACATCGGCCTGGTCTACAATCCCGAGGCGCAGGCCGGACTGGAGATCACACCCTTGCTGCAGGAGGCGATCGGGCTGGTCAGCCGCGCCGCCAAGGGCAAGCGCAAGCCGGCGCCGCCGCTGCCGATGAAGGAACTGCCCCGCTACCCGCTGATCGTGCCGGAGCGGGTCCATGCGATGCGCCGCCTGCTGGAGACCCAGGCCGCGCTGGCCGGCATCAAGCTCGATATTGCCTGGGAGGTATCCAGCGTCCCCTCGATTATCGATCTGGTTTGCGCCGGCTATGGCCACGCCGTGCTCACCGCCAGCGGGGTGGCGGCGTCCGCCCGCTCCGGCGAACTCGTGGTACGGCGGCTGACCGACCCGGCGCCGGTCAGCGTGTTGTGCCTGGCGGTCTCGGCGCACAAGCGCCCGACGCCGCTGGCGCTGCACGCGATGCGGCTTTTGACCGAACTGGTGCGCGGGCTGCCGACTTGAAGTATTTCCAGCATGGCTCGGGGCTTTTACCCATGCCGGAACGTGATAGCTGTTAGAAATGGCCGATGGTGGCAGGGCCGAACCCGAACCGTCACAATGGAAACCTCCAATCCCCGGGGTCAAGCGCCATGCAAACCGCGATTCCCTGCCTGTTCATGCGCGGCGGCACCTCGCGCGGTCCGTTCTTCAACGCCGCCGACCTGCCCGCCGACCTCCCCACCCGTGACAAGGTGCTGCTGGCGGTGATGGGCTCGCCCGACAAGCGCCAGATCGACGGGCTTGGCGGCGCGCACCCGCTCACCAGCAAGGTCGGCATCGTTTCCAGGGGGGCCCGGCCCGGCGTCGATCTCGATTTCCTGTTTGCGCAGTTGCAGCCGGACAAGGACACCGTCGACACCACCCCCAATTGCGGCAACATGCTGGCCGCGGTGGTGCCGTTCGCGCTCGAGACCGGCCTGGTAAAACCGCAAGGCGACACTACCACGCTGCGCGTGCTGACCCTGAATACCGACATGCAATGCGACATCACCGTGCAGACACCGAACGGCCGGGTCGAATATGAGGGCAAGGCGCGGATCGACGGCGCGCCGGGCACCTCGGCGCCGATCAAGATCAATTTTCTCGACACCGCGGGCTCGGTCGCGCCGGGACTGCTGCCGACCGGCAATGTCCGCGACGTGATCGACGGCATCACCGTGACCTGCATCGACAACGGCATGCCGCTGGTGATCTTCAAGTCAGCCGATGTCGGCCGTACCGGCTATGAAAGCGTCGACCAGCTCAACGCCGATGCCGAATTGAAGGCCCGGATCGAGCGGCTGCGCATCGCCTGCGGCCACGCCATGAAGCTCGGCGACGTCACGGCCAAGAACTACCCGAAGATGACGCTGATATCCGCCCCGCGCGCCGGCGGCGCCATCTCCACCCGCAGCTTCATCCCGCATGTCTGTCACGACGCCATCGGCGTGCTGGCGGCGGTCACGGTCGCGACCGCCTGCGTGCTCGACGGCTCGACCACGCAGGGCATCGCCGTGGTGCCGGGCCAGAATGCCAAGACCATCTCGGTCGAGCATCCGACCGGCGAATTCAGCGTCGAGATCGAGGTCGATCCGGCCAACCCGCAAAACGTCACCAGCGCCGCGCTGCTCCGCACCGCGCGGCTGCTGATGCGCGGCGACGCCATGGTGCCGGCGTCGGTCTGGGCCGGACATCAGGCCGGCGATTTCAGCGCAGCTAATGAACCCCGGCGCGCCCGACAAGGATAGATCGATGATCATCGACGTACACGGTCACTACACCACCGCGCCGAAAGCGCTGGAAGATTGGCGCAACCGGCAGATCGCCGGGATCAAGGATCCGTCGGCCATGCCCAAGGCCAGCGAGCTCAGGATCAGCGACGACGAGCTGCGCGAATCCATCATCAACAACCAGCTCAAGAAGATGCAGGAGCGCGGCAGCGATCTCACCATCTTCAGCCCGCGCGCCAGCTTCATGGCGCATCACATCGGTGACTTCCAGGTGTCATCGACCTGGGCCGCGATCTGCAACGAGCTTTGCGCGCGCATCGCGAAGCTGTTCCCGGACAGTTTCATCGGTGCGGCGATGCTGCCGCAATCGCCCGGTGTCGATCCCAAAACCTGCATTCCCGAGATGGAGAAGTGCGTCAAGGAATACGGCTTCGTCGGCATCAACCTCAATCCCGATCCGTCCGGCGGGCACTGGACCTCGCCGCCGCTGTCGGACCGGCAGTGGTATCCGATCTACGAGAAGATGGTGGAACTCGACATCCCCGCCATGATCCACGTCTCCACCAGCTGCAACGCCTGCTTCCACACGACAGGCGCGCATTACCTCAATGCCGACACCACCGCCTTCATGCAGTGCCTGACCTCGGACCTGTTCAAGGATTTTCCGACCCTGAAATTCCTCATTCCCCATGGCGGCGGCGCGGTGCCCTATCACTGGGGGCGTTTCCGGGGCCTGGCGCAGGAGCTGAAGAAGCCGCTGCTGAAGGATCATTTGCTGAAGAACATTTTCTTCGATACCTGCGTCTATCACCAGCCCGGCATCGACCTGCTGACCAGGGTGATCCCGGTCGACAACATCCTGTTCGCCAGCGAGATGATCGGCGCGGTCAAGGGCATCGATCCCGAAACCGGCTTCCCCTATGACGACACCAAACGCTACATCGAAGCCTCGACGATCCTGAACGCAGAGGAAAAGAAAAAGGTCTACGAGGGCAATGCGCGGCGCGTATTCCCCAGGCTCGATGCGGCCTTGAAGGCGAAAGGCAAGTGAGATGAACGTTCCCCTGAACAATCTCGGCGTCGTCAAGCGCAACATCGTTCGCGCCGACAAAGCGGCGGTCGAGAAACTGGCGCGCTTTGGCGCCGCCACCATCCACGAGGCGATGGGCCGCGTCGGCCTGATGCTGCCCTATATGCGCCCGATCTACGCCGACGCCCATACCTGCGGCACCGCCGTCACGGTGCTGCTGCAGCCCGGCGACAACTGGATGATGCATGTGGCGGCTGAGCAATTGCAGCCCGGTGACGTCGTGGTCGCCGCCTGCACCGCCGAGAATACCGATGGCTTCTTCGGCGACCTGCTGGCGACCAGTTTTCGCGCCCGCGGCGCCAGCGGGCTGGTCATCGACGGCGGCGTGCGCGACGTGAAGGACCTGACCGAGATGCAGTTCCCGGTGTTCTCCCGGGCGATCAGCGCCAAGGGCACGGTGAAGGCGACGCTCGGCTCGGTCAACATCCCGGTGGTCTGCGCCGGCGCGCTGGTCAATCCCGGCGACGTGATTGTCGCCGATCCCGACGGCGTGGTGGTGGTTCCCGCCGGGATAGCGCAGCAGGCGGCGGACGCAGCGGAAGCGCGCGAGGCCAACGAAGGCGACAAGCGCGCCAAGCTCGCGGCCGGCGTGCTCGGCCTCGACATGTACAACATGCGTGAGCCGCTGGCGAAGGCCGGCCTCCGCTACATAGATTGAACAGGATGTCGGTTGCTTCCAACCAGTGGCATGTCGGCCTCGTCGGCTATGGCGAGGTAGGGCGGATTCTGGCCGAAGACCTGCGCAAGGACGGCGTCCGGGTCAGCGCCTATGACATCAAGCTCGGCGACGACAGGGCGCAGCCGCTGCGCGATCACGCCGACGCTATTGGCGTCGCGCTGGCGTCGTCGCACGCCGATCTCGCGGCGCAGGCCGATCTGATCATTTCCGCCGTCACCGCGAGCCAGGCGGTGCCGGTGGCGCAGGCTTGCGTGCCGGGGCTGAAGCAGGGCGCCTGGTTCCTCGATTTCAATTCGGCTTCGCCGGGTGCCAAGCAGCGCGCAGCAGGACTGATCGATGGCGCCGGCGGCCGCTATGTCGAGGGCGCCGTCATGACCTCGCTGCCGCCCTACCGCATCAAGGTGCCGTTGCTGCTGGGCGGGCCCGGCGCCCGCGAATTGGCACCCTTGCTGGTCGAACTCGGCTTCAACGCCAAGGTCGCCAGCGATCAGCTCGGCGTCGCCTCGGCGGTCAAGATGTGCCGCAGCATCATGATCAAGGGCATGGAAGCCATGGTGATCGAGAGTTTCACCACGGCGCGGGCCTATGGCGTCGAGGATGAGGTGCTGGCATCGCTCAAGGAAACCTTTCCCGGCATCGACTGGGAGAAGCAGGGTGCCTACTTCTTCCAGCGCGTGATCGAACACGGCCGGCGCCGCAGCGAAGAGGTGCGCGAGGTGGCGGAGACGGTGCGCGAGATCGGCCTGACGCCGTGGTCGGCGCAGGGCACCGCGGAACGCCAGGCCTGGGTCGCCGACCTCGCCGACGACGAACTGTTCGGCCCGAAAGGGACGAAAGAATTTGCGCGCAGCGTGGACTGGCGCACCGAGGCCGACCGGATCCTCGGCAAGGTGAAGTCCGAAGCAAAGAAATGAGACAGACGGCGATGGAATTTCAGAAGACACCCGGCTGGCTGGATTGGTACGCCGGCCCGTCAAAGCCCCGGTTCAAGGTGCCGGCAGGGGCCGTGGATGCGCACTGCCATGTGTTTGGACCCGGCGCCGAGTTTCCGTTCGCACCGGAGCGCAAATACACCCCCTGCGACGCGTCGAAGCAGCAGCTCTATGCGTTGCGCGACCATCTCGGCTTCGCCCGCAACGTCGTGGTGCAGGCCACCTGCCACGGCGCCGACAACCGCGCGATGGTCGATGCGCTGATCCATTCCGGCGGCAAAGCGCGCGGCGTCGCCACCGTCAAGCGCAGCGTCACCGACGCCGAACTCCAGGCCATGCATGACGCCGGGGTGCGCGGCGTGCGTTTCAACTTCGTCAAACGCCTGGTGGATTTCACGCCCAAGGACGAGTTGATCGAGATCGCCGGCCGCATCGGAAAACTGGGCTGGCATGTCGTGATCTACTTTGAAGCGGTCGATTTGCCCGAATTGTGGGATTTCTTCACCGCGCTGCCGACCACAATCGTGGTCGACCATATGGGCCGTCCCGACGTCAGCAAGCCGGTCGACGGGCCCGAGTTCGAATTGTTCGTGAAATTCATGACGCAGCACCAGAACGTCTGGTCCAAGGTCAGCTGCCCGGAGCGGTTGTCGGTCGCGGGCCCGCCGGCGCTGAACGGCGAACAAAATGCCTACCGCGACGTGATTCCATTCGCGCGGCGCATCGTCGAAACCTTCCCCGACCGGGTGCTGTGGGGAACCGACTGGCCGCATCCGAATTTGAAGGACCATATGCCGGACGACGGACTGCTGGTCGATTTCATCCCGCACATTGCGGTCACATCGGAATTGCAGCACAAGCTGCTGGTCGACAATCCGATGCGGCTGTACTGGCCCGAACACTCCTGAGGAGGCAAAGCCCATGTCACTCGACAAACCATACACCGACGTTCCCGGCACCACGATCTTCGACGCCGAAATGTCGCGCCAGGGCTATCATCTGAACCAGTTCTGCATGTCGCTGATGAAGGCCGAGAACCGCGCCCGCTTCAAGGCCAACGAGCGCGCCTATCTCGACGAGTGGCCGATGACCGAAGAGCAGAAGCTGGCGGTGATGGCGCGCGACCTCAACCGCTGCATCGCGCTCGGCGGCAACATCTACTTCCTCGCCAAGATCGGCGCCACCGACGGCAAGAGCTTCCAGCAGATGGCCGGCAGCATGACCGGCATGAGCGAGGAAGATTACCGCAACATGATGGTCAAGGGTGGCCGCTCCGTCGAGGGCAACCGCTTTACCGGGGAGAAGAAGTAATGGCCCGTATCTCAGCCAGCGTCTACACATCGCACGTGCCGGCGGTCGGCGCGGCACTCGACCTTGGCAAGACCGCGGAGCCGTATTGGCAGCCGGTGTTCCAGGGCTACGACTTCTCCAAGAAGTGGCTGAAGGAGCAGAAGCCGGACGTGATCTTCCTCGTCTACAATGATCACGCCAATGCGTTCAGCCTCGACCTGATCCCGACCTTTGCGATCGGCACCGCGGCCGAGTTCGCGGTGGCCGACGAGGGCTGGGGTCCGCGCCCGGTGCCCAAGGTGATCGGCCATCCGCAGCTCGCGGGCCACATCGCGCAGTCGGTGATCCAGGACGATTTCGATCTGACCATCGTCAACAAGATGGATGTCGACCACGGCCTCACTGTGCCGCTCAGCGTGATGTGCGGCCAGCCGCAGGCGTGGCCCTGCCCGGTGATTCCGTTCGCGGTCAATGTCGTGCAGTATCCGGCGCCCTCGGGCCGGCGCTGCTACATGCTCGGCAAGGCGATCCGCAAGGCGATCGAATCCTACGACGAACCGCTCAACGTGCAGATCTGGGGCACCGGCGGCATGAGCCACCAGCTGCAGGGCCCGCGCGCCGGGCTGATCAACAGGGAGTTCGACACCGATTTCCTCGACCGCCTGATCGCCGATCCCGAGGGGCTGTCGAAAATGCCGCACATCGACTACGTCCGCGAGGCCGGCAGCGAAGGCATCGAGCTCGTGATGTGGCTGATTGCGCGCGGCGCCATGAACGACGTCAACGGCGGCGGCAACAAGCCCAAGGTGCTGCATCGCTTCTACCATGTGCCCGCCAGCAACACCGCGGTGGGCCACCTGATCCTGGAGAACAACTGACGTGGCGAAGACCATCAAGGTAGCGCTGGCCGGAGCCGGTGCGTTCGGCCTCAAGCATCTCGACGGCATCAAGAACATCGACGGCGTCGAGGTGGTGTCGCTGGTCGGCCGCAGGCTGGAGCCGACGAAGGAGGTCGCCGCCAAATACGGCATCGCGCATGTCACCACCGATCTCGCCGACAGCCTCGCGCTCAAGGAGGTCGACGCGGTGATCCTGTGCACGCCGACCCAGATGCATGCGGCACAGTCGGTCGCGTGCCTCAAGGCCGGCAAGCATGTCCAGGTCGAGATCCCGCTGGCCGACTCGCTGGCGGACGCGCAGGCCGTGGTCGATCTGCAGAAGCAGACGAAACTCGTGGCGATGTGCGGCCATACCCGCCGCTTCAACCCCAGCCATCAATGGGTGCACAAGAAAATCGTCGCCGGGGAATTCAATATCCAGCAGATGGACGTGCAGACCTTCTTCTTCCGCCGTTCCAACATGAATGCGCTGGGCCAGCCGCGCAGCTGGACCGACCATCTGTTGTGGCATCACGCCGCGCACACCGTCGACCTGTTCGCCTACCAGGCGGGCTCGCCGATCGTCAAGGCCAACGCCGTGCAGGGGCCGATCCACCCGGCGCTCGGGATCGCGATGGACATGTCGATCCAGCTCAAGGCCGCCAATGGCGCGATCTGCACGCTCAGCCTGTCCTTCAACAATGACGGCCCGCTCGGCACCTTCTTTCGCTACATCGGCGACACCGGCACCTACATCGCGCGCTACGACGATCTGTTCAACGGCAAGGAGGAGAAGATCGACGTCTCCAGGGTCGACGTCTCAATGAACGGCATCGAGCTGCAGGACCGCGAATTCTTCGCCGCCATCCGCGAAGGCCGCGAGCCCAACAGCAGTGTTGACCAGGTGCTGCCGTGCTACCAGGTGCTGCACGATCTGGAAAAGCAGCTCGACGCCTGACGCGATCGAGCGTCATGCCGGTCATTACGGCCTCCAGGTAGCCCGGATGGAGGCCTTGGGTCACGCCTCGGCGTGACCCAAGGGCGCAATCCGGGAACGGTGCAGGAAAGGGCCCGGATTACGCAAGGGCTCCATCCGGGCTACGGGCCTGACAACGCTGCTCACGCCTTCAATTTCAGCCTGCCCATGAAATCGCGTTTGCCAAGCGGCGCCCCCTTGTGGCGGAGAATGTCATAGGCGGTGGTTGCATGGAAAAAGAAATTCGGTAGCGAGAACGACATCAGAAAACCTTCCGCCGTGAACGGCAGCGCGCGCTCGCCGAGCTTGAAGGTGACGTCGCGGCCCGCCAGCGCGCTCACGGACTCCGGCGTCAGGGCTGCGAGTTCGTTGCGCGCTTCCGCCACCAGCGCCTGCAGCGCGGCATAGTCGAGGTCCGGCTTGCCCGACGGCGGCACGAACACCCCGTTCTGCGCCGCCTCCATCGCGCCGCGCGAATGATGGGCGACCGAGACGATCTGGAAACGGAACGGCAGCATGTCGGGTGTCAACCGCGCCTCGACGATTTCGGCCGGATCGATGCCCTTCTCGCGGAAATGCGTCAGGCTCTTCTCGAGGAAGCCGCCGACGGCGCCGAGGATCTGCAGGTAGTTGGCGACGGTTGCATCGTAGAGCGAAAAGGCCATGGCGTCGGTCTCCCATCGTTTTAATGTGTTTGTTGCCGGCGGATACAGTCCCCGGAATTTCCGCCGATTGCAATCGGCGCGACGTACCGTGCTATCAGGTGCTTCCGGACTGTAGCGGCAACTCGATGCCGGGGAGCGCTCAGCCGGCCTTCTCGCGGACCCCGTGTCATGACGCTTGTTTCCATCCCCGGCAATCCCATCCCCGACGGTGCCGTAACAGGCAGGATCAGGACGCCGGATGGCGTGGAACTGCGCTTCGCGCGCTGGGGTTCGCCGGATGATGCCAGGGGAACAGTTTGCGTCTTCGCCGGGCGCGGTGAGTTCATCGAAAAATACTTCGAGACGGCGCGCAATCTGCGCCGGCGCGGCTTTGCGGTCGCTGTCATGGACTGGCGCGGGCAGGGCCACTCGTCGCGGCAATTGCCCGATCCGCGCAAGGGGCATGTCGCAAGTTTTGCGGAGTACGAGATCGACGTCGAGACGTTCATGCGGCGCGTGGTGCTGCCGGATTGTCCGCCGCCGTATTATGCGCTGGCGCATTCGATGGGCGGCGCGGTCATGCTGCGGATCGCGCATGCCGGCCGGCGCTGGTTCGCGCGCATGGTTCTGACCGCGCCGCTGGTCGATCTGCCTCAACCCCGTTCGGCGTGGCCATTGCGCCTGCTGATACGGACGCTGCGGCTTGCGGGCCTCGGGGGGAGTTATGTTCCCGGCACCAACGTCGATCGGACGCGGGCCGCGGGCTTCGCCGGCAATCCGCTCACCTCCGATCCCGCGCGCCATGCGCGCAATGCCGCTGTCGTCGCGCAGGACCCGGCGCTCGCCATCGGCGCTCCGACGGTGGCCTGGTTCGATGCGGCGTTTGACACTATGGTCGGGTTTCGGGACGTGGATTACCCGTCGCAGATCGGTCAGCCGGTACTGATGGTGGCGGCGGGCAGCGATCGCATCGTGTCGGCCGCGGCCATTGCGCGGTTTGCCGCGCGCCTGCCGGCCGGATCGCATCTGATGATCGAAGGCGCCAGGCACGAAATCCTGCAGGA
>Ga0307294_10000340_pt1 | contig 11516 bp, 11 predicted proteins | sample ER_DNA_151_FD_194468 | JGI IMG/M metagenome (GOLD analysis project Ga0307294, IMG submission 194468) | Bulk soil microbial communities from the East River watershed near Crested Butte, Colorado, United States - ER_DNA_151 | ecosystem: Environmental > Terrestrial > Soil > Floodplain | place... | reverse complement strand
GTTATCGAATTCATTAACGCAGATCAAGCTGCCGTGAAGGGCCGAATGGATCATTCCCTCACCGAGAGGGAGGAATGATCGGGGTGATTGCTAATGCCGGCGCGTCGCCATGAGGTTTGGCGGGTACAGTGATTTGCCGCTGGCCCCGGCGGGTTATCCTCGGCAGGAACGCTTAACGGCCGCCTTCGATGAACGGGTTGACGACGGTGAGCCCGCCGAATTTGCGGCCGTGCTGCATGTCCTCGCTGTGTTTTGTTCTGGAAGCCAAGCAGAGCCGCCTGAAAGCATCAATAAAGTTGGCGTCAGAACGATCCGCCGAGATCCCGGGGAATATGCCCAGTTGTCGCCGCCCGCGAAACGCGGGCGATCCAGTATTCCAGAGACGGCCGATAATCGAACCGGGAAGCCGCAGCGTACTGGACCGCCGGTCAACGACCAGGGGGTGTGACTTGCGCACCATGCCACGTCAGCGAAAGGACGACGGGTTGTGGCGACTTCCTCACGCCCGGCGCAGGGCAAAATGTGCGCCGCAGAACGCCATCGCGGCGCCGAGGCAGAGTGCCGCGAGGCCCGCGAGCACGCCGGATATGGTCGGGATCGGGCTCGGCGCGGAGGCCGCCTGGCCCGCGCCTGCCAGCACCAGCACGCCGACCGCGATCAGGAACTGACGCATCCGCTGCGGGAGCTGCCCGGATACCGCGCTGTCCATCAGCGTGGCCGTGAAATAGCCCCCGGAAAAGCCGACGGTCGCAATCAGCCACCACGCGATCGCCGCGCCCGTGGGCATGAATTCGCCGGTACCGGCGCGCCACAGGCCGCCGAGGTCGAGGCCGTAGCGCGCGCCCAGCATGTGCACGGCAAGCGCCAGCAGCACCCCGGAAATCATCGCGCCCGCCAGGATCAGGCGGCGCGGGAAATAGTTCGTCTCGGCCATGGCCGTTTGTAAGGTAGAGTCGGTCGGACGCGCAAGCCGACGTGGCGATTTCAGGTGGAGGCCCGCATCATGATCTCAGGACTTCTCGCGCTGACCGCCGCCGCGATCTTCACCGGGGCCGCGTTTTACGTTTGTGTCGTCGAGCAACCGGCGCGGCTGTCGCTGGACGATCGCGCGCTGCTGGCGGAATGGAAGCCGTCCTATCGGCGCGGCGCCGCGATGCAGGCGCCGCTCGCGCTCGGGGGCTTTGTGCTGGGATCGATCGCCTGGTGGCATGCCTCGCATGCCGGCTTCCTGCTCGGCGCCGTCGCGATCATCGCGCCCTGGCCATGGACGCTGCTCGTCATCAAGTCCGTCAACGATGCACTGTCGGCGACCGAGCTCGACCAGGCAGGGCCGCGCACGCGGGCGCTGGTCGTCAAATGGGGCGCGCTCCACGCCGTGCGCACCACACTGGGCGCGCTCGCCACGACAGCTTTTTTGTGGGCATGTATGCCGCGCTAGACGCGCGCCGGATTCCCTGCAGCGCATCGGTCTTGCGAGGTCTGCATACTGCCATGACGAGCGATCCTTCGAACGAGGCCAATCGATACGTCTACAAGGCCGCGCTGATCGGCGCGGCGCGTCAGTTCGAACTGACGGACGACGGGTTTTCCTGGAAGGTCGGCGGCAAGTCCGGGGTCTGGCGCTATGCTGATATCGCCGCGGTGCGTCTGTCGTACCGGCCGTCCTCGATGCAGCCGCGCCGGTTTCGCGCCGATATCGAACTTGGCGATCGCCAGCGCGTCAGTATCCTGTCGACCAGCTGGCAAACGGTGACATTGATGACACCGCAGGACCGGGATTACACCGCCTTCATCACCCAGTTGCATGCGCGGATGCAGCGTGCCGGCAGCAAGGCCGCGCTGGTCGGCGGCCTCAAATCCGGTCTCTACATCGCGGGCGCCGTGGTGGTGGCGCTGGTCGCGATCTCCGTCACCGGACTGTTGGTGCGTGCACTCGCCACCGGCGAGTTCAGCGGCGCCTTGTTTCTGGTCGGGTTTGCCGCGTTGTTCGGCTGGCAGATCGGCGGCTTCATGCGGCGCAACCGGCCGCAGACCTATGCGTTCGATCAATTGCCGCGGGCGCTGCTGCCGCAAGACAAATAGCCGCAAGTCGTCGTCGCAATCGAACGCAATGAAAATTGACTTCGCGCCGCTGCCGGCGCACGGCATGGTGGCGGCGCCGTTGGGCTGACGACACGAGGCGGACCGTGCAGGATCGACATCATCGATGCCCTGATGAGGCCGAAATCGCCGCGATCAACGCGAGGCATCTGATCGATACGCCGATCAGGCCGGCCGACCTGCTGTTCGTGTTCGGCACCCGCGAGGATGTCGAGCGGCGGGTCGATGAAGCCTGCAGGCTGTGGCGCGAGGGTTGCTTTCGCTGGGCCATTGTCAGCGGCGGCGTGACGCCGGGCTCACCGCTGTCGGAATGCGCTGTGATCAAGTCCGCGATGGTGGCGCGCGGCATCCCGGCGGAAAAAATCCTGGAGGAGCATCGCGCCATGAATACCGGCGAGAACGTGATCTTCTCGCTGCCGGTGATCGACGCCGCGCTGGGACTGAAGAATATCCGAAGCGTGATCTGCCTCGGCAACAGCTGGACCGCGCGCCGCTACCCGATGACGCTGCAGCGGCATTGGCCCGAGGTGGAGAAGATGCTGATCACGGTCGACAGTTTTGCGACCCCCCGGGGGCTCTGGCACACCGATCCGGATTTCCGGATCCGGGTCCTGCGCGAATGGGACAAGATCGAGCCGTACAGGGCGAAGGGATTTATCGCGGAGTGGCCGATGCCATGACAGCGATTGGCGCGATCGCCGGATGCCGTTCAAGCGCTATTCGGTGGATTCAAAATCCTCTTCGTTCGCACTCAATATGCCGGCCAGCGTGCGCAACGCGGGATCGAGTTGCTCGATCGGAGGAGCCGCCAGCGCCAGCCGCACCGCGTTCGGCGCATGGCCGGGGCTGGCGGCGAACGTCGTCGACGGCGTCAGGGCGATATCGCGCCGCGCCGCGGCTGCGACGAAGGTCTGCGACCGCCAGTGCGACGGCAGGGTCAGCCACAGATGATAGGATTTGGGGTTGCTCTGGATCTCGAGGCCGGCAAGACAGGCGACCGCGATCTTCTGGCGCTGCTGCGCATCGAGCCGCTTCAGCCGCGCCAATTCGGCCGCGGTGCCGTCGGCCATCAGTAGTTGCGTGGCGGCGAACGCAAATCCGGACGCGGTCCAGCCGCCCGAGCGCACCGACGCCATGACGTTCTCGCGCAGGCGTGGCGGCGGCACGACGAAGCCGAGCGACAGCCCCGGCGCCACTTTCTTGGACAGGCTGTCGAGCACCATGCAGCGGTCCGGCGCCAGCGCCGCCAGCGGCGGCACGTCGTCGAGAAAGCCGTAGACCATGTCCTCGATGACGGTGAGGTCGAGCTTCTCGACCACCCGCAGCAGGTCGGCGCGGCGCGCAGGCGGCATCGTCATGCCCAGCGGATTCTGGATGACGGGCTGGATGTACAGCGCCGACAGATGCGCTTCGCGGTGGGCCTTCTGCACGGCGTCGGGCCGCACGCCCTGTTCATCCATCGCCAGCGGCACCAGCGTGACGCCGAGCCGGGCGGCGATGCCCTTGATGAACGGGTAGGTCAGCGCCTCGACCCCGCAACGGCCGCCGGTCGGCACCACAGCGGCGAGCGCAGCTGCGATGCATTGCCGGCCATTGGCGGTGAACACCATCTGCTCCGACGCCGGCGACCAATCCTTGTTCTGCCGGGTGAGATAATCCGCAGCGGTTTTTCTTTGCGCCTGGGTGCCGGCGCTGGTCGCCTGTCGCAGCGCGATATCGAGGGCCTCCGGCCGGTTCAGTCCCTCCAGGCTTTTGGCGATCAGGGCCGATTGCGCCGGCAGCATCGGATAGTTGAATTCCAGATCGATCCGCGCGCCGCGCGGTTCGCTCGATGCGGCGACGCCGCGGCGCGCTTCGCCGGAAATGAACGTGCCGCGTCCGACTTCGCCGACGACGAGGCCGCGGCGCAGCAGTTCGGTGTAGACCCGGCTCGCCGTCGAGGCGGCGATCTTGCGCTCATAGGCGAAGGTACGCTGCGGCGGCAAGCGGTCGCCCGGCTTGAGAACGCCGCTGGCGATCTCGGCTTCGACGGCGTCGGCAAGCTTGGCATATTCGAATTTGGACATTATTGCACCGAGAGCAATGTTTTACTTGCACCGATACAATTACAGGATCATTTAAGGGCCATCAAGCCCGCGATTGCACCGAGGAGAGCGAGAGCAATCCGAGGTCGCTAGGGGCGCCGCCGCTGCCCGGCAGCGTGGCGCCCACGGCATCGCTGTGCCGGGCGAACGCCGATCGGAGAAGAAAGATGACCACGATATCGCAAAGCGCCGCGCAACCTTCGATCCCCCAATGGTCGGGCCGATTGCTGCGCTGGATCGGTGCCGGGGCGCATGCGGCGGTCGCCTATTGGGAGCGTCGGGCCGCAATCAAGGCGCTGCTCGAGCGCGACGATCGCGAATTGCGCGATATCGGCCTGGTGCGCAGCCAGATCGAGGCCGCGGTCGGCGGCGCCTTCCACCCGGATATGGGACGGAAGCGGTAAATTCTATCTGTGCATGGGGTTGTTTTCGCGATTTTAGCTGCGGTCGGCGCTCAGTGCCGCACCACCAGCACCGAGCATTTGGCGTAGCGCACGACGTGGCCGGCATTGGAGCCGAGAAAGTACGTTCGCATCGCCGGGCGGTGCGAGGTCATCACGATCAGGTCGGCCTTGATAGCCAGGGCTTCCTCGAGGATCTCGTGATAGATGCCGCCCTGTCGCACCACGCTGGAGATGCGGGCCGGCTCGATGCCTGATTCCCGCGCCACGATGGTGAGCGCCTCTTCGGAGGTCTCGCGCTGCTGGGCGTCGAAATCGGCCGGCACATATTCCGCCAGCATCACCGGCGTCATCGGCAAGACGTTGAGCAGGCGCACCATGCCGCTCCAAGTCTGCGACAGCGTCGCCGCCGTGGCAATCGCGGGCTTCGCCAGGTCGGTATCGGCGAGATCGATCGGCACGAGAATGGACTTGAACATCTGCGCCTCCATGTTCGCGATCAGCCTAACACAAAAACCGGTGCCCGCCTCAGTCGCCGGAGGTCTGCTTCAACAACCTTGGACTGACGAACTTCGCCAGCCGTCCGCGGCGGAATGCCACGTCGGCCCAGTCGTCGAGCGTGAAGTCGAATATCGCCAGCCCCGAGGTAGGCAGATTGTCGCCGAGCTCCTTGCGCCCGGCGGCGTCGCCGCCGCCGCCGGCCAGCATCAGCGCCAGCTCATGCATTCCGGGATTGTGCCCGACCAGCATCAGGATCTTCGGGTCGGCCGCCGCCGCGGCATGAACGGCTTCCAGCAGTTGGGCCGGATCGGCGCCATAGAGTTCGGGCAGGAGTTCGACCTGCGGCGGTGGCATCAGGTCCTTCATCGCCTGCCATGCGATTTCCCAGGTCTGGGCCGCCCGGACCGCGGTTGAAACCAGCACGCAATCCGGAAACGGCGGATGCCGGCCGATCCAGCCGCCGATCTCGGCGGCGTCGAGCCGGCCGCGGTTGTCCAGCCGGCGGTCCTGATCGCGGCCCGACGGTGCGTCGTTCTCGGTCTTGGCGTGACGCAGCAGCATCAAACGGCGCATGTCGCAATCTCGATTCGTTTCCAGCCCTTCGGATTAATCTACAGGCTCATGCCCGGGACAAGGTGACAAGCGCCCGATCGGCCCCTAAGAAAACGACATGAACGAGACTTTCACAAGCGCCACCGACGCTTTGGATGCCGCCGGGGCGCCGGCGCGTTCGCGGCTTTCTTTCGACCTGGATGTCGACATCTGCGTGGTCGGCGCGGGACTTGCCGGTCTCACGGTGGCGCTGGAGGCGGCAAGGCTCGGCGCCAGCGTGGCGGTGCTCGAGGGGCGGCACATCGGCTGGAACGCGTCGGGTCATCAACTCGGCACCGTGATGCCGGGTTTCGGACTTGCCCTCAGCGAGCTGATCGCGCGCATCGGTCTCGAAGACGCGCGCGAACTCTGGTCGCTGTCGAAGGAGGGCGCGGAATACGTCCGCGGCAACGCCACCGAAACGCAGATTCCGGGGATCGCACTCAGCGAGGGGGCGCTGGAGGTCTCCAATGTCGAGGCCGGCGACGCCTTGATCAGCCGGCTTCAGATGCTCGGTGAGGATTTCGATACCGAGGTCGAGGGCTGGCAGGTCGACCGCGTGCGCAGCGAGCTAAAGACCAGCCATTATTTCCACGGCGTGTATTATCCGCGGGCGTTTCAGCTCGATGGCCGCAAATATATCCATGGCCTCGCGGCGCTGGCGCGGCGGGCAGGGGCGCGGATTTTCGAAGACACCCCGGTCGTCAGCATCGATCCCTCCGGCATCCGCAAGCGGATCGTCACACCGTCGGCGCGGTTGCGCGCGTCGCATATCGTGCTCGCCGGCAACGTCCACCTCGGCGCGCCGGCGCGGCGGCTGTCGGAAACGCTGCTGCCGGTCTGGCGTTACGCCGCGGTGACCGAGCCGCTCGGCGAGCGGCTGGCCGACGCCATGACGTTTCAGGGGTCGGTCACCGACAGCGACGGCATCGATCATTTCCGGATCGTCGAGGGCGACCGGCTGATGTGGGCCAGTCCTGAAACCACATGGGCGGCGCGGCCGCAGCGTTTTGCGCCCGCCATTGCCCGCCGGATCCACGCCATTTTTCCGCAACTCGGAAAGGTCGGGATTGCCGAAACATGGGGCGGCGTGGTCGGCGAAACCGTGCACGGCATGCCGCAGATCGGACAGTTGCGCAAGGGCCTGTGGGTCGCCAGCGGCTTTGGCCGCCACGGTTTGAACACCACGGCGATGGCCGGGCTGCTGATCGCGCGCAGCATTCTGTGGGGCGACGAACGCTGGCGGCTGTTTTCGCCGTTCGAACTGGTGTGGGCGGGCGGTGCGACCGGCCGGGTCGCCGGGCATGTCATCGGCTTGTGGGGACGGGGAAGCTCTGCCGCCGCCGGTGCGCTGGCGCGTTACCGGGAACGGGCGCGGGTCCAGGAACGCATCCGCGAGGCGCGGATGGCCGAGGCCAATCGGCAGGCGGGAACCCGAGGGCCGCCGCCGCGCCGGCCGCCGCTGGGCCAACCGCGTCCTGAGCGTCCCCGGCCGCCGGCCGTGACCAGCCCGGGCGAAGGCGAGGGGGCTTCCTGATCGCCCCCCCGGCCGGGTCGAGGGTTGGGCTTCTCGCGGGAAAGTGAGAAAATTCGATCGGGATCGGTGTAACTTCGGCCGCCGCGCACCGTATCTCACAGCGAACAAGCCCGTTTCGCTTCGCACGGAGACCATCATGTTTGACCGCCGTATCCTGCTCGCGTCCGTCGCCGGTCTGTTTGGCCTTGCCGGCTTCCGCTGGCTGCGATCCACCCCGGCCCATGCCGCGGGAAAATTCGAGATCGAAAAGAGCGATGCGGAATGGCGTGCGCAGCTGACGCCGCAGCAATACGAGATCCTGCGCAAGCACGGCACCGAACGTCCGGGATCGAGCCCGCTGCTGAAGGAAAAGCGCAAGGGCATCTTCGCCTGCGCCGGCTGCGACCTGCCGCTGTTCTCCTCGGAGACGAAATTCGAGAGCGGTACCGGCTGGCCGAGCTTTTATCAGCCGCTGGAGAACGCCCTCGGCAAGACCGAAGACCGCACCTACGGTATCCTGCGGACCGAAGTGCACTGCCGGCGCTGCGGCGGGCATCTCGGTCATGTCTTCGACGATGGACCGAAGCCGACCGGCCTGCGTTACTGCATCGACGGCTTCGGCATGGTGTTTCATCCGGCGGCCGCCTCGGCGAGCTGATCTGACGGCTTGGGCCCGGCAATTGTTGCCCGTCCCGGCAATTGTGCCCCGGTCATGGACCGGGGCATTTTGCTTAAGTGCCTGATTTCCTTCAGTCTAATGATTTGGCACGGGGCTTGCGACACTCTCCTTCGATAGCGGCCATGGTTTTCCAGGACCGGGGGGCCGCCCGGATCGAATTTGGAGAAAGTGTCATGGGTATCTTCGGAGCTCTTACGACGGCCGTCGGCGGCTTGCGCGCGGAGTCGTACGCCCTGGAAAACATCTCGGGCAATATCGCCAACTCGCAGACCACGGCGTTCAAGCGCATCGATACCAGCTTTCTCGATCTCATTCCGTCGACCGGGCTGACCAATCAGCTCTCCGGAAGCGTCACCACCAATTCGCGCAGCACCAACACCGTGCAGGGCGACGTGCAGTCGGCATCGGTCGCCACCTTCATGGCGATCAACGGCTCCGGCTTCTTCTCGGTGCAAAAGCCCGGCACCTTCACCGACGGTCAACCGGTGTTCGACGGCGTCGACCGTTACACCCGCCGCGGCGATTTCCAGATCGACAAGAGCGGCTACCTCGTCAACGGCGCCGGCTACTTTCTCCAGGGCGTTCCGGTCGATCCGACCACGGGCAACCTGACCGGCAGTTCGCCGCAGGTGCTGAAATTCCAGAACGATTTCTTGCCGGCCCAGGAAACCTCCAAGATCGAGTATCGCGCCAACCTCGCCAGCTATCCGCTAACGTCGCATCACGACAAGACGATCCAGGGATCGGAATTGCTGGCGCCGGGCTCGTTCAGCACCGGTCATAACCCCCTGGTGCTGGGAACGCCGGCCGCGCCCTATGTCGATGCGACCACGGGCGGCACCATCCAGACCAACAAGGCCACGCCGTCAGTGGCGAATACCGGCGCGACCTTGCTGTCGGGCGCGGCTCCCAGCGATTCGATTTCCGCCAATTTCGGCATCGGCAACACCATCACCGTCAACGGCAACCTCCTCACCTTTGTCGCTTCGGGCGCGCTCCCCGCCGACACCACCCAGATCAACATCACCGATAGCATTGACACCTTGCTGGACAAGATCGACCTGATCACCGGGACGGCCATTCAGTCCAGCATCTCCGGCGGCGCCATCACGCTGCATTCCGGCACCACGTCGGATCTGTCGGTCACCAGTTCAAACTCCAGCGCATTTGCTGCACTCGGATTCACCGGCACCGCGACCGCGCTGCGCACCGGCGGCGGCACCGTCGGAACCGGCCAAGTGGTCGGTCAGGATAACTCGACGTTCCTCGACATGTCGGTCGCCGGCGGCGCGGTGACCACCTACGACGTATCAGGCGCGCCGGTGAACCTGCAGTTCCGCTGGGCCAAGACCGACAGCGCGTCGCTCGGGGCAGGTCACACCGACAACTGGAACATGTTCTATCAGGTCAATGCCAACGCAACCGGCACCAACGTGGCCTGGCAGAACGTCGGCGCCAACTTCACTTTTTCGGCCGGCGGCCAGATGACCCCGGCGATCGCGTCCATCCAGCTCAACAACGCCATGGTCAACGGCCTGTCGATCGGCAGTCCGGTCCTGGTGTTCGGCAGCGGCGGCGTCACGCAGTTCGCCGATGCCAACGGCAACGTGCAGGTCAACCAGATCCAGCAGGATGGTTTCCCGGCCGGCATGCTGCAATCGGTCGGCGTCTCGACCAACGGCCGCATCGTCGGCAATTACTCGAACGGCCGAAACCTTGATCTCGCCGAAATCACGCTGGCCAACTTCAACGGCACCAACTTCCTCAAGCGTGCCGATGGCGGCGCCTTCGAGGCGACCGACGGATCCGGCCAGGCGCTGTACGGCAAGGGTGGAACCATAGTCGGGTCCTCGCTCGAGGGATCCAACACCGACATCGCCGACGAATTCACCAAGCTGATCGTCACCCAGCAGGCCTATTCGGCGAACACCAAGGTCATCACCACTTCCAACACAATGGTGCAGGATCTCCTGAACGTGCTGCGATAATCGCGGTCCGCGATCGATCCAAGATGGGTAGTATGTCATGAGTTTGGGTCAAGCCCTTGCCACCGCGATGTCGGGCCTGCGTGTCACGCAGGCGTCGCTCGCGCTGGTTTCCTCGAACGTCGCCAACGCGGAATCGCCTGGCTACGTCCGCAAGACTCTCAATCAGATCACCGGCGTCACCGGCGACTATGGTTCGAGCGTCCGCATCAACGGCGTCAATCGCGAACTCGATCAGTATCTGCAGACCCAGATCCGTACCGAATCCTCCGGTGCGGCCTTTGCCGATGTCCGCGCGACCTATCTCGCCAATCTGCAGTCGGTCTATGGCAACCCGGATTCCACCGGCACCATCGAGGATGCGTTCAACAAGCTGACAACGGCGGTTCAGGGGCTGTCGACCAGCCCGGACTCGGCATCGGCGCGAATCGGCGTCGTCAATGCGGCGCAGGCCCTCGCGCAGCAGCTCAACGCCACGACGCAGGGCATCCAGAACCTGCGCGCCAACGCCGAAACCGGCATCAACGATTCCATCAACGTGGCGAACAACGCGCTGAAGCAGATCGCGCTCATCAACAACCAGTTGCAGAACAACGGCCGGACCGATGCTGCGACGGCGTCGCTGCTCGATCAGCGTGACCAGTACATCGATCAGATGTCGCAGCTGATGGACATTCGGGTCGTCACCAACAACCTGAACCAGGTGACGTTGTTTACCAATTCCGGCGTGCAGCTGGTGGGAACCGAGGCGGCGAGGCTGGCCTTCAATCCGCAGGGCACGGTGACGCCCAACACGCTGTACGATCCGGATCCGCTCAAGAGCAATCTCGGCACCATCATTATCGATTTTCCGCGCGGCGGCAGCTACGATATGGTCGCCACTTCCTCGATCCGGTCGGGCAAGCTCGCTGCCTATCTCGAACTGCGCGACAATTCGCTGGTGAAGGCGCAGGCGCAGATCGACCAGTTCGCGGCGTCGATGTCGAGCGCGCTGTCGGACCAGACCACCGCGGGCGTCGCAGCTCCTGCCAGCGTCTTGCCGCAGGCCGGATTTGATATCGACCTGGCGGGATTGCAGGCCGGCAACGTCGCGCATATCACCTACAAGGACAACATCACCGGCATCACGCACAACCTTTCGATCGTACGGGTCGATGATCCCAGCGTCCTGCCGCTGAGCAATAACGTGACCCTCGATCCGAACGACGAAGTGCTCGGTATCGATTTTTCCGCCGGCATGGCCTCCGTCATCACCCAGCTCAATGGCGCGCTCGGCGCCAGCGCCAACCTGCAGTTTTCGAATCCGCCGGGGCCGCCGGGATCGATGCTGCTGCGCGTGCTGGATGATGGCGTGCCAAACCGGACCGATGTCATCGCCGGCTCGGTCACCAAAACCGTGTCGTCGCTTACCAGCGGCAGCGCTCAGCTTCCGCTGTTTACCGACGGCGGCTTGCTCTATACCGGCGCCCTCACGGCCAACGGCGCCCAGCAAACCGGCTTCGCCGGCCGCATCGGCATCAATAACGCACTGCTCGGCGATCCCTCCCGCACCATCGTCTATTCCACCAGTCCGCTCACCGCCGCGGGCGACACCAAGCGTTCCGATTTCATCCTCGGCCAGCTGATGACCGGCACTTACCGTTATTCGCCGGACAGCGG
>Ga0307294_10000336_pt1 | contig 11562 bp, 8 predicted proteins | sample ER_DNA_151_FD_194468 | JGI IMG/M metagenome (GOLD analysis project Ga0307294, IMG submission 194468) | Bulk soil microbial communities from the East River watershed near Crested Butte, Colorado, United States - ER_DNA_151 | ecosystem: Environmental > Terrestrial > Soil > Floodplain | place: USA... | reverse complement strand
AGCACCGACGCCATCAGGATGCTCAGCGCGATCACCGCGAACATCAGCGCGACGTTCACCTGGATGCCGAGCCGCCGCGCCTCAAGCTCCGCATATTCGGCGACGCTGGCCTCGGTCTGCTTGAGCTGGGCGACGACGCGGGGATCGAGCAGCCGGGCGACATAGAGGAAGGTGTCGTTGAACGCCCGCAGGCGGATCACCGCCGCGACGTAATTCGCTTCGATAAACACGGCTATCTGGGGTTCGTTTTCGTCGACATTGCCGAGGAAATCCGGCGGCGGCGGCGTAAAGGTCTGCTGGATGCCGGTTTGAGCCGTTTCCAGGATATTGGGTTCCTTGTCGATCAGCATGGCGCCCGGAAGGTTGCGAGAGGCTGCACTGGCGGTCAGAACCCGGCGAAACGTGCCGCGATCCAGGTCGTACAATGGCCGGGCATTGGCGATGTCATTCGCCATCCCCAGAATATCGCCGCGAATGAGCTGCGCGTGCTCGTGCAGATAGGCGTTGGCCACGATCAGCGAGTTCTGGATCACCTGGCGCGTTGGCCCCGAGAACAGCCGAACGAAGCCGCGTTCGATGGTGACGTTGGCGACGATCGCCACCACCACGGCCGGCAGGACGGCAATAACCGAGAACAGCCCGACGATCTGAACGTGCAGCCGTGCCGCCGCCCGGCCGCGGCGTCGGGCCTGCACCACTTTCCAAACTTCCCAAGCGATAATGCCGACCAGGAGAACGATGGTCGCGGCGTTGATCAGGAGGAAGGAAATGACAACTTTGGATGTCGGTTCGATCCGCGTGAGGCCGGTCAGGACGACGAAGGTGAGGAAGGCCGATAGCAGCGCGATGGCGACGGCGAACGGCGCCAGCCACCTCCTCAGGGACGATCCCTTGGGTTCGGCGAGCGACGGATCGAACGATGGGGCTGAGGTGTCTGCGCTGGTCATTCCGGCAAGGTGAGCTGAAGGCCTTACGTCCGCCGGCAGCGGACTGATGCATTCATACCACAATGTTGCCGAATTGCGACAATTCCGCGGCGCGCCACGGCGCCGAAGTCCACAGGTTCCCGTTATCTACGGATTCCACATCGAAAAGGCGTTAACTCCCGCTTCGATAAACCTGAATGTCGAGATCCCTGATCTTCTTCCGCAGCGTATTGCGGTTGAGGCCCAGCAGATCGGCGGCGCGAATCTGATTGCCGCGCGTGGCCGCCAGTGCCGCAGTAAGCAAGGGAACCTCGATTTCCTTGAGGATGCGGTGGTAGAGCCCCGGCGGCGGCACACCGTTGGGAAACCCTGAAAAATGCGACGAAAGGTAGGCCTCGACCGCGCCGCCGAGATTGTCGACGCCATGCTGGACACTTCCGCTCGAGTTCACCGCCGGCGGCGCCAGTTCGCCATCGATCACCGAACCGGTGATCACGTCCTGCGGGTATAGTGCCGCCAACCGGCGGGCGAGATTTTCAAGTTCGCGCACGTTGCCGGGCCAGCGATGCTGCTTCAGGCGTTCCAGCGCCAGGGTATCGAGCTTCTTCGGCGGCAATCCGTCCTTCTCGGCCAGCGCGAAGAAGTGCCGGATCAAATCCGGCAAATCCTCGATCCGCTCGCGCAGCGGCGGCAGACGCAGCGGTACGACGTTCAGGCGAAAGAACAGATCTTCGCGGAACAGGCCCTGCTGAATCAGGATACGCAGATCCTTATTGCTCGCCGCAACAATGCGCACGTCGGTCTTGATCGGCGTGCGGCCGCCGACCGTGGTGTATTCGCCCTGCTGAAGCACGCGCAGCAGACGGGTCTGCGCCTCCATCGGCATGTCGCCGATTTCGTCGAGGAACAGGGTGCCGCCTTCGGCCTGCTCGAACCGGCCCGAGGCGCGGCTATTGGCGCCGGTGAACGCGCCGCGTTCATGGCCGAACAATTCCGATTCGATAAGATCGCGCGGGATCGCCGCCATGTTGACGGCCACGAACGGGCCGTTGCGCCGCTTGCCGTAATCGTGCAGCGCGCGGGCAACCAGTTCCTTGCCTGTGCCGGACTCCCCGGAGATCATCACCGTGAGATCGGTCTGCATCAGCCGCGCCAGCACCCGGTAGATTTCCTGCATCGCAGGCGAGCGGCCGACCAGCGGAATCGAATCGAACTCGTTATCTTCGGGATGGCTGGCCACCCGCTCCTTCGGCTCCGCCAGTGCGCGGCCGACGATGGTGATGAGCTCCTTGAGATCGAACGGCTTTGGCAAATATTCATAGGCGCCGCGCTCCGAGGCGCGGATCGCCGTCATGAAGGTGTTCTGCGCGCTCATCACGATAACCGGCAGATTGGGCCGCATCTTCTTGATCCGCGGCAATAGATCAAAGGCGTTCTCGTCCGGCATCACCACGTCGGTGATGACGAGATCCCCCTCGCCCTGGCTCACCCAGCGCCACAGCGTCGCCGCGTTTCCGGTCAGCCGCACTTCGTAACCGGCGCGCGAGAGAGCCTGGTTCAGAACCGTACGGATAGCGGTGTCATCGTCGGCTACAAGTATGCTACCTGCGGGCATTGTTCTTCCTCATCTGGAGTAGTGTGAGGCATGCGGCGGCGTCCCCGTAACGCCATCGCGGTTGCTTTGGTCAAAATGCTTGGTCGGATTGTACATCGGCAGCAGCACGCGGAAGGTGGTCTTCCGCGGCTGCGATTCGCATTCGATGATGCCGCCATGGTCGCCGACGATCTTGGCTACCAGTGCCAGGCCAAGGCCACTGCCGGTCGGCTTGGTCGTGACGAACGGATCGAACAGGTTCGGAAGCAGGTCTTCCGGGACGCCGGCACCGTTGTCCTTGACGCAGAACTCCAGCGGCAGCGAGACCCGCGATTTCTTGCCGGGCACCGAGAGGCGCACCCCCGGCCTGAACGCGGTGGTGAGCTGAATTTCGGCATCGCTACCGAGATCAGCGACCGCTTCGGCGGCGTTTTTCACCAGGTTGAGAAATACCTGGATCAGTTGATCCTGGTTGGCCAGCACCGGCGGCAGCGACGGATCGTAGTCTTCGACGAAGCGGATATTGCGGGCGAAGCCCGACTGGGCGAGCCGCTTGACGTGATCGAGCACGCTGTGAATGTTGACGGGACCGCGTGCCACCGGCCGGTCGTCGCCGAACACTTCCATGCGATCGACCAGCGTGACGATGCGGTCAGCCTCGTCGCAGATCAGGCGCGTTAGCATGCGGTCTTCCGACGAGGCCGCCTGCTCGAGCAACTGCGCCGCGCCGCGAATGCCGGACAGCGGGTTCTTGATTTCGTGCGCCAGCATCGCGGCCAGCGCGATCACCGAACGCGCCGCGCTGCGATGGGTCAATTGCCGGTCCATCTTGTCCGCGATGGTGCGTTCCTGCAGCATCACCACGATATGACCGGGCCGCTCGGTCAGCGGCGCTACGTGCAGATCCACCTGGCGATCCCCGCCGATCCGCGGCGTGCCGAGGTCGACCTTGTATTCATTGACCGGCGAGCCGCTCGATCGCACCTGCTCGATCAGCGCCAGCAGCGGACTGCCGAACGGCACCAGTTCCTTCAGCGACTGGCGCTGCAGAAACTGGGTCGAAATCTCGAAAAACGATTCCGCCGCCATATTGGCGTCGATGATCTTGCCGTCGGGCGCAATCAGCAGCACCGGATTGGGCAAGGCGTTGAGAATGGCCTCGCTTTCCGACGGCGCTACGCGGCGATGTTCTGCGGCCAGGCTCATGCAGCTGCACTCCATGCGAAGTCGTCGAATGCATCTTCAAGGGATCGGTGAACGCGGTGGGGATCGTCTGTGGTCAGTATCTTTTGCCGCCAGGCCTTGAGCTTCGCCGCCGGCGCGCCGCTGTATTGCGTTGCCACCTCCAGCGCCCAGCCGAGATGCTTGCGGGCATGGCGAAGCCCGATGCGCAGGCCGTAGAAGCTGCAGACTTCGTCATAGAGCGCACGGATATGGACGAGCTGCTGTGCCAGCGACGGCGCGGCCTCGGCGATGCCCGATTCCAGCCGACGCCCGATCTGGCCGGGCAACCACGGCTGGCCCTGCGCCCCGCGCCCCATCATGATCGCGTCGGCGCCGGACATCTCGAGCGCCGTCACCGCGTTCTCGTAGGACGTGATATCGCCGTTGACGACGAGCGGAATGGCGATCGCATCCCTGACTGCCCGCACCGCGCCCCAATCCGCTTCGCCCTTGTAAAACTGGCAGCGCGTGCGGCCGTGCACCGAAATCATCTGCACGCCGGCAGTCTCGGCGCGGCGCGCCAGCTCCGGCGCGTTGCGCGAGCGATCGTCCCAGCCCAGCCGCATCTTCAACGTGACAGGCACTTTCACGGCTGCGATCGTGGCTTCGATCAGCTTCAAGGCGTGATCGAGATCGCGCATCAGCGCCGAACCGGACTGGCCGCCGGTGACGTGACGTGCCGGGCAACCCATGTTGATATCGATGATGTCGGCACCAGCGGCCTCGGCGATCCGCGCGCCCTCCGCCATCCAATGCGCTTGGCAGCCCGCGAGCTGAACGACGTGTGGGCCGATTCCAGTCGCCTCGCAGCGCAGCAGCGACATCGGCCGGCCGTTGACGAGATCATCGCTGGCGGTCATTTCGGAGACAACGAGTCCCGCCCCCAAAGCCGCGGTCAAACGCCGAAAAGGCGCGTCGGTGATGCCCGACATCGGCGCCAGAAGCACCCGGTTGGCGACTGCAATATCACCTATTCTCAATGGCTTACGCTGTGAGCATTCCGGGGGCGTCACGTACTTCTCGTTTTTCTGGCTGACGCAGCATTGCGGTCGCCGGGAGTCATTGTGCGCACAAATCTTGTGCAGTCAAGTTGTATGCCTACAGTTTAGACAGTTATTGCAAATGTGCAAGTGCACTGCAGCAAAATATGCTTTTCCCACAGCTAACGGGAAACCGCCTGTTTTTAACCCGTCGGCATGATAGGCAGGGCGCCAACCGACCCACGGCCGCTCCCAATCCCGAGCTCCATCAACCCCGAATCGTCAGTAATCAAGTCCCCATGCCCAGATCTGAGCGCACTGCCGCTATCCTTGTCGCAGCCGGGCGCGGGCTTCGCGCCGGTTCGGGCGGACCGAAGCAGTATCGCTCGATCGGCGGGCAATCCGTGATCTTCCGGGCGATGGAGCCGTTCTGCCGCCACCCACAGGTTTTTGCGGTTCAGCCGGTGCTGAATCCCGATGACACCGCGATGTTCAATGACGCCGTCAGCATGTTGCGCCACGCGCCGCCCGCCCATGGCGGGGCGACGCGTCAGGCGTCGGTCCATGCCGGGCTGGAAGCGCTCGCCAGCCAGCAGCCGGACGTCGTTCTGATCCACGACGCGGCACGTCCGTTCGTGACGGCGGCGCTGATTTCGCGCGCCATCGACGCCGCTGGCCGCACCGGCGCTGCGGTGCCGGCGATCGCGGTCACCGACACCATCAAGTTCGTCGACGGCGGCGGAAATGTCGAAGCGACGCCGGAGCGGGCCCGGCTGCGGATCGCGCAGACGCCGCAGGCCTTCCGCTTCGATGTGATTCTCGACGCCCATCGCCGCGCCGCCCGCGAGGGCCGCGGCGATTTCACCGATGATGCCGCGTTGGCGGAATGGGCGGGATTGACCGTCGCGACCTTTGAAGGCGATCCTGCCAACATGAAATTGACCACCCCTGAAGATTTCGTCCGCGAGGAAGCCCGGCTCGCCGCCCAACTCGGCGATATCAGAACCGGCACCGGCTACGACGTGCACGCCTTCGGCGACGGCGATCATCTGATGATCTGCGGCGTGCGCGTGCCGCACAGCCGCGGCTTTCTCGCCCATTCCGACGGCGATGTCGGCCTGCATGCCTTGGTCGACGCCATCCTGGGCGCGCTGGCGGACGGCGATATCGGTTCGCATTTTCCGCCGAGCGACCCGCAATGGAAGGGCGCTGCGTCGGACCGCTTCCTGAAATACGCGGTCGACCGCGTCACCGCGCGTGGCGGGCGTATTGCGAATCTCGAAGTGACCATGATCTGCGAGCGTCCGAAAATCGGGCCGCTGCGCGACACCATGCGGGCACGGATCGCCGACATCACCGGGCTCGACATCTCGCGCGTCGCCGTCAAGGCCACCACCAGCGAGCGGCTCGGATTTACCGGCCGCGAGGAAGGCATCGCCGCCACAGCGAGCGCCACCATCCGGCTGCCCTGGGATTCCAAAGGCTGGAGCGAGTAGCATGAGCGGCAGCGACGCCCGCGCCCTCTCCCGCTCGCTGCTCGACCTGTGCCGGATGCGCAAGCTCACCATTGCGACCGCTGAATCCTGTACCGGCGGCATGGTCGCCGCCGCATTGACCGACATCCCCGGTTCCTCCGACGTCATCGACCGCGGCTTCGTCACCTATTCCAACGACGCCAAGCGCGCGATGCTCGGCGTCAAGACCACCACGCTTGCAACCTTCGGCGCGGTCAGCAAGGAGACCGCGACCGCGATGGCGATCGGCGCGCTGGAGAAGGCCGGTGTCGACCTCGCCGTCTCCATCACCGGCATTGCCGGCCCGGGCGGTGCGACGCCGGGCAAGCCGGTCGGCCTGGTCCATCTCGCCGTTGCCGCCCGCGACGGTCGTATCCTGCACCGCGAATGCCGGTTCGGCGCAATCGGCCGCGGCGCGGTGCGCCAGCGCTCGGTGGTCGAGGCGTTGCGCATGCTGACGGAATTGGCGCGCGGCCCGCAGACGCCGGCTAAACCACGACGTCAGACCATGAGCCGGCTGCGTCCCCGCGTTGCCCGCACGCCGCGCCGCAGCGCGGTGAAGCGGCGGCGACCCCCGCCGCGCTAAGACGCCTTGCCGTAAACCGCATCTGCGCGCTTCTCGAACGCCGCGGCAAAACGCTTGAACGCCGTATCGAACATGGAGCCCATCAGGATCGCCAGCATCCGGCTCTTGAATTCGTAGGACAGGAAAAATCCGACATCGCAGACGGTCTCGGATCTCGGCTCGAAACTCCAGCGGTTCTCCAGTCTGCTGAACGGACCCTTCAGATATTCCACCATGATCGTCAGATTGGCACGGTCCAGCGTCACCCGGCTGGTAAAGGCCTCGCGCACCAGCTTGAACGACACCGTCATGTCGGCGATCACGATTTCGGTCCCGTCAGGCCCGGGCGTGCGCTGCCGGATCTTGAGCTGTTGGCACAGCGGCACAAATTCCGGATAGCGCTCGACATCGGCGACGAGGTCGAACATCTGCTGCGCGCTGTGGAGAACCCGGCGCTTGCTGGAGAATTTCGGCATTGCGCGGGACTCAGCCGGCCCGCGCCGCGCGCGCCGCCCGGAGCTTTGCGAAATCGTCGCCGGCGTGATGCGACGAACGGGTCAGCGGGCTCGCCGACACCATCAGGAACCCCTTGGTATAGGCCACCTTCTCATAGCCGGCGAATTCGTCCGGGGTGACGTAGCGCATCACGGCGTGATGCTTGCGGGTCGGCTGCAAATACTGCCCGATGGTGAGAAAATCGATGTCCGCCGAGCGCAGATCGTCCATCACCTGCAGCACTTCGTGACGCTCCTCGCCGAGCCCGACCATGATGCCGGATTTGGTGAAGATGGTGGGATCGATTTCCTTGACCCGCTGCAACAGCCGGATCGAATGGAAATAGCGCGCTCCGGGGCGCACAGTGAGATAGCGCGACGGCACCGTTTCCAGATTGTGGTTGAACACGTCGGGCTTTGCCTTGGCCACCACTTCCAGCGCGCCCTCCTTGCGCAAGAAGTCCGGCGTCAGGATCTCGATGGTGGTGGACGGACAGCGCGCGCGGATCGCACGAATGGTGCTGGCAAAATGTTCGGCGCCGCCGTCGGCCAGGTCGTCGCGGTCGACCGAGGTGACCACGACATGGGCGAGCCCGAGCTTGAAGGTGGCCTCCGCGACATGTTCCGGCTCGGCCGCATCGAGCGCTATGGGCATGCCGGTCTTGACGTTGCAGAAGGCGCAGGCACGGGTGCAGGTGTCGCCCATGATCATGAAGGTGGCGTGCTTCTTGTCCCAGCATTCGCCGACGTTCGGGCAGCCCGCCTCTTCGCACACGGTGACCAGCCCGTTTTCCTTGACGATGGTCCGGGTCTCGGCATAGCCGCGCGTATTCGGGGCGCGCACCCGGATCCAGTCCGGCTTCGGCGGTGAAAGCGCGTCCGGCCGGTTGACCTTTTCGGGGTGGCGCGGGCGCAGCGGCGTGGCGGAGATAGTATCGACGACGACGACCATGGAATATCTATATCCCTTCGAGGCTTAGCTAATCCGCTTGAAGGGGAATCGCAACTGCCCGGCTTGTTGGCTGCCCTGCTTTAGCATATTGCCTTATCAGACGCATTCCGCCTCCCCGGCCTAAATTTGAATGGCTCGAAGCCGTATTTCTCCTGTCCCGACCGCCGCCGAATTGGGCGGGCAGCTCAAGCGCGCGTTCTTTGCCCGCAGCGTACACGAGGTCGCGCCGGACCTGATTGGCGCGACGCTGCTGATCGACGGCGTCGGCGGCATCATCGTCGAGGTCGAGGCCTATCATCACACCGATCCGGCGGCGCATTCGTTCCGCGGCCCGACCCCGCGGAACCTGGTGATGTTCGGCCCAGCAGGCTTCGTCTATGTCTATCGCTCCTACGGCATCCACTGGTGCGTCAACTTCGTCTGCGAGAAGGAAGGCTCGGCCAGCGCGGTGCTGATCCGCGCGCTCGAGCCGACCCACGGCCTGGCAGCGATGCGCCGCCGCCGCGGTCTGTCTGACGAGCGCGCGCTGTGTTCCGGGCCGGGCAAACTGACCGAGGCGCTCGGGATCACCCATGCGCATAACGGCCTCGCGCTCGACGCGCCGCCGATCGCACTGCATGCGCGGGCGGAAAAGCCAGAGATCGTCGCAGGTGTGCGGATCGGCATCACAAAGGCCGTCGAACTGCCCTGGCGATATGGGCTGAAGGGGACGAAATTTCTGAGCAAGGGATTTTGACGGAGAGCCCTACCGTTATTGCGAGGAGTTCTCGCGACGAAGCAATCGACGTCGCAACGCCAACCGCGAGGGCGGTACGTGATCACCGCCGAAAACCGATTTTCGGCGAGCTCTGCTTTTGCATGCATGGCTCCTCGTGCCTTGAATCATGAAACGATGACCAAGGTTGCCAATGGACCGTGAACCCCTTTGATCCGACAGGGTTGCTTGGTAGAATACTTCGATGAACCAGCAGGGCGTTGGGGTGCATTTGACGATCAGTGATGATCCCATCGTGATCGATGCAAGCTCCGATGTGCCTGAAGCGCGTGTCGCAAACCGGCCCTCGCTCGGCTTGGCATTCGGAATGATCGCCGCATTGTCCATGGTCTCAAATGCGAACGCCCAGGAGGCAGAGCCGCGATCCTATTCGAATACGCCTATCGGGTTGAATTTCCTGATCTCGGGTTACGTTTACGCACAAGGCAAGCTTGCGTTCGATCCCAGCACGGCGATTGCCGACGCCACATTCCGCTCCGACACCGGGGTGTTGGCCTATGTTCGGTCCTTCGAACTCGCGGGCCAGTCCGCCAAGCTTGATGTGATCGTGCCGACATCGTCATTCGCCGCGCATGGGCTCGTGAACGGCGAGCCGCGCGAGCGGGAGATGTTGGGCCTGGGCGATCCGCGATTTCGTGTCTCGGTCAACTTGTTTGGGGCACCCGCGCTCTCGGCGAAGCAATTTGCCAGCTATCGGCAGGACCTTATCGTCGGAGTAAGCATGCAGGTCTCTGCGCCTGTCGGGCAGTATGACAACACGAAGCTGCTCAACCTCGGCGGCAATCGTTGGTCATTCCGGCCCGAGCTCGGGATCTCGAAGGCATGGGGTCCATGGACCGTCGAGCTCGCCCCCAGCGTAACATTCTTCACCGACAACACCGACTTCTTCGGCGGCAATACATTCTCGCAGGCTCCGATCTATGCCGTGCAGGGACATGTCATCTACACGTTCCAGTCCGGCATATGGATGGCGCTGGACGGACACTATTTCGCGGGCGGCCGCACGACCCTCAACGGCGTCAAAAGTGATAACGAGCAGGCGATGACGCGAGCCGGCTTGACGGTCGCTTTGCCGATCAATCGACAGAACTCTCTCAAGCTCTCTGCCAGTACCGGCATCACGACGCGCACGGGAAGCGAACTTACCGCTGTCGGTATCGCATGGCAGTATCGTTGGGGCGACGGATATTGAAGAGAATGGCGGGGCGGCCGTTGGTAGCGGCCGAGCCTGCTTGCCTTGCTGCGCTCAGATCATGGCCAGCGACAGCATCAGCCGCACCCCCGGGCAGTTGGCCTCGCTGGGCGGCGGGGCGACCGTAGTGGCGTCATTGGCGGCCAGATCGGCTATAGCTGGCAGGTTCAGCAATTCGTGCTTGGCGTGGAAGCGGATTTGCAAGGCGCGGACCTGAAGGGATCGAGCGCTACCGCCGCCGCAGCTTCGCCGGCGAATATCGCCATGCCGATTTCGGCTCGCGAGGTACGACCGTCGAGTTCCCCGATGGATTGGGCGGCACTTTCGCACCGGTCACGACCAACTCCACGGTTCACGGTCGATCAGGCAACCGCGCGTCTCAACTACCGGTTCGGCGGCCCGGTGGTGGCGCGTTATTGATCCGCAAGTCCGGGTTCAAACTCGCCTGAACAGCCTCCCATTTGGGCTGGAACCGTTTGAAGCCGCTGCCGTTCCCTCTCCTTTGGGGGCGCGTTCATGAACATATCTACCCGGGACAATGAGACGCTGGCGCAGGCGATGCAGGTATTGCGGCGCTCCAACGTCAGGGAAGGCAAGCCGTTTCCGCTGGGCGCGACCTGGGACGGCCTCGGCGTTAATTTTGCCCTGTTTTCCGCCAACGCCACCAAGGTCGAGCTATGCCTGTTCGACGACAGCGGCGAGACCGAACTGGAGCGGATCGAGCTTCCGGAATATACCGACGAAGTCTGGCACGGCTATCTTCCCGCCGCCCGCCCCGGAACCGTCTACGGCTACCGCGTCCATGGACCGTTCGAGCCGGATGCCGGGCATCGCTTCAATCCCAACAAGCTGCTGATCGATCCCTACGCCAAACAACTGGTGGGGCAGCTGCGCTGGGGACCCGAACTGTTCGCCTACCGACTGGATCACGCCGACAAGGACAAGTCGTTCGACGAACGCGATAGCGCGCCGCTTGTGCAAAAATGTCGGGTCATCGACCAGGCCTTTACTTGGGGCGCCTCGCGCAAACCGGAAATCTCCTGGGAGCGCACGATTTTCTACGAGATGCACGTCAAGGGTTTTACGAAACTTCATCCCTTGGTCCCCGAGGCCGACCGCGGCACGTTTGCCGGGCTGGCTAACCCGAGCATCCCGGCCTACCTGCGCTCGCTCGGCGTCACCAGCGCCGAGTTTCTGCCGATCCATGCCTTCGTCGATGACAGCTATCTGGTCGACAAGGGGTTGAGGAACTACTGGGGTTACAATTCGCTGGCGTTCTTCGCGCCGGAGCCACGATACCTGCAGTCGCCGATGGTCAGTGAATTCAAGGAGATGGTGAACCAGTT
>Ga0307294_10000335_pt1 | contig 11578 bp, 16 predicted proteins | sample ER_DNA_151_FD_194468 | JGI IMG/M metagenome (GOLD analysis project Ga0307294, IMG submission 194468) | Bulk soil microbial communities from the East River watershed near Crested Butte, Colorado, United States - ER_DNA_151 | ecosystem: Environmental > Terrestrial > Soil > Floodplain | place... | reverse complement strand
ATCGTGCTCATCGCGAAGAAGACCGATTGGTTCTCCAAGGCGTGGGGCGCGGCGTGGGGGTGGATCAAGAAGACGGCCGCGTCAACGTGGGATTACCTGAAAAAGATTCCCGGTTGGATCGGTACTGCGTTCAAGAAGGTCGCAGGTTTCATCACCGCGCCGTACCGGGCTGCGTTCAACGCCATCGCCCGGGCGTGGAACAACACGATCGGCCGGCTGTCCTGGTCGGTGCCGTCGTGGGTGCCGATCATCGGCGGCAACTCCATCAGCGTGCCGAACCTGCCGACGTTCCACGCAGGTGGTGTCGTCGGCGGTGTCCGCGGCACCGCAGTGCCGATCATGGCGCAGGCAGGTGAACGCATGTCCTCCATCGCCCCGTCGTCAGGCGGCGAGCAGTGGGTACCGGTCAACCTCGGTGACCTCGGAGACGCCCTGTTGCCGATCATCGCTCGGGCTGTGCAGCGACGCGGCGGGCAGGTCACTCACCTTGGGGTGCGGCTGGTCAACGGGGCGGTACGCGGATGACCAGTCAGGACGTAGACCTCCAGATGATGCTGAACGGGGTCTGGACGGACGTGCCGCTGTACTCGGCGGCCGGCGCCACCGTTCAGCGGGGGCTCACCCCGTACGCAGAGTTTCCCCGGGCGACGAAGATCGAGGTGGAGATCAATAACGACACCCTCGCCTACGACCCGTCCCGCCCCGAGTCGGCGCTGTACGGCATCGCCGGCCGTAACACCCGTTGCAGGGTGCTGGTCAACGGCGTCAGCCGCGTACACAGCGAGGCGTCTGCGTGGCGCCCGACGCGCAGCATCGAACACACGCCGGGCGTCCGTGGCCGCGCCTCGGTCGGGCTGGTCGCTGAGGGTCTGCTCCGCAGGATCGGCATGTGGTCTGACCCGCTGCGCTCACCGATGTATCGCGCCTACTCGGCCCGCACAACCAACATCGGGCACTGGCCTCTCGAGGAAGAATCCTCAGCGCTGACCCTGGCCAACTCCGGCGCCGGCCTGCCGGGCACGTTCACCGGCGTAGACCTAGGTCAGAGCGAATCGCCGCAAGGTGCGGAACGTTCCGCGCAGGTCCGCACAGGCTCGCGCATGGCCGGGCAGTTCACCCCGGCGTCGACAACGGCCGGATGGCAGCTGTTCTTCTCGGTGAAGGCTGACGCGTTGCCCGTCGGCGCCACGTACGTCCCCGTGATGACGTGGGCGACCTCGAACGGGCTGCGATGGGAGTGGGCCGCGAACGACGTCGCGTGGCGCATACAGGTCACCGACACCGACGGCACGGTGCTGGAGTCAACCGCGCTGATCTACGTCGGCTCACCCGCGGCTGAGTGGACGTTCTGCCGGGTCCGGGCCAACCAGTCAGGCGGCAACGTCGCGCTGTCCATGGCCTGGTATTTCCAAGACTCCGCGGTGATCACGTTCGACAACACGCTGGTGTTCGCCGGCACGGTCGGCGGGCTGCGCTCGTGGCGTCAGGACGGCAACGCCACCACTGACGGGTGGCTGATCTCGCACGTCGGCGGGGTGACCACGGTCGCGGAAGACCTGTTCTCGTTCGCCAACCTGCAAATTTTCAACGGCTACCAGGACGAGCGCGCCGGCTGGAGGTTCGTGCGCCTCATGGGCGAACTCGGCTTGACCGGGTACACGCTGGGCGCCGCGAACGACACCATGATGATGGGGCCGCAGCGCGCCGACACGGTGATCAACCTGCTGAAAGAGATAGTCGCGTCCGAAGACGGCCGTATTGACGACGAACGGTTTGATATCGCGCTGACGATGCGTACCCGGCTGCACATGTACAACCAAACCCCGGTGCTGACCTTGACGTACCCCACGGACATCGACGCTGGAGGCTTTGAAAAGTCGATCGATGACCAGGGATCAAAGAACCGCGTCACGGTCAAAAACAGGACCGGGGGCGAGGTCACCCAGCAGGTCACAGCCGGACCGATGAGTCTGCAACCACCCCCTGCCGGCATAGGCGAGTACAAAGCCACGGTCGAGGTGAACCTGTCCAACGATCTCGCGTTGCCCGATCGTGCGTCGTGGGAGCTGGCCAAGGGCACTCTCGAGGAACCGCGGTATGAGCGGGTAGTGGTGAACCTCCTGGCGCAACCCGGCCTCGAGACAGCGTGTAACGCGGTCCGTGAAGGCGACATGATCAGGGTGACCGGCGCCGAACCGGCGCCGGTGGACCTGCTGGTCGTGGGCATCCTGCAAAACATCGGCGCGGCCGAACACCGCATCGAATTCCTGACCGAGCCGTACGCGCCGCGGGTCATCGGCACCTACGACGGCGCCGGCCGGCGCGGCGCGGCCACCACCACGCTGGGCGCGGCCCGCGACGCCGTACAGACCGCATGGTCTTTCTCGTCTACCTCGCCCGGGGACCGGTGGGAGGGCGCCCCGTATCTGCCGTACAACGTGAAGTGCGGGGGTGAGGTGGTCACGGTCACGGCTATGGGCGCCCAGACCGGTACCGGCCCGTACACGCAGGCCGCTACCGTCGTGCGTTCCGTGAACGGCGTCGTCAAAGCGCAGACCGCGGGCACTCCGATCGACGTGAACACCCCGGTACGCCGGGGCCTGTAGAAGGGAACACCCCATGCCGGGAGCAGGATCTAACGTCAATGCGCTCGATAACACGCCCATGGCCAGCGACACCGAAACCGCCGACGAGCTCGCGTACAACTCGGTGCCGTTCATCCCCGGCGCTAACCAGTGCGGAACGACGTTCACGGCGCCGACCTCCGGCCGTGTCCTGATCTTCTGGGGCGCCCGGATGCAATCCAACACGGTCGGCGCCCGCGTGCACGTGTCGGTGTCCGTGCGTACGGGCAGCACCGTCGGCGCCGGCACGGTTGTCTCTGCCGCCACCGATGACTCGTCTATCGAGTCGGTTCAGGCCGCTACGGGTGCCGCGGGCGCGGGGACGCGGATGCAGGCGTCACGCCACCGCGACGTGTCGGGGCTGACCCCGGGCAGCGTGTACAACGTGCAGGTAGAACACAAGACATCGATCTCCGCGTCGGGTGATGTCTATCTGCGTGACGTATCAGTGCTGCCAGTGACGACGTGAGGAACAGTCACATCCCCGGCGTAGGCTGAGGATTCACCTGTACAAGGGGGGAAGCCTTGAAGGTCACCAAAGAGCTGGTGTTCCTGGTCGCGGTAATTGTTGCCGGATTGACTACGATGGTTCTAGGTCTGGCGGTATGGGCGAATTGGTCTGACGGCGCAATCGTCGGCATGGCGTCAGGGTTCATCACTTTGGCGACTGGGCTTATCTTCGCCATCCGTAACCAGCAGAAGACATCCGCGACTCTCGAGCAGCAAGACAGGAAGCTAGACACGGTGGTCGCGCAGACCAACGGCATGTCGGAACTCGAACGGCAGGAGATCGCTGACCGTGCCGCGGTCGCTGTCATCGACGCGTGGCGGAAGGGCAAGCTCAATGGGTAACCCTGTACTCATCCCCGCAGCTAAGAAGCTGCGCGAAGAGTTCAACACGATCGCCCCGGAACGCGACACCGAATCGGACGGGTGGGTCGGAGACAGCGCGCACGCCGGCCGATCCTCGGACCACAACCCCGACGAGTCCGGCGCCACCCCGGACGAGGACTCCGACAGCCTCAACGAGGTTCACGCGGTCGACGTCGACAAGGATCTACGCAGGTCGGGCGTGACCATGCAGAACTGCGTGGACACCATCCTGGCCCGGTGCCGCAAGAACAACAGTGACCCGCAGAACGAGCCACGCCTGAAATACATCATCTTCAACCGGTACATCTGGGAAGCCCCGAACTGGACGAAGAAGGCCTACACCGGGGAGAACCCGCACGACAAGCACGCGCATTTCTCGTTCGAGTACGACAGTCAGTATTCCGAGGACACAAGCCCTTGGGGCCTGGTCGCGAAGTACGGAAAGGATGACGACATGCCTACAGCCGCAGAGATCGCTAAGGCCGTGTGGGATCACCAGCTGACCGACCCGAGTTCTCAGACAGGCGGCACGAAGTCGGCAGGTGCCTTCCAGCGCTACCCGGACGTGTTGCACAACGGCACCCGCGACGTGACCACCGACGCGACCAACGACCTGATGGCCCGCATCGGGCTTCTGCCGGCCGAGACTGCCGCCGCGGTGGACGCACTGCCCGACGCCGGCATGAGCCTGTCCGATCTGTCTCACCCGTCGCTGTCCGCGGACGCCATCGCGGACAGCCTGCGGGCAGTGCTCACCCCGGACAAGCTGTCTGCTGTGGTGGCCGCGCTGTCGCGGTAAGGTCCGCAGTGACCTAATCTCATGCCGGCCGCGTGGGGGGTCGAAAGGCAAGGGAGCCGGGCGTGGACGAGCCCGGCTCCCTTGCTGCGGTAAGGGGGGAAACTCCCATCCGCACAAGCACCGTACCGGCCTTGTCCGGTTTGTGGGCACCCTCTGCGTATTCAGCTAGCTAGCTGTTTTCGGGTCGGGCGCATTCACGAGCAGCTCGACTTTCAGGGTCGTGAAGTCATCCACGCTCGCGCGCATCTCTAGCGAGCGGATGTCGCCCGACGGGATCCCGTACTGCTCTTGCAGGTAGTCCAGCGCGGTCTGTGAGATTTTGTCTTGCCTGTTGATGTAGACAGCCAATGTCCGATCCTTCCGGTTTGTGGGGGCTGTTGGGGACGGGTACCCACCCCTGTCTGGAATCGAGGGAAGACGAATCCAGACAGAGGGGGCGAATCTGCGGGCCGCAGTACGACGTATGCAGAGCCACCGACCAGGGCATTACTCCTGATCACGGGCGGGATGTGTCGGCGGCTCTCTGCGTACGGGCCGGCCCTGCGTCCCGTAGCTGTTGCCACCGGCAAGCCGATGTTCTTGCCTGCGGCGAGACGCAGAGCCGGTGCCTTCCGTACGCCAACCCTCTGCGGGTTGCACCCTGGGCCATCCGTAGAACGGGTGCGCGGCGACCGACTCCATATACGCGTAGTGGTCCATCTATCGATGACGCGCGGCACCGGGACGTTGGTTCGGACACCTCACGGTGTTCGGGCAGTTACTAACCCTTCTCTGCCCTAGCACATCTGTACGAGGATTGGCTGTCCTCGTTCACATCACGGATGTCGATCTCCGCTGACGGATAGATGTCGCCCGTTTCCGGTAGGCTGACCGCACAGGTTGTTTTGGCGAAGTCATCGTGAACGCTCCGGCCCGGTTTGGCAACTGGGTGCGGAGCGTTTCGCGTTACGCCCTGAGCGAACATCACTTGACCAGGGCCAGCACAGGCCGGCCGTACTCCCGCAGCGCATGGCGCCGGCAGTACACGTCCCCCCGGCACGCCGGGCAGAACCGCGCGACGAGCCACACACCGCGCGGCGGACAGTCGTAGGCGGAGCGGTGCCGCGCCTCGCAGTTCGGCCGGCGACACCGCTCCCACGTCAGTGATACGTCACGGCGCGGCGTCGCGCTTGGCATCGTCACCCCGCACCCGCTGTAGGGCCTGCTTGTACTCCATCAGCTGCGGCACGTAGATCAGGGTTTTGTGCCGCGGCGACTCCCGCGAGCCTGTCAGCGGCCGGTACGCGGTGAGCTTGCCCTCTGCGATCATCCGGGCGACGGTGCGCATGGACACGTTCAGCTGCTCCGCGGCGAAGGCGTACGTGCACCAATCCCGCGGGTCGGCCATCGTCATCTGTTGTACTTTCATGTCGCCCATCTTGACACGGACGCCTATCTACGGGCAAGGTTGTCCGCATGACTGACACCGAAACAACTGCCCTCGAGAAGCGGACGCCTAACCGCGCACTCGTCATCGCCGCGATCCACGCGTACGCCGAGTGGCTGACCGAGCACCCCGAGATCCCGGCGCCGACCCATCTCAGCGGATGGTCACACGAGCACCTGAGCACCGAACAGGCACGCGAGCGCATCACCGAGCTTGACCAGACCGACATGCAGCTCGAGAAAGAGCCGGGCCCCGAAAGCACGCTGTTCCGCATCGCGGTCATGGCCGAAGGCGAACCCCTCGAGATCGAGCACCGTGCCGCGGTCCACCTGCGCACCCCGTGGGAAAACCGCAGGTCGTGGCTGTGACCCGCGGCTATGTCGGACAGCACAGGACCGGTACGCCGGCCCCTCAGCTTGTCAGTGAGCTGCGGGAGCCGGGAATCGAGCGCCAGGACGGGCCGATCTCTGACCGGCTCCGCGAAACATACGGTGAGAACGTCGCGGACTGGCCTGCGCACCGCGAGCCTGAGGCTGTCCGTGACATGCCGGAAGACGAATACGCCGGCCGGACCCTCAGTCCTACCTACCGGCGCATCGGTGACCACGACACCATGCCTGCCGATACCAGTGATCCCGGGAAGGACACCGATGGAGCTACGCCCTGACCACCCACGCGACAACCAGTACCCGCGGGATCCGAAGGCTGTCCCGATCGGGCCGGCCCTGGTCGCAGCCGGCGCGCTCCTGCTGGGCGTGCTCGCCGTCGTGCTCATGCTCGCCTACGCCGTGGCGCACACAAACCGAGGCAGGCATGAGGCGGGCTGTGACCCCATCGCCGTGATCTCCGGACCGATCGTCACTCCGACGACGTACGGCTACCCCGGACCCATGGGAGGGCCGGCCCGATGACGGATCGAGACACCACGATCAGGGTGCAAATCGCGGAACGCAACATGCTTGAGCTGCTGGAGCGGGCAGTGCATGAAGCGCAGGAAATGAGCCCCGACCCGTACGTGCAACGCGAGGCTTTGCGGTTCGCTTTCGTTGCGCTGGGCGAGGCAACGGACCGACTGGCCGCCTACCTCGTCGTAGCTGCTCTGGAGCTGTACGGAGACGAACGGTGACCGGCGCGTGGGGCGGACACCAGGCCGCGGTGTACGTCGCTATCAACAACGTAGGCGAACTACAAGAAGCGCTGTCCATGGCCACTGACGCATGTGAGCGCGCCATCGGCGCCGTACTGGAAGGGACCGGAGAGTCGCACGTCGAATCTGCGCAGAACGCGGTGTCGTACCTCGCAGGCGTCAAAGAACGAGTGCAGGAGTGCTTCGGCATGTCAGAGACAGCCAAAGCCGAACTACAGCGCTACATGGGGGGTTTCTGATGTCCGGCACCGACGCAGAGGGAGACGGCCCGCACCACGTGTCCGTTCCGCCGAACACGTGGGTCGAAGTCCTGCCAGGGGTGATGATCAAGAGCAGGGCCGAATGGTCGCTGACGGTTCGCGTTCAGCCGGCAGAGGGCACGGCGGCAATGTTCAGCGTCAACGGCATAGACGTCCTGATCGACACATGAGCGCCGACACGGAACGCCTGGTCACGGCGTGGGACGTACCCAACCTGCCCGCCGCCCTCAGCCGGCCACGCGTTCGCGCATCCCGCCCGGACGGCCCGCTGTGTGACTGTGGCGTACGCGGCACCCATCGATGCACGCTCATGAAACGTCCCCGTTTGCGACACTGATAGACGTGGCATACGGATGGCAGCACGGCAGCACGCGCGCATGGCGCAACATGCGTGCCGCCGTGCTGACCAGGGACAAAGCACAGTGCAGGGCACACACAGACGGATGGTGCGCGCGCGCCCAACGCTCGACGCCACACACGTGCACCCGAGTAGCGACACATGCACATCACACGCTAGGCAGGTCCGTTACAGGTGATGACCCACGACACATCGTGGCAGCGTGCCCGGCCTGCAACCTGCACATAGGCGACCCCACAACTACGGCCGACCCCCCGGCCGTACCAATCACCAGGTGGTGACCATGAGCTACACGTGGCAATGGATGGACAGACAGACAGGCGAACTACACGACATCACCGAACCAGGTACGCCGTGCTGCTGTCAGGGTGATGACCTGCCGCATCCGCCACGGCTGTGCGCTGCGATCAGGCAGCAACACCTGGCGCTGCGCATGTGCATGTGCGGGGCGGGTGGGCTGGGCGACGCGCACGTCCACGGCGCCTACCTCAGCTGCCCACCGCTGGACGTTGTGGTGCACACATCATGACCAGGCTGGTTGTTTGCTACTGCGAGGGTGCTGAGCTGCCGCACCCGCCGCGTCTGTGCGCCGCGATCAGGCAGCGCGAGGTGAGCGCGCGAGGCATCGACCCGAACAAGAGGCCCTGGTCCGCCCGAGGCTCGCAGTTGCTGCGCGCGGTCGCGCGCGAGGCGACCGTGAAGCGTTGGACGGAAGGTGCGCCCATGATCCCGATGCGCGCGCGTGTGTGCGAGTGCGATGACGACGGGTGCCGCGGCGAGTGCGTGCGATCGCGACCGATCGCGGCGGATTTTTCCCGGACCGGGGGACCCATGGACACCCCGCCCTGTTTTTCTCTCCCCCTGGCGGATCCGCAGCGATCCGGAACGGATGATCACGATGTGTAGCATCATCACCGGATACGCCGAGATCGCGGCTGGCGGCGACCTGTCATGTTCGGGGTTCGTCATGGCGCTGTGCGACGGCGCGGAACCGGTGCCCGTCAGGGACTCCATCGACCCGCTGGCGCATACCCCGTTCCGAAGTGCCGCGGCGCCGTCGGGCTGGTGGATCACGCTCGTGTACTGCGGGCCTGCCGCGCCGTTCCCGGAGCCGCGGTGAACCTGACCGGCCAGCTTGACGCCGCCCTCGAGAACACGCTGGTACTGCCACGCGACGCGGTGACCGTTGCCCTCGCGCACCGGTACGCCGCCGCGCTGGACGACTGTTTCGATGCGCTGGTCAACGGTGATGCTGCGGAAGACGGCGCCGCACACGCTCGCGTCGTGCTCGAGATCTCCCGGCTGGGAGGCCGGCTGGAAGCGACACTAGACAGGCTGGGCATGTCGCCCGGCGCGCGGCCGGCGGTACACAGCGGGGGAGGTACGAGTGGTCCGACCCTTGCAGCTGGCGCCCTCGCCCAGCTCGAGAGAGACGCCGTTGCCGGCGCCCCTACCTCTGGGCTCGATTACGCCGCGGCGGTGGACCCGGCCGTTGCGGAAGCTCTCGCCGCGGACTAGCTACGGGTACGCGGTGATCCATTTCGCCGCGGTGGTGTTGCGGGAACCGCTCGACCCGTGGCAGCAATGGCTGGTCATTCATCTGGGCGAAATTCTCGAGGACGGCCGGCCGCGGTTCCGGCAGGTGCTGGTGATCGTCGCCCGGCAGAACGGCAAGACCCATCTTTGCAAGGTGCTGGCGCTGTACTGGATGTTCGTGGAGAAACACCGCATGGTGTTCGGCACGTCCACCGATCTCGAGCAGGCGAAAGAGGCATGGGAAGCTGCGGTCAGCCTCGCGGAGGACATCGAAGAACTGGCCGACATGATGCCTCCGGCGCCGAAGCACAAGCGGATCGGCAACGGCCAGCAGGTGCTACTGACGCGTCACCGGTCCGTCTACAAGATCGGGGCGTCCAACAGTAAGGGCGGGCGCGGTAAGACGATCCCGCGGCAGATCGGTGACGAGCTCCGCGAGCAACGCACATGGGACGCGTACCGGGCCGCTAACTACGCGATGAACGGGCTCCGCAACGCGCAGTGCATCTACATCACGAACATGGGCGACTCGCGGTCTGTAGTTCTGAACGCGCTACGCAACGACGCGTTGGACGATCTGGCCGCGGGCGTGACGGACGTGTCCCTGGCGCTGTACGAATGGTCGGCGCCACCCGGTTCGCATCCCGCGGACACGGCAGCGCACGCCGCAGCGAACCCGCAGTACGGCCGGCGCATGGATCCGGAGGTCATCGCGAAGCAGGCACGCCGGGTGGCGAAACCGGGCGCGGACCCGGCCGACCTGAACGGCTTCCTGACCGAGGTGCTGTGCATGTCGGTGGAGCAGCTTGACCCTGCGATCGATCCGGCCGGCTGGTCTGCCGGTAACCGGCCGGCGCCGATCGACCTTACGCAGCGCGGGCGCCTCGGTGCGGTGGTCGACGTGTCGCTAGACCTGCAACACGCGACGCTGGCCGTTGCGGCGGCCGGCGACGGCACGGTCCGCGGTGAGGTTGTCGCGTCGTGGGACGGCCCGCAGGCCGTCGCGGAATGCCTGCGTGACCTGCCCGGATGGGTTGCCAGGATCCGGCCGCGTTCGTTCGGATGGTTCCCCGGTGGACCCGCGGCGACCCTCGCAGCGCAGCTGAAAGACCGGTCGAAAAGCGCCGGCAAGTCGTGGGCGCCTCGTGGCACCCGCGTTGCGGAGCTGAGCGCGGAAGCGCCGGCCGTGTGCATGGGTTTCGCCCAGCAGGTGTCAGCCGGCGCGTTTGTGCACTCCGGGCAGGCGTTACTGGACGCGCAGGCGGAACACGCTGAAAAGTTGTGGTCGGGTGACCGGTGGGTGTTCACTCGCCGCGGCGCTGGCCACTGCGATGCGATGTACGCGACGGCCGGCGCTGTCCACCTTGCCCGGACTGTTCCCCCGCTGCGTGCCGGCGCCCGACGGATACATGTCGGACCCACGGTGTAGTACGACAAGTTTTCCTGTCGGTCGGCCGTACACTTCCGATCATGGGATGGTTGGCAGCGGTCGGACAGGTCGTGCGTGACTCTCTGAGCGTCCCGAAGATGATCACCCTTGATTTGCCGGCCGCCGCGACGTTCGATACGGCGCCGGCCCCGATCGACCGGATGCTGTCCGCGATGCGCTCCGGTACCGGACCGGTCAACCGCGACGAGGCCATGCAGGTGCCCGCTGTGCAGCGTGGCCGTAATGAGCTGTGTTCGATCGCGACCCTGCCGCTGAAGTTGTATCGCGGGTTGGACGTGCAGCCGTCGGCGCTGTTCCGCCAGTTCGATCCTGACGTGCCGAACGTGGTTCACCTGGCGTTCACCATCGAAGATCTGGCGTTTGAGTCGATCGCGTGGTGGCGGGTCACCGGCCGAGATTTCGAGCGGTATCCGGTGTCGGTACGCCGGGTCGAGCCCGGCAGGGTGTCGCTGACTGACCCGTCCGGCAAGGTCAAGGGCGAGGCAGCGACCCGCTACGTGTGGGTCACCGACGATGCCGGCAAGACGGAGCAGGTGCCCGCCGCCGACATGATCCGGTTTGACTCCCCGAACCCTGGCATCCTGCGGGCGAACAGTCGCGCTGTGCGCATCGCCCGCCAGCTGGACTCCCTGACGGAGATGTACGCCAACAATCCGGCGCTGCGGGAGTACTTCACCGACAACGACAGCCCGGACGTGGACCCCTTCGATGACGACGAGATCGAGGCGTTCCTCGCGGAGTTCGGCGCGATGCGCACCGTACGTCCGTTCGGGTACATCCCGGGCGCGTTGAAACGTGCTGAGGTGTCGTCGCCGTCGCCCAAAGATCTCACCTTGGTGGACCTACAGCAGCAGACGAACCTGGCGCTGGCGAACGGGCTTGGCGTCGATCCGGAAGACCTAGGCGTGTCCACCACCTCGCGGACGTATCAAAATGCGGTGGACCGCAAACAGGACAAGATCAACCGCGTGTACGGGCCGTATATGCGCGCGGTGACGGACCGGCTGAACATGGGCGACGTGACCCGCTATGGGTACACCGCGCAGTTCGATCTGACCGACTACCTCAAATCGTCACCGACCGAGCAGGCAGCCTACTGGGGAGC
>Ga0307294_10000333_pt1 | contig 11584 bp, 12 predicted proteins | sample ER_DNA_151_FD_194468 | JGI IMG/M metagenome (GOLD analysis project Ga0307294, IMG submission 194468) | Bulk soil microbial communities from the East River watershed near Crested Butte, Colorado, United States - ER_DNA_151 | ecosystem: Environmental > Terrestrial > Soil > Floodplain | place... | reverse complement strand
GCACACCACCAGCGCCGTCAGGATGATCGCCAGCGCCTTCCACCGCGTGAAATACAACATCGAGTTGACCCGTCAGATCTTGGGGGATACGGCGCGCTAAAAGGCTAGCTCGCGGACGTCTCGTCCTTGTCCTTGGCGGGCTCGGCTTTTTCCTTCGCCGGCTCGCCCTTGGCGCGGACGCCGGAAATCATCTGCCGCATCTGTCGCACGCGGACGCCGTCGGAGATTTCGAATTCGATCTGGTCGTCGTCGACCACTTTTGTCACTTTGCCGACCAGGCCGCCCGAGGTGACGACCGTATCGCCGCGACGGATGTTCTTCACCAGTTCGGCGTGTTCCTTCACCTTCTTCTGCTGCGGCCGCAGAATCAGGAAATACATGATCACGAAGATCAGCGCGAACGGCAGCAGCGACATCAACATGCTGTTGGTGTCGCCACCGGCCGCGGCCTGGGCAAACGCAGGAGTAATCAGCATTCGGACAATCCTCGTGAAACGGGGGTAAACCGGCGACCCATCGGCGTCAGGCCGGTTCGGTCAAATTCGCGCGGACTATAGCGGCCAGCGCCCCAATTGCAACGCTGCAGACCCCTCATTTGCAGCGCTTGCGGCTCCCGGAAAGGCCCGATATGGGTGCGCAGTCAGGAACCCGATCCATGCCGAAAAAGTCCCGGAAAACCGCACCTCGCGCCGCCTCCAGCGCCGATCCGCCGCCGACTCCCTCGGCGGCGCCGACGCCTTCGTCTGGCACCCGAACGGACGGCTGGTGCCGGTGCCGCGGGTCAGCCGGGTCGATCTCGGCCTGCTCAAGGGCATCGACCGGGTGCGCGATATCCTGATCGAAAATACCCAGCGCTTCACCGACGGCCTGCCCGCCAATAATGTGCTGCTGTGGGGCGCTCGCGGCATGGGGAAATCGTCGCTGGTGAAGGCGGCGCATGCCAGCATCAACGTCGGTCGCAAGCCGGCCAAACGCCTGAAACTGGTCGAGATTCATCGCGAAGATATCGAGAGCCTGCCGGCCCTGATGGACCTGCTGCGCGGTTCGAATTTCCGCTTCATCGTGTTCTGCGACGACCTGTCGTTCGACGGCAACGACGCCTCCTACAAGTCACTGAAGGCGGTGCTGGAAGGCGGCATCGAGGGCCGTCCCGACAATGTGATCCTGTACGCAACCTCCAACCGCCGGCATCTGTTGGCGCGCGAGATGATCGAGAACGAGCGCTCGACCGCGATCAATCCGGGCGAAGCGGTCGAAGAGAAGGTCTCGCTGTCGGACCGGTTTGGTCTTTGGCTCGGCTTTCACCGCTGCAGCCAGGATGAGTATCTGGCGATGGTAAAGGGCTATTGCGCCCATCACGGCATCAAGCTCGCGGAAGCACAACTGGAGCACGAAGCGCTGGAATGGTCGACCACGCGCGGCTCGCGATCGGGCCGCGTCGCCTGGCAGTTCACGCAGGAACTGGCGGGGCGGCTCGGCGTACGGCTCAAGCCGGACTGATCCGGTCAGCCGCCGGCGGCGTGCCGTTGCGACGGCGCCAACGGAATGATCAAAAGCCCGAGCAGCGCCACCACGGCCAGCATGGCCCAGGCCTCGTTGACACTGGTGGCGAAGGCCGCCTGCTCGATCGTGGAAGCCGCGGCGGACAGATCCGAGGGAAGCCGGTCGAGCCCGATCGCCTGCGCGACGGTGATGTCGCCGGCGATCAGGCGCTGGCTGATGGCTTCGGCATGGCCCGCCGTTCGTCCATAGAGGATCGTATCGATCAGCGCGATCCACACCGCGCCGCCGAGGTTGCGCATCATGTTGAACAGACCGCTGGCATCCGGCACCTGCTTGTGCGGCAGCATCTCCAGCGCCAGCCTGGTCGGCGGCAGCAGGCAGAACATCGCCGCGAAACCGCGCAGGACCTGGGGCCAGAACATCTCGTCGAAATCCGCGGTGCGGCTTTCAAACGCGCTCAGGCCGAGGCCAATGGCGAACAGGCCAAATCCAAACGCCGACAGCCAGCGCGGATCGACCCGGCTCTCCAGCGCGCCGGCAATCGGCGCGGCCACCAATTGGGCTGCTCCCGTCACCAGCATGATCGCACCGATCTGCAACGGGTTGTGCTGCCGGACATAGGCGAGAAACACCGGCATCAAATAAACCGCGCCGAATAATCCGACGCCGAGGCAGAAGCTGAGCCAGCAGCCGACCGAAAACGAAGGCACCTTCAGCGTAGTTAGTTCGACCACCGGCTGCACCGCCTTCAGCGTTCTGACGGCGAACCCCGCCGTGGCGGCCGCGCAGAGCGCGAACAGACTGAAGCAGACGGCGGAGAACCAGCCGTCGTGCGGGGCCTGCTTCAAGCCGATCTCCAGGCTCGCCAAGGCCACCGCCATCAGCGCGAGCGAGATTCCGTCGAAATGCTTCAGCTGATTAAGGCGAGGCCTGCCCCGCGGCAGCAGGAACGGTGTCGCGATCACCGCGATGACGCCAGGGACGACGTTGATCAGGAACAGCCAGGGCCAGGAATAATGGTGCGTGATCCAGCCGCCGACCACCGGCCCGACCGTCGGCGCCAGCACGGCGACGATGCCGGCGATGGTACCTGCGACCGGATGGGCGCGCGCCGGAAACAGCAGGAAAATGCCCGAGAACACTGCGGGGATCAGCGTGCCACCGGCAAAGCCCTGCAGGACGCGGAAGATGATGAGCGACGGGAAATTGGTGCTGAAGGCGCAGCCAACCGACGTCACGGTAAAAACGAAGATCGCAATCACGAACAGCCAGCGCAAAGTGAGGACACGCGTCAGCCAGCCGGTCAGCGGAATGGCGGTGATCTCGGCGATCAGATACGCCGTCTGGATCCAGCTCATGGCATCGGGCGATATTCCGAGCGCATGCTGGATCGCCGGCAGCGAGGTCGCCACCACCTGAATGTCGAGGATCGCCATGAACATGCCGAGGCACATCAGGACGAAGCCGAACCAGGTGGCAATCCTTGCCGGAGTAGTCCGCCAGATCATGGGACGTCGCAAACCATGGTTTTACGCGGCGCGCCAGAGGCGGTTTGGGGATGACTGCGAACCGCAAGCAGCCAAGCGCTGAGATTTGTTAAAAACGGTGGCCGGCCACGGCAGGCCTAAAGGTTACGGAATAGCCGACCCGTGCGATAAAGTACACCGGGCCGCGGCTCACCCACGGCCCTCGTCTCCGCGAAAGCGGAGTTCCAATCCGGCGTGGTTCGCAGGCGCCTGAAATACGGGATCGCCTGGTCAACGACCGGGCGATCCCAGTTGCAGGTGTGGAAGCAACGTCCGTGCGGGGGGCTGCTCGCCTCACGCCCCGTTGAGGAATTGAAGCGGGTCAACCGGGGACGATCCCTTGCGGATCTCGAAGTGGAGCTGCGGCGACCCCACTTCTCCCGACTGACCCGACTTGGCAATGATCTGGCCGCGCTTGATCGTGTCGCCGCGCTTCACCATCAGTTCACTCGCATGGGCATATGCGGTGACGTAACCGTTGGAGTGCCGAACCAGAACGAGATTGCCGTAACCCTTGAGTTCATTTCCGGAATAGGCGACGACGCCATCCTCCGCCGCCTTGACCGGCGTGCCTTCCGGCACCGCAAGATTGATGCCGTCGTTCGACTTGCCGTTGGTCTTGGCCCCGTAGCTCGTGATCACCTTGCCGCGCACCGGCCAGCGGAATGTCGGAAGCGCGCCGGTTGCTTCATTGGCCTTGACCGGAGCTTCAGCCGTGGGCGCGTCTTCCACCTTGGCCGTGGCGCTGGCGAGCCGCGCGCTTTGCGGGGGCGTGCCGGCCGATGCGGCCGTCCGGGTCGCCGGGGCGGACTGAGCGGCAGCAACGGCGGCCGGCTGGGCGGCGGGCGCCGCGGCGCTCTTTGCGCCCGGCACATTCAGTTTCTGGCCGAGCTTCAGGGTGGCCGATGAATCGAGGCCGTTGGCCCTGGCGAGATCCGCCACCGGCACCTGGTTGCGCCGCGCGACACTGAGCAGGGTGTCGCCGCGATTGACGACATGAACCGTCGGCGCGGCCGCAACAGCCACGGGCTTGCTGGCTGGCGCCGCCAGGGCGGGTACCGGCGCCGCGGCGGCCGCGGTCTGGCGGGGAATGATCAACTGCTGGCCCGGCGACAGCGCGCGCGGCCCCTTGTAGCCATTGGCCTGCAGGATCGCGGCGGAGGAAACGTTGTAGCGGCGCGACAAGGTGTCGAGCGTATCGCTGGTGCCGACGATGATCGTGGTGCCGGCCTGCGCCGATGCTTGGGCCGGCGCGCGAACGGCCGCGACCGAGCGCGGAGCGACGGTGGCCGTCGTCTCGATCGGCTGATTTGTCGGCGGCGTGTAAGAGGCCAGTCCGCGCCCTCCTCCGGACACGCCGGAATGGGCGGCCGGGTAGGACTGCGGCGCCGCGATCGGCGGCGGCAGCGGCTGTGACTGGTATTGCGCTTGCGGGCGGGAATATTGCGGCAGCTCGCGGCGCTCGACCGCGGGCGTTCGCACCGAGCTGGTCGTTTCCGGCTGCGACGCAAAGGGATTGGAGAGGTTGTCTTGCGACAGGCGGGTCTGCATGTCGGCGCTGCAGCCGGCAAACCCGAATGACATCAGCGCCAGCGCCGCGACCTGCGGAACGCGACGCGAGTAAAGCAACTCGACGACACGGGACATGGTTACTCACTCGTACGCAACAAATTACTGATTTGAGTAAACACGCACCCAGTAAACAACCGCTTAACCCTGCGAATAAGATGTTGGCGGAACTGCCAATCCGGGTTCTTACAGCTCGCGGGCAATACCAGGCAGCGCCGGCACGAAACGCACGTCCACCAGCGCCTTGCGCTCGAAGCCGGCTTCGGTCCTGGTGATGCGGACCAGGGTCTGGGTGCCCCGATGCGGCCCGACCGGGGCGATCAGAATGCCGCCGGGCTCCAGCCGCTGCGTTAATGCTTCCGGGACCTGCTCCATCGCCGCCGTCACGATGATGCGGTCGAAATTGCCGGCGCCGGGGGGGACGTCGAAGCCGTCGCCCAGCATCACCTCGACATTGTGGCATCCGACCTGCTCCAGCCGCGCCCGAGCGCTGTCGGCGAGCATCCGGTAGCGCTCGATCGACAGGACATGGCCGCAAAGCCGCGACAGGATGGCCGCCTGGTAACCCGAACCGGTGCCGATCTCGAGCACCCGATGATGCTTCTGCAGCTGCAATTGCTCGGTCATGTAGGCCACCACGAAGGGCTGGCTGATGGTTTGGCCGCAGGCGATGCCGAGGGCGCTGTCGCGGTAGGCGTCGGCGCGATCGGCCGGCTCCACGAAGACGTCGCGCGGAATCGCCTCCATGGCGCGCAGCACCGTCTGATCGCTGATCCCGCGCCGCCGCAGGTTGAGCTGAAACATCATCTTTTCAGGTGGATTTTGAGCGGCCGGCATCTCGATCTCGTAGGGCTTCCAGGGCACCTTAGCGCGCAACCGTCGGACAGTTGCAATAGAACGCAAGTTTCTCTGCGAATCCAAGTTCCCCCACAGGGAACCCAGCGGGATACCCTGGCGTTAACGCTGCAGGCAATCAATCCCGTGGGCCAACGTTGACATTGCGCCCAACCACGTTATTTGCGATCTTTACCGCGGGACGGGCAAGGACATCATCATGACTGCGACGCGGCTACCGCGGGGTTCAGTGTTCCTCGTCGAGGACGAGGTCATGATCAGGATGATGGTCGCCGACATGCTGGAGGAACTCGGCTACAGCGTCGCGGCCGAGGCCGGCGAAATCAACGAGGCAATCAGGCTCGCCCAATCCGCCCATTTCGACCTCGCCATTCTCGACGTCAACGTCAACGGCAAGGTGATTTCGCCGGTTGCCGAACTTATCAAGGCGCGCAACCGTCCGTTCATCTTCGCGACCGGTTACGGCTCGTCCGGTCTTCCGGAAGAATATCGCGACCGCCCCGCGCTGCAAAAGCCCTTCCAACTCGAAACCCTGGCCAAGATGATCGAGACCGCGCTGAAAAGCGCGACGGTTTAGGGCGCTAGCCTGAACAACACAGGGTGGTCACTACCCGCTTGACCTTGGCGACGCGGTATGGCGCGGCGACTTGCCCTACTTCAGCGTCGCCGTCAGCGCTTCCGAAAACTCATCATTGGTGCGGTCGAGCCGCAGCGGCGTCACCGATACATAGCGCGCCGCCAGTGCGGCCAGATCCGTGCCTTCGGCCGGCGTATCCAGCATCGCCGCGCGTTCGAAACCGATCCAGAAGTAAGGATTGCCGCGACCGTCGTGGCGCTTGTCGACTTTGAGAAAACCGAGATTGCGCTTGCCCTGCCGGGTCACACGCACGCCTCTGACCTCCTCGGGCGCACAGGCCGGGAAGTTGACGTTGATCACGGTGTTTTTCGGCACGCCGGCGTCGATCACCTTGCGCAGAATCTGCGGGCCGAATTTCAGCGCGGTTTCCCACAACGGCTTGTCGCGCGTCTCCATGCTGAATTCCTGGCTGAGCGCGAACGACGGCAATCCCAGAATGGTGCCTTCCAGGGCGCCGGCGATGGTGCCGGAATAGACGACATCCTCCGCGACGTTGCGGCCCTTGTTGACGCCGGAGAGCACGAGATCCGGCATCGTCTCGCCGAGAATATGGCGCGCGCCCATGATCACGCAATCGGTCGGCGTGCCCCGCACCGCGAAATGCCTTGGGCCGACTTCGCGCAGCCGCAATGGATCGTTCAGCGACAGTGAATGCGACACGCCGGACTGATCGAGCTCCGGCGCCACTATCCAGACGTCCTCGGACAGTGCGCGGGCGATCTGCTCGACGATCTTCAGGCCGGGGGCGTGGATGCCGTCATCATTGGTGCAGAGAATTCGCATCCGCCTGAACGCCTTTCCGATCGATTCCATCACGATCAATGGGCCGTGTCTTATCCGGCTATCGCGGTCGAGGCAAACCCGGCCAACCGGATTGGAGTCCCCGCTCCATCCTGGCACCGGCGGCTTCCGGTGCCGCCAACCGCTAGCGATTTTCCTTGGGGATTCGTGCTTCGGCCAAGACAGGCGAAGCGGCGCCGGTTCTCGCCGGCAAAAGGGACTACTCGTCGTCTCTGCTTTGCGCCTTGTCGCGCAGCACCGCGTCGAGCAGCGAACGATGAACCTCGATCTTGCCGTTGTAGTCGATATATCCCTTCTTCCTGAATTGGTTCATGAAGAAACTGACGCGGGATCGGGTGGTGCCGATCATTTCCGCCAGGGTTTCCTGACTGAGACTGATCGCGATCGGCTGTGCGCCGCCATCCTCGCCGAAATTGGCGAGCAGCAGCAGCAAGCGCGCCAGCCGCCGCTCGCTGGAATTGAACAGCTGGTCGATCAGGTCGTCTTCGATCCGGCTGTTTCGGGACAACAGATGGCCGATGAAGAACGTCGCAAACTTCGGCTCGGAAGTCAGTGCCGCGAGCATGGCCTGCTTGGTGATCGACGTGATCAAGCAATTCTCCATGGCATGGCTGGTGGTGGTGCGTATCGCCCCGGTCTCGAGACCTGCCTCCCCGAAGAACTGTCCTTCCTTGAAAATCCCGACCACCGCTTCCTTGCCGTGCTCGGACAAGACCGTGATCTTGACCCTGCCGGTGTGAAGGAAAAAGACCGACTCGGCGACCTCGCCCTGACTGAATATCTTCTGGTTCTTCTCGTATCGCTCGATCGACCTTCCCGGTTCGGCCCGGCCGAGAAAAACCTTCGGATCGAAGTCGCCTTGGGAAGCTCGAATTTGTGGCGCGTTGAGCATGGTGCTGGTCCAGCAGGCGGGAGCGCAACACTCTCAGTCACCGGCATAGGCCTGGGGGCGGCCCGGTGATGGCCCATTCTAGTCCCACTATGTCCGGAAGGCGACATAAATCGCAACCGGAACTGGTAAGCTGGTGCGGACACTTCCAAAGTCGCGCAGGGCTGCGTCATTGCGGACAGGGGAAAAAGGCTCCGTCCGGCAAGCGATTCCGACCGGAGTTGCGTGCAACAACATCAATATCGCACGACCATGACAATCGCGGCGACAAGCAATGCCGCGATCACCGAAAGCACGCGATCAAGCCGTTTCGAATGAGGTCTCGCCGTGCCGGCATCGAGTGGAAGCATGGCTCGAATCCACAAAGTGCTGGCTCCATGTTTCGCGCCAGGGTCGAACTTCACGTTGGCGGCTTGAGATCGCTGGCCAGCCAGCCCAGCGCGTCCGAGGTCATGGGGTCGCTGACGGCGACCATCGTTTCGACGCGCCCGCACTTCTGGCACTCGAAGCTTCGATAATCGAAACCGGCAGGCCCTTGCTCGAGCTTGGAGAGCAACATGCGGTTGCGCCGGCAATTCGGGCACCGCGGCCGCTCGATCGCGCAAATTTCCGTTGACGATACCGGCTGGTATTCAGGCATGATGCACCGAAACGTTTGACGGCCAATCTGCCAGGGAGCAGGCGGGCGATGGTTGAGCATGACCGTTCCGCGCCGCGAGCCGTGGTCAAAACTGCTCACTTTGAAAAACATTGAATGTGTGAGGGTGAACGGATCGAACGGCGGCCCGCGATAACGCGATTCAAATGCTCGGCCATTTGCCGGGTCGCGGCAGCACCTGGCAGCGACTATCGCCGAACGCGGGCGCGCCACGGCCGCAGGAATTTGGCCGGCCAGCGCTCGATCCGCATGGAAAATGCTTGAACCAGCGGTTTCGGCGCCTCAATCGGAGGGAGGTCTTTCAACACCAAAGGTCTCTCCTGGACCGGCTCAGGCGGCGCGGTCATGCCGGGTGGCTGCGGATATCGTGCCCGCGCGATCGCAAGCGCCTTGGCGAAATCCTCGCTGTTGAGCCATACCCCGGCATTCAGGCCTTCCGAAAGGCCGTCTTCCCACAGCCGGGCGACCTCGATATCGAATTGCCCCTGCAGCTTCGGATCGACCGCCTGCATCCCGTACCCGGTAACGGCCCATTGCCGGCCGACCCAGTAGATGTCGCGATGCAGCGCCATGGCCGGTCTTCGCTTCCTTCAGGGAACTCGCCGCCCCCCCGCGAAGATACCGGGCGCCGCCGCACAGGCAACACCCGGCGCGCTGATTTTGCGGGATATTCGTGCGAGGCCTATTGCTCGCGGGCGACGACCTTCACCACGCCCATATAGGGCTGCAGCACCTCAGGCACGGCGATCGAGCCGTCTTCCTGCTGATAGGTTTCCATCACCGCGATCAGCGCGCGACCGAGTGCGGTGCCGGAGCCGTTCAGCGTGTGCACGAAGCGCGGCTTGCCGTCGGGACCGCGATAACGCGCGTCCATGCGCCGGGCCTGGAAATCGCCGCACAGCGAGCAGCTCGAGATTTCGCGGTAGGCGCCGCCCTCGCCCTGGCCCGGCATCCAGACCTCGATGTCGTAGGTTTTCTGCGCCGAAAAACCCATGTCGCCGGCACACAGCGTCATGACGCGGTAGTGCAGGTCGAGCCGCCGCAACACCTCCTCGGCGCAGGCCAGCATGCGCTCAAGTTCGTCCTTGCCGTTCTCCGGCGTCGCGATCGAGACTAGTTCGACTTTTGTGAACTGATGCTGGCGGATCATGCCGCGGGTATCGCGCCCGGCGGCGCCGGCCTCGGCGCGAAAACACGGCGTCAGCGCCGTCAGCCGCATCGGCAATTCCTTCTCGTCGAGAATGGATTCGCGGACGAGGTTGGTCAGCGGCACTTCGGCGGTGGGGATGAGCCCGAGCCGCTCGCTCCTTAGCTTGCCCAGGCTGTTTTCATCAACGGCGGCCAGCAATTCGCCCTTGATCGCCCAAAACTGATCGTCCTCAAACTTCGGCAACTGTCCCGTGCCGAACATGACGTGATCGCGCACCAGCAGCGGCGGATTGATTTCGGCATAGCCGTGCTCGTTGGTATGCAGATCGAGCATGAACTGCCCGATCGCGCGCTCCAGCCGCGCCAATCCCTTCTTCAGCACGACAAAGCGCGCGCCCGACAATTTCGCCGCCGCCTCGAAATCCATCAAGCCCAGCGAGCCGCCGATGTCGTCATGCGGTTTTGGCGCAAACGCATAGTTGCGGATGTCGCCGAACACATGGTGCAGCACGTTGCCGTGCTCGTCGACCCCCTCGGGCACTTCCTCCAGCGGCAAGTTCGGAATCGCGGCGAGCGCCGCGGCAAGCTCCTCGTCCGCCGCACCGGTCGCGGCTTCAAGCTCCGGCATCGTGGTTTTCAGTTCGGCGACCTCGGCCATCAGCGCGCTCGCGCGCGCGTCGTCCTTCGCCTTCTTGGCGTCGCCGATTTCCTTCGATGCGGAGTTGCGCCGTGCCTGCGCCTGCTCCGACTTCAGGATCGCCGCCCGGCGCCTCTCGTCGATCGCCAGCAGCGATGCCGACAACGGCTGCAGCCCGCGCCGCCTCAGGGCAGCGTCGAAGGCTTGCGGATTGTCGCGGATCGATTTGATGTCGTGCATGGCGGTTCAGTCCTGAGTCGGGCCGACGAAAGCGCGCATCTGGTAACCCGAATGAACGGGTTTTGGAACACTGAAGGCCACGAGGGACGTCATCCTGAGGTGCTCGCCGTCTTCGGCGAGGCTCGAAGGGTGGCTGCAGAGGCAGTGCCCGCTTCCATCCTTCGAGGCTCGCCCGAGCGGGCTCGCACCTCAGGATGACGGCGGTGGGGTTCGGGAGGCGGCGTAACCGCCCCCTACTCCGCCGGATTGGTCTCGGGCGGCGGCGGGGTGGCGGGGGGTGGCGCGGCGGCGGCGGTTGCTTTGGCAGCAGCGGCGGCCTGCTTCTCCACCATGACCACCGCGAAGATCGAGCCCTCATACAGGATCATCAGGGGGATCGCGAGCGAGGCCTGGCTGATGACGTCGGGCGGCGTCAGGATGGCGGCGATGACGAAGGCGACCACGATGAAATAGCGGCGTTTTTCGCGCAACTGTTTGGCGGTGATGATGCCGATCCGGCCCAGCAGCGTCAGGATCACCGGCAACTGGAATGCGACGCCGAAGGCGAAGATCAGCGACATCATCAGCGACAGATATTCACCGACTTTGGGGAGGAGTTGGATCTGCGCGGTCTCGTCGCCGCCCATCTGCTGCATGCCGAGCGAGAACCGCACCAGCATCGGCAGAACGACAAAATAGACCAGTAGCGAGCCCAGCACGAAGAAGAACGGCGTTGCGATCAGATAGGGCAAAAAGGCGCCGCGCTCGTGCTTGTAGAGGCCGGGCGCCACGAACATGTAAATCTGCGCGGCGACGATCGGGAACGAGATGAACGCGGCGCCGAACATCGCCAGCTTCAGCTGGGTCAGGAAATATTCCAGCAGTGCGGTGTAGATGAACTTCGAGTTTTCCGGACCGGCGATCCACACGAACGGCCACACCAGCACGTTGTAGATCTGTTTCGCAAAGAAGAAGCAGAAGATGAAGGCGATGCCGAACGCCAGCAGCGCCTTGATCAGGCGCGAGCGCAGCTCGATCAGGTGATCCATCAGCGGCGCTTTGCTGGCCTCGATGTCCTCGGCACTCATGACGCTTTGGCGTCCTTGAGCACATCGGGTGCGGACGGCGTGACGTTCGGTGG
>Ga0307294_10000331_pt1 | contig 11630 bp, 2 predicted proteins | sample ER_DNA_151_FD_194468 | JGI IMG/M metagenome (GOLD analysis project Ga0307294, IMG submission 194468) | Bulk soil microbial communities from the East River watershed near Crested Butte, Colorado, United States - ER_DNA_151 | ecosystem: Environmental > Terrestrial > Soil > Floodplain | place: USA... | reverse complement strand
GGCAGACGCCGTGCGGCGGTGAGTTCTTTCGGAATCGGCGGCACCAACGCCCACATGGTGCTGGAAGAAGCGCCCGACGCGGCTCCGGCGCGGTCGCCGCGGCCGGTGCAGCTGTTGCCGATCTCCGCCCGCAGTGCCGAGGCTCTTGCGGAACAAAGGGCCAATCTCGCGGCGTGGCTCGCCGGCAAGTCACAGCTTTCGCTCGCGGATATCGCCCATACGCTTCAGCTCGGTCGCCGCGCTTTCGACTGGCGGGACTACGTCGTCTGCGGCGATCACAGGGAAGCCGCTGGCGCGCTTCAGGAAGCCCGGCCCGCGCGCGGTCCGGTGGCGGCAGATGCGCCGCCGTTGGTGTTCATGTTCACCGGGCAGGGCAGCCAGTATCCGGCGATGGCGCAATCCCTCTACCAACGCGAGCCGGTGTTTCGCAAGGCGTTCGACATCTGCGCCGATATTCTGCGCCCCCGGTTGGGGCTTGATCCACGCGACCTTATTTATGCGGCGCAGCCGGATGCCGGTACGCTGTTGCGCAGCACCGCTCTGGCGCAACCAATCCTGTTCGCGGTGGAATACGCGCTGGCGCGGCTGTGGAATCATTGGGGCGTTGTGCCGGCGGCGCTGATCGGCCACAGCCTGGGTGAGTACGTCGCAGCCTGCCTGGCCGGCGTGCTCGAACTGGAGCAGGCGCTGACCCTGGTGGTCCGTCGCGGTCAGTTGATGCAGGCGGCACCGCCGGGTGGCATGCTGGCCGTGCCGCTGGCTCCTGCAGCGTTGCTGCCCCGCTTGCCCGATGACGTGGAGATTGCCGCCGTCAACGTCGCGGATCGCTGTGTCGTCGGCGGACCGGTGGGGTCCATCGAGCTGCTTGCCGCGGCGCTGCGCAAGCAAGGCATCGAGGGCCAGGTGCTCGCCACGTCGCATGCCTTCCACACCGCGGCCATGGATGGCGTCCTCGCCGAATTCGGCACGGAGTTGCGGCGGTGTCGGCTGCGGGCACCAAATATTCCGGTCATGTCGAACCTGACGGGCAATTGGCTGCAGCCCGATGAAGCCACCAGCCCGGATTATTACCTGCGCCACCTTCGGCAGCCGGTCCGCTTCGGCGACGGGATCACGGCTGTGCTGCGCGATTATCCCGATGCCATCCTTCTGGAGATCGGGCCCGGACATGCGCTGGTGCAGGCGGCACGCCGCTGCGTATCGCCGGACACGACGTGCATGGCCTCGCTGCCGCCCGCCGACAGTGCGACGGAACCTTACCGCGTCATGATGGCGAGCCTCGGCGAACTCTGGGCCCGCGGCGTTGCCGTCGACTGGTCGGCGGTCGCGGAGCCGGAGCGCCGGCGCGTCGGGCTTCCCGGTTATCCCTTCCAGCGAGCGCGGCACTGGATCGAAGCCCGGTCCGAGCAGCCTGCGCCGACGCCAGTCGCCGCGCTCGCGCCGCCGACCGAGGCCGCGGCCGCAGAGGATCGCTGGTGCAATGTCCCGACCTGGCGGAACGCATCGCCGGTTGTTTCGCGGCAACCGCAGGGGCACTGGCTGTTGCTGGCGGATGACGCGCAGGACGACCTCGTCGCACAGACGTTGTTAAGCGCCGGCTGCAGCGTGACTCGGGCAAGGCACATGCGCGTTTCGACGGCGCACCTGGCGGGCGGCCATGCGGTGCGATGGGATGACCGCGAAAGCTACGAAGAGCTGCTGCGCGTGTTGCCGGAGGGGCCGTGCGACATCCTCTGGCTCTCGAGCCATGGGCCGGCCACAGCCTGGTACGCCGAGGATTGGTGTCATGGATTGACCGCGCTGCTGCAGACACTGGAGCGGCGATCCTCTCCGGTACGCCTCAGCGTGATCGCCAGCGGGATCGCTGCAGTGCTGCCCGGGGAGGCCGCGGGACTGGCGGCCGAGAAAGGGACCTTGCCGGGTTTCCTGCGCGCGGCCGCTGCCGAATTTCCCGACCATGCGGTTCAGCTGATCGATGTAGCTCCGGACGCGCTCGCCGATGCGGGCGCCGTGGCCGCCATGCTCGCCCTCTGCCAGCAGCAGCCCGATGCGGTGGTCACGGCATTGCGCCAGCGGCAGCGCTGGCTTCCGGCAGTGGAGAAGGCACAGCCGGCACCCCGTCCTCTGTCCTTGCGCAAGGGCGGAGCCTACCTCATCACCGGCGGCCTCGGCGGCATTGGCTTGAGCTTGGCCGAGTACCTGGTCCGAGAGTCGCAAGCGCGGCTGGTGCTGGTAGGCCGCTCGGCGGTGCCGAACGAGTCGGATTGGCCAGCGATCATCGCTGATCCGGCGACCGATTCGTCCGTGCGTCAGACGGTGCGGCAACTGCAGGCGCTGCGCGAACTCGGCGCAACCGTCGTCGTCGAGCGCGCCGATATCGCCGATGAGACGGAAGCCACGCGGGTGATCGCACAGGCACGGGCGCGCTTCGGCGCGCTGCACGGCGTCATCCACGCCGCCGGCATCGCCGATGGCGCGTTGCTGGCGCGGCAGGACAAGGCTGCCATGGCGGCGGTGCTGGCCCCGAAAGTTGCCGGCACGCGAGTCCTGACCAGGCTGCTCGCGGGCGAACGGCTCGACTTCTTCATGCTGTGCTCGTCGTTGAGTGCCGTGATCGGCGCGCCCGGACAGGCCGCCTATTGTGCCGCCAACAGTTACCTCGATCAGCTGGCACTGACGGCCGACCCGCCATGGCCGGTCGTGTCGGTGGGGTGGGATGCGTGGCGCGACGTCGGCATGGCAGCCCGCAGTGTCATGCCGCCTCGCCGGGCTGCCGGGCACCCGCTGCTGCACTCGCAGGAGCCCGCAACGGACGGATCCGTTTTGTTTCAGGCGCGGTTGAATCCGCAGCGCGATTGGGTCCTGTCGGAACACCGCGTCGGCGAACAATGCCTGCTGCCGGGTACCGCCTATCTCGACCTCGCATACGCGGCCGCGCGCAGCTGTCTCGGCACCGATGCGGTGGAGCTGCAGGACGTCCTGTTCCTGCAACCGCTGCTGCTTGCCCCCGCTGAAGAAGCCGTTGTCGAGCTTGCCGTCTCGGGTGACGACGGCGGGCGCAGCTTCACCATCGCCAGCCGCGTCGGCGATGGCCCGGCGCGTCTGCATGCGGAAGGCCGGATGGCGCTCGCCGAGCGAGGCGAGCCGTTGCGGGTCGAGGCGTCTTCCGGCGAACTGGTCGAGCCGGGTCCGGCACTGGCCCGCCGTCTCGGACTGTTCGGTCCGCGCTGGCAGTGCATTCGCGGATTGTACGGAGAGGATCACGCCGAGCTTGCCTTGCCGGCGGCCTTCATCGAACAGGACCGCGATTATGCGCTACATCCCGGGCTATTGGATATGGCAACCGGGTTCGCCGTTCTGGATCGCCAGCCCGATCCTGATCTCCTGCCGTTCGGGTATCGCCGCATCACCATCAATGTTCCGCTGACGCCGCGGGTCAGCAGCCGTATCACCAGGTTCGACGCCGCCCAGGACGGCCTCCATCTGGATCTCGTGATCGCCGACGAGCAAGGACGCGTCTTGCTCGCCATCGAGGATTACCATCTGCGGCGCGTCGGACAGGCGGCGGTGGCGGAGAATGCAGGTCTCGCCATCGAAGCGGCAGGGCAGCTGGACAGCCTGCATGTCGCGCCGTGCGCGCACCCCGCGCCCGGTCCGGGCGAGGTGGAGATCGAGGTCTTTGCTACCGGGCTGAACTTCAAGGAGGTGCTTTACGCGTCCGGGCTGCTGCCCGACGCCGAGGGTGCCGGCTGGCGCTTTGGGCTGGAGTGTGCCGGGCGTATCAGCCGCGTCGGCGCCAACGCGGGTGCCCGGGCTTGCGGCGAGGCTGTCATCGCCTATGGCGCCGGTTGTCTGCGGAAATACGCGATCGTTCCAGCCGAGCAGGTGCTTGCGCTGCCCGCGGGCCTCAGCTTCGCGCAAGGCGCGAGCCTGCCAGCCGCCCTGCTCACTGCGCATTACACCCTCATCACACGGGCGCAGCTGCGGCGCGGCGAGACCGTGCTGATCCACGCCGCCGCCGGTGGCGTCGGGCTCGCCGCCGTGCAAGTCGCGCGGCAGGCGGGCGCGACCATTTTGTGTACCGCGGGGTCGCCGCAGAAGCGCGCGTATTTGCAGGAGCTTGGCGTCGCCGCCGTGTTCGATTCCCGCAGCCTCGATTTCGTCGAAGGCGTCCGCCGCTTTACCGACGGCAAGGGCGTCGACGTCGTGCTGAACTCGCTCGCCGGAGACCTGTTGGTCGGCGGATTGGATTGCCTTGCGCCGTATGGACGGTTTCTTGAACTCGGCGTCAAGGACATCCATGAGGGCCGCACGCTGGATCTGCGCCGCTTCGCCAAGGCCATCAGCTTTACGGCCATCAGCGTCGGTCCGGGCATGCCCGACTTCGCCGAAATGTTCCGCGGGGTGATTGACCAGGTGCGCAGCGGGGTCTTGACCCCGCTGCCGCATCAGCTCTTCCCCCTGACCGCGAGTCGTGCCGCGTTCGAGCACATGGCGCAATCGCGCCATGTCGGCAAGGTCGTCATCGCGCTGCGGCCGGAAGCGGACCGTCCCGACGAGCCCGGCGCTTCACGCGACGGCCTGTCCGCCGCGGAGGGCGTGCAGCTGTTTTGCAAGGCATTGCAGTTGGGACAACCCCATCTCGTCATTGCCCGCAGCGATCTGGCAGCCCGCATGACGCGCATCGGGTCATTGCCCCAAGGCAGCCTGCCGGCCGCATCGGCACGCGCGACGTCTCGTCCGCAACTGAGCACGCCCTTCGCCGAGCCGGTCGGCCGGGTAGAAACCGTGCTTGCCGGCGTACTCGCGCAGCTGCTCGGGGTTTTCCCGGTCGGCCGAAACGATGATTTCTTTTCGCTCGGCGGCGATTCCCTGATCGGCACGCAGCTGATTGCGCAGGCCAATCGTGCCGTTGGCAGCCGTCTCGCCTTGCGCGATCTGTTCGAGAGCCCAACCGTTGCCGGCCTTGCCGTCCGCAGCGGCGCGCTTCCCGCGGCGACGGCGGGCATCCCGCCCGCGCCGCCGCAGCCACATTACCCGCTGACGCGCTCGCAGCGCCGCATGTGGATCCTGGCACAGAACGAAATCGCATCGATCGCCTACAACATGAGTTACAGCCTCACCCTGCGCGGCGCACTCGATATCCCGGCGCTGCGGCAGGCGTTTGGCCTGATCGTCGCGCGTCATGAATCGCTGCGTCTCGCCTTCATTACGGTTGCCGGCGAGCCGCGGGCGCGGGTCATGCCGGCGCAGGAGTTCTTGCTGCCACTGCATGACCTGGAGGACGAAACCGATCCGGCGGCCGCGGCGGGGCGCATGATCGCCGCCGACGCGCACCAGCCGCTCTGCCTCGATCGTCCGCCGTTGCTGCGTGCCGGTCTGCTGCGCCTATCCGAGGCCGAGCACATCCTGCTCGTCACCGTGCACCATATCGTGGCCGACGGCCTCAGCCTCAATGTGCTGATGCGGGAGTTGAACGAGGCCTACAGCGCCTTCGCCGCCGGCAGCGCCCCAACCTTCGCGCCGTTGCCGGTGCAGGCAACGGACATCGCCGTCTGGCAGGAACAGCAAATTGCAAATGGTGCGCTGCGGCCGCAGCAGGCCTACTGGGTGGAGAAGCTTTCCGGGCCGATTCACAGCCTCGATCTGCCGGTCGATCGCCCGCGACCGCTGGAGCAGCAGTTCAGGGGCGGCCAGATCGCATTGCATCTGTCGTCCGACCGGGAATTGCTGCAGCGGAGCTGCAAGGAGCAGGGCGTCAGCCTGTTCATGCTGCTGGTCGCTGCGCTGAAGGTCGTGCTGCATCAGGTCACCGGCGCCGACGATATCCTCGTCGGCAGCCCGGTCGCCAACCGTGAGCGTCCCGAGTTCGAGGGGCAAATCGGACACTATCTGAACACCGTGGTGTTGCGCGATACCGTCCACCGAAACGAGACCTTCGCCGTCCTGTTGCAGCGCGTGCGAACGACGGTAACGGAAGCGCTCACCCACCAGTCCTATCCGTTCGATCTTCTCGTCGAGGAGCTGGCGCCCCGCCCGGCCGCCGGGCACCAGCCGCTGTTCGACGTCCAGATCAATCTCATGCCGGGCGACGCGCCGTCATTGCGTCTCGGCGAATTGTCAATGGAAGGGCTCGCCACCAATAGCGGTACCACCATCTTCGATCTGAATTTCATGTTCAGCGAGTCCGCATCCGGGCTGGCGCTCGAGATCGGCTACGCTACCGCGCTGTTCGAACCGGCGACGGTGGCGCGCCTCGGAAATGCGTTGTTGCGCGTGCTGGTTGCCGCTGCCCGCGAGCCGGGCCGCACGGTGCGCTCGCTCTGCGCCGTGGTGGACGGCGAGGACGGCGAGGTCGAACGAGCCGCCTTCCTCAAGGCATCGCTGCAGCTGGACGGGGACTTCTGACATGTGCGGATTTGCCGGCTGCCATACCCCCCACGATTCTTCGCTGATGGATCTCGCGCTGCTGGCGCGCATGACCGGCGCGCTTGCCCATCGCGGGCCGGATGACATGACGATGCATCGTCAGCCGGGGCTCGCGCTCGGCATCAACCGGCTGGCGATCGTCGATCTGGCAGGTGGGCGACAGCCGATCCACAACGAAACCGGCGACGTCGTGCTGGTATGCAATGGGGAAATTTTCAATCACCGCCAACTGCGCGACGAACTCAAGGCCCGCGGCCACCGCTTTCGCGCCGAGGTCGATGTCGAGGTGCTGGTTCACCTCTATGAGGAGTTCGGCCTCGGGATGCTCGATCGGATCAATGGGCAATTCGCGTTTGCGCTGTACGACGCACGCCAGCGCATGTTGCTGCTGGCGCGCGATCCCGCCGGGATCGCTCCGCTGTTCTATGTCTGGCGGGACAATACGCTGTTGTTCGGCTCCGAGATCAAGTCGCTCTTGGAACATCCGCTGGTGGAGCGCCGCACCGACCTTACGGGCCTCGATCAGGTGCTGACGCTTCCCGGCGTGGTCAGCCCGCGGACCTTGTTCGCGGGGGTGCACAGCGTCTCGCCCGGCCAGCTTGTCATGGTCGAGAAAGGCCGACTGACCAGCCGCAACTATTGGGATCTCGATTATCCCGAGGAAAAGGACATCGACCCCGGCTCGGCGGCGGATTTCGACGCGCTCGATGCGCGGCTGCGCCATGCCGTCGGCGAACGCCTGATGGCCGATGTTCCCGTCGGGCTCTATCTCAGCGGCGGGCTCGATTCGTCGCTGGTGGCGGCGATCGCCGGCGACCTCGACCGCACCTCCGGCAGCCTGCGAAACCGCCATGCCTATTCGATCGGCTTCAGCGACCAGGCGATCGACGAGCGGCGTCAGCAGACCCTGGTCGCCGAACATATCGGCCTGCGCCATCATACCAGCCTGTTCACGACGGGCGATCTGGAGAGCCGGCTACGCCAGGCGGTTCGCCACGCCGAAAGTCCGCTGAAGGAAAGTTACGATACCTGCTCGCTGGTGCTTTCCGGCTCCGTCCGCGCCAATGGCGAGAAGGTGGTGCTGACGGGGGAGGGGGCCGACGAACTGTTCGGTGGTTATGTCGGCTACCAGCTCGATGGCGAACGTCAGTTCGGCGGCAATGGCGACGAATTCGGGCTCGATCAACAGGTCGAGTACGAGCTGCGCGATCGGCTCTGGGGTGATTCCTCGTTTTTCTACGAGAAGAACTATACCGCCTTCGACGAGGTCAAGACCGCGCTCTACGCGCCCGAGCTTGCCGGCCGCCTCGGCGAATTCGCCTGCACCGGCGAGGCCCTGGTCGACGCCGCCAAATTGCGCGGGCGTCACCCGTTGCACAAACGCTCCTATGTGGACTTCAAGCTGCGCCTCGGCGATCATCTGCTGGCCGACCATGGCGATCGCGTCAGCTACGCCAACTCGGTCGAGGCGCGCTATCCGTTCCTCGATCTGTCGGTGATCGATTGGGTGCGCAACACGTCGCCGCACTGGCTGTTCCATCGCAACATGGAAAAATACCCGTTGCGCGAGGTAGCGGCTCGCTACCTTCCCGAATCGATCGCCCGGCGGCCGAAATTCGGCTTCGTGGCGCCGTCGAGCGCCGCCCTGCTGCAACAGCGCGTCGAATGGGTGGAAGATTACCTCAGCTACGACCGGATCAGGAATGCCGGTTACTTCAATGCCGATACCGTGGAGCGGTTGAAGGCTGCGTACCGCCAGCCCGGCTTCGTGCTCAACACGACGTTCGATACCGACCTGCTCATGATCGTCCTGTCCTTCGAACTGTTCCGTGATTGCTTTGCCATGCCTCGTCTGTAGATCAAGGGTTCATTGATGAAATCGGTCCTGCATACTGCCATCGAGGATGTTGCCGCCCGAACGCCGGATCGCATCGCCATACGGACGCCGGAAGGCACCATCTCCCACGCAGCGCTGGACGCCGCCGCCGACCGGCTGGCGGTGCACCTGCGCCGTGATCATGGTCTGCAGCCGGGCGCGATTGTCGCGCTGTTTCTGCCGCCAGGTATCGCCTACGTCACGGCGGTGCTGGGCGTTGCGAAGGCCGGCGGCGTATTTCTCCCGTTCGACCTCGGCATGCCGCTGCGACGGCGCCAGGCCTGCGTGGCCAGAGCCCGGCCGGCGGTCGTGATCACTGACGCTGCGTGTGCTGCGACCTGGGAGGCCGGCGGGCACGAGATTCCGGTGCTGCTGATCGACAGCGTTGCCCCCGACGATGTGTCGAAGCTGCCGCTGTGTGTCACCGGCGACGATCCGAGCTACATCATGTTCACATCCGGCAGCACCGGCGAACCGAAGGCGATCCTCGGAACCCACAAGGGATTGAGCCATTTCGTCCATTGGGAGGTCCGCGAGTTCGGCCTCGGGCCCAACGACCGGATCGCGCAACTGGCGCCTCCGACATTCGACGTCTCCCTGCGCGACATCTTCGTTCCGCTGCTCGCCGGCGGAACCTTGTGTGTTGCCGAGGCGGAGACGCGCGGAAACATCCGGTCGCTGCTGGACTGGCTGGACGCGGAGGCCATCACGCTGATGCATTGCGTGCCGTCGTTGTTCAGGGCGCTGATCGAGGAAATCGGCATCCGGCCTGCCGGGATGATGCGGGCCCTGCGTCACGTGCTGCTCGCCGGCGAGCCGCTCTACGGCCGCGACGTGCAGCGCTGGCGCGCCGTGATGGGAGAACGCGTCGAACTGGTGAACCTGTACGGCCCCTCGGAGACCACGCTGGCCAAGGCGTTCCACCGCATCGTGGACGTTCCGAACGAGCCCGCCCGCATGATCCCGGTTGGCCTGCCGCTGCCCAACACGGCACTGCTGATCGTGCGGGATCGCGAGCTCTGCGACAAGGGCGAGATCGGCGAGGTCTTCATCAAGACGCCGTTCATGAGCAAGGGCTATCTCAACGATCCGCAATCCACCGCGCAGGCCTTTGTCCAGAATCCGCTGACGCCGGATACACCGGATCTGATCTACCGGACCGGCGACATGGGCCGCTACCGGGCGGACCGCAGCGTCGAATTGCTCGGTCGGCGCGACGCACAGGTAAAGGTGAACGGGGTCCGTATCGAATTGGGAGACGTCGAGCAGGCGTTGCTGCGGCACCCGTCGATCCGGCAGGCGGTGGTCGCTGACCACGCGGGTGCCGACCAGCAGGTATTTCTGTGCGCCTATTTCATCGCCGACACCCAGCTGGCCGATGAAACTCTGCGCGAGCATATGCGGCAGTGGCTCGATGTTGCCATGCACCCCGCCTTCGTCGTGCAGATGGAAGCCTTCCCGCTGAACCTGCATGGCAAGGTCAATCGCCGCGCGCTGCCGCGGCCCGCCGAATTGTTGTACCGCGAAAAGCCCTGCATCGAGCCCGACGGCGCGCGGGAGATCGCCGTCGCCGCGATCTGGAGCGACATTCTGGGCGTGCCGAAGATCGGCGTGACCCACAGCTTCGTCGAACTTGGCGGCGACTCGCTCAAGGCGATTCGCGCGTTGTCGCGGATCGCGCAGCAGAGCGGGGTGGAAGTGAAATTGCAGGAACTGTTCCCGCGCGGGACCGTGCGGGAAATTTCGGCCATCATTGCCGCGCGACAGGCTTCCGGTGCGAGCCTGGTGGATTCCGAAGCCGCGTCCGCCATCGTCCCGGCGATCGAGCCGCCAACTCCGGAAGAGTTGCAGTGGCTCGAGCAGTAGGACGCGCCGGGGGTTGGCGCGAGGGATCGATCGCATGAACGTCGTCGAGTTGCCGATCGAATTGCTCAAGCAGAGAGCCCGGGCCGGCGATCGCGAAGCCCTGCAGACGCTGCGCGACAGGGGGGCCTTTCCGGCGAGCCGCCTGCCGCTCGAATGTCCGGCCTCCTGGGCGCAGCAGCGGATGTGGATTGCGGTCGAGAAGGAACAACCGGGTCTGTCCTATGCGATCGCTCTGGCTCGCCGGGTCCGCGGCCGGTTCGACGAGGATGCCTTGCGCGAAGCGGTGGCGGCACTGCAGCGGCGGCACGAGACCCTGCGTACCCGCTTCGCCGAGCGCGACGGCACTCTGGTGCAGATCGTCGATCCGCCCGGCAACCCGGAGTTCACGGTGCTGGACTTCCGGGATGCGGAGAACCCGGAAGCGGCGTGCCGCCGCCGGCTTGCCGAACTGGCGCGCGAACCGATCGATCTGCGAACCGGTCCCGCATGGCGCGCCTGTCTATGCCGTCTCGGCGCCACCGACCATGTCATCGGGCTCGTCGTTCATCACATCATCGCCGACGCCTGGTCGCTCGATATCCTGCAGCACGATCTCGTGTGTCTGTATCAGCGCTCGCCGCTGCTGACGCCGTTGACGAGCCAATACCGGCACTTCGCCGCATTGCAGCGCGCCGCGGATTCCGAACAGGAACTCGCTGCGTCGCAACGCTATTGGCGCGAGCAACTGGCGGACGCTCCGGGCGGCCTGGCACTGCCGTTCGACGCTGCGCTGCGCGCAAGTGACTCGCATGCGGGTGCCAGTCTTCAGGTGCGGATCGACGAATTGCGGCTGTCGGCCTTGCGCCGGCTGGCCGCGGATCGCGGCGTGACGCTGTTTGCCGCGCTGCAGGCGACGGTGAAGGTTCTGCTGCATCGCTATTGCCACGAAACCGACATCGTGATCGGCACGCCGGTGGCCGGTCGCGAATTTCCCGACGCGGAGCGGCAGATCGGGCTGTTCATCAACCTGTTGGCGCTGCGCGACCGGCTCGACCCCGATGCCGGCTTTGATCGTTTGCTTGAGCAAACCGCTCGTACCGTCGAGGATGCGCTCGCGCACCGGAAATACCCTTTCGACCGGCTGGTCGCCGAGATTGCCGCTGCGAGGCGCGGCAGCGACGCGCCGCTCTTCAATGTCTTCGTCACGCTGCAGAACATTGCGCCGCAGGATACCATCATCACGGACATGGCCGTTTCAGATTTTTCGCTCGGCGCGGTCTTTGCCGAGCACGATCTGGCCTTCGAATTCGCGGAGCATGGTGGCGAACTCGCGCTGACCTTGATTTATCGAACCGCCCGGTTCACGGCGGCGACGATCGAACGGATGGCGCGACACTACGGGCGGCTGCTGGAAGGAATCATCGCCGATCCGTCGATGGCGATTGCCGCGCTGCCGCTGCTGGACGGGCCCGAGCAGGCG
>Ga0307294_10000329_pt1 | contig 11644 bp, 9 predicted proteins | sample ER_DNA_151_FD_194468 | JGI IMG/M metagenome (GOLD analysis project Ga0307294, IMG submission 194468) | Bulk soil microbial communities from the East River watershed near Crested Butte, Colorado, United States - ER_DNA_151 | ecosystem: Environmental > Terrestrial > Soil > Floodplain | place: USA... | reverse complement strand
ACCGCCTGGATCGTCGGGGTCGGCGGCCTGTTCGGCTATCACGCGCTGTATTTTCTGGCGCTGCGCTTCGCGCCGCCCGCCGAGGCGGGGCTGTTGAATTATCTCTGGCCGCTGTTGATCGTGCTGTTCTCCGCGCTGCTGCCCGGCGAGCGGCTGCTTTCGCACCATATCGTCGGCGCCTTGCTCGGATTGGCCGGCACCGTGCTGCTGTTCACCGGCAGCGGCGCCAGCTTCGAAGCGGGGCAGTTGCCGGGCCTGCTCGCGGCGTTCGTGGCGGCCTTCGTCTGGGCGGCCTATTCGGTGATGTCGCGGCAGCTCAAGGCGGTGCCTACCGATGCGGTGGCCGGCTTTTGCGCGGCCACGGCGCTGCTTGCCGCCGTCGTGCATGGGCTGGTCGAAACCACGGTGTGGCCCGACACGGCGGCGCAGTGGCTCGCGATCGCGGCCCTTGGCGTCGGTCCGGTGGGCGCCGCCTTCTTTGCCTGGGATATCGGCATGAAGCGCGGCGACATCCGCGTGCTCGGTGCGGCGTCCTATGCGACGCCGCTGCTCTCGACCGCGTTCCTGGTTCTGGCGGGGTTTGCCTCCGCCAGCGCCAACATCGCGATCGCAGCCGTCCTGATCGCCGGCGGCGGGCTGATCGCGGCGAAAGATATGATTGCGCGGCGAAGCTAACTCGCCGGCTCCCAACCCTTCGGCGCCAGTTCAAACGTCGCAAAATCGAAACCGGGCGCGACGGTGCATCCGACCAGCGTCCAGTCGCCGGTGCTTGCCGCAGCCTGCCACGCCTGCGGCGGCACGATCGCCTGGGGCACTTCGCCGGCGCCGAGATCGGCGCCGAGCGTGACGCTACGCTGGCCGCCGTCATCGGCGATCCGCAGCGTCAGCGCGGCGCCCGCGTAATAATGCCAGGTCTCCACCGCATCGATGCGATGCCAGTGCGAGCGCTCGCCGCGCGCCAGCAGGAAATAAATCGCGGTCGATAGCGAGCGCCCGGTGGCGTCGAGGCGGCCATCGCGAAATGTCTCGCGATAATGCCCGCCTTCCGGATGCGGCTTCAGTTCGAGCCGCGCGATGATCTCGGCGGCGGAAGGCAGGACAGCGGATTTTGCGGGCATCAGGACTTGTTCTTGCGTTCGCGCAATTCGCCGAACACGATGGCGGGATCGGCGCCCTTCATCCGCAGCGAAGCCGCCACCGACGGCTCGTCGGCGCGCAGGAACACGTTTGCCTTTTTCTCGTCGCCCAACAGCGTTGGAATCGTCGGTTTGTTGGCGGCGCGCAGCCGCGTCACCTCCTCGGCGCGCGCCTTCAGGGCGGCATTGTCGGGTTCGACCGTGAGCGCGAATTTGACGTTGGCGGCGGTGTATTCATGGCCGCAATAGAGTTTGAAATCGTCGGGCAAGACGCGCAGCTTCAACAGCGAATCCCACATCATCGGGTAGTCACCCTCGAACACCCGGCCGCAGCCGATCGAGAACAGCGTGTCGGCGGCGAACACCGCCTTCTCGCTGTCGAACACGTAGCTGATGTGGTCGAGCGTATGACCCGGCGTTTCCAGCACCCGTGCCAGCAGGCCTCCCACCTTCACCACGTCGCCCTGGCCGGCGCGCAAATCGACATTGGCGATTTTGGCTGCCTTGTCGTGCGGCGCGACCACGCGGCATCCGTATTTCTGCTTCAGCTCGGCGACGCCGCCGACGTGGTCGCCGTGGTGGTGGGTGATCAGGATATCCGTCAGCGTCCAGCCCTCGCGCTCCAGCGCCTTGATCACGGGAGCAGCTTCCGGCGCGTCGATAGAGGCCGTAGCCTTGGTCGCGGGATCATGGATCAGGTATCCGAAATTGTCGGTGAGGCAGGGGAACAGGCGAATTTCGGCGGCCATGGTATCTCCGTGATCCAGTCAGACGCAATCCGGTGAGGCGAGGGTGCCGGCACCGCCGCATAGGGTCCTGAAATATGGCGTTAAGGCTGCGCAGGCAATGGCATATTCTGCGCGCGGCGCCGGCCCGCGGCGTGTTAGATTGAGGCCATGACCATCGACGTCATCGATCTCCGCAATTTCTATTCACAGCGCCTCGGCATCGTGGCGCGGCGGCTGATCAACCGCGGCATTCATGCCCGCTGGCCGAACGCGCAGGGCCAGCGCGTGCTCGGCCTCGGCTATCCCACGCCCTATCTCGGGCTGTTCCGCGAGGACTCGGAGCGCTGCATCGCCTTCATGCCGGCGGCGCAGGGCGTGCTGAAATGGCCGACCGCGCGTCCGACGCTGGCGACCCTGGTCGACGAATTCTCGCTGCCGCTGCCGGATGCCGCGGTCGACCGCATCCTGCTGGTCCATGCGCTGGAAATGTCCGACGATCCCGAAGGGCTGTTGCGCGAGGTCTGGCGGGTGCTGGCGCCCTCCGGCCGGATGATGGCGGTGATTCCGAACCGGCGCGGGGTATGGACCCGCACCGACAACACGCCGTTCGGTCACGGCCGGCCGTATTCGCGCTCGCAGATCACGCAGCTGTTGCGGCAGACCTGGTTCACGCCGGCCTCCTGGAGCGAGGCGCTGTTCATGCCGCCGGTCGCCGGCGGCTGGTTCCTGCGCTCCGCGATGGCCTGGGAGCGCGTCGGCGCCGCGCTGTCGCTGCCGTTCGCCGGCGTGCATATCGTGGAAGCGACCAAACAGGTCTATCGCGCGATCCCCGCGCACCGCGAACGCACGCGGCTGATCCCGGCGCTGGAGCCGGTGCTGGTGCCGTCGTCGTCGGTGCGGCGGGATGATGTTTTGAAGAGTCCGTAGGGTGGGCGAAGGCGCGCTTACGCCGTGCCCACCATCTTTTCACTGACTGCTATTTCAACTCGATCGGTGGGCGCTTCGCTTTGCCCACCTACGAATCGAATACCGTCTTACTCATTCCCCGGATTGAAATCTTCGCTGGGCGCGGCAGGCGCGGCGGCGCCTTCGGGGCGTGGGCCGTGCGGCCGGCGGCGGCGACGCGGGAAGCGCTCGCCGCCCTCGAAGGCGGCCGGCGGGTTATTGATTTGCGGCTGCGGTCCGGTGATGAACGACGGCAGGCGATCGACGCTGACGCTATCGGCAATCACCGGCTGCGGCTGGGGCTGCGGCGGCTGAAACTGCGGCTGCTGGCGATGCTCGCGATGGGCATTGTGTTCGCGGGGCTGATGCTCGCGCTGCTCGCGCGGCTGGTAGGGCTGGCCCTCGCGCTGATGGTCGCCGCGCGGCGGCGGATTGTCGCGCGGCACGAACGGCTGCGGCTGCGCCGGCGCGAAGCCGGGCTCCTGGCCGAAATTCGAGAAGCTCTCGCTCTCGTCGTCGCCGTCCTCCGGCGCCATTTCGTTTTCGGTGCGCGGCTGCGGCTGGTTCTGCCGGAACTGTTCCTGGGCGGCGGCGATCAGGCGGAAATAATGCTCGGCGTGCTGATAGTAGTTCTCGGCGGCCACCGGATCGCCGGACGAGCGCGCGTCGCGCGCCAGCTGCACGTATTTTTCAGCGACGTGGGACGCGGTGCCGCGGATCTTGATATCCGGCCCGTTCGACTCGAACACCCGGGTCATCGGGTTCTGACCGCGCCGGTTGTTGTCGTTGCGATTGCTGTTGTTGTTATTATTATTGTTCCGGTTACGCATCCGCTTGTTGTTGTTTTGACCGTTTCTCATGTCTCGCCTTTATTCCAGCCCTGAAGTTACCAGCCTTGAAGCACTTAACCTTGAATCATTTAGCCTTGGATCGTTTGGCTTTGGATCGTTTAGCTTTGGATTGTGATGCCATCGTCACAGCGCAGGCCCGGCACGCATCATGCGCACCGAATCGCAGTGCAGTTGAGTTCCACACAGATTTTTGCCGTACGTCGCAGTCAACAAAGACGCGTTCCCCACCAGCCCGGCTTACGCCGCCGGCTGCCTCAAATCAGTCCGCCTGCCAAAAACAAGCACAGGTTTCTCGCGTGATTCTCTAAGCGCAATTATCAGGCTTTCGTTCGCTTTGCGGTCGGAAGCAGCGCAGCTCTTTCAGCCATCGCGCTCAATTGACCTGCGTTTTGGAACCTTTCACTCGGGGCGGGCTCTCGCTCTGAGAACTCTGGCCTCCACCCGCGATATCCCCTCAGGGTATCTACGGGGCCAGCAACCCTGGACCGACGCTGTGGCCGGAACGTAGTCGCTAACGGGGAATATTCCAAGTGGTTTTTTGCCTTCCAATCGGGCTTTATAACGGCTTTTTGCGGCCAGCGACGGCCCGGCGGATCCCCGCCAGATCGGCTTTTGGAGGCCCTTGCGGCACCAGCCCCGCCGCCATCATCAAGCCCCTGACATCGTCGTGCTGGCCTTGTCCGATTTCCACCGCGAGGACACCCTGTGGCGCCAGCAGCCGCGCCGCCTGCGGAATCAGGGCGCGATAGGCGTCGAGTCCGTCGCGGCCGCCGTCGAGCGCGCCCGGCGGGTCGAAATCCCGGACCTCGGTGGCGAGATCGGCGATATCGGCCGAGCGGATATAGGGCGGATTCGAGACGATGAGATCGAACGTGCCCGTCAGCTCGGAAGCATAATCGCAGGCGATGAAGTCGGCGCGATCGGCGAGGCCAAGATCGACCGCATTGCTGTGGGCCGTTTGTAGCGTATCGCCGCTGATGTCGGTGCCGACGCCAACCGCGTCCGATAGTTCCGACAACAGCGCCAGCAGGATCGCGCCCGAGCCGGTGCCGAGGTCGGCGATACGCAGCCGGCGATGAGGGACGGCAGAAGCGCGCAGCATGTCCAGCGCCAGCTCGACCAATGTTTCGGTGTCGGGCCTCGGCACCAATGTCGCGGCCGACAATTTCAGCGGCAGTCCCCAAAATTCCCGGACACCGATGATGCGCGCGACCGGTTCGCCGCCGAGGCGGCGGCGCGCGAAATCCTCCAGCCGGATTGATTCATCGGAAGTCAGCCGCCGGCTGGCCGACGAAATCAGGCCGGTGAGATCGAGGCCGAGCACGGCGCCCACCAGCATTCGCGCATCGAGTTCGCCAGATTCAATTGAACTGGATTTGAAGCGCGCGGTGAGTTGGCGCCGCGCGGCATCGACGGTTGGTCCGTTCATGCGTCGTCCCCGCGAACGCAACTTCCGTAGCCCGGATGGAGCGAAGCGCAATCCGGGAACATCATTCCAAGGACCGCGCCTCCCCGGATTTCGCTTCGCTCCATCCGGGCTACAAGATCGTCGTTCACGCCGCGGCGCCCTGGGCGGCGAGCTGCGCTGCCTGATGTTCTGTGGTCAGCGCGTCGACCAGTTCGCCGAGCGCTTCGCCGGTGATCACCTGCGGCAGCTTGTAGAGCGTCAAATTGATGCGGTGGTCGGTGACGCGCCCTTGCGGGAAGTTATAGGTGCGGATGCGCTCGGAACGGTCGCCGGAGCCGACCTTTTCGCGGCGGTCGGCGGCGCGGGTGGCGTTGATGCGCTGCTGCTCGGCGTCGTAGATGCGCGAGCGCAGGATGTTCATCGCCGACGCGCGATTCTTGTGCTGCGAGCGGCTGTCCTGCATCATCACCACGATGCCGGTCGGAATGTGGGTGATGCGGATCGCCGATTCGGTCTTGTTGACGTGCTGGCCGCCGGCGCCCTGCGCCCGCATGGTGTCGATCCGCAGATCGTCGTTCTTGATCTCGACGTCGACCTCCTCGACTTCCGGCAGCACCGCCACCGTCGCCGCCGAGGTGTGGATGCGGCCCTGCGTCTCGGTGTCGGGCACCCGCTGCACCCGGTGCACGCCGGATTCGAATTTCAGCTTGGCGAACGCGCCGCGGCCCTGCACTTCGGCGATGATTTCCTTGTAGCCGCCCATGGTACCTTCGCTGGCGGAGATCGCCTCGACCTTCCAGCCCTGCAGGGCGGCAAAGCGCTCATACATCCGGAACAGGTCGCCGGCGAACAACGCCGCCTCGTCGCCGCCGGTGCCGGCGCGGATTTCCAGCACGACGTTGCGCTCGTCCATGGCATCCTTCGGCAGCAGCGCGACGCGGATCTGCTGCGCCAGTTCGAGGCTGCGCGCGACCAGCGTCTCGCGCTCGGCTTCGGCCATGCCGCGCATCTCCGGGTCGGTGCCGGGGTCTGATATCAGCGCGTCGATGCCGGCCAGTTCGGCATTGGCGGCGCGGTAGGCTTTCACGGCGTCGATCAGCGGATTGAGCTCGGAAAGCTCGCGCGTGATCTTGACGTAGTTCTCGGAGCTCATCTGGCTAAGCAACTGGGCCTCCAGCGACGCGTGGTGCGCCAGCAGGATATCAAGTTTGGCTTCGGGAAGGATCGACATGGTCAGGTCTCGAATGGTACGCGCGCATTCAGCAAAAGTGGATACCGGTTTTGCGTATAGTATGCGCGCCAATTATAGAATTAGGTTCGTCGCGGGCAGAGCCGCTACAACGACAGCCCCTCGGCCTCGGCGAAGGCGGTCAGCTTCTCGCGGATCGACACGCTGCCGGAGGGCGCAGCGAGCAGCGGCGCCATCATGGCTTCGGCTTTACTGGCGTCGAGATCGAGGATCATCGCCTTGACCGGGCCATGCCCGGTAGCCGACAGCGACAGCGAGCGATAGCCCAATGCGATCAGCGCCAGCGCGCCGAGTGGTTTTGAAGCCATCTCGCCGCAGAGCGATGCGGATTTTTTCGCCGCATTGGCCTTTTGCACGATATCGCGCAGGGCCCGCAGGATCGGCGCCGACATGATGTCGAACCGTTCGGACACCTTGGCATTGCCGCGATCGACCGCGAACAGGAACTGGAACAGGTCGTTGGAGCCGACCGAGACGAAGTCGACCCTCTTCAGGAGTTCATCGAGTTGATAGAGCAAAGCGGGCACCTCGACCATGGTGCCGACGTCGATGCGTTCCGGCAGCGCGTGGCCGTGCTGGCGCAGATAGGTCAGCTCGCGCTCGACCATGCCCTTGGCGAGGTCGAATTCGGCGACCTCGGAAATCATCGGAAACATGATGCGCAGCGCGCGGCCACCGCCGGCGCGCAGCAGCGCGCGGATCTGGCCGCGCAGCAGCCCGGGACGGTCGAGGCCGAGCCGGATCGCGCGCCAGCCCAGCGCGGGATTTTCCTCGACCACGGTTTCCATATAGGGCAGCGCCTTGTCGCCGCCGATATCGAGGGTTCGGAACGTCACCGGCTTCGAACCGGCGGCGTCCAGCACCGCGCGGTACAAGGCGAGTTGGTCGCTGGTCCGCGGCAGGCTCTGGCCGACCATGAACTGCAGCTCGGTGCGGAATAGCCCGATCCCGGCTGAGCCGGTGTCGTCGATATGCGGCAGGTCGATGACCAGGCCGGCATTGATCATGAGCTCGATGGGCTGGCCGTCCTTGGTGACACAGGGCAGGTCGCGCAGCGCCAGATATTGCGCCTGCCGCCGGGCGCGAAACCGCACCCGTTCCGCATAGGCGGATTCGATTTCCGCCGACGGCCGGATGTAGATCGAACCGGAAGTGCCGTCGACGATGATGGCGTCGCCCGGGTCGGCGATGCCGGGCGCGTTGGGTATTTCGCCGACCGCGGGAATACCCAGCGCGCGCGCCACGATCGAGACATGGGAATTGGCGGTGCCTTCCTCCAGCACCAGCCCGCGCAGCTTGTTCCTGTCGTAGTCCAGCAGGGCCGCGGGTCCCATCGCACGCGCGATCAGGATGGCGTTGTCGGGCAGCTGTTCCCGCGAAGGCGCGTGATCGCGTCCCATCAGCTGTCGCATCAGGCGATGGCCGAGGTCCTCGAGATCATGCAGGCGGTCGCGCAGATACGGATCGGTGGAGCGCAACATGCGCGCGCGGGTGTCGGACTGCACGCGTTCGACGGCGGCTTCCGCCGTGAGGCCGGTGGCGACCGCTTCATGCAGCTTGTGCGACCAGCCGTGATCGTTGGCGAACATGCGGTAGGCTTCCAGCACGTCGCGGTGCTCGCCGCCTTCGGCGACGTCGCCGCGTTCCAGCATGCGGTCGAGGTCGGCGCGCAGCTTCGTCAGCGCGGTGTCGAGCCGCTTGAGTTCCTTCGGCAGGTCCTCGGCGATGTAATTGGTGATGACGACTCGCGGCTCGTGCAGCACCACATGGCCGAGCGCAATGCCGTCGGACAGCACCGCGCCGGTCTTGTGCAGCGAGTGCCGGGCCGCCGGCTCGGCGCCGGGCTGCGCCAGCGCCGACAACTCGCCGGAGGCGATCATCTCCGCCAGCACCATGGCGGTGGTCTGCAGCGCCTCGACCTCTTCCTCGACATAGGTGCGCTTGGCGCGGTTCTGCACCACCAGCACGCCGAGCGTATTGCCGGCGCGCAGGATCGGCACCCCGAGGAAGGAATGGTAGATTTCTTCGCCGGTCTCCGGGCGGAACGAGAACGCCGGGTGGCTTTGCGCGTCGCTCAGATTGAGCGGATTGGCCTCGCTGGCGACGAGGCCGACCAGGCCCTCATGCGAGCTCAGGACGGTGCGGTGGACGGCGTCGCGGTTGAGGCCTTCGGTGGCGTAGAGTTCCAGGGTGTTGTCGACGCGCAGGACATAGGTCGAGCAGACCTCGGCCACCATGTTGGCCGCGATCAGCACCACGATCTTGTCGAGGCGTTCCTGGGCGGAGACCTGCTCCGCCATGGTTTCGCGGAGCCGTCTCAGCAGGACGCGGGGGCCTCCCGACGCGCTCCGCATATGGCGATACCTCCCCCCGCGAAGCCAGCCTCCGGGGTGGCCGGCAGCTGGCGTTGAGCTCACGAAAACAACAATTTTAATCAATCGGCGCCGCCACAAAGGTCGAAACCGGCCGAATCAGCGTCGCTAAAACTGTGGCACAGCCTGCGGCAGCCCACCCATCCGGCCGTATAGCGAATTGAGGCTTGTTTTGCCAAGCAAAACGCCTGCCAGAGGCGATAACGGTTCTGTCAGCCCAATGCTGCGCCCGCTAAGGGAAAATCATTCTAAACTGGATGATAGCTGCGTGTGAATTCTCGGCATGGCCGGGCATGACGAGCTTTTCCGTAATGCCCCATTGGCTGCATATTGCCGTCAGACGCTCAGGCTTGATCCAGCCCGTAGAGCGTGTGCAGCGTGCGCACCGCGAGTTCGGTGTAGGCGGCGTCGATCAGCACCGAAAACTTGATTTCGGAGGTGGTAATGGCGCGGATGTTGATATTGCGCGAGGCCAGCGCCGCGAACGCCTGCGCAGCGACGCCGGCATGGCTGCGCATGCCGCTGCCGATCACCGAGACCTTGGTGACGTCGGTGGCGCTGTCGAGGCGGGCATAGCCGATGGCACCCTTGGCCGCCGTGATGGTGTCGCGGGCGCGGGTATAGTCCGAGGCCGGCACCGTGAAGGTGAGGTCGGTGGTTTTGCCGTCTTCCGAAACGTTCTGCACGATCATGTCGACGTTGATGTTGGCTTCCGCCAGCGGGCCGAAGATCGCCGCGGCGATGCCGGGCTTGTCCTCGATCTGGCGGACCGAAATCTGGGCTTCGTCCTTGGAAAAGGCGATGCCGGTGACGACGTGGCTTTCCATGATTTCCTCCTCGCCGCAGATCAGCGTGCCCGGCGGGGCGCCATGCGGGTCGATATCTTCGGGCTTGTCGAAACTGGAGCGGACGAAAATCGGCATGTTGTGCACCATGCCGAGTTCCACCGAGCGGACCTGCAGCACCTTGGCGCCCTGCGACGCCAGTTCCAGCATGTCCTCAAACGCGATCCGGTCGAGCCGGCGGGCCTTTGGAACCACGCGCGGGTCGGTCGTGTAGACGCCGTCGACGTCGGTATAGATATCGCAGCGGTCGGCATGGATCGCGGCCGCGATCGCCACCGCCGAGGTGTCGGAACCGCCGCGCCCGAGCGTGGTGATTCGCTGCGTCAGGGGATTGATGCCCTGGAAGCCGGCGATCACGGCGACTTCCTTGCGGTCCTTGAAACGGCTGATCAGCTCGGCGCCGTCAATCTCCAGGATCCGGGCCGAGGCATGGGCGTCGCTGGTCCGAATCGCGATCTGCCAGCCCTGCCAGGAGCGGGCCTGGATGCCGAGCGCCTGCAGCGCGATCGCCAGCAGGCCGGCGGTAACCTGTTCGCCGGAGGCCACCACGGCGTCATATTCGCGCGCGTCGTGCATCGGCGAGGCGTCGCGGCACCATTCCACCAGTTCGTTGGTCTTGCCGGCCATCGCGGAAACCACCACGGCGACGTCATGGCCAGCGTCGACCTCGCGCTTCACATGGCGCGCGACATTGCGGATACGTTCGATATTGGCGACGGACGTGCCGCCGAATTTCATCACGAGGCGGCCCATGACGGCTGGTGCATTCCCTGTGGGGTTGAGTATGGTGTCCGGCGCGCAAAACCAGAGCGCGCCGCCCGAAAGGCGCGTATACATAACGGCGCGGTTGCGGGCAAGCACCCGGGTTCCGGCGATCCCCGGAATGTCCGGGAATACAATCGTTCAGGCAATGAGGCCAGCCATGGGGCGTTATATCGACGATATCCTGCAGCCTGACGAGAAGCTGCTGTATTCGACCAATGCGCACTGGATCTTCTTCCTGCCGGCGATCGTGGCCTGGACCGTGGCCGCCGCGTTGTTTGTGGTGTCGGGTATGGTCCCGGACGGGGCCCTGATGCTGGTGTGCCTGTCGCTGGCGGCGATCGCGGCGATTTTCGCGCTGTACAAGACCGCGACCGCCTGGTTCCACCGCTGGACCACCGAGACCGACGTCACCAACCTGCGCGTCGTGCACAAGACCGGGTTCATCAAGCGGCAGACGTTCGAGATGAGCCTCGACAAGGTCGAGAGCGTCGACGTCAACCAGAGCATTCTCGGCCGCATCCTCAACTACGGCAACGTCTCGATCTTCGGCGTCGGCGAAGGCGGCAAGACCATCGACACCATTGCCTCGCCGCTGGAATTCCGCAATCACATCACCGCGCGATAGGAGCGGCGCGTAATCCATGGCCATGCAACAGAATCCTGCCAATTTTTCCGGAGCGACATCTGCGGGAGCGGCTGCATCCACCGTCGACCCCGCCGAAATCACGAAGTTCTCAAAACTGTCGGACGAATGGTGGGATCCCAACGGCAAGATGGCGCCGTTGCACAAGATCAATCCGCTGCGGCTGACCTATATCCGCGACGCCGCCTGCCGCAAGTTCGAGCGCAACGCCAAGAGCCTGAACTGCCTGTCCGGCCTGCGCATCCTCGATATCGGCTGCGGCGCCGGCCTGCTGTGCGAGCCGTTCACCCGGCTCGGCGCCCAGGTGATCGGCGTCGATCCGTCCGCCACCAACATCGCGGCGGCCAAACTGCACGCCGACAAGGGCCATCTGTCGATCGACTACCGCTGCACCACCGTCGAGGAGATGGACGTGCGCGAACGCTTCGACATCGTGCTGGCGATGGAGGTGATCGAACATGTTAGCGACGTCGGCATGTTCCTCGACCGCTGCGCGGCGATGCTCAAGCCAGGCGGCATGATGGTGGTCTCGACGCTGAACCGCAACTGGAAGAGCTTTGCGCTCGCCATCGTCGGCGCCGAATATGTCCTGCGCTGGCTGCCGCGCGGCACCCATCAATGGGACAAGTTCGTCACCCCTGACGAGCTCGCGCATCATCTGCACAACAACAAGCTCGGGATTACTGAGCAGGCCGGCGTGGT
>Ga0307294_10000328_pt1 | contig 11667 bp, 12 predicted proteins | sample ER_DNA_151_FD_194468 | JGI IMG/M metagenome (GOLD analysis project Ga0307294, IMG submission 194468) | Bulk soil microbial communities from the East River watershed near Crested Butte, Colorado, United States - ER_DNA_151 | ecosystem: Environmental > Terrestrial > Soil > Floodplain | place... | reverse complement strand
GGATTCGAAGGAAAGTTTTGAAGGGAGGCTCGCATCTTTGCGCGCCCAACTACTGCCGTCGCTACAGGCCTGCGGCGCGCCACGCCGAGCCGGTCGATACCTCGACCAGCCATGTCGGTTTCAGATGCGTCCTCAGAAATGGGAGTGAACATTGAGCGAAAAGAAGCAGTCAAATCCCAATCGCCGCAGCATCCTTCTGAGCGGAACGGCGCTCGTCGCAGCGACTGTCGCAACCGATGCGTTTGCCCAGGCGCAGAAAGCCGCACCAGCCTCTCCCGCCCCGGTCGCAAGCCCATCCGGCCGCAGGCCGAACATCCTCGTCATATTCGGCGACGACATCGGCCAGACCAACATCAGCGCCTATTCCTTCGGGCTGATGGGCTATCGGACGCCCAACATCGACCGCATCGCCCGCGAAGGCATGATGTTCACCGACTACTACGCCGACCAGAGCTGTACGGCCGGAAGATCGTCTTTCATTACCGGCCAGGCGACGCTGCGCACCGGTCTGTCGAAGGTCGGGGTCCCCGGCGCAACGATCGGCATTCAAGGCAAGGACGCGACGCTCGCAGAACTGCTGAAGTCGCTCGGCTACGCCACCGGACAGTTCGGCAAGAACCATCTGGGCGACCGCAACGAGTTCCTGCCCACGGTGCACGGATTCGACGAATTCTTCGGCAATCTCTATCACCTTAATGCAGAAGAAGAGCCGGAGCAGCGCACCTATCCACGCGATCCACGCTTCCGTGACACGCTCGGCCCGCGCGGCGTGCTGCGTTGCAAGGCCACGGATCGTGACGATCCGACCGAGCAGCCGCGTTGGGGCAAGGTCGGCAAACAGACGATCGAGGACACCGGCCCGCTCACGAAAAAGCGCATGGAGACGATCGACGATGAGACGTCCGCTGCGGCCGTCGACTACATTCAGCGGCTGACCCGCGCCAACCAGCCGTTCTTCTGCTGGTTCAACGCGACCCGCATGCATTTCCGTACGCACGTGCGGGAAGACCACCGCAGCCCGCCCGGCCTGAACGCGAAGACCGAGTACGCGGATGGAATGGTCGAACACGATGCCACGGTCGGCACCCTGCTGAAGGCGTTGGATGATCTCGGCATCGCGGACAACACCATCGTCATCTATACGACGGACAACGGGCCACATGCGAACTCATGGCCGGACGGTGCCACGACGCCGTTCCGCAGCGAAAAGACCACCAACTGGGAAGGCGCGTATCGAGTGCCGGCCATGATCCGATGGCCGGGACGGATTCAGCCGGGCTCGGTATCGAACGAGATTTTCAGTTCACTCGACTGGGTGCCCACGCTGGTCGCCGCTGCCGGCGAGCCGGACATCAAGAGCAAATTACTGACAGGCTACCCGGCGGCCGGAAAGAACTTCAAGGTTCATCTCGACGGCTATAATCAGCTTCCCCATCTCACCGGCCAGCAAGCCGCCGGCGCCCGGAAGGAGTTCATCTACTTCAATGACGACGGCGACCTTGTCGCCGCGCGTTACGAAAACTGGAAGATGGTGTTCGAGGAGCAGCGATCGCCAGGTACGCTTCAGGTGTGGGCCGAACCATTCACCAAATTGCGCCTGCCGAAGTTGTTTGATCTGCGCTCCGATCCGTATGAAAGGGCCGATGTCACGTCGAATATCTATTGGGATTGGTTGCTCTCGCAGGGCTACGTGGTCCTGGCGGCACAGACCGTGGTGAACCAGTTCCTTGCATCATTCAAGGACTTCCCGCCAAGTCAACGTCCGCAGAGCTTCAGTGTCGACCAGATCATCGAAAAGATGCAGCGCAGTTTCGACGCCGCGTCAGGAGGACGCTGATACAACAAGCTGGCCGGTGGTGATGTCGGCGGGCATTTGGCAGAGTCTCTTCAACCATGAGGAAGGCCCGTGTGAAAAAAGCATTGCCTGCCGCGCTGGCACTGCTCTGCCTTTCTAGCGCCGCCGTCGCGCAAGCGCCGTCGGGCGACGACAGCCTCACACGCAGCCGCGCCGTCGAGGCCGTGATCTGGGGCATGCCCGCCGTCAACTTCGATCTGATGCTGCAAGCCGCGCTGAAGGCCGGAGCCAGGGAAAACCAGATCGTGTTCTGGTCGCGAATTCCGGATTGGAAGAACCAGACGCTTACGCCCAATCCCAGCACGATCTACTTGATGCCTTTCGTCAACACAAAGGGCGCAGGTCCAATGGTGCTCGAAATCCCGCCGGCAAGCGGGGGCGAGATCACCGGAACGATCATGGACGCATGGCAGGCCGCGCTCGATGACGTGGGCCCGGCGGGAGCGGACAAGGGCAAGGGCGGGAAGTATCTCATCCTCCCTCCGGGCCACGCCGAGAAGACCCCTGAGGGCTACATCCCTCTCGCGTCCGACACAAACATGGGCTACGCGCTGCTGCGCTCGAATGTCGGCAGCGGCAGCGAGGCCGACGTCGCGAAGGCGGTGGCCTACGCGAAGCAGATTAGACTTTACCCGCTGTCCCAGGCGGCCGCTCCGCCGTCGACGGCCTTCATCGACGTGGTCGACGTTACATTCGACAGCACGATCCCCTACGACGTCCGCTTTTTCCAGTCGCTCGACCGCTTCATCCAGCGGGAGCCGTGGCTCGAACGCGACAAGGCCATGATCGACCAGATCAAGTCGATTGGGATCGAGAAAGGCAAACCGTTCGATCCCGGTCCTCGAGCGACGAATGTGCTTGAGGACGCGGCCCGAGACGCACATGGGTGGCTTGACGTCCGGTACGAAGGCCTCTTCAAGCCGTCTTTCTATGAAGGCGGTCAATGGGCGCTGCCGGTTGCGCACGATGTCACCGAAGGGCTGGCGAATCTGTTCGCCAAGCCGAATGTCTACCCGGTCGACGACCGCGGCGCGTTTTATTCGTTCGCATTCTCGAGCGTGAAGCATCTGGGCACCGGCCAGTTCTATCTCGTCGCGATCCGGGACAGGGAGGGCAAGCCGCTCGACGGGCGAAGCACCTACCGGCTGACGGTGCCTGCCAACGCGCCGGTCTCTCTCTACTGGTCCGGCACGGTCTACGATCGCGAGACGCACGGCCTCATCAAGGATACGAAATGGTCGAGCCGGGGCTCGAACACGCCAGGCCTGCAGACCAACCCCGACGGCTCGGCCGACGTTTTCTTCGGCCCGAAGGCTCCCGCCGGCAAGGAGTCCAACTGGGTCCCGACGAAGGCCGGCAGGGGCTGGGAGATCATCTTCCGATTCTACGGCCCGCAGAAAGCTCTCTTCGACAAGACCTGGCGGCTGCCGGATATCGAAAAAATCGCAGCGCAATGAAGGAATGACCATCATGAGCGGTCTCGACATTCTTGCCTGGGCCGTTCTCGCGATCCTGGTCGCCGTGATCCTGCTGGTGATCTGGCTGATGGGGTCGATGCCGGGCCACGTGGCGAGGAGCAGGCATCACCCATGGGCCGACGCGGTAAGCGTGGCCGGCTGGATCACGCTGATTTTCGGATTCGTGCTCTGGCCGGTCGCGTTGATCTGGGCCTATGTCGATGTGCCGGCGCGGCGAAGCGAGGAGCAACGGCCATGATGATCGCGCTGATGGCGCTGTATCTGGCGCTGCTGTTCTCGCTGGTGTGGCTCGGCCTCATCCGTTTCAACGCCTTCTGGAAGGCGTCGCCTCTGATCGTGCTGTTGCTGCTCAACATTCTCCTCTTCATCCCGATGGGCTGGGGCGCACCCCAGGGCAAGGCGCTGGTCTATCGAAACGCGGTATCGATCGTCCCCAACGTGTCCGGAGAGGTCGTCGAGGTGCCCGCGATCCCCAATAAGGCGTTGCGGCACGGCGACGTCCTGTTCAGGATCGACGCGACGCCCTACGACGCGCAGGTCAGGGGCATCGAGGCTCAACTGAAGCTGTCGACAACACGCCTCAGCCAGATGACCACGCTGTTCGAGCGCGACGCAGGCCGCGCCTTCGATGTTGAGCAACGCCAGTCCGAAGTCGATCAGCTCCGGGCGCAGCTGGAGGCCGCGCGGTGGAACCTCGACAAGACCACGGTGCGCGCACCGGCCGACGGCTACGTCACGAATGTCGCGTTGCGCAGCGGCGCCCGCGTGGGCAATACGTCCGCCTCGCCCGTGATGGCGTTCATCGATACCTCCAGTACCCACATTGCGGTCGAGATCGCCCAGATCGATGCGCGATATATCGCCCCTGGCCAAGAGGTCGAAATCGCATTCAAGTTCGTTCCCGGCCAAATCTTCACGGGCAAGGTGGAAAGCGTCCTGCAGGCGGTGGCGACGGGGCAGACCCAGGTATCCGGAGAAGCCGTCATGCCGAAGGGCATCACCACGGTGCCGTTCGTCGCCCGTGTCGCGCTCGACGACCTCGAGTTTGCCAAAACGCTTCCGGCCGGCTCCACCGGCACGGCGGCCATCTTCACCGATCACGTCAAGGTCAGCCACATGATCCGCCGCGTTCTGCTGCGCCAGGTTGCGATCCTGAACTATGTCAATCCGTTCTGAGGTCGGAGATGGAGGGTGCGAAAATGACACGACAGACGATTCTGCGCGCAGCAATCGGTACCGGGCTCTGCACGCTGATTTCCGCCGGAAGCGCATCGTCGGCCATGGCCGACGAAGGCGGTCTCAGCTTCTGGCTGCCCGGCACGTTTGGCAGCCTCGCAGCGACCCCGGGCACGCCGGGCTGGTCCTGGGCGACATTCTACATCCACACCGACGTCGCTTCGGCCGCGGGCGCCCAGTTCCCGCGCGGCGCGCGGCTCGACGTCGGCGTCAGCGGCCGCGGCGACCTCGTCGGATTCGGGCCGACCTACGTGTTCGCGACGCCGGTGCTCGGCGCCCAGCTATCGGTCAGCCTTCTCGGCATCGCGGGACACAACGAGGCGTCGGCCGCACTGTCCCTGACCGGACCGCTCGGCAACACGATCGCGCTGAACCGGACACAGGGCCTCACCTCCTACGGCGACGTCATTCCGCAGGTAGCGCTCAAATGGAATCAGGGCGTCAACAACTTCATGGTCTACGGCACAGGCCTCATCCCGATCGGGGATTACGATCCCAACCGTCTCGCCAACCTCGGCATCGGCCATGGCGCGATCGATTTCGGCGGCGGGTATACCTACTTCAATCCGACGACGGGTAACGAGTTCTCCGCTGTCGCGGGCGCGACCTACAATTTCAGGAACACCTACACGCAATACCAGAACGGAATCGATTTCCATGTCGACTGGGGCGCTTCGCACTTCTTTGCCAACAAGCTTCAGCTCGGCGTCGTCGGCTATTACCTGCAACAGGTGACCGACGATTTCGGCGCCCCGGCCGCGCTTGACGGCTTCCGCACGCGCATTGCCGGTGTGGGGCCGCAGATCGGCTTTCTGTTCCCGGTCGGTGACTTGCAGGGATATATCAACGCCAAGGCCTACAAGGAGTTTGCGGCCCAGAACAGGCCGGAAGGCTGGAATGCCTGGCTGACTTTTGCCCTGTCACCCACTGCGCACGAGCCGCCCGCCAGGAAACCCACCTATCGAAAATAGGTTCGAGCGCGGCGCGGTACCCACCACGTGGCGGGCAAGCGGACTGCGGATTTCGAGGTATCGCCGGCCCGCCTTGCGCTGACGCGACCATGGACTATGGTTCCGGCCGACCGCATCTCGCGGTGAGCCGGAAATTGCCATGAACCAGCCCGCCCCCAAACGCTTTCCGACCCCCGCCATCGACACCCTGCCCGACGATATCCGCAGCCGCATCCTAGCGGTGCAGGAGAAGTCCGGCTTCGTGCCGAACGTGTTTTTGACGCTGGCGTACCGGCCCGACGAATTCCGGGCGTTCTTTGCCTATCACGATGCGCTGATGGAGAAGGACAGCGGGCTGACCAAGGCCGAGCGCGAGATGATCGTGGTGGCGACGTCCAGCGCCAACCAGTGCCACTATTGCGTGATCGCGCATGGCGCGATCCTGCGGATCCGCGCCAAGAATCCGCAGATCGCGGACCAGATTGCGGTCAACTACCGCAAGGCGGATATCACGCCACGGCAGCGCGCGATGCTCGACTTCGCGATGAAGGTGAGCGCCGAGGCGCAGAAGGTTTCAGAAGCGGATTTTGCCGCGGTCGCCGGCCACGGCTTTTCCGACGACGACATCTGGGATATCGCCGCGATCGCCGCGTTCTTCGCGCTGTCGAACCGGATAGCGAACGTCACCGCGATGCGCCCGAACGACGAGTTTTATATGATGGGGCGGCTGCCGAAATAATGCCGATCGCCGGAAAGGGATGCGAAAGTGAAAATCGCCGTGCTCGACTGGTCCGAGATCGTGCTGCGGCTTGGCGTCGCCACCCTGGCCGGCGGCCTGATCGGGCTTGACCGCGATCTGCACGGCAAGCCGATCGGCCTGAAGACGCTTGGGCTGGTCGGCCTTGCCACCGCGATGGTGGTTATGCTGGCGCTGCCTGCCGGGGAGGTTTCCGAAATTTCCGACGCCACCAGCCGGGTGATCCAGGGCGTTCTCACCGGCATCGGCTTTCTCGGCGCCGGCGTCATCGTGCGCGGCGAGCGCCGGGTTCACGGGCTTACCAGTGCCGCTTGCGCCTGGCTCACCGCCTGCGTCGGCATCGCCTGCGGCGTCGGCCAATGGCGAATCGTGATCACGGGACTGGCGATCGTCTCTCTGCTTTTGCTGCTGGGCCGCGTGCTCGAGCGCTGGCTGCATCGCGTGCTCGGCGGCAAGGACGAGCCGACGCAAAAATCTTCCCCTGATGCACCGCAAGATGCGCCGCCGGCCTGACGAGATCCGCGCGGCGGGTTCCAGCCGTCGATTGCCGCATCCGTGCCATGAACGATTTCTGCCCACATTTTCTGTGAGTCGCGGCGCGGAGCGTGCTAAATTGCGGATCGGTATTCCCCGGAGCTGGCAACAGTGAAAACCCAGCAGCCCATCATTTCGGATGACGAGCATCGGGTGCTCAAATTCCGGCCGCGCACCCTAGCCCATCCCCCGGGCCATCGGGGGGAGCCGGATCAGCAGGCCGGGCGCGAGGGCGGTCAACAGCCGTCCGCTGACCTGTCGCGCTTCCAGCGCGACCGCGAGGAACCGGATGATTTCCGGCATCGCATGCTGGCGAACGTCGCGGCCCTCGCCTTCACCGTCGCGCTGACGGTGATCGGGATATGGCTTGCCATGAGCATTGCCGATCTGCGCAAGACCCAGGATTGCGTGCTGATGGGGCGGCGCGACTGCGCCCAGATTTCGACGCCACGCGGCATGAACCTGTTCGGTTCCTGAATCAGAAGTCGGCTGCAGTCGCTTTGTTTTGACGCGGTTTCCGGCCACGAACCGGATTCGCCCCAGATCAAGTCCGAACATGCTTTCGCTCGAAAACGCCATGGATTTTCAGGCGAAACGGGCCGTTTTGCCCGCGAATCCCGAGCCCCTGCAGGCCGCCTCCATTGAACTCGGGGCCTCGCTCCGATATACGGGCACTCAACTCCGGCTGGGGGATGAGGCATTCCGGAGCATCGCACCCAGATCCCGTGCCGCCATCGGATTTACCTCCATTAGATCAAAGGCTTCATGATGTCTTCTACATTCGATCAGATCGCCACGATTATCGCCGAAACCTGCGACATCCCGCGCGACACGATCACGCCGGAGAGCCACGCCATCGACGATCTGGGCATCGACAGCCTCGATTTCCTCGACATCGCGTTTGCCATCGACAAGGCGTTCGGGATCAAGATGCCGCTCGAGAAGTGGACCCAGGAGGTCAATGACGGCAAGGCCACCACCGAGCAGTATTTCGTCCTGAAGAACCTCGCCGCCCGCATCGACGAATTGGTCGCGGCCAAGAGCGCGGGCGCTTAATCGCCCGATGCAACTTGATTATTTCCAGCTGATTGACCGCATCGTCGAACTCAACCTCGACGACAAGACGATCATCGTCGAGGCCCAGGTTCCAAAGGCTCACACCATCTTCGAGGGGCACTTCCCGGGCTTCCCGATCATGCCCGGCGTGTTGCTGACCGAAGCGATGGCGCAGAGCTCCGGCTGGCTGCTGCTCGGGGTGACGAAGTTCGCCCGCATGCCATTCCTGGCGATGGTGAAGGAAGCCAAGATGCGGGGTTTCGTCAGCCCCGGTCAGCTGTTGACGATCGAAGCGAAGATCGAGCACGAAGGCTCGGGCTTTGCCGTCACCTCGGCCAAGGCGCGGGTCGGCAAAGAGTTGAAGTGCAGCGCCACCCTCACCTTCCGCCAGATCCCGTTCCCCGATCCGTCCTTGCGCGTCCACATGGACGCGAAGGCCAACGAAATCGGCTTTCCGCTGCAGGCCATGACGCCATGAACGAGCCGAAGGAAGCCTGGATCACCGGCATCGGAATCATCTCGTCGCTCGGCGAAGGGCTGGACGCGCATTGGGATGCCCTCAATGCACGCCGCATCAACGTCGATGAAAAGCGTTTTGCCCCCTACGTCGTCCATCCGCTGGCGCCGGTCAGCTTCGACGCGCAGATCCCGAAAAAGGGCGATCAGCGCCAGATGGAAGCCTGGCAGCGCATCGGCACCTATGCCGCCGGACTGGCGCTGGATTCAGCGGGCGTCAAAGGCAACCAGGAAATCCTCGGCCGGATGGACATGATCGTCGCGGCCGGCGGCGGCGAACGCGACGTGCCGGTCGACCTGTCCATTCTCCAGGCCTACATCCAGGGCAATGCTAGTCCTCCCTTTCTCAATGAAAGGCTGATGAACGATCTGCGGCCGACCCTGTTCCTGGCCCAGCTCTCCAACCTGCTCGCCGGCAATATCGCCATCGTGCACGGTGTTTCCGGAACCTCGCGAACGTTCATGGGCGAGGAAGCCGCCAGCATCGACGCGGCGCGGATCGCGCTGGCGCGGATCGAATCCGGCCAGAGCGACATCGCCCTGGTCGGCGCGGCCCACAACGGCGAGCGCTCCGACCTGTTGATCCTCTATGAATTCGGCGACTTCAATCTCAAGGACAAGTTCGAGCCGGTTTGGGCACGCGACAACCACAGCGGCTTTGCACTGGGCTCGGCGGGTGTTTTTCTGGTCATCGAATCCAGGGAGCACGCCGAGGCCCGAGGCGCCAAACCCTACGCAAGGCTGACCAACGTGGTCACGGATCTGGCGCAGCGCAAGCAGCCGGGCGCGGTGACGAAATCGCTGGAGACCCTGTGGGCGAAGCTCGGCGTCGCCGACGACAATGCGCTGATCACGGGCGCAACCGGTGTCGGGTCGGTGACGTCGGAAGAAAAGGCTTTCCTGCGCGGGCACCCCGGCACTGCGGTACGCGCCACCGGAACCTCGTTCGGCCACACGCTGGAGACCCAGTTTCCACTGGGGCTCGCGCTGGCGGCCCTTTCGCTCTCGCGCGGCGCGCTGTTTCCGCCCAACGACCCGACCGGGCTGGAGGTTGAAATGTCGAAACCGCCGACCCAGATTGTGGTCATGGGGGCCGGTCACTGGCAGGGCGAAGGCATGGCGCTGGTCGAGGCCATCAAGTAGCGACGGCGCGGAATCGACGGGGACATCATGACAGCATCACGCGACAAATTCGGCAGACCGATCGTCGTCGTTACCGGCATGGGCGTCGTCACATCGCTCGGCGCCGGCAAGGCCGACAACTGGAAGAAGCTGACCGCGGGCGAATCCGGCATCCGGACCGTGACGCGCTTTCCGATCGACGGCCTGAAGTCGACGATGGCCGGAACGGTTGATTTCGTCACCGTCGAACCCTCGTCATCGACCGCGCTGACCGAACGGCTTGCCGACATCTCCACCGAGGAAGCGCTCGCGCAGTCCGGCATCGGCCGCAAGGGCGATTTTCCGGGACCGCTGTTTCTGGCAGTGGCGCCGGTGGAGGTCGAATGGCCGCAGCGGATCGAAGTCGGCCGGGCGGTCGGCAAGGCCGAGTTCACCGTCAACGATGTGCTGGCGATCAGCGGCGGCGGGAAGTTCGCGTCGTATCATCATCGCTTCATGTTCGGCTCGGTCGCAGGTCATCTCGCCGAGAAATTCGGTACCAAGGGATCGCCGATTTCGCTCTCGACGGCCTGTGCGTCGGGCGCCACCGCGATCCAGCTCGGTGTCGAGGCCATTCGCCGCGGCGAAACCGACGCCGCGCTGGTCGTGGCAACCGATGGCTCGGTGAATCCCGAAGCCCTGATCCGGTTTTCACTGCTGTCGGCGTTATCGACCCAGAACATTCCGCCGCAGGGCGCCTCCAAGCCGTTCTCGAAGAATCGCGACGGTTTCGTGATGGCGGAAGGCGCCGGAACGCTGGTGCTGGAAAGCTATGAAGCCGCCGTGGCACGCGGTGCGACCGTCCTCGGCGTCGTGGCCGGCTGCGGCGAGTTGACCGACTCGTTTCATCGCACCCGCTCCAGCCCCGACGGCAAGCCGATCATCGGCTGTGTCAACAAGGCGCTGGACGATGCCGCGCTGACGCCCGGACAGATCGATCACATCAACGCGCATGGCACCGCGACCCCGGAAAACGACAAAATGGAATATATCGGCATCTCCGCCGTATTCGGCGAGCGCGCCAAGGAAATTCCGGTGTCGTCGAACAAATCGATGATCGGCCACACTATTTCGGCCGCCGGCGCCGTCGAAGCGATCATCTCGCTGCTGACGCTGGAACATCAGCGGATTCCGCCGACCATCAATTACGAGGTTCCGGATCCGGCGATTCCCTTCGACGTGGTCGCCAATGTCGCCCGCGACGCGCGCGTCACCGCCGTAATGTCGAATTCGTTCGGGTTCGGCGGCCAGAATGCCTCGCTGATCCTGACGCGCGAACCAATCTAGCGGCCGGCCGCCGCATTCCGATGAGCCACCTGGTCCTTCGCACCAAACTGCACCTGCGTAACGCGGCCAAGGCCCTCGGCGACGCCGCCGTCGGCGCGATCACGATCGCCATGCTGCGCACCACCCGCTTCTTCGACCCGGACAAGACCGCAAACCGGTTCGGCCGTATTTTGCGGTTTATAGCGCCCCGCTTGCGCGAAGACCGCATCGGCCGCGAAAATCTCAAGGCCGCCTTCCCCGAAAAGTCCGCGGAAGAGATCGAAAAGATCCTGGCCGGCGTCTGGGACAATCTCGGCCGCATCGGCGCCGAATTCGCCCATCTCGACCACATCTGGGATTACGACATCGATCATCCCGAGCAGAGCCGTGTCGAGATTCCGCAGCGAACCCACGAATTGTTTGCCCAGCTCAAGAACGACGGCAAGCCGGCGCTGATTTTCGCCAGCCATCTCGGCAATTGGGAATTGCCGGCGCTGGCGGCGGTGGCGCACGGGCTGGATACCGCCATCCTGTTCCGGCGACCGAACAGCCAATCCGCCGACCGCGCCATCGAGCGGATCCGCACGGTGAAAATGGGCACGCTGATCCCGGCGGGCCGCGAGGCGCCGCTGAAGCTGGCCGAGGCCCTGCAAAAGGGCCAGCACGTCGCCATGCTGGTCGACCAGTACCTGACCAACGGCGTCGAGGTCACCTTCTTCGGCCGCAAGACCAGGGCCAACCCGATGCTGGCGCGCTTGCTGCGTCAGGTCGACTGCCCGATCCACGGCACCCGAATCATCCGCCTGCCCGGTAACCGCTTTCGCGCCGAACTGTCGGAAGAGGTAAAGCCGGTGCGTG
>Ga0307294_10000325_pt1 | contig 11701 bp, 11 predicted proteins | sample ER_DNA_151_FD_194468 | JGI IMG/M metagenome (GOLD analysis project Ga0307294, IMG submission 194468) | Bulk soil microbial communities from the East River watershed near Crested Butte, Colorado, United States - ER_DNA_151 | ecosystem: Environmental > Terrestrial > Soil > Floodplain | place... | reverse complement strand
ATCGAGGGCCAAGTGCTGTCGACCCGCGGCGAGTTGGGCTACGTGATCACCGACGTCGCGGATGGCGGGCTGACGGGCGAGCTGATCGAGAAGCTGGTGAGCCTGCCGGAAACCGTACGCTTGCGCGTGATCGCTTGACAATGCTCGGCGAGGCTCTTACGAGGCGAGCTCGGCCCGGCGGATCAGCGCAGGAAGCCACGACGGGCACCGCAAATCGGCTTCAAGATCACTGAGGGTCCACCAACCGACCTCGGTCAGCTCATCCGGGGCATTCACGAAGGGCTCGACCCCTGGTGGTGCATGGGCTGTGAAGGTCACCGTGATCTGACGCTCACCAGCGTCGGTCATGAAGAACTCGGACTCCAGGTACCTCAGCTTCACGCCGGCGAGATCCAGGCCAACTTCTTCCGCGGCCTCCCGTCGTCCGGTCGCCTCGAGAACGTCCGCCACCGGAGTGGTCTGGTCAACGTGACCGCCGATCATTCCGATCATGTTCGGCGCGTACTCCACACCCGGTGCGCGGACCACCAGCAGCCAGGTGTCACCACGTTGGATCAGCACGCATACTGTGACCGCGTAAACCTCACCGTCCACCGACTGATCAAGACTTGCGTCGAATGATCTTGATCACGATGAAGAGCAGCAGGCCGACGACCGCGAGAGCTGGGCCATACCGTTTGAGAAGGACTGGCCCGACCGTGCTGAGCACACTGAGCGTGCTTTCAGTGGCGTCGCTCTGAGGTTGCGCCGAATAATCCGGCTGGCTGGAAGCCCGTGCGGCGGTCGAGGGAGCCGGCTCCGCCGCCGGATCGCTAGGCTCGGCAACAGATCCGGTCGACGCCACCGCGACCATCTCCTCTTCGGCAGGCACGACATCGAGTTCGATGGTCTGCTCGCTGTCCGATTCGTCGAATTGTGCGGGCGCAGCCGCGGCCGCACTTACTGAGCGCTCCTCGGCGGCACCAAGTCCATCGGCGAGCCGCTCGGACACGCAGCTCACGAACTGATCCAGCAGCTTGTCGCTGGTGTCGGAGATCACTCCGTGGCCGAACTGTGCCGGCTTCCCGGTGATCACTAGGTCCGTCAGCACTTCGACATCGGTCTGCTCCCCGCTTTCGGCGAACGAGGCGGTGACGGTCACGGTTGCCGTTCCGTTCCCGCGCTTGTCCTTGCCGCGAGCCTCGATCACCACCCGGCGGTCCGCATCGTTGCGTTCCAGATACCGACCAGACCCGTTGTACATCATGGAAATCGGGCCTAATTTGATCTTCACCGAACCGGCGAACTCGTCACCGTCGACACTGGTGATCGTGGCACCAGGGAAGCAGGGCGCCAATCTTTCAAGATCGTTGAAGGCATTCCATGCCTCCGCCACGCGGGCGGGCACGCTGAAGTGATGCGTCAGATCCATGACCCCATCCTCGCCCCAAGCGCGCGCCGCCGCCAGCGCCGCGCAGGCCGTGCCCAGCGGCACGGCGCCTGGCTCCCGTGGCGAGCAGCACGCCGACTATGCGGTCGGTTGTTGTGTCCGGGTCCGGGTCAGCGCGAGGAGGGACCGCCGGTTTCCTGATCATCGTCATGATCATCGGGGCCGGCGTCCTCGCGGGCGAGCTGCTGTAGGACGGCATTGTGCAGCCGACCGTTGGTGGCATAGCCGCCTGTCCCCAGTGGCCCTGGACGCCCGTCAAGATCAGTGAACTTCCCGCCGGCTTCTGTGACGATGATCGAGCACGCCGCCATGTCATGCAGCGCCAGCTCGGGCTCGCAGGCGATGTCGACGCCACCCTCAGCCAGCAGCATGTAGGACCAGAAGTCCCCATAGGCACGGGTACGCCAGCAGCGCCGGAGCAGATCAACGAACTGCTGGCCTAGCTGCGCCTCGACCCAGGCAGAGATCGAGGCATAGCTCAGCGAGGCGTCCTCAATGCTCGCCACGTTTGAGACCTGAATCGGGGTGGCTGACATCAAGGACTTTCCGGCGTACGCGCCGCCGCCCAGGCTCGCCCACCAGCGCCGGCCCAGCGCGGGCGCACTTACCACCCCGACAGCCGGCTCGTCATTGATCATCAAGGCAATCAGGGTCGCCCAGACTGGCACGCCGCGGACGAAGTTCTTGGTGCCATCGATGGGATCGATCACCCAGCGACGCGGCCCCCATCCGGTGTCGGCCATCTCCTCGCCATGCACCGCATCGCGTGGGCGGGCCCGGCCGAGGGTACGGCGAATGGCCTGCTCAGTCGCGGTGTCGGCGTCGGAGACGGGCGTGAGATCGGGTTTGGAGGTCACGTGCAGGTCGAGCGACTTGAAGCGGCTCATGGTGATCGAGTCGGCGTCATCGGCGAGCAGATGGGCGAGTCGAAGGTCGTCGGTCAAGCCTCGGTGGAGCGCAGCGTCAGGCCCTGTTCTCGCAGCGTCGGGGACGGGCATGTGCCTACGCTACTGGCCGGAGCCGAGCATCCGGCGAAAAGACTCAAGCCGGGCCGCCGTGAGCTTTCCATTCGCGACAGCAACGTCCAGGGCGCATTCCGGTGCCTTGTCATCGTGCTGGCACCCCCGCGGGCAGTCTTCGGTGATCACCCGCAGGTCGTCGAATGCGGCGATGATCCGGTCGCGGCTGACGTGGCTCAGCCCGAAGGACCGGACGCCGGGAGTGTCGATCACCCAGCTCCGTCGATCGGCTGGGACGACCCCCACGAGCCCTCCCGCGGGCTGAGCGTCAGTTCCGGTCGAGTCCGACAGCTCTAGCGCAATGGCGGAGGAGGAGATGTGCCGACCGCGCCCCGTCACCGCACTGACCTCGCCGATCGCCCGGTCGGCGCCAGGGATCAACGCGTTGACCAGGGTGGACTTGCCCACACCCGAATGGCCGACGAAGACACTTCGATGTCCGCGCAGCCGGTCACGCAGCGGATCCAAATCGGCGCCTGGGAATGTCACCTGCACCCGAACCCCCAGCGGCTCGTACTGCGCGATGAGCTTGTCGGGTGTCGCGAGGTCAGCCTTGGTGAGGCAGAGCAACGGCTGGATTCCGGCGTCATAACCAGCCACCAGCAGCCGGTCGATCATCCCGACCCGCGGTGGTGGATCCGCGAGAGCGGTGACGATCACGAGCTGGTCGGCGTTGGCCACGATCGGGCGCTCAAACGGGTCGTCGTCATCGGCCGTACGCCGCAGTACGGTGACGCGCTCCTCGACCTCCACGATGCGAGCCAACGTGCCCTCGGCGCCGGACGTGTCGCCAACCACTCGCACCCGATCGCCGACGATGACGCCCTTTCGGCCGAGTTGCCGCGCCTTCGTTGCGCTAACGTCGCGATCAGAGATCAGTACGCGGTAGCGGCCCCGGTCGACGGTGATGACCATACCGATTTCGGCATCTGCGTAGTCGGGTCGGTCCTTGGTACGCGGCCTGCTGCTGCGACGCCCGGGACGCTCGAACGCCTTGTGCTCGTCGTCTCCTAGACCGACCTGCGTCACCGCGAGATCGTCTCGCCTTCCGACTCCGACACCGAGTCGGTGATCATCGCTGTCCAGAGTTGCTCGAACTCCGGCATGGTCTTGCTGGTGCACGTGATGTCGTCCAGCACAATCTCTGGAACCACCAGTCCCAGCACCGCTCCGGCCTGCGCCATCCGATGATCGGCGTAGGTATGCCATACATCGCCACCCAGCAGCCGTGGATGAATGGTTAGTCCGTCACGGGTCTGACTCACGTGACTTCCGAGCCGATCCAGTTCGGTTTCCAGGGCGGCCAGTCGATCGGTCTCGTGGCCGCGGATATGGCCGATGCCTCGGAGATGGCTGGTGTCGTCGGCGAGCGCTGCTATCGCCGCAACGACCGGCGTTAGCTCGGCGGCGCCGCTCAGATCAAGATCAACGCCATGGATGTGATCGGTTCCCTGTACTCGAAGGACGTTGCCTTCGAGAGTCACCTCTGCGCCGAAGTGCTGCAGGATCTCACGAATTGCGTCGCCCGGCTGGATGGTCTCGCTCGGCCAGTTGGCGACCGTAACCGTCCCGCCGGTGAGTGCTGCCGCCGCCAGGAACGGTGCGGCGTTGGAGAGGTCAGGCTCAATCGCGGTGTCGACCGCTCGGATTGGGCCGGGAGAGACGACCCAGCGGTGCGTCGTGGTGTCGTCGATATCGACGCCGCGAGCGCGCAACATGGCCAGGGTCATCTGGACGTGGGGGAGTGAGGGAATCTCGCCCCCAATATGACGGATATCGAGGCCGTCGCGGTAGCGGGCGCCGGCAAGTAGCAAACCACTGAGGAACTGGCTGGAGGCCGCGGCATCGACGGTGACCTCGCCGCCTCGTAGCAGTGGATTGCCGGTGAGTGTGAACGGAAGCGAGTGGCCGCTGCCCTCGACCCTGGCACCCAGATGTTTCAGCGCACCCAGCAGCGGAGCCATCGGGCGCGCGTACGCCTCCTGGTCGCCGTCGAATCGCACTGTGCCATGTGCCAGCGCAGCGATGGGCGGCACGAAGCGCATCACCGTGCCAGCCAGGCCACACTCGATGGTGCCGCCAGCCGTAAAGGCTTCAGGTGGAGTGATCTGCCAGTGGCCCGCCTTCTTATCGGCGCTGTCCTCAGCGATCCCGACGCCGAGGCTGCGCAGGGCATCTCGCATTAGCTGGGTGTCGCGCGCATCCAGACCCCCCATGATCATGGACGGCCCAGCCGCCAACGCACCCAGCACCAGAGCGCGATTGGTCTCCGACTTGGAACCTGGAACCGCTACTCCTGCCGTGATCGGAGCCGGAGCCTCCGGCGCCGCCCATGATCGAAGTCCAGGCACTCTCAGATCCTCAGCATTGCCCGCTCGGTCAAAAGAGCTCAGTTCTCGCCGAGCTGGACGTTTTCTTTGATCTTCTTGGCCTTCTTGCCGACGACCTTTGCTTGCTTCCTGGCGTCCTTCTTGGCCTGCTTGGCGGCCTTGACTGCGGCTTCTTGGGCTAGCTCAGCCTGCTTGGCAGCCACAGCCTTCGCTTCCTTCAATTGCCTCGCGGCCTGCTTGCGCACCTTGCGCGAGGATTTGGCGACCGCCTCCACCAGGGCTGCGCCGCTTGCCACAGCGCTTTCGGCAAACTCACCAGCGCTATCTGCGGCTCTGCTGGTGCTCTTGCCAAGCTTCTTGGAGGCTTTGCGAGCATCCTTGGCGAGCGTCTGTCCACCCTTCTGCGCCCGCCAGGTCAGGCTGGGCCTCCCCTCAGTGTCTTGAGCGGCGAGCAGCACGCCGCCGAGCAGGCTGACGTTCTTCAGGAAGTGGCTGCGATCCTGTGCGCGCTCGTCAGGGTCCTGCACCGTCCAGAAGGGGTGCTTGGCAATCGTGCTTGGGATCAGTGAGCCGGCCAGCAGCAAGGCACCTAGACGTCGGCCCTTGCCGGTAGCCAGCGCGGCGCCCCCCACCACTTGAGCGATGCCATTGATGCGCACCAGCGTGACCGTGTTCTCGGGCACATAGCTGGCGACTTGCTCGGGTGCGTACTCCTTGACGAGCGGTACTACCCGATCAACAAGAGGTTCCGCCGCTGGAACGAACGATTCGGGGTCGCGGAGTGCTCTGATTCCCGCGGATACGAAGTAGGAAGCCAGCATGGTACGAGCGACAGCGCGCAGCAACGTCATAGGTCATTCCTACCGTGACTTTCACTCGCCCGAAGAGCAGGGTGGCTTTTTCCTGCGATAAGGACTTCGTCAGTACCCGCAGATACGCTCGAAACCATGTGCGGACGCTATGCATCCTCCGCGAGCCCGCAGGACTTGATGGAGGAGTTCGAAGTCGATGATTTGTTCGATGGGCTGCCGGGGCCTGACTACAACGTCGCCCCAACAGTCGATGTGCCAGCGATTTTCGAGCGTCGTGTCAAGGACACAGGCGAGGTCCGGCGCCGCCTGGCTCCCTTGGTATGGGGCCTGGTGCCGTCATGGGCCAAAGATCCCTCGATCGGCTCGCGGATGATCAACGCTCGGCTGGAGACAGTGGCCGAAAAGCCGGCATTCCGGCGCGCCTTCAGCGCGCGCCGCTGCATTCTGCCGGCTGATGGCTTCTATGAGTGGTACGCCGCGGAACCATCGGCCGGCGTCCCGATCGGACGCGGCAAGACCAAGCCCAAGAAGCAGCCGTTCTTCATCCATCGGGCCGACGGCGGCCGGCTCGTGATGGCCGGCATCTATGAGATCTGGCGCAATCCGCAGGCCGATCCCAGCGACGAGGAGGCATGGCTGCGAACCTGCTCGGTGATCACCACCCAGGCAACGGATGCGGCTGGCCATATACATGATCGAATGCCGATGGTGATCACCCGCGACGCCATCGGAGACTGGTTGGATCCCATGATCACCGATCCGCAGCGTGCGCAGGAGCTGCTTGCGGTCACGGAGGCGTCAGCTCTGGCGGCGTACGCGGTATCCACCGAGGTGAATAGTGTGGAGAACAACAACCCGTCGCTCGTCGAGCCGCTCACCGCCGAGCCCGAGCAGCACCATGATCAGGAGACGCTGATCTGATCATGGCATCGAGGATTGTCCAGGTGGATACCCCGCTTGGACCGGGTAGGTTCTTTGTCGATCCCGCCGAACAGCCGAGCTCGATCCTGGTGCTGGGTCATGGCGCGGGTGGGGGCGTCGGCGCTGCTGATCTTGAGCTACTGGCCCGCAGTTTGCCGAAGCTGGGCAGCACCGTGGTGCGATTCGAGCAGCCCTGGCGTACGGCAGGACGGAAGGTGGGCCCGCCTCCGCCGCGACTGGACGAAGCCTGGACTGCCGCATTGGGCTGGCTGGTCGAACAAGAGTGGGCGCAGCATCGGCTGGTCGTCGGCGGCCGGAGTGCAGGCGCTCGAGTGGCTTGCCGGACCGCCTCCAACACCAATGCCGCAGCGATCGTGTGCCTGGCATTCCCGCTGCATCTTCCGGGGCGGCCGGAAAAGTCACGGCTCTCGGAGCTGCTAGCCGCCGCACAGCCACGTCTGGTACTGCAGGGCAGCAAGGATAGTTTCGGCACTGGCGAAGAGATTCGCGCCGCCATCGGCGGGCTGCCGGGTATCGCCGTGGTTGATCTGCCGGGAGCAGATCACAGCTACCGGATAGCAGCGCGATCCACGGCGAGCGGAGCGAGCAATCGAACAGGGATCGCGCGCCGCCGTGCTGAGGAGGAGGGAGTCGACAACGCTCCACCGTCTGTGAGCGACGACGAAGTAGGCGGCATCGCAGCGCGATCCGCAGCGAGCGGAGCGAGCAATCGAACAGAAACTGCGAGGTCGACGCCCTTTACGCCAGTGGATCTGCGCACGACTCTGGTTACCGAGATCAGTCGATTCATCGGAGCCGTGACGGGAATAACAACTCCATGACCGCGTTCCAACTGACATGCCCTTCTTGGTGGACGGCTTGGACAATCAGTCGATGCTGCGCACCTCGCCGCTACTCTCGTACGTGATGAGCATGCCAAACGGCTCCACAGGTGCCCAAGCACAGACGCCGAGCAGCGACGCTGGCCACGTCGAGACGGCGGATGAGCGACATGAGCGGTTCGAGCAAGATGCGCTGCAATATCTTGATCAGCTCTACGCCGGCGCCCTGCGGATGACTCGGAATCCCGCCGATGCACAAGACGTCGTGCAGGAGACTTACGCCAAGGCGTATGCGTCGTTTCACCAGTTCACACCTGGCACGAATCTGAAGGCTTGGCTGTATCGGATCCTGACCAATACCTACATCAACTCCTATCGGAAGAAGCAGCGTGAGCCGCAGCTCTCGGACGGGGAGAACGTGGAGGATTGGCAACTCGCGAGGGCCGAGTCGCATACCTCGAGTGGGCTGAAGTCTGCGGAAATGGTGGCGCTGGAGAACCTGCCAGACACTGATGTGAAAAACGCTCTTCAGCAGCTCGCTCCCGATTTCCGACTAGCCGTCTATCTGGCTGACGTCGAAGGCTTTTCTTACAAGGAGATCGCCGAAATCATGGGCACTCCCATCGGGACCGTGATGTCTCGTCTTAACCGCGGCAGAACGCAGCTTCGCAATCTGTTGGCCGACTACGCCAGGGATCGCGGCGTCAGGCGAGCGGAGGCGAGCAGGACATGAACGTCGCAAGCCCCGACGACGCTTGGCTCGATGACTGCGAGCACGTGCTCGAGCGGGTTTATGAGTTCCTAGACAACGAGCTTGATGCCGCCACCGGTGACGCGATCCGGCATCACCTGGCGATGTGCGAGCCGTGCCTCGAGAGGTTCGATATCGAGGAGGCGGTCAAGTCGCTGGTCCACCGGCGCTGCGGCGGAGAGGTCGCACCGACGCAGCTGCGAGCGAAGATCGTGTATCAGATGACGGTCATCCGCAAGACGCTGTAAAACTTCAGCAACCAGCAAACCCCACGGAATCTCCGTGGGGTTTCGTGTCTGAAGGGCTTGCGCCTCAGGCGTTGGGACGCTTGCCGTGGTTGGCGCTTTTCTTCCTGCGGGCGCGACGCTTGCGGGCACTCTTGGCCATGTCAGCCTCCTGAAATCGACCAGCGACCGATTCTGCCACAGGATCCAGCATTTGTTGGCAGCAAACATTTGTTGGCTGCGGCCGTAGATTTGCGACATGCCGTCGATGTCGGAGATCATCTCCGAGCACACCGACCTTTCCGAACCTGACCACCTCTGGCTCAAGCTGCTGGTTTCGGAGTGGCAGCTACTCGCCGATCTCAGTTTCTCCGACTTGGTCCTTTGGGTACGCGACCATGACCCCAGTGTCTTCTGGGCAGCGGCCCAGATTCGCCCGTTCACTGGCGTGACGTCGTTGTTCGACGATGTCGTGGGCGACCTTATTGCCTACTCCCCGGAGCACTTGGTTGCCGAGGCCTTCTCGCGGGGCGAGATCGTGCAAACCAGCGAACGCAAGCTGCAAGCCGGGGTTCCGGTCCAGACCCATGCCGTCCCGGTCACGGTGGGCAACCAGGTAATCGCCGTGGTCGAGCAGCGCACCAGTCAGCTCGGCCTACGAGCACCGAGCTCGTTGGAAAATGCGTATCTGGAGTCAGGTGTGGAACTGGCCAGGATGATCACGGTCGGGGCGTTTCCCATTCCCAGCGACGCTACTCACCTGGCATTCAGTCCGCGGGTTGGTGACGGATTCATCCGACTCGACCCTGCCGGGGATGTGACGTACGCGAGCCCGAACGCAGTGAGCGCCTATCGCCGGCTCGGTTTGCGCGGCGACCTCATCGGTGAGCAGCTGGCCACCTTGACCGCCGAGCTGTTACCGGCCGGACCAGATCCTTTGGATGAGTCGGTGCAGTCCGTGTTGTCGGGTCGCACGGCGCGCCGGACCGAGCTGGTATCTGGGGAGGCCCACCTCATGGTCCGGGTCTTGCCGTTGACCGACCGTCGCGAGCGAGTCGGTACCGTCGTACTCTGCCGCGACGTGAGCGACCTGCGCAGCAAGGAGCGCGAGCTGGTCACCAAGGACGCGACCATCCGCGAGATCCACCACCGGGTCAAGAACAACCTGCAAACAGTCGCAGCGCTGCTGCGGATGCAGGCGCGACGGATCGAATCTGCAGAAGCAAAAGTCGCTCTGACCGACGCAATGTCCCGGGTCGCATCCATCGCGATCGTGCATGAGACCCTGTCGCAGGCGTTCGACGAGATCGTCGAATTCGACCGGGTCGCTGACGAGCTGCTCCGCATGGTCGGCGACGTGGCCGCCTCCTGGGGTGGGGTATCGGCGATCCGCGAGGGCAGCTTCGGTCTGCTACCGGCGGACATCGCGACCAGTCTGGCGATGATCATCAGCGAGCTGTGTCAGAACGCTGTCGAGCATGGTCTTGCGCATCAGTCCGGCGAGGTACGCGTGGTGCCGAGTCGGTTCGACGGGCGGCTTCGGATGGAGATCAGCGATGACGGTCGAGGGCTGCCGCCTGGCTTTGATTGGCGGCAGTCTCGTAGCCTCGGGCTGTCCATTGTCAACACTCTGGTGGCCGAGATGGAGGGCTCCTTCCAGCTCGGGCCGCGCCAGGCCGGACCTGGCACCCAGGTAGTTGTCGAGATTCTTCTCTGATTCCCTCCGCCGGCGCTCGGCCTCGGCTGGCGCCAGAATCGCTCGTACGCCACGCCGCGCAAGTCCTTGACACTCCATAGGGCGATCAATAGGAAGTTCGGGGACGTGCTTATTCCTGTTCCAATCGCTCGGGGGAAAGTTGCGCTCATCCCGTTAGGCAAGTTGGGAGGGGTGCGCTCGGCCCCCTTCCGGCTAGCCTGAAGGAGGGCCCGTGGATCGAACTGCCAGCGGACAATCGCCGCGCAGAAGACTGTTCCGTCGAATCTCGCTGCTCGCAGCGACCGCGCTCGCTGGCATCCTCACCTTGTCCGCGCCCGTGGCACAAGGTGCGCCCGAGAAGCGCCCGACACCTGTCGACGAGCCCGGCGTCACGGCCAATCTGTGGGAGTGGAACTGGAAGTCGATCGGTCAGGAATGCTCAGTTCTCGCGAAGGACGGCTATACCGGCGTACAGGTCGCACCACCGCAGAACTCGCTCAAGCGCACCGAGCTCGGCAGCGGTAGCGACACCGTCCTGCACCCGTGGTGGGAGGTCTACCAGCCGGTCACCTATGACTTGACGAGCCGGATGGGTAACGAAGGTCAGTTCAAAACGATGGTCAAGAAGTGCCGCAAGGCTGGCGTCAAGGTTTATGTCGATGCCGTGATCAACCACATGACTGGTCAGGGCAACACCTCCTACGGCGGGGTTGATTACAAGCCGTACAACTATCCGGACTACGGCCCGAACGACTTCCATTTCAAGGTCGGCGAATGCCCCTCGAGTGACGGAGGCATCCAGGACTTCAACAACAAGCTGCAAGTCTTCAAGTGCAACCTGGTCGGTTTGGAGGACCTTCGAACCGAAACAAACAAGGTCCAAACGGAGCTGGCCGCGTATCTCAATAAACTGATCGATTACGGCGTTTCAGGTTTCCGGGTCGACGCCGCCAAGCACATCGGTCAGGATGATCTGGACGCCATCTACTCGCGACTGAACAAGACCAAAGACGGCGTCAAGCCGTACTGGGCTCTCGAGGTCTTTGGTGGCGGTCCTGGCATTCTTTCGCCAGAGGCCTTTACCCGCTCCGGTGATGTGCTGGGACTGGATGCAGCCAAGCAGATGCAGGCCGCCTTCAAGAGCTACCCCGACGCGCACGTGGGGAGCATTGCAACTCTTGAGGTCTTCGGCAGCGGATCAGGTCTGACTTCCAGCAAGAAGACCATGTCCTTCGTCACCAACCACGACACCGACCGCAACCCAGGGGAGTACCTCGGGCATAAGGATGGCGCGACGTTCATCCTGGCCAACGAGTGGCTGCTGGCATCCGGCTACGGATCGCCTCAGGTCTACTCGAGCTTTGAGTGGGAGACGCGAGACGACTCACCGCCTGCGAAAGCCAACGGTCTGATCACCAACACCGACTGCACCTCCGCGAAATGGACGTGTGACCACCGCAACCGCGGCATCGTGGCGATGGTCAAATGGCACAACTATGTGGGCAGTGCCAAGCGTGCGAACTTCTACACCGACGACGCCAACGTGATCGCGTTCAGCAAGGACAGCAAGGGCTGGGCGGCGTTCAACAATGGAACCGACGCGAAGCAGATCCGGGTGCAAACCGGACTGCCCAAGGGCACCTACTGCGATGTCATCCACGACAAAGATCTAGGCAA
>Ga0307294_10000324_pt1 | contig 11706 bp, 12 predicted proteins | sample ER_DNA_151_FD_194468 | JGI IMG/M metagenome (GOLD analysis project Ga0307294, IMG submission 194468) | Bulk soil microbial communities from the East River watershed near Crested Butte, Colorado, United States - ER_DNA_151 | ecosystem: Environmental > Terrestrial > Soil > Floodplain | place... | reverse complement strand
TTCTGCTCGTCGGGATCGTCGTGCTGCTCGAGCGCCGGATCGTCGACACGGCGGTGCGCGCCGTGCGGAACGCGAGCGACGAGGCTCGCCGAGCTGCTCGCGACGACCTCGACGCGCAGATCCGCGACCTCGAGGAGCGGATCCGCACAAGTTGGGGATCGGTGGACGAGGCCGAAGCGCGCCGGATGACGGACGAGTACTCCCGCCGCATCACCGACGCCGCGGACGAGTACTCCCGCCGCATCGTCGACGGCGAGGGCGGCGACGCCGAGCGGAACTAACACTCACTGGAGCGAGAAGGCGTCAGTTCCCCCGACGTGCAGACTCGCAGGCTCAGGGCACATTGCGTGTCTCTTAGCCAGACTCCTTGCTAACGTCCGGCGACAGAATGGTCACCACACTTGAGTCGTCCTCGGCACCGAGCCCGGCGGCTTCGGCGATCAGGTACAGCTGTTCGGCAGCGGCGGCCAGCGGCAGTGGGACGTGGCACGCCCGACCGACGTTGGTCACGATGCCCATGTCCTTGACAAAGATGTCGACTCGCGATTTGACCTCGGCGCCGCCGCTGTAGGCCTGCAGCATGCGAGGGCCGCGATCGGAGAACATAAATGAGCCGGCCGCGCCCTGGGACAGCGCGCTGATCACCACCGCTGGATCGAGTCCTAGCCCACGGGCGAGCGCGATCGCCTCAGCTGCGGCGGCAATGTGAATTCCGGCGAGGAGCTGATTGATGGTTTTCAGGGCCTGCCCGTCGCCCGGGCGTGGACCGACGATTGTCAGGGTGGAGGCGAGGTGGTCCAGCACTGGCTGGGCCGCCGCCAGCGCATCCTTCGTCGCTCCCACCACGATGAGCAGATCGCCATTTCCGGCCCTGACCGGGCCGCCGCTGATCGGTGCGTCGACCAGGGGGTACCCGGCATCCTCGAGCCGGTCGGCCAATGCGCGCGCGGCCTCCGGGCCGATGGTGCTGGTCAAGATCACCGGAGAGCCGGGTCTCAATGACTCCAGCACCCCGTCGTCGCCGAAGAGTGCGGATTCGGCTTGGCCTTGATCACGAACCGCCAGTAAGGCAATGTCGGCGTTCTTGCTGGCACCTTCCGGAGTCGCCTCGGCCACGATGCCACGTTCCCGGGCCAGCTGCCGGCGCGGCTCGAAGGGGTCGAACCCGGTGACGGAGAAGGTGGTCGCCAGGTGCGTGGCCATGGGTAGCCCCATGGCGCCCAGGCCGATGACAGCGATGTTGGTTCGGGTCTCGGACACGGCGTGGACTCTCCTTTGGAACTGAGGACGCGTTCAGGCACTTCGCAGCGTGTCGACCACCGCCGCGAGCGCATCGTCATCACCCACGTTGCCGGCGAACACGATGTAGGGGATGCCTTGAGCAAGTCCGGTGACAGGCTCCCAGAGCGAGATGATGCCTGGCAGCATCGTGCCGCGGCACCAGGCGCGCTGAATTTCCAGGCCCTCGGTCGCGGTATCAGACGAGGTAATGCCGCCCTTGGCCAGGACGAAAGCTGGCCTGACTTCGCTCACGATCTCGCGCACGGTGCCGACTAGGGCGGCGCTGACCGTACGGGCGATCATCAGGCTACGCACGGCATCGTCGCCCGTCACCAGCGTTCGACTGGTCCGGATCACGATGTCACTATCGGCGTCGTTGTTCCGCAGCGCGTTCGCAGCTTGCCCGGCGACATCGTTGACGTGGCGGTCACGGGCGCTGTCGTCGAGCAGAGTCGGGACATCGAGCTCCAGCTCGATGATCTTGTCCTGGTCGCGTAGCCGGTCGAGCTGGCGGGTAGTGAGTCCGACGTGCGACCCGACTGCGATTAAGCCATGTTTGGTGGCTGGCCGGCTTTCGTCAGAGTCGGTGGGCCGCGGAGCGAAGATCTGCCTGAGCCGCTGGGCGTCTACCGGCGGGGTGGCGTGCTGGCCGGTACGGGCACGTACGAACGACGGTCCGATTCGGTAGATGAAGTTCTGACCGGCTGTCTCGGCGCGCAGCAGTGCAAGAACCACGACTTGCTGATCGGCGTCGGCGGCTGTGTCCACCACTACCGGTTGGCCGTTACGCAGATCTGCCAGGATCTCTTGAACCCGGTCCGGCCCACCGACTCGAATGTCGGTTAACGTGATCGTGGCGACCTGGTCGCGGGGGATTCGGCCGGCTGTCTTCTCCTCGACCCAGTCGCGCAGGTCGGAGTTGCGGTAGCCGAAGCTGGCATCTTTGGCGAATTCGCTGTGGGAGACCGGAATCATGCCCTCGGCTGTCCGGGCCCAATGCACCGAGTCGACTGTGAGGCGACCGGGCTCGACGTAGCTCGGGCATATCATCACGCCGTCGACCACGGTGCCGCGCGCGGCCAGCTCCTCGGCCAGGACGTCGGTCTCAAGAGGGAAGTAGCCGCGCAATGTGGAGTCGCTACGACTCGCGATCACATAGGGCACCTTTTCGAGAGTTGCCGCCTGATGCAGGGCGTCGACCACCTGCCGATTGCGGTCGGCCGCATCGGCCTCAGAAAGGCTCCGGGTATTGGTCAACACGAAGAAGCCTGCAGTTGGCTGTTGCAGCGCCCATTGCAAGTCCGCGACCGTCCAGCTCGTCAACACGGGCAGATCGGCAATCGTCTGAGTACCGGTGGGATCGTCATCAAGAAACACCACCCGCCGGCCCTTTCGGACCTGATCCAGGTTGGCACCGACATCGAGAATGGGTGGCTGGTCGGCGAGCAGTCGGTCCAGCGGGATGGCGCCGACAGACTGAGACGACGGTGCAGGTGGGGGACCAGTGGTCACGGTGAAACCCCCTCGGTTGGGGCCGGTCGTTCCTGTGAGACTACCGAGATGCCACCCATGCAGCCAGGTAGGGAGCTTCTTTGGTTGATACCGAGGATCGGGGTACCTCAGGCACTGGACGCCATGGATCGCCTGGCAGAAGATAAGAACACCCCTGGGGAAGGTCGCTAACGAATGACCGAACAGATCAAGCACATCGCAGTGATCGGTGCCGGTTACATGGGGGGCGGCATCGCGCAGGTGTTCGGCATGGCGGGCATGGATGTGGTGATCATGGACGCGGACCCGGACATCACCGCGCGACATCTCGATCGACTTCGCCAAGAGGCTGAGGACTTCGAGAACCGAGGACTGCTGGAGCCGGGATCAGCGGAACTGGTTCGGAAGAACCTCCGAGCCGCCAATAGCGTGGCCGAGGCTGTCGCGGACGCAGACTTTATCGAAGAAGCGGTCCTCGAACGGCCTGACGTTAAGGGGCCAGTGCTGCGCAGCATTGAGGAGGCGGCCCGCCCGGACGCAGTGATCGGCAGCAACACATCGACGCTACCGATTGGTGATCTTGCTGCTGGATTGACGCACCCGGAGCGCTTCCTCGGTGTGCACTTTTCCAATCCCGCGCCGTTCATTCCCGGGGTTGAATTGATTACCCACTCCGGAACCGATGAGGGCGTCATTGAAGCGATCGAAGCCCTCATTCGCCGGACGGACAAGCTGACGGCGCGAGTTAACGATAAGGCCGGCTTCGTGCTCAACCGGCTGCAGTACGTGCTGCTCCGGGAGGCGGTTAATCTCGTCGAGGAGGGCGTGGCGACACCGGAAGACATTGACGTCATCGTCCGCACCACGTTCGGTTACCGGCTACCGTTCTTCGGTCCCTTTGCGATCGCCGACATGGCCGGCCTGGATGTCTACCGGGACGGCTTCTCTACTCTGCAGGCCCATTACGGTGACCGGCTGGCCGTACCGGCTCTGCTCACCGAGCTGGTCGAGAGCGGCCGGTACGGGGTGAAGCAGGGCGGCGGCTTCGTTATCCCGGCCGGCGACCAGTCTGCGTTGGTGGCCTACCGCAATACCGCGTACGCCCGGCTGGGGCAGCTGTTGCAGGAGCTTGGGCCGGCGCCGCAGGGAGGAAGCGATTCATGACAACTGCCCCGTACAGCGCTGAGACCTGGCCGATCGCAGCCGCGATGCTGCCGTTCGGCAGCACCGATTCCCATGGCGGCCCTATCCATGACGCCGAACCGGAGGAATGGGCCAAGCACCTGCGGCTGGTGCGGCGGATCGGCTTCACTGAGGTCGATCCCACCGACACCTGGGTCCGGGTCGGTGATCTCAGTCCTGAGCGGCTCGCCGATTTCAAGAGCGTGCTCAGCGACGTCGGCCTGACCATTCCGGCCATTTCGACCTCACGCCGCAGCGTGATGGATCCCGAACATGGCGAGGAGTACCTCGCGTACAGTCACCGGCTGCTCGACAAAGCGGCGGAGCTGGGCGTTCCGATGGTCAGTTTTGGCTTCTTTCAGGCGTTCACAGAAGAACAGCAGCGCGCGCTGTGGTTCTGGTTGGCCGATGGTTGGCATGACGATGAGTCGCCGGAGGCGCGAAGCCGCGCGGCGTCGTTGATCCGCGAACTGGCCGAGCACGCTGCCAGTAACGGCCAGCAGATCACCCTCGAGATGTATGAAGACACCTACGTCGGGACCTGTGACGACGCCGTTCAATTCCTCAAGGAAGTCGGGCACGATGCCTGCGGCCTGAACCCTGACATCGGCAACTTCATTCGCCTGCACCGCCCGATCGAGCCGGTGCAGGACATGTTCGACAAGGTTCTGCCGTACACCAACTACTGGCACGTCAAGAACTATCTGCGTGACGAAGACCCCGCGACCGGCCAGGTGATGACCTTCCCGGTGCCGATGGAGTTCGGCTTGATCAACTACCGGGCCGCGATCAGCCAGGCGCTGGACCTCGGCTTCCGCGGCGCCTTCCTGTGCGAGCACTACGGCAGCGACGCGATCACCGTGATCGGCAAGAACTGTGCCTACATCCGCGACATCCTCGCCACCTTGATCGATTGAACGACGGACCTAGAAGAAGGAGCACCAATGACCTCCGCACCAGCCCCTGCAACCTCCACCGCCCCATCCCGGTTGCCTGAGCTTCGTACGGCCGTCGTCACTGGGGCCGGCGGTCCGGCGGGCATCGGCCGAGTCACCGCCGAGCTTCTGGCCGAGAACGGTTGGCACGTCGCGCTGGTCGACATCAACGCCGAGGGCCTGTCCGGCGTGGAGCAGGAGCTCCGCGACGCGGGACATGAGAACCTGCTCGCAGTACCGACCGACATCGCCTCGGAGTCATCGGTGACCGAGGCGTACCAGCAGATCGACTCCGAACTGCCTCCGGTAGTCGGTCTGGTCAACTTGGCCGGCATCGCTTGCCCAGTGCCGCTCCATGAGTGCAGCCTTGAGGAGTTCGAGCGGGTGATGGCGGTGAACGTCACAGGCTCGTTCCTGATGCTCAAGGCTGCCGCTGCGCGCATGATCCCGCAGGGTGTCGGGCGGATCGTCAATACCTCATCGATCACCGCATTTGACGGTGGCGGCACTTTCTCCAAGGGCGTTTACGCCACCGCCAAAGCCGCGGTGATCGGCATGTGCAAAGGCGGAGCGCGCGAGCTCGGTCCGTACGGGATCACTGTGAACGTGCTGGCGCCAGGACCGGTCGACACCGAGATCATGGGTGGCCGGCTCAGCGATGAGCGCAAGACGTCAATGTCAGCCGGCATCCCGCTTGGCCGGGTGGGGCAGCCGGGTGAGATCGCCGCCACCGTGGCGTTCCTGCTTTCCGAAGGTGGCGGCTACATCAACGGTGCGACCATTCAGGTCGACGGCGGCAAGCACATGCACTGAACCACTCTGACCAACGGCACCACGAAGGAGATATCGATGGCCGACACAGTCACAAATCAAACCCCGCAGCGTCGCTTCGAGTTGAGCGAGCAGGCAAACCGGAAGGTCTTCAGACGACTGATCCCATTCCTGCTGTTGATGTATGTGATTGCGTTCCTGGACCGAAGCAATGTCTCGTTCGCCCAGCAAGAGTTCGAGGCCGACTTCGGCATCAGCACGGCCTCATACGCCTTCGGCGCTGGGCTCTTCTTCGTCGGCTACGCGATCTTCGAAGTCCCGAGCAATCTGTTGTTGCATCGGGTCGGGGCGCGGTGGTGGCTGTCCCGGATCATGGTGACCTGGGGCATCGTGGCCGCCGCCTTCATGTTCGTCCAGGGACCGATCAGCTTCTACATCCTGCGCTTCCTGCTGGGTGTCATGGAAGCCGGTTTCTTCCCCGGCGTCATCTTGTTCCTCACCTACTGGGTTCCAGCACGGCACCTGAGCCGGGCCCGGGGTTACTTCTATATGGGCATCGCGCTGGCGGGCATTCTCGGTAATCCGCTTTCTGGTGGTCTGCTGGAGCTCAATGGCTTCCTCGGGCTGCGCGGCATCCAGTGGATGTTCCTGGTCGAGGGCCTGCTGGCGGTTGCGGTCGGTATCTGGGCCTTCTTCTACCTGACCGACAGGCCCGAGCAAGCGACGTGGTTGCCCGACGACGAGCGGCAGGCGTTGGTGGAGACGATCGACGCCGAGGACACCGCCAAGGATGAAGGGCACGGGCCTAAGAAGGTGCTGGCCGCCCTCGGCAGCTGGCGGGTGTGGTACTTCGCGCTGATCTATTTCTGCCTCCAGATCGCGGTCTACGGTGTCACGTTCTTCCTGCCCACCCAGGTGACCGCCATCACCGGCCAGAAGCTCGGCTTCCAGTCTTCGCTGGTGACCGCCATCCCGTGGGTCTTTGCACTGGTGGGTCTGCTCATCTTCCCGGGTCTGGCCGACCGAACCCGCAAGCACCGGTTGATCGGCACTCTGCTCCTGCTGGGTACCGCGTTCGGCATCATCATCTCCGGCGCACTCAGCAGTAACCCCGTGCTCGCGATCGGCGGCCTTTGCCTAGCCGCGATGGGGTTCATTGCCATGTCCCCGATCTTCTGGACGCTGCCGACGGAGTACATGACCGGATACGCCGCCGCCGCTGGCATCGGATTGATCAACTCGCTGGGCAATCTTGGCGGGTTCCTGGCGCCGATTCAGCGCGACTACTTCAAGACGACCATGGGCGGGAATGCGGGCCTGTACTCCCTCTCCATCGGGGCCGTCCTTGCCGCAGTGCTGTTTGCTTCGACCGCGCTCTTCAAGAAAGCCAACGAGGTCGAGGCCGGCCACCTGGATGAGGTCGACTCCATGTACGTGACCCACGAACAAGCTGAGGCAGCTCGAGGGGCTCACGGTAGGGCCAGATGAGAGCGCTGGTATTGCGCGGGTCCTACGACATAGCTGTCGAGGAACGGCCCGATCCCCGAGCGGGGCCGGGACAGGTTGTCGTGGACGTCATCGCCACCGGGATATGCGGCTCTGACTTCCACGGCTACTCCGGCGAGAACGGTCGCCGCCATCCAGGCCAAGTGATGGGCCACGAGACCGTCGGCCGGGTTGGAGAGGTGGGACAGGATGTCGAAGAAGTTGCCATCGGCCAGCTAGTGACCGTGAACCCGGTGATGTCCTGCCACGAATGTCCTGCATGCCTATCAGGCCAGGAACACTGGTGCAGCCGGCGCGTCGTGCTCGGCGTTGCTCCGGAGATCCCGGCGGCCTTCGCCGACCGGGTCGCAGTCCCGGCCAGCAACATCGTGCCCCTGCCGGAGCGGATGCCGGAGGAGCTGGGGGCGTTGGTAGAGCCGATGGCGGTGGGCTACCACGCCGTCCGGCGGGGTCAGCCAACCGCCGACGATCGGGTGCTGGTGATCGGCGGCGGTCCGATCGGGCAAGCGTGCCTGCTCGCTGCTCGCCGACTGGGGGTTCGGGCGATGGCCTTGTCCGACGTCAGTCGCTCGCGCCGTGACCTCTGTGCTCGGCTCGGGGCGGAGGTGATCGATCCATCCGCTGACAACGTGCCTGAGGCGGTAGCCGACCGGCTCGGTGGGCCCGCGACGCTGGTGGTCGACGCGGTCGGGGTCAACCAGACTGTGGCGGACTCGATGGCTGCGTCTGGTCTGGGGAGCCGGATCGTGCTGGTCGGAATGGGCACTCCGCGACTCGAGTTGGCCGCGTACGCCGTGAGCACTGAGGAACGTACGTTGATCGGATCGTTCACCTACACTGCGGCCGAGTTCGTCCAGACCGCAGAGTGGGTCGGCACGGTTCCCGAAGGGATCGGTGAGTTGATCGATGGTCGTGTGGGCTGGGAGGGTGCTCCGCAGAGCTTCGACGACTTGGCTCGCGGCCGAACGACCGCGAGCAAGATCTTGGTTTTTCCGCAAGGGCCGCCGAAGGCCGTTCACGCATGATCACCCCGAAGATCGCCCACGTACGGGCCTTCACCGTCGGGGCGGGGGGCGGTGCCGACTACCACGACCAGCAGGGCTACCACTGGATCGACGACCACATTGCGACCCCCATGTCGCGCTATCCGGGTTTTGAGGAGAGTCGTCGAAGCTTCGGGCTCAATGTGCTCGGCACGCTCGTCGTCCAAGTCGAGGCCGACGACGGCACCATCGGTTTCGGCGTCACGACTGCGGGCGAGCCCGGTGCCTGGATCGTGGAGCGGCACCTGGCTCGGTTCCTGGAAGGTGCTTCGGTAACCGACATCGAGAAGATCTGGGATCAGATGTGGAGATCCACGCTCTTCTACGGTCGCAAAGGGCTGGTCCTCAACGTGATCAGCGCAGTTGATCTTGCTCTGTACGACTTGCTGGGCCGGCTGCGGCAGGAGCCCGTCTACCACCTGCTCGGCGGCGCGGTTCGTGAGGAGCTGATCTTCTACGCCACAGGTGCGCGTCCTGATCTTGCGCAGCAGATGGGGTTCATCGGCGGCAAGCTGGCACTACACCACGGTCCACACGAGGGGCTGGCTGGACTTCGAGAGAATCTCGAGGATCTCGCGACAATGCGGGAGAAGGTCGGGGACGACTTCTGGTTGATGTGGGACTGCTGGATGTCGCTTGATCTTGATTACGCCGTCCGGTTGGCAACGGCAGCCCACGAGTACGGGCTGAAGTGGCTGGAGGAGGCGTTGATTCCCGACGACTACTGGGGCTATCGGGAGCTGCGAGCCCGCGTGCCCCGTGGGATGTTGATCAGCACCGGTGAGCACGAGTCCACCCGGTACGGGTTCCGGATGCTGCTTGAGATGGGGTGCGCCGACATCGTGCAGCCCGATGTCGGGTGGTGCGGCGGAATTACCGAGCTGATCAAGATCTCCGCGCTCGCCGACGCGTACGGTGCATTAGTTGTGCCGCACGGGTCGAGCGTGTACTCCTACCACTTTGTGATCACCCGGACCAATAGCCCGTTCGCGGAGTTCCTGATGATGGCGCCCGAGGCTGATGAAGTGGTACCGATGTTTTCACCGCTACTAATCGGTGAGCCGGTGCCGGTGAACGGCCGCCTGAAGGTGCCCGATACGCCTGGCTTCGGCGTCGAGCTCAACCCCGATGTCGAGTTGGTGCGGCCAGTGGCTCGCTAGCGTCAGAGTTGGCCTTGCTGCTCGGTTCCGGCCGGTAACGGCACGAGCCGGGTCACCTCTGTCGGCGAGGCCAGCAGCCCGTCCAAGGATGAGTTCAGCGCCCCAACGGCAGCGCTGCCACCGTGATCATCAAGGTCGCGGACCGACGTCCACTTTTCGATCATGACGATGCTGCCATCCGGCGCGTCGTGGATGGCGTAGAGCTCGCAGCCCGGCTCCTCGTGCACGGCGGCGATGGCCGGTTTGAGCGCTTCAACAACTCGTTCATGCTGTCCGGGAGCGGGATGGAAGTACGCAGTGACGACAACCGGCGTTGACATCTGACTCCTTGGTTTATCGGTTTGGCTTATCGGGCGGGTATCACGGCCTGGCGTTGGCCGCCGAGCCCTTCGATGCCGAGCTCCATGACGTCACCGGCTTTCAGCCACACCTGGGGCTGCAACCCCATGCCGACTCCGGGCGGCGTACCAGTGTCGATCAGGTCGCCGGGTTCGAGCACCAGGAACTGGCTGAGATAGTGGACGATGACGTAGGGGTCGAAGATCATCGTCGACGTCGACCCGTCCTGGCGGCGGACACCGCTCACGTCGAGCCACATCCTCAAATTGTTGACATCGTCGATCTCGTCCGGCGTGACGAGCCATGGTCCAGCTGGGTTGAACGTCTCCGCCGACTTGCCCTTCGACCACTGTCCACCGCGCTCGATCTGGAAGGCGCGTTCGCTGACGTCGTTGACGACGACGTAACCGGCGATCGCGGCGTGGGCATCACTTATCGCGTCGAGATAGCTCGTTCGCCTGCTGATTACGATGCCCAGCTCGACCTCCCAGTCCAGCTTCGTCGAGCCGCGCGGGATGCGGACATCGTCGTACGGGCCGACGAGTGAGTTGGGCGACTTGGTGAACAAGATCGGCTCGTCGGGGACTGCCGCACCCGTCTCTGCAGCGTGGTCGCTGTAGTTCAACCCGATGCAGAGAATCTGGTGCGGTCTGGCGATCGGGGCTCCGATCCGCTCTCCGGCGAACTCCGCGAGCTCTCCTGCGTCGGTGCGCTCGCGGACCACCTCACGGAGGCCCGTCAGTCCATCGCTGCCGAAAAAGGCCTCGTTGAAGTCGCCGACCACATCAGCGACATCGACATAGTGGGTGTCGTCGATCCGGACGACTGGTCGCTCGGAACCGGCTGGGCCGATGCGCATGAGGTACATAGAGAGCTCCTGAACAGCGAAGTGATCGTGATCCTGCCACGTTCCGTTGATCTTCGGCAGTCCAGGTCGCAGATCCGACCGACTCCTCAACGGGTCTGGATGTCCACCACGTCGAGCTCATGCTCGACCGGGAGCGGCGGCTCAGGACTCCCGTGCCGCGCGAGAACCCTGGCAACCGCCGGGCGTACGCGGTCCTCGCGGAACCGCTCCCAGTCTTCGCGGCTGGCCCAGACGCCGTAATGGCGAAGGCCCTGCTCGTGTCGGACGACGAGCTGGCTGATCAACCCGGCGGGATGGTCGGTGCCGATCTCGGCGGTGATGATTCGGTACATCTCCGGCGTAGACGGGACATCGTAGAAGTAAGCGTGTGTCATGTCGGCCTCCATTCGACAGATTCGGTTACAATTAACTTGTAATCAATATAAGGAGTATGTATCCGAATGACCAGGGACGTCAAGACCCACCGCACCTATGACGCGACCGGTCGCCGGGACCGCGCGCTGCGGACCCGGGCCGAGGTCCTCGACAGTGCCCGCGCACTCTTCCTTGAGCAGGGATACGCAGCCACCACCATGAGCCAGATTGCTGGGCGGGCAAACGTGTCGGTCGAGATGATCTACAAGTCGATCGGCAACAAGCATGCGCTCCTCAAGGCTGTCCTCGACGTCGCCATCGTCGGTGACGACGAACCCGTGCCGATGCTCCAACGTGAGATGGTGGCGCGGATGCGGGCCGAGCCGGACCCTCGGAGGATGCTAGGTATCTACGGCGAGCACATCGTGGTGTCATGGCCGCGACAGGTTCCGGTCCAGCTGATCACCAGGGCGGCGGCTGCTGTCGATCCGGCGGCCCGCGACCTGTGGGAGGCGATGCAGGCGGAGCGCCTGGCCGGCATGAGCTTGTTCGCGCAGAATTTGGCCGACAGAGGATTTCTACGCCCCGGACTCACGGCCGAGGATGCCAGGGACGTGCTGTGGGCCCTTACGGCCCCCGAACAGTACGAGATCCTCGTTGTCCAGCGCGATTGGCCGATGGAGCGCGTCGGACGCTTCATTGTGGATGCGATGATCGGCACCCTTCTGGCCCACCACCCTTGATGAAGGACGGCGGGAGGTCCGTGCTGCGGGTCG
>Ga0307294_10000322_pt1:0-10000 | contig 11726 bp, 8 predicted proteins | sample ER_DNA_151_FD_194468 | JGI IMG/M metagenome (GOLD analysis project Ga0307294, IMG submission 194468) | Bulk soil microbial communities from the East River watershed near Crested Butte, Colorado, United States - ER_DNA_151 | ecosystem: Environmental > Terrestrial > Soil > Floodplain... | reverse complement strand
CGCGGACGACGATGGTGTAACCTATGTAAACGTGTTCCGCCGAAGTCTTTCGTCCAGCCTCAATACTTAAAAACCGAAGTTTCAAGTAATCGAGACTCGCAAGGACTCCGCCGTCCACGTTTCTCTTTCTTCATCTTCACTTGTCAAACAGCCCGGGGTTCGAAAACCCCACTTCCATCGCTGGAAGAAATCTCGAAGTCCTCACCCGACGCCAAATCACAACCGATGACTATCGGCTGTTGATTCACTCATCTTAGTGAGGAGCATCACGGGCACGGAAAGTTGCCTTGGCCAAGGGCCAAAGCAGCGCCGCGCTCAGTGGTCGGGTTATAAGCCCCCCCGCTCGGGGTTGTCAACGCCTGTTGTCAACAAATCGTCGCATCGGGGGATAGATTCTTGCAGTGCGAAAAAGCCCCCTATTTTTAAGGACTTTACGCCGTACTTGAGCCACAATCCTGCGACGTTCTGGCTATACGTACGCATTGAATCGTCTGAAGTCTGTGGGGGCTGCGGGCGATTATCTATCCGGGAACGGCGATCTTCAATGAACCCGTCGCTTTTCCCTTACGGCCGAGAAACATCGAAAGATTTGCACACCATTAACGTTCGTGATCCCGGCCAGGTTTTTGGCTTCCGAATCCCGAACAAGCGATGCGTGTGTGGCGCGCCTGCTCCCCGAAATCGTCCCCCAGAGGACGAAGCCGGTGATGCTGGATGAGCCGAAGTCTTGTCGCATGTTAAGGGAATTCGGGGGGACACTGGGTTGAACCACAGGACGTCACGCGGGGGCGGCTACGGACGCGAGACCGGGATCATCGATCTTGGTCACGAGCCGCCGCTTTCCGTCGATGGCTCCGAGGCTGCGGTGATCGATCGCCGCCGCGTCTCCGTGCAGTGGTTCAGCGGCACCATTCTGACTGGTCTGTGCGGCGCGGCCCTCATCGGCGGCGCCGTTTTCGCGTCGCTCGACGGCGAAATGACCTTCGCCAAGGTCCCCGAACGTGTCGAGGGCGCGCTGCGCGGCGCGTTCGGCGCCAATGACAAGGGCGCCAGCCTGCACAAGAGCGACCGCCTGCCGCCGCCCGGCGAAACAACTGCCGCCCGGCATGTGGTACGGGTTTCCACCGCCACCCGCGTCGGCAACCGTGACGTGATGCGGGTGCGGCCGTTCATCCGCATTTCCGGCAATCTGGCGATGGCAACCAGCGATCTCAGCGCCAAGATCCCGCCGTTCAACGCCCAGCGCATGCTGACCGACGTCGGCGCCGCGGTTCCCGCTGCCGCCGAGGATCCGAACAATCCCGATGCGATCGAACCCGATGCCGAGGTCTCGTTCGTCACCAAGGACCTCGCGCCGATCCTCCCCAAGGCGAAGCTCGCCGCGGTGGTCGCACTCGACGAAGTCATCATGCGGGTGCGCGACGCCTCGAACTGGCGCGGCAACAGCGGGGTACGTTACACCACCCTGGCCAGCGCGACGGCCGACGCCAGCGGCGCCAGGCCCGACATCAAGCTGGCCTACGCCACCGAGGGCAACGTCACCAACGATCCCTATGCCGGCTTTGAGACCCGGGTGGTTCCGGAAAACGTCACGCTGCTGCCGAAGACCAAGGATCAAATCACCGGCGGCAACCCTACCGGCGAGCGCGTCCATGTGGTCAAGAAGGGCGATACCGTCACATCGATCCTGCGCGACCAGGGCGCGACGCCCGAAGAGGCAAAATCGATCGCCGCCATGCTGGGACCCCGCGGCCGCGACGGCGGGCTGAAGGACGGCCAGAAGCTGCGCATCCTGATGGCGCCGGCCGGCCCCGCCGCCGGCCAAAGGCTGCTGCCCTACCGGGTGATCGTCGCCAACGAATCCACCATCGAAGCCGTGGCCGCGCTGTCCGATCTCGGTAAATACGTCGCCGTCGACGTCCAGAGCATGACTACCGTGACTGAAACCGCGGCGGCCGACGACGACGACGATGAAGACGACGGCACCGGTGTGCGGCTCTACCAGAGCATCTACGAGACCGCGCTGCGCAACAAGGTTCCGGCCACCGTCATCGAGGACATGGTCCGCATCTACTCCTACGACGTCGATTTCCAGCGCAAGGTGCAGCCCGGCGACTCGTTCGACGTGTTCTTCGCCGGGGAAGACGAAGGCGCCACCATTACCGAGAAGACCGAGGTGCTGTTCGCGTCCTTAACCGTCGGCGGCGAGACCAAGAAGTACTATCGTTTTCAGACCCCCGACGACGCCGTGGTCGATTTCTACGACGAGAGCGGCAAGAGCGCGAAGAAGTTCCTGGTGCGCAAGCCCGTCAACAACGCGATCATGCGCTCCGGCTTCGGCGGCCGCCGCCATCCCATTCTCGGCTACGTCAAGATGCACACCGGCGTGGACTGGTCGACGCCCTACGGCACACCGATTTTCGCTTCCGGCAATGGCGTGGTCGAAAAGGTCGGCTGGGAAGGCGGTTACGGCAAATATGTCCGCCTGAAGCACAACAACGGCTATGAAACCGCCTACGGCCACATGTCGGCCTATGCCAAGGGCATGGAGCCCGGCAAGCGGGTGCGGCAGGGCCAGGTGATCGGCTTCGTCGGATCGACCGGCATGTCGACCGGCGCGCATGTTCACTACGAAATTCTGGTCAACGGCCGCTTCGTCGATCCGATGCGCATCAAGCTGCCGCGCGGCCGCTCGCTCGAAGGCCCGCTGCTGGCCGGCTTCGAGAAGGAGCGCGACCGGCTCGATGCCCAGATGAGCAATCGCGGCAACGTGGCACGCGTCTCCGACGCGGGTACGCCGGCCGTGCCGCAGGCACGCCAGATCAGCAACCGCTAATCTCCGATTGATGATCGCGCTATTGAGATGACGCAGCCACGCCGCGTCGGCCGCATCGGTGTGTCGAACACCATCTTACCTCTACCGACATCGAGAACGCGATCTGCAAGGGGATGAAGAAGGAGCAATCGAGCTCATCTTTTCTTCTCGCGAGAAGATGCAAAGTCGAACCGGGATCAACCCCTGCCCTGGCGCCGTTCGGGTATTTTCCGCCGTGCGAAAACTGAACCGGTTAAGCATCCAGCCTGGTCGGCCACGCGTTCCGCGACACGGAATGTGCGAATGCCGCGCACATTCCTGAACGCGTCGCGTCGCGAAAAGGTCGCAGCGGTTCCTCTCGATAACGCTTGCGGCCATTTCGACTGCGGTCCAGTCTTGCCGTCAAAGACGAGGGGGCGGGACGCGACTCATGCAGGCATACCTTGCACGACGACTCTTGGCGCTTATTCCGGCGTTGTTCTTCGCCAGCCTGATTGTCTTCGTTATCGTGCGACTGGTGCCTGGCAGCGTCATCGACATGATGCTTTCCCAGAACGACGTCGGCGCCGACAAGCTCTCGCGCGATCAGCTGATCAGCACACTGGGCCTCGACCGCCCGATGTGGCAGCAATACTTCAGCTGGATAAGTGGCATTCTTCTGCACGGCGATTTCGGCCGCTCGCTCTGGCAGAATACGCCGGTTCGGGAGTTGCTGGGCGCACGGCTGCCGATCACGTTTCAGCTCGGCCTGATGGCGATGGTCGTGGCGCTGATCATCGCGCTCCCGATCGGGATCTACTCCGCGATCCGGCAGGACACCGCCGGTGACTATCTCACCCGCTCGTTCTCGATCCTGATGCTCGCGGTGCCGAGCTTCTGGATGGGCACCATGGTGATGGTGTTCCCGTCGATCTGGTGGGGCTGGTCGCCGCAGGTGAACTTCGTCGCCTTCACCGTCGACCCCGTGCAAAACCTCAAGCAGATGATCTTGCCGGCGCTCATTCTGGGCACCGCATTGTCGGCGATCACCATGCGCCTGACCCGCACCATGATGCTGGAGGTGCTGCGGCAGGACTACATCCGCACTGCCTGGGCCAAGGGCCTATCAGAGCCGCTCGTGGTCATCCGGCATGCGCTGCGCAACGCGCTGATCCCGGTGGTCACCCTGATCGGCCTGCAGGCACCGATCCTGATCGGTGGCGCCGTGATCGTGGAGCAGATCTTCGTCATTCCCGGCATGGGGCTGCTGCTGCTCGACGCCATCAGCCAGCGCGATTATCCGATCATCACCGGCGTCGCCCTGATAATCGGCCTCTCGGTGATGCTGATCAATCTCGCCGTGGATCTGAGCTACGGCCTGCTCGATCCCAAGGTGAGATATCGCTGATGACGCTGGCGATCGATATCCCCTCCCCCTCGGCCCGCGCGGAGCGCAGCGGCTTCATCCGCTTCATCGTCCGCCTGTTTCGCGAGAAGCCGCTGGGAGCTGCCGGCGGCGTGATCTTCATCCTGTTCATGCTGTGCGGGATCTTCGCCGACGTGCTGGCGCCCTACGGCATGAACCAGATCAGCCCGCGCAACCGCCTGCTGGCGCCGTCATGGGCCTATCCGTTCGGAACCGACAACCTCGGCCGCGACATGCTCTCGCGCTGCCTGTACGGCGCGCAGATTTCAGTGATCATCGCCTTCACGGCCGCATCGCTGGCGACCGTGGTTTCCATTGTGATCGGCATTTTCACCGGCTATCTCGGCGGCAAGATCGATCTAATTACCCAGCGCTTCGTCGATGCCTGGATGAGCTTTCCCGATCTCATCATCCTGCTGGTCGTGGTTTCCGTGCTCGGACCCGGCCTGCCGCAAATCATCGGCACGCTCGGCCTGCTGCTCGGTATCGCCGGCTCGCGCATCATCCGCTCCGCGGTGGTCTCGGTGCGCGAAAACATGTATGTGCACGCCGCCCAGTCGATCGGCGCCTCGACCAAACGCATCCTGTGGCGGCACATCCTGCCCAACATCATGCCGCCGATCATCGTGCTGTTCACCACGCGCGTCGGCACCGTCATCCTCGCCGAATCGAGCCTGTCGTTTCTCGGCCTCGGCGTGCCGCCGCCGACCCCGACCTGGGGCGGCATGCTGTCGGGCTCCGGCCGCACCTTCATGTTCCAGGGACCATGGCTCGCGCTGGCGCCGGGCCTGTGTCTCACCGTCGTCGTCTACGCCACCAACGTGTTCGGAGACGCCTTGCGTGATCTGCTGGATCCGCGCATGCGCGGATCGAGGTAAGTCGGGAATAAACAGAAGTCTGCAAAGGTACTGCTGGAGGGAATCATGTCTCATTTTCGCGCCGCATCGCGTCTGGCCGCCGCGTCTGCCGCCATTATGCTTTCGTTCGCCGCGCCGGCATCGGCGCAATCGGAGCAGCCCCCGAAACCCGGCGGCACCCTGGAGATCGGCACCGTCTATGTCACTTTGTCGGCGCTGTCGTTTGACAATGCCGACTGGAACTGGAAGCACAACCACGACACCGGCGCGGTCTACGAACAGCTGTTCGTCGCCGACCTCTCGAAGTCGAAACGGCTCGGCGGCAAGCATCCGTTCTATGCCGACGCCTGGCTTCCGTCAGATGCGATCAAGGGCGAACTCGCCGAGAACTGGAACTGGAAACAGAATCCGCTCCGGCTCGAGATCAATCTGCGCAAGGGCGTGATGTTTCCCGACAAGCCCGGGGTGATGGCGTCGCGCGAGCTGGTCGCCGACGACGTCGTGTACGCCTATAACCGGCTCGACAAGAGCCCGAAGAAAATCTCCGGCTATTTCGATCATCTCGACAAGGTCGAGGCCACCGACAAGCACACGGTGACGTTCACCTTCAAGAACTACAACGCCGAGTGGGATTACCGCTTCGGCTGGGGCTACTATTCGGCCATCATTCCCAAGGAAGTCGCCGACGCAGGCGCCGGCAACTGGAAGAACGTCAACGGCACCGGTCCGTTCCTGCTCGGCGATTTCGTGCAGGGCAATTCCAATACCTACCTCAGGAATCCGAATTACTGGGGCACCGAGAAGATCAACGGCGTCGATACAAAACTGCCGCTGGTCGACAAGGTGGTTTATCGCACCATCAAGGATGAAGCGACCCAACTCACAGCGCTGCGCACCGCCAAGCTCGACATCCTCGAATACATCCGATGGTCGGCGGTCGACGAGCTGAAAAAGAACGCGCCACAGTTGCAATGGTCGAAATGGCTGAACATGAACGGCCAGTTCCTGGCGATGCGCGTCGACACCAAGCCGTTCGACGATATCCGGGTCCGCCGCGCGCTCAACTTCGCCGTCAACAAGCAGGAAATCGTCAAGGAATTTTACGGCGGCAACGCCGAACTGTTCGCCTATCCGCAGCATCCCGACTATCTCGGCTATTTCGAGCCGCTGGAGGCGATGCCGGATTCGATCAAGGAGCTCTATACCTACAACCCGGAGAAGGCGAAGAAGCTGCTGGCCGAGGCCGGCGTGCCCAAGGGCTTTACCTTCAAGGTGCAGGTCTGCTCGTGCTCGCCCGATCACATGGATCTGGTGCCGCTGCTCGCGGCCTATCTGGAGCAGGTCGGCGTCAAGCTCGACATCCAGCCGATGGAGTACGGCGCGTTCCTGTCCGCGATGACCAGCAAGACCAATTCGCCGGGCTATCTATGAACAATGGTCACACCAATCCGACCACCACGATCCGCAAGAGTTTCGTTCGCGGCCAGGTCTGGAATCCGTCGCAGTGGAACGACCCGGAATACGACAAGAAGATGGACGCGGTCTATCTGGAGCAGGATGAGCCCAGGCGCCAGGCGATGCTGAAGGAGATGACCCGCGAGATTCTCGACAAGGCACCCTACATCTGGCTGCCAACGCCCTACATCTTCACGGCCTGGTGGCCGTGGGTGAAGAATTACGCAGGCGAGCTGCGCGCCGGCGCGGTCCGCCCGGGGCCGATCTACGCCCGGATCTGGATTGATCAGGATCTCAAGAAGAAGATGGGCCACTGAGTGGCCCGCGCACGATGACGCGCCCGCTACTCGAGGTCAACGACCTAACGACCCGGTTCCGTACCGATCGCGGAACCGTCACTGCGGTCGACGGCGTCTCGTTCCATGTCGACCCCGGCGAAACGCTCGCCATCGTCGGCGAGTCCGGGTCCGGGAAAAGCGTCACCGCCTTGTCGGTGCTGCGGCTGATCCCGAACCCGCCCGGCCGGATCGAGAGTGGCGAGATCCTGTTCGACGGCGTCGACCTGTTGAAACTCGACGACCCCGGCATCCGCGCGGTGCGCGGCAACAAGATCGCCATGATCTTCCAGGAGCCGATGTCGTCGCTCAATCCGGCGCTTACCGTCGGCCTGCAGGTGGCGGAGCCGATCAACGTGCACCGCGGCACGCCGTGGGAGAAGGCGTACCAGGCCGCGACCGAATTGATCGGCCGCGTCCGCATCGCCGACGCCGCGAGCCGGCTCAACTCCTATCCGCATCAATATTCCGGCGGCATGCGCCAGCGCGTCATGATCGCGATGGCGCTGGCCTGCGCGCCGCGCCTGATCATCGCCGACGAGCCCACCACGGCGCTCGACGTCACCGTGCAGGCGCAGATTCTCGATCTGCTGAAGGAAGTCACGCGCGAGACCGGCTCGTCGCTGATCCTGATTACCCACGATCTCGGCGTAGTGGCCCGCTATGCCGACCGCGTCGCGGTGATGTACGGCGGGCGCATCGTCGAGGTGGCGCCGGCGCGAGACCTCTACAAGCGGCCGCAACACCCCTACACGCTGGGGCTGATGGCCTCGGTGCCGCGGCTCGATGGCGGCGGCGGCCGGCGCCTGATGCCGATCGAGGGCCAGCCGCCTGATCTCGCCAGCCTGCCGCCAGGCTGCTCGTTCGGCCCACGCTGCCGGTCGATCCTGGAGCAATGCCGAACGGCGCGACCGCCATTGGTCGAGGTTGCCGATCGCCATTCTAAGGCGTGTTTTGCCCATGTCTGACGCGCTGCCACACGCCGTGCCCGCGGATGAACCGATCCTTCGCGTCGAGGACTTGAAGGTTCATTTCCCGATCACCAAGGGTGTCCTGATCCAGCGCCGGGTCGCCACCGTCAAGGCGGTGGACGGAGTATCCTTCACCATCCGGCGCGGCGAAACGCTGGGCCTGGTCGGCGAGAGCGGCTCGGGCAAGTCGACCACCGGGCTCGCGGTGCTGCGCATGTTGACGCCCACGGCAGGCAGGATCGTGTTCGAGGGCCAGGATATCGCGCCCCACAGGGGAGCCGAACTGCTGGCCGTGCGTCGCCGCATGCAGATGGTGTATCAGGACCCCTATGGCTCGCTGAACCCGCGCATGACCATCCGCGACATCGTCGGAGAGCCGCTGGCGGTGCACGGGATGGACAGCGACAAGGCGGCGACGCGCGAGAAGGTGGCATCGCTGATCGCCTCGGTTGGCCTGTTGCCCGACATGGCCGACCGCTATCCGCACGAATTCTCCGGCGGCCAGCGCCAGCGCATCGGCATCGCGCGTTCGCTGGCGCTGGAGCCGAGCCTCCTGATCGCCGACGAGCCGGTGTCCGCGCTCGACGTCTCGATCCAGGCCCAGGTCATCAACCTGTTCATGGATCTGCAGGAGCGGCTGGGGCTGACCTATCTGTTCATCGCGCATGACCTGGCAGTCGTGCGCCACATCTCGACGCGCATCGCGGTGATGTATCTCGGCCGCATCGTCGAGATCGCCGACCGCGACGACATCTATCGCGAGCCACTGCACCCCTACACCGAAGCCCTGATGGCGGCGGTGCCGGTCGCCGATCCCGAAGTCGAAGCCCGCCGGCCCCGCGCCGTCATCTCGGGCGAAGTGCCGAGCGCGTTGCGCCCGCCGCCGGGTTGCGGGTTTCACACCCGCTGCCCGCGCGCAATGGCGGTCTGCAAGGTCGAGGAGCCGGTATTGCGGCAGATCGGGCCGGACCGGGCGGTCGCGTGCCATCTGCACGCGACCTGATCCTGAGCATTCTTTCCCTCGTGTCAGGGAAAGAAATCAGTGCAGCTTGCGCTTCGGCGCCGGCGCTTCGAACTGCGCGATTTCGGCCGTCTGCGGCGCCTTGCCGTTGAAGGTCAGCACATTGCCTTCGGTCGAGATCGCGACGGTGTCGCCGTCGACAATGTCACCGGCCAGGATCATCTCCGCCAGCGGATCCTGCACATGGCGCTGGATCACCCGTTTCAGGGGCCGAGCGCCGTAGGCGGGGTCCCAGCCCTTGGCGGCGAGCCAGTCGCGCGCGGCGGCGTCGAGCGTGAGCACGACCTTGCGCTCCTCCAGCAGCTTCTGCAGCCGGCTGAACTGGATCTCGACGATCCGGCCCATCTCGCTCTTCTGCAGCCGGTGGAACAGGATGATCTCGTCGACCCGGTTGAGGAATTCGGGACGGAAGTGCGCGCGCACCATGCCCATCACCTGCTCGCGCACGGCCGAGGTGTCTTCGCCCTCCGGCTGGTTGACCAGGAATTCCGACCCGAGGTTCGAGGTCATGATGATCAGCGTGTTGCGGAAGTCGACGGTGCGGCCCTGACCGTCGGTCAGGCGGCCGTCGTCGAGCACCTGCAGCAGCACGTTGAAGACGTCGGGATGGGCTTTTTCGATCTCGTCGAACAGCACCACCTGGTAGGGCCTGCGCCGCACCGCTTCGGTGAGCGCGCCGCCCTCGTCATAGCCGACATAGCCCGGAGGCGCGCCGATCAGACGGGAGACCGAGTGCTTCTCCATGTATTCGGACATGTCGAGGCGGACCATCGCGGTCTCGTCGTTGAACAGATATTCGGCGAGCGCCTTGGTCAGTTCGGTCTTGCCGACGCCGGTGGGGCCCAGGAACATGAACGAGCCCATCGGCCGGTTCGGGTCCTGCAGGCCGGCGCGGGAACGGCGCACGGCGGTCGCGACCGCGTGGACCGCCTCGGCCTGGCCGACGACGCGCTTGCCGAGGCTGTCTTCCATCCGCAGCAGCTTGTCTTTCTCGCCTTCCAGCATCTTGTCGACCGGCACGCCGGTCCAGCGCGACACCACCTGTGCGATGTGGTTGGCGGTGACCGCCTCTTCCATCATCTCGCCGGCGTTTTCGTTTGCTTCAATGTCGGCGATCTGCTTCTCGAGCTCGGGAATCCGG
>Ga0307294_10000319_pt1 | contig 11798 bp, 7 predicted proteins | sample ER_DNA_151_FD_194468 | JGI IMG/M metagenome (GOLD analysis project Ga0307294, IMG submission 194468) | Bulk soil microbial communities from the East River watershed near Crested Butte, Colorado, United States - ER_DNA_151 | ecosystem: Environmental > Terrestrial > Soil > Floodplain | place: USA... | reverse complement strand
CCATGGGCCGGGGATACCGGAAGCCGACCGCGGCCACGCGGTGGAGCGTTTTGTCCGGCTGGAGGCCAGCCGCAGCCAACCAGGCTCCGGCCTCGGCCTGAGCCTGGCCTCGGCGGTGGCGACACTGCATGGCGGCGAACTCAGGCTCGGCGACAACAATCCCGGGCTATCGGCGACATTGGCGATCCCGGCCCGGGCCGGCGCCAGCGACAGGCTTGCGGCCCAAACGCCGGATGTGCCACAGAAGGTGGCATGACCTCATCCGCGAAGGGCGACGCGGACCAACATCGTCTGGCCGCGCTGTTCGTGGACGGACCGCATGTGTCCGCTCCCGAAACAGCCGAACAGCGACTGGTAGACTGGCTGACCGATCTGGCGCCGGCGCAGGCGGCTGCGATCGAGGATCTGACCGGCCGTTTTCCTCGCGCCAAAACCATTCTGCTCGGCATCGCCGAAGCCTCGCCCTATTTGTTCGATCTGCTGCGCGCCGACGCCGCGCGCGCGATCCGGCTGCTCAAATGCGAACCGGAGTCCTATCTGGCCGGGCTCGTCGCAAACACCTGCCGCGACGTCGCGGCCGCGTCGGCTGAAGCCGACGTGATGCAATTGCTTCGCCGCATGAAATCGGAGGCGGCGCTGCTGATCGCGCTGTGCGACATCGGCGGCCTCTGGCCGGTCATGCAGGTGACCGCGGCGCTGACCGACCTTGCGGTCGCCTCGGTGCAGGCGGCGCTGCGCTTTTTGCTGCGGCAGGAAGCCGGGCGCGGCCGGATGGTCCCGCCAAGCTTCGATTCGCCCGAGGACAATAGCGGCCTCGTCGTGCTCGCGATGGGCAAGATGGGCGCGGGCGAGCTGAATTATTCCAGCGACATCGACCTGATCGTGTTCTTCGATTCGGAAGCGCGGACGCTGGCCCCCGGCATCGAGCCGCAGACCTTCTTCGTGCGCGTCACACAGGCGCTCGCGCGGATCTTGCAGCAGCGCAACGGCGATGGCTACGTGTTCCGGGTCGATCTGCGGCTGCGGCCGGATCCGTCCTCGACGCAGGTCGCGATCTCGATGGCCGCGGCGCTGCATTATTACGAGCGGGACGGGCGCACCTGGGAGCGCGCCGCCATGATCAAGGCGCGGCCCTGCGCCGGCGACGCCAGGGCCGGCGAGGCGCTGGTGACGGAAATCGCGCCCTTTGTCTGGCGCAAGCATCTGGATTTCGCGGCATTGGCCGACGTGCATGACATGAAGCGGCAGATGCAGACCTTTCGCGGGCAGAACGACATCGCGGTCGAGGGGCACAACGTCAAGGTCGGACGCGGCGGCATCCGCGAGATCGAGTTTTTCGCGCAGACCCAGCAATTGATCGCCGGCGGCCGCCATCCGGAATTGCGGGTGCGGCCGACGCTGGAAGCCCTGAACGTGCTGGCCTCGAACAACTGGATCACTTTTGCCGCGCGTGACGAACTCACTGCAGCCTACATCTTCCTGCGCCGCGTCGAGCACCGGCTGCAGATGGTCGCGGACGAGCAGACCCATGCCTTGCCCGACGACGCCGAGGCGGTGGAGCGGTTTGCCGGTTTCTTCGGCTATCCGAGCCGCGCCGCCTTCGCCAGCGACCTGCTGGCCCATCTCAACATCGTGCAGGGGCATTACGGCAAGCTGTTCGAGGGCGATCCGGCCGGCACGGCACAACTGCCGGCGGCGGATTACAGCGCCGGTCCCGATGATCCGCGTCTGATCGAACATCTGGCCACGCTCGGCTTCAAGAAGCCGGTCGTGGTGGCGGGAACCGTCCAGCAATGGCTGACCGGCGATTATCGCGCGCTCCGCGTCGAGGCGACGCGCAGCGCCTTCGTCGAGTTCATCCCGGGATTGATCGACGGTCTGGCACATGCCGAAGAACCCGACAATGCGGTGGCGGCGTTCGATCGCTTCCTGCAGGCGCTGCAGCGCGGCGGACGTCTGATTTCGCTGCTCAGCCAGAATCGCGAACTCGTCGCGCTGGTGGCGCTGATCCTCGGCGCCGCACCGCGGCTCGGCGACATGCTGGCGCGGCAGCCGCAGATCATGGACGGGCTGATCGATCCGCGTTTCTTCGGTGCCATGCCGGACCAGCGTGAACTGTCCGCGCGGCTCGCCGCGACGCTGGCGGATGCCAATGCCTACGAGGAGTTTCTCGACCGGCTGCGGTTGTTCGGCCAGGAGAGCCTGTTCCTGATCGGTACCCGAATCCTGTCCGGCACGGTCTCCGCCCAGCAGGCCAGCGTCGCCTTTGCCGACGTCGCCGAGGGCATCGTCCATACCGTGCATGGCCTGGTCACCGACCGCTTCGCGGCCCAGCACGGCCGCATCGAGGGGCAGCAGACCGCCATCCTGGCGATGGGCCGGCTCGGCAGCCGCGAGATGACAGCCTCGTCCGATCTCGATCTGATTTTGCTGTATGATTTCGATGACGAGTATCCGGATTCCGACGGCGAGCGGCCGCTGCACGGCGCCCAGTATTTTGCCCGCTTCACCCAGCGGCTGATCAGCGCCTTCACGACGCGGACCAATTACGGCGTGCTCTACGATGTCGATATGCGACTTCGTCCCTCCGGCCGCGCGGGACCGGTGGCCTCGCGGATCGCTTCCTTTGCGGACTATCAGGAACGCGAGGCCTGGACCTGGGAGCACATGGCGCTGACCCGTGCGCGGGTGATCTCGGCGCCGCCGGAATTGCGCGCCCGCATCGAAGCCGTCATTCGCGCCGTGCTGACACGGCCGCGCGATCGCGCCGGCGTCGCCGGCGACGTCGCGGACATGCGCCGCGCCATCGCGCTGGAAAAGGGCGAGGACGACGTCTGGGACCTGAAATACGCCAGGGGCGGCATGGTCGATATCGACTTCATCGCGCAATATCTGCAGCTGGTTCACGCCGCCGACAAGCCGGATATTCTCGACGTCTCCACGCCGCAGGTACTCGACAGCGCAGCCCGGCTCGGTGTGCTGCCGCAGGCCGCGGCGGAAACCTTGCGTTCGGCCACGCGGCTTTATCACGATCTGACGCAAATCCTGCGGCTCTGCGTCACCGAAAAATTCAAGCCGGAGACATCAGGCGAGGATCTGCTTCGCGTGCTGGCGCGGGCCGGCGATGCCCCGGACTTTTCCTCGCTGGAGGCGCGGGTCAAGGAAACCCAGACCGAGGTGCGCCGGGTGTTCGGGGAAATCGTCGAGGGCCGCGGCTAGGAGCGCGGCGAGGGCTTCGGCTTAAGACCTCATCCTGAGCACGCGGTTGCGCGCGGCTTGAGGGATGAGTCCATCGTACGGCAACGCCTCGGGCTAAGCCGCCACCGACATCTTCGCCTTGGCCTTGCGGGCGTCGCGCGGCAGCGAGACGCAGACCACGGTGCCGGCGCCGAGCTTCGAGCGCAACTTCATTGACCCGCCGTGCAGGTCGGTCAGCGATCGGGCGATCGCAAGGCCCAGCCCGGAGCCGTGATAGGTCTTGGTGAGCTGGCTCTCGACCTGCTCGAACGGCCGGCCCAGCCGCAGCAGCGAATGCGGGGCGATGCCGATGCCGGTGTCGGCGATCATCAGCACGATGGAATCGGGGAGCAGCCGGCTTCGCACCACCACCTTGCCGCCATCGGGCGTGAACTTGACCGCATTGGACAGCAGGTTGACGATGATCTGCTTGACTGCGCGGCGATCGGCCACCACCGAAATGCTGCCGTCGATATCGGCGTCGAGCTTCAGGTTCTTGTCGTCGGCGCGCCCGGAAACCACCCGCAGCGATTCCGCCAGCGTCTTCGACAGGTCGAGCTGCTCCATGTCGAGCTTCATCCGGCCGGCCTCGATCTTCGACATGTCGAGGATGTCGTTGATGACTTCCAGCAGATAGTGGCCGCTGGTGAGAATGTCGTGGCAGTATTCCTGGTATTTTTCCGAGCCGAGCGTGCCGAACATGCCGCTTTCCATGATCTCGGAAAACCCGATGATGGCATTGAGCGGCGTGCGCAGCTCGTGGCTCATATTGGCGAGGAATTTGGATTTGGTCTGGTTGGCTTCCTCGGCGCGGTTCTTCTCTTCGGAATATTTTTCGGCGAGGTCGGCGAGTTCGATGGCCTGGCGTTCGAGCTCGGTCTGCGACCGCTTCAAGTCGATCACGGTGGCGCGCAGGCGCAGGTCGTTGTCGACCAGCTTCTGTTCGTGCTCCTTGATGCGGGTAATGTCGGTGCCGACGGAGACATAACCGCCGTCCTTGGTTCGGCGCTCGCTGATGTGCAGCCAGTTGCCGTCGTCGAGTTGTGCCTCGAAGGTGCGCGCGCCCGGCGCCAGGCTGGCGCTTTCATGCAGGCGGGTGCGGACTTCCGGCATGGAGCCTACTTCAATCACGGTTTCATAGGAGGTGCCCGGCGTCACCGCCGAGTCCGGCAGCCGGTGCAGGCGCTGGAAGTGGGTGTTGCAGAGCACCAGGCGGTCTTCGGCGTCCCACAGCACGAACGCTTCCGGGATGGTCTCGATGGCGTCGCGAAGCCGCAGATCGGCCTCCACCGTTCGCTCGGCGAGGCTCTTTTGCTCGGTGATATCGACGGCGATGCCGATCAGGTGCAGGCCGGCATCGGCTTCGCCGTGGCTGAGTTCGCAGCGGACACGCAGCCAGATCCAGTGGCCGTTGGCGTGCTGCATCCGGAAGCTCTGGTCGATGTGGTCGATCTGGCCGGTAATCAGTTGGTCGCCGATCGCGAACAGGTCGATGTCGTCGGATTTCACCAGCGCGTTGACCTCGCCGAAGGTCAGGAGATCGTTGCGGGTGTCGAGGCCCAGCATCGTGAACATCGACTGCGACCAGAAAATCCGGCCGCGTGACAGGTCCCAGTCCCACAAGCCGCAGCGCCCGCGGTTGAGTGCGGTATCGATCCGGCCGCGCACCGCGTCGTTGATGAGATCGCCCTCGCGCGCACGGGTCGATTGCCAGTGGAAGGCAAAGCCGAGGATCAGCACGACGAAGCCGGTGGTGGCGGAAAGCGTCACCGACAGGGCGGCGTCCGATCGCCACAGCGAATCGAGCTTCTCCTGGATGATGATGACCTGGCCGGGCAGCGATTTGACGACGCGCTGGATCGCCAGCGCGCCGTTGCCGTTGGGCAGCACGATGTCGGTGACGTTGCCCTGCAGCGACGTTCCGCTCATCGCCAGCGCGGCGCTGATGGCTTCCAGAATGCCGGCGGTATCGCCGAGCGCGGTTTCGATCGGAACCCGGGCGAGCACGCGCTGGTCGGCGCCGGTGACGATGACGTGCCGGCCGGCGGCGACGCCCCATGATGGAATGAGTCCGGGCAGCAGGCTCTGCAGGCGCTCGACGGTGGCGGCCCGGTCCTGCCTGATCGAGGTGATGCGGTCGAGACGCTCGGTGAGCAAGTCGGCGACCGCCGCGAGGTCGCGCTTGATGGTCGCGCGCTTCTGCCGGTTTTGATCGACCACCTGGACGAAGGCGCCGAGGCAAATCGTGATCAGGAAGGCGATGATGAGGGTGGGCACCGCGCGGCGGAGCGCAGGCTCCGCGACCAACAGCCTGTGATAGGCCGGTTTCGCGATCGATTGCGCCAATCCCTTGATCGAATCGGATTGGACGCACGCGCTCGCCGCGTGTGCGCGCGCCATACTTAGACCCCCTCGGAGAACTAATCTGCACCTGAGTTCGGAAGTGGCCCCAGTCACTTTCGAATCACAGGGATTTGAATCCAGTTTTCCCGGGCTGTCGAGAGTCAACGAATCGTTAATGAAAATAAATGTTGTCCAACGCGAATCGAGACTCGAAAATGCCCGCAAAATTACCGGCAAAACGAGTCCGAAAGGAGAACGCGCGCCGCGTGCCGCATTTCAGCGCGTGTGCGGCGGTTCGGCGTGGCTGATGACGCGCTTCACTGTCGGGAAGGCACGGCGCAGCGCGCGCTCGATCTCGTCGACGTTCTGATGCACCTTGATCACGCTCATCGAGGGCGCGGCGCGGCAGTGGAAGTTGACGATTTCGCCGGCCTCGGTGTTGCGCACCCGCACATTGTGAACGTCGTGGATGGCGCTGTCGGCGGCAAAGCGCGACAGCGCGGCCTTGATGGTTTCGACGCGCTCGGGCGCGGCGTCGGTTCCCAGCGGCAGTTCCGGTTCCAGCGGCTCGATGTGGGTGTCGACCTCGACGTCCTCGCCGAATTCGTCGCGGATGTTGTGCTCCAGTTCGTGGGCGATGTCGTGGGCCGCCGTCAGCGGCATGTCGCCGTCGACCTCGAGGTCGATGCTGACGGTCAGTCTGCCGCCGAGGTCGTGCACCGTGACGTGGTGGACGGCGAGGCCGGAATTGCGCGCGATCACCATGATGCGCTCGCGCACGCTCTCATTGTCACGCGCGACCGGCACTGCGGTGAACGTCAGATCGGCGTCCCCGAGCGCCTTGCTGACCGCCTGCTGCGCCATCCGCTTGATCTGCTCGACGCGGTCGATCGGGTAGGTGCGCGGCACCTGCACGATGGCGTCGATGAAGTGGGTCGATCCGACCATCCGTACCCGCAGCCGCTCGATATCGACCACGCCGGAAACCGTCCTGATCGCGGCGTCGGCCTTTTTCGAGACGCCTTCGGGGGCCCGGTCGAGCAGGGTCTCCACCGTGGAACGGGCCAGCCGCAGGCCCAATACCGAAATCATCACCGCGACCCCGATCGCGGCGGCGGCGTCGCCCCAGGGATAGCCCAGCCCGGAGAGGGCAAGACCGATGATGACCGCGATCGAGCCCAGCACGTCGGAAGCAAAATGCAGGGCATCGGCGGCCAGCGCCTGGCTCTTGGTGTCGCGCGCCGTGCGATGCAGCGCCCGCGCCCGCCAGAAATTCACGATGATATCGATCACCAGCACCACGAACGGGATCGCCGACAGAGTCGGCGGCACGGCACCCTCGCTGAGCCGGCTCCAGGACTCCACCAGAATGCCGCCGGCCAGCACATAGAGCATCGCGATGACGCCGAGCGCCGAGAGACTCTCGAACTTGCCGTGGCCGTAATGATGTTCGTCGTCCGCCGGGCGGTCGGAGACCCGCACCACCAGCCAGGTGATGACGGTCGCGATCACGTCGACCGAGGAGTGCAGCGCCTCGGAGATCAGCGCCAGGCTGCCGATGGAGAGGCCGACCGCGAATTTCGTCACGGCCATCGCGGCGCTGGCGAAGATCGAAATCGCGGCGACCCGGGCTTTTACGGTGTGGGCGGGGTGATCCATGCGCGGGGTGTAGCAGGCCGCCATGCAGGTTAAAAGCGCGGATGGCGCGCGCTATCGCCACTCATTCGCAGCAAGGAATGATCGCAAGTTATTCCGATTTGGGAGGAGCCTGGGCAAACGCTACAGCGTCACCACGATCTTGCCGAGGTGCTTGTTGGCTTCCATGTGTTCGAACGCCTTGCCGATATCGTCGAAGGAAAACACCTTGTCGATCGGCAGTTGCAGTTTTCGCGATTCCACCGCCGGCCAGATGTCGTTGCGGACCTCGTTGAAAATCTCGCGAATTTCCTCGATCGAGCGGGTGCGGAAGGTGACGCCGATATAGTTGATGCGGCGCGCGGCATGCAGGTCGAAGTTGAAATCGCCATGGGTGCCGCCGAGCCGGCCGACATTGACGATGCGGCCCTTGACCCTGGTGGCCTTCAGGTTCTGGTTCGCGACCGGGCCCGAGACCTGATCGACGATCAGGTCGACGCCTTCGCCGCCGGTCGCCTTCAGCACCTGGTCGACCCAGCCGGGATCGGACGAATCCACCGCGAGGTCGGCGCCGAAATCCTTCAACCGTCCGCGGCGCATCGCGTCGGTCGAGGAGCCGATCACGGTTCTGGCGCCCTTGAGCTTTGCAATCTGCATCGCCATCAGGCCGACGCCGGAACTGGCGCCTTGAATCAGCACGGTCTGGCCGGGCTGCAGGGCGCCGTTGGTCACGACTGCGTTGTGCATGGTGGCGAGCGCGACGGGCAGGGTGGCCGCGTCCTCGAAGCTCATATTGGCCTTGGAGGGGATGTGGAACAGCCGGCCGTGATCGGCCAGGGTATATTCGGCGAAGGCGGCGCCGCCGGAGCCCATCACCCGGTCGCCGACCACGACGCCTTTGGCGTCGGCGCCAACTTCGGCGACCTCGCCCGCCCATTCCATCCCGAGCACGGTGCCGGCGCCGCCGGCGCTGCCATGCACATGGCCCTTGGTCATGCCGAGGTCGGCGCGGTTGAGGCCGCAGGCGCGCACGCGAACCAGCACCTGGCTGGCCTTCGGCGATGGCTTCGCGACGTCGGTGATTTCAGCGCCATTGGCGCCGTAGACATAGGCCTTCATGTGATCTTCTCTGCTGGTCAGTGGAGGCGCGCTATTCGGCGGCTTGACGATGGCCGCCGGACAGCATGCCCGCGAACCGGCCCTGAATGATGGCTTCGGCGTCGCGCATGATGCGCCCCACCAGTTCGGCGCAGGTCGGGATGTCGTGGATCAGGCCCTGCACCTGGCCCGCCGACCAGATGCCTTCGTCGGCATCGCCTGATGCATAGACCATCTTGCCGCGCGCGCCGGCGACGAGGTCGCGGACGTCCTCGAATTTCGCGCCTTCCTTCTCCATCGCCACGACCTTGGTCGAGATCGCGTTCTTGGCGACGCGCGAGGTGTTGCGCATGGTACGGAAGATCAATTCGGTCTCGCGCTCGTCATTGGTGACGATCTTTTCCTTCACCAGCTGATGGATCGGGCTCTCCTTGGTGCACATGAAGCGCGTGCCCATGTTGATGCCCTCGGCACCGAGCGCCAATGCTGCAACCAGGCCGCGGCCGTCGCCGAAACCGCCCGAGGCGATCATCGGGATCTTGACCTTGTCGGCCGCCGCCGGAATCAGGATCAGGCCGGGGGTGTCGTCCTCGCCGGGATGCCCGGCACATTCGAAACCATCGATCGAGATGGCATCGACGCCCATCCGCTCCGCCGACAGCGCGTGGCGGACGCTGGTGCATTTGTGCAGCACGATGACGCCGTGCTTCTTGAATTCGGTGACGTGTTCCTGCGGCTTGTTGCCTGCGGTCTCGACGATCTTGATGCCGCTTTCGATGATGGCCTGACGGTACTCGGCATAGGGTGGCGGCTTGATCGACGGCAGGATGGTGAGGTTGACACCGAACGGCTTGTCGGTGAGGCCGCGGCAGCGCGCGATTTCCTTGACGAGATCCTCCGGTGTCGGCTGCGTCAGCGCGGTGATCAGGCCAAGCGCGCCGGCATTGGCGACGGCTGCGACCAGTTCCGCGCGCCCCACCCACTGCATGCCGCCCTGCACGATCGGGTGATCGACGCCGACCAGTTCGGTAAATCGCGTTTTGATCATGTCCTGCCTTTTGGTTTCCCCCGGCGCGACGACCCGCGCGCTGTGTTTTTTTGAGATTTCGGGGAGCAGGATGACGTTATGGCCGGCAAAAGTCTACCGGCCACGCGCGCCGTTGAAACAACGCGATCATGCAAAAACGGGGCTTTGTTTCCGCCCGGCGAACAATTCCTTCAGGCCGTCCGGCAATTTTCCCGCGCCAAAGCGCCTCAAGCCGACCGAGCTGCGTATCAGGCGGCGGAGACGGATCGCGCGGCGGTGGCCTCGTCATCGAATGCGGTGGAGATGTCGCGGATACTGATGACTCCAATCAGGCTGTAATTGTCGATCACGGGCAGATGGCGGATATGGTTTCGGTTCATCAGATGACGCACGTGTTCGAGCGTATCGGTGGAGCTGCATGACACCAATTGCTGCACCGAGATCAGTTGCGAGATCTTCAGGTTGACGCCGGCCGCACCATGCTCGGCAATGGCGCGAACCACATCGCGTTCGGTGAACATGCCGACCGCCGTATTGCCCTCGGTCCGGACCACGTCCTTGACCACGAGCGCGCTGATGTTGCTGGCGCGCATGAGCTGGGCGGCAATGGCGACGGGTTCGTTCATGCGAACCGTTGCAACGCGCGCGGTTTTCTTGCGCAGGACGTCTCCGACTTGCATTACAACCTCCTCCCGGTAGCTGCCGCGATCTACGATGGCGACCTAAAGTTGGTATACATTATGCCAATTGTCAACGTGAAATCGCGCTGGCCTGCAGATGCAAAACATCAGAAATAGACAGCGTTACTGACACTTTCGACGTGTTGTCCTGGCAGGGAAATCTCACGGGCGCGCCATGGCGACCGCAGGAAATGCCTTCAAATATACCAGGAACGGGGTCCAAACGAAGCGAGCGCTCATTGGCAATGAGCGCTCGCGTCGCCGTGGACGGTCTTTGTCGCGGGCTAGAAGTTCGCTTGCGCCTTGGCCACCACGCGCCTGCGCCATGGCTTGAGAACCACAATGGCGAGCAGCGAAGCCAGGATGTTGGCGCCGGCAGCGATGATGAACACGAGGTCCCAAGTGCCGGAGGCCTGCTGCATGTAGTTGGCGACCGGCACCAGCAGGGCTGCGGTGCCCTTGGCGGTGTAGAGCAGGCCGGCGTTGGTGGTTGCGAATTTCGAGCCGAAGGTGTCGGTGCAGGTCGAGGGAAACAGCGAGTAGATCTCGCCCCATGCAAAGAACACGAAGCCCGACAGCAGCACGAACCAGATCGGGTCGTGGCCGAACATATACAGCGCCCAGATACCGAGGCCTTCCATGCCGAAGGCGATGAACATCGTGTTCTCGCGGCCGATCATGTCGGAGATCCATCCGAAGAAGGGTCTCGTCAGACCGTTGAGAACCCGGTCGATGGTCGCAGCAAACGTTACGGCGGTCATCGTCACGGCCATCAGCGTGACCGGCACGCTGTCGACCTTCCAGTCGACCGCGATCGGTTTCAGGTTGGCGGTGACCATCAATCCTCCGGCGCCCACGATCACGAACATGAAATACATCAGCCAGAAGATCGGATGACGAATGACTTCCGTCGGCGCGTAATTGCGGCGGGTTTGAATGACATTGGCGTTCTGGATGACGGCGGGGACCTGTCCCGGTTTCGGCGAGAACAGGAAGAAGGCGAGGATCACGATGATGATGCCCTGTCCAAGACCGAAATAGAGGAAGGTGGTCTGGAAGCCGGAATCCTTGATCATCGCCTGGATCGGCGCCACCGTGAGCGCGGAGCCCGCGCCAAATCCCGCCGCGGTAATGCCGGCGGCGAGGCCGCGCTTGTCGGGAAACCATTTCAGCGCGTTGCCGACGCAGGTGCCGTAGACGCCGCCGGCGCCGATGCCGGCGATGATCATCCCGAGATAGAAGCCGTTGAGCGAGGTCGCTTCGGCGTTGATCGCCCAGCCGATGCCACAGAGCACGCCACCGATCAGCACCACCAGGCGCGGGCCGTATTTGTCGACGAACCAGCCTTCGACCGGCACCAGCCAGGTTTCGAACAGCACGAACAGGGTGAAGGCCCACTGGATCGAGGCACGGTCCCAACCGAATTTCTTCTGGATGTCGGGGACGAAGAACGTCCAGCCATATTGGTAGTTGGCGATCATCACCATGGCCCCGACACCGATGGCCAGTTGGGTCCAGCGGTAGGCATCGCTGACCCTGCCGACCGCGGGGGCGGGTGTCGCTCCGTGAACCGTATCCGTCATTATCTTCTCCCAGCCACTGCTGTTTTCTTTAAAGCCCGACAGCTGGGAACACTTTGGTATATGATATGCCAGTAGACAAGGGGAATCTTGACAGATTGTCGCAGTAACAACGAAAAAGCCGGCCTCGGGTGAGGCCGGCTTGGCCCGCGGCCCCCAGGCCGCGGATATCAGGATCAGGGCTGCCGGATCGGCTCA
>Ga0307294_10000318_pt1 | contig 11804 bp, 9 predicted proteins | sample ER_DNA_151_FD_194468 | JGI IMG/M metagenome (GOLD analysis project Ga0307294, IMG submission 194468) | Bulk soil microbial communities from the East River watershed near Crested Butte, Colorado, United States - ER_DNA_151 | ecosystem: Environmental > Terrestrial > Soil > Floodplain | place: USA... | reverse complement strand
GGCTCCTCACCGGAAAGTATCTCGGGCAGGAGCATCGATCCGACGCGCGGCTGTCGCCAGACGATGAGTGGGGCGCGAGGCATTTCACACCGGCTGCCGATGCTGCGGTGGGCGCACTCGCTGGATGCGCCAAGGAGGCCGGTGCCACTCTGACAGCCTTGAGCTTGGCATGGACTTTGCAGCGACCTGGGATCACCAGCATTGTCTTGGGCCCACGAAATGTTGATCAGTTCAGCGATCAGCTCACCGCTTTCAACGTCATGATCACTGACGATCTCGTGAGGCGCATCGGCGGCATCGTGCCGCCCGGCGGTGTCACGGTCCCGTACTACCTGGACGACAGCTTTGCAGACTTCCGTCCGCAGCCGTACCGCTGGTAGGAACCCGATCATGACTCAGTCGTTGAAGATCGGGGTCCTTGGTTCCGGCCCAGCCGGTCGGACCCTCGCTGCGGGCTTCCTCGCGCATGATCATCCGGTCATGATCGGCTCTCGGAACCCTGGGAAGCTCCACAGCTGGCTGGCCGACGCCGGTCCCCAGGCACAGGTCGGAACCCTCGCGGAAACAGCTCAGTTCGGCGAGCTCGTTGTCTTATCGGTGATCGGCACCGCTGCAGAGGACGTGATCCGGCTGGCCGGAACCAAGAATCTCACTGGCAAGATCGTTCTTGATACCAGTGATCCCCTCGACTTCTCCTCAGGCCGGCCAGGATTGTTCGTGGGTACCACCGATTCTCTCGGAGAGCGTATCCAGCGCCTGGTCCCCGACGCGTACGTCGTCAAGGGCCTGAACATCGTTCTCGCCGACGTCATGATCAATCCGGGCTTGACAGGAGGTGATCCGGACATGTTCATTGCCGGTAACAATGACCAGGCGAAGCGGACCGTGACGGACCTGCTGGCCGAGTTCGGCTGGCCGGTGGTCGACATGGGGGGCATCGAGAGTGCCCGCTGGCTAGAGGCCATCAGCCTCGCTTGGGTCGTCTATTCGCACCGCACCGGCAAGACACACCATGCCTTCAAGCTGGTGGGCAAATGATCACCAGCTGAGGTCGTTTCAGCGTGGGTGACGGCTTGCCGTGCGGGATCAGGGGCGCTTCGCACGGTCGGACTTAGCGAAGATCTTGGACTCCTTACGGGCGTGCTTGTCCAGCCGCAGCGCTTCCTTGCTCATTTCGGCCAGGCCCTTGGGCGTCAGCTTCACAACGTTGACCAATACTTCCTTCTCCTGCTCACCGCCGGAGTAGTTGGGCTCCGTGGCGATATGGCCCACTCCAGGACCGAAGTACTTGAACTCGTGGCCGTCCTCGAGGACCTGCAGAGCCTTGAAGCACTTGAAGGGGACGCACTTCCGGTCGTCGACCTTAGCGACCTCGGCCCGAATCGTCTCCCGCGAGTTGTGAGCCTCGACGTACTTCATGCCCTCCTGCGGGTCCGCCATCATCCAGACACCCGGCCGCGAGCCTCTCTTGGGGGTAAGCCAGGCATCGACGGCGTTGACAAACTGCCCGCCCTCGTAGATCTCGGTGTACGACCCCATGTACCAGACGTTGCCGAACTTGTCTTGGGCAAGGTAGTCCAGCGAGGCCTCGCCAACCTGGCCCGCGTCGATGTCCTGATCCAGGACGGCGACGGTGGTGACACCGTTCACCACCTTGGTGACATCAGTGACGGTGACCCGGAGCTTGTGCGTGAGCTTCCTGCTGCCGCGATTGATCGAACCGTCCCGCAGCGTCTGGGTACCCGGCACCAGCGGATACCACCTGTTCTGGCCGCCGAGCGGGTTCACGAAGTCTTTCCGGTCGAACTTCTTGTAGTTCGCGTTCTTCTTGACAGGGCTGCTGCTCGCCTTCGGAGAGGTACTAGGCGACGGTGTCGAGGCGGTGGTCGCGGCTACCTGCGAAGGTGTGGGGTTTTCTGGCGCCGACGGTGCGGTCTGCGGCGGTGCGGCCGGGGAGCTGCAGGCTGCGGCAGCGGACACAAGGGCGACAGCACTGGCGACGGCGAAGACCTTACGGCGAAAGCGGACACGCGCAAGCACCTCGCCGACGATAGCACCCAGTTTTGAGACAAACGCGTTGATGTTCTTCGAGTCGCGCTCGCAGCTACTCATCACGCAACAGCTCTCCCGGAGGTAGACGACGGATCAGGGTGGTGGCCGCCAGCGACGCGGCGACCGAGACGGCAAGGACAAGTGCCGCTAGCCCAGCAATGTCGGCCCGCGGAAGCACAAGTTCTGGGCGCAGTACGAACAGGGGCTGCAGCACTTTCACCAGGAAGTACGCCATGACGCCGCCGACGAACGTGCCCGCAACCGCTCCGACCACCACCACACCAACGGATTCGGTGACCAGGAGCGATCGGATCTTTCCGATTCGCATTCCTTGGGCGCGGAGGGTGACATACTCCCTCCGCCGTTGCAGCAGCAGTCCGAACACAAAGATCGTGATCGCGGTGGCCGCCATGGCCAGCGCGTACGCCGAATCCAGGGTGAGCAGGCCGCGGATGTTCAGGGCTGCGAGGCTTGATTGATCTTTGTCCAGCGCTGTCGCCCGCGTGTCGAACTGCAGAGCGTCTGTTGTGCCGGGTCCCTCTCGTAGTTCCGCGGCGACCCGATCCAAGGTGGGATTGCTCGGGTCTGTGGTGTTTGCCAGGAAGAAGCTGGCGTTGGTCGAGGGGATGAGCTGCATCTGTCGTTCAATGTTGACGACGAGGTCGACGCCTTCGGGGAAGCCGGGAAGACGAACAAACAGTCCGGCGACCTTCATCTCGGCCAGCTTCTGCTTCTGCGTTCCTCGGGCGAAGAGCACCTGCACCTCATCACCCGGTTCGACGTCGAGGGTATCGGCGAGATCCTCGGTCAGCAGCACCCCGCTCGGCTGGCGTTGCAAGGCATCCATGGCATTGGCCGCGGTTATGCCCAGAAAATCGGTATCGATAAGCGGGGCAACATGGGCGAAGCCGGCGGGATCGATGGCAGCCATGTTCCCTGCGTCCTCGTTCACCTCGCTCTCGAGCAACGCGTTCTGCAGGCCGTACACCACGGGCGTCACGGTCTGAAGGCCAGGCACTTTGAGCTCGTCGGCGTATTCCGGGGGATGATCAAGTGCACTGATCGGGGACGGTGTAACGCGTACGTCCGAACCCACCACGAAGCGCGCGTCACGGGCTTTCGCCTGGTCGTACGACGCGCTGAAGGACGCCACGCTGGTGCCCAGGGCGACGATCAATCCGACCATGATCATTGCAGAGGCCGCCGCCCAGGAGCGGCGTCGAATGCTGCGGGTCAGCAGTCCTCGAAGTGGCCGGCCGAAGCGGTGGCCGAGGGGCAGCGGCAGATGGGCGAACCCACGCTCGACGATCCGCCCCAGCACCAAGACCCCGCCCAGCCAAATGCCGATCGGGACAATCACCAGATGCAGCTGCAGGGACACGGCTCGGCCGAAATATACCGATCCGCGGACGCCCTCGAAGCCGCCGTGGCGGCGCTGGTACCACTCGACAGCCACAGCTGCACCCAAGATCAGGAAGTCGATGCCGAGCAGGCGCCAGAGGGGCGCTCGCGATGCCAGCTGTGCTCGCTCGTCGCTGATCTGGCGGGTGATGGCTCGGCGGCCTGACGCATAGAGCGCGACGCCGGTTGCGAGAAATCCCGCACCGGCACCGAGCAGCGCGGACACCAGCAGGCTTCCCGGAGAGGCGCTGGCCAGCGCATCGGCGGACAGCACGACCGCGGTCGACACGAGACCCAGCGCGACACCGAGCAATGACCCGACGGCGGCAAGGGCAAGGGTGCGCAGCGCATGCATGCGCAGCAGGTGCCGGCGATTGGCGCCGCGAATCCGCAGAATCGCCTGTTCTCTGCGCAGCGCACTGGCCAGCACGCCGCCCGCGTACGCGGTGAGGATCGCTGCCAGCAGAGCGCCGGGAAGTCCCAGGAAGACGAACATGCGCTTGGCAGTTCGCGCGTCATCCCGGGCCACCTGAAGCGCATTGGAGATGTTGTCGATCAAGACGTCTTGGCCGGGCGCGACGGCGTTGACCGCATCAGCGACGGCCTTCGTCTGGGTGAGGGCTGTTCCCGGATCGGCGTCAAGCGGCTCTCGCACCATGAAGACGTCGACCTCGAGGATCGGTTGGTTGCGAAGGATCGTGCCGGGCGCGGTTGCCACGTTCTGGAAGGCCGGCACGATCGTCTTGGCGAAGACCTCGGGTCCGACGATCACGGTGTTTCGGACATACACGAACTGCTCGAGTTGTTTTCCCTCCCGGCTGTAGAACAGCGACTTCGCTCGCGAGACGTCGGTGATGCCGCTGATGCGTACGCTGAGCGGCTCGGGCATGCCGGGTATCCGTACCTGGACGACACCGCCTGGCCCAACCGACAATGCGCGAGCTGCCTCGGCGCTGAGCAGTCCGGAGCCTGGTTCATAGGCTCCGTCGACGATGCGGATGGACGGATCTTGGTCGAGATATTGCTTGTCGAGGCCGAAGACGCGTACTCCCTCGGGCGGCCGCTTGGCGCCCACGGAAAGCGAGCCGGGATTGAGATCGACGAACGACAGCGGCTCTGCTCGGGCTACCCCCGGGATCTGGCTGATCTTGCTGGTCAGCTCCTCAAGGCTGAGCGCATCGGAGGTATTGGCTTTGGTCGGGTCACCAATCTCACGGCTGGAGAAGCTCGCGCTCGGGCCAAGAGCTGGCACCGACTCCACGGCGGCGTCAGCAACCACGTCGTACTCGAGCGTGATCTTCGACTTGGCTCGTACGGTGCCCAGGTTGAGCCCGAGCTTGGCTTCTCCCTGCGCAAGCGGGAACTCACCGCCGTAATCGGGCAGCCGGCGGTCGTCGATGGTCATCGAGTTGGGAACGTAGCTCAGCGGAGGAACGGGTTCGTCTCTGACGACGACCTCATTGGCAGGATGCGAGCTGTTGTTGGCCAGGATGAGCGTGACGTGTCCATGTTGGCCCGGCTCGAGTTGTGATGGCGTGATCTGTTCGGTGAGCCGCACTCGATTGCCGAGGGGATCGGACAGGAGACGCTGCATGTCGATCGGGATGGGTGCGATGGCGCGCGCAGTCATCGTCGCCGAGGAGCCGTCGATAAAAAACAGGACAGCGGAGAAGAGGCCGATGCCGAGCGTCATCCCGGCGAGTGCAGTGAGGCTGCGTCTTGGGTTGCGGCGCAGATCGCGCCAGACATAGCGGCCGATCACGAGACGCGTCCGTCCCGCAGATGCACCTGCCGGTCCAGCCGACTTGCGGCCTCCCCGTCATGGGTCACCATGATCAATGTCGCACCGATCTCTTGCTGCATCCCGAGCAGAAGATCAATAACGCCGACAGCGTTTGCTGTGTCCAGAGCGCCGGTCGGCTCGTCGGCAAGGATGATCTTGGGCTGATGCACGACCGCTCTGGCGACTGCGGCACGTTGCCGCTGACCGCCTGAGAGGTGGTCGGGCAGTCGGTACGCCAAACCAGCGAGACCGAGGTTGCTGAGCATCGCGAGCGATTTTCCGGTCCCGGAAGGCTGCCCGTTCAGCGAAAGCTGGAGTGCCACATTTTCTAGCAATGTGAGAAAAGGCAGCAGATTGTCGGCCTGGTAAACGAAACCAATGTGACTACGCCGAAAGTCGGAGCGATCACCCTCAGACAACGTCGAGATGTCGGAATCGCCAATCCGTACGCTGCCCGAGGTCGGCTGCGCGAGGCCACCGATCACCCCGAGCAGCGTCGACTTGCCACCGCCGCTGGGTCCGGTGATCGCCACGCTTGATCCGGTGGCGACGGTGAAAGTGACCCCATTGAGGGCGCGAACTGGGCCGCTGGCTGTCTGGTGCTCGACAATCACCGAGTCCACCGTGATGGAGGCGTCGATGCTCATCCCGCGACGACCTTACGGTCGGTTAGCCGCAGCGAACGGTGAGCCTGGCGGGCGAGCTGCTCATCGTGAGTCACGTACAAGACCGTGAGGTTGCGCTCCCGAGAGGCCGTGAAGATCATGCCCATAACGTCGGAGGCGGTGCTGGAGTCGAGTTGTCCAACCACCTCGTCGGCGAGGAGCAGATCCGGTTCGTTGGCCAGCGCCACGGCGACGGCTACTCGCTGCGACTCTCCACCGGACAGTTGCCGCGGAAGGTGATCCATCCGGTGGCCCAGTCCAAGGTCGGACAAGAGTTCCCGAGCTCGTGCCGCGGGACGGCGACCGGACGCGAAGCCCATAGCAAGCTCCACGTTTTCCACTGCCGTCAAGAACGGGATCAGATTGTCGGACTGCAGCACAAAACCGATTCGGTCGGCACGGAGGTTAGCCCGGTCGTTGTCATCGAGCCGATCCATCTGCTGCCCGCCGATATAGACATGCCCCTTGTCAGGGCGCATCAAGCCGGCAATCAGCGAAAGCAGAGTCGACTTTCCAGTCCCGGATCGGCCGACCAGGCTGGTGGTCTCACCTTGGATCAGATCCAGCTCGACCTGGCTCAACACCTCAAGCTGAGAAGAACCGCTGCCATACGCCTTCGACACCGCTTCCAAGCGGACGAACGGCTGCCCGGAAGTGGGGCTCACACTGTCTCCCTCTGCGCACGACACACTGGGCCGACTAGGCCATTGCGCTTGATCATCACCGCGGTGTGCTGATGGCGGAATGATATCGGCCGTGGCGGGGATTCTCCGAAACCAGCATTGCTCCTTCCGCCCAATTTCTCGTGATGCGTGCGCAATACGGTACGCGCGCGCTGTGAAAGTTCAATGTGATCCAGTATTCGTTGACGGGGATTCGTCGACCAGCACAAATGTGGTGTGAATTACCCTCTACTCCCGCTCTCAGGTCTAAATTTGGGTGATGCCTGCCCATTTCTTTCTTGCTGCTGCCGGCACCTCGATATTGGCGGCTGTCTCTGTGCTGCGGATGGGTGCCGGAAGGACAACCTAGCGCCGTCCCGTGGCTGGGTCAGGCCGGCTGTCAGGCTGCATTGACAGGTCGTCGTCTTCGGCGTTCTAGTTGGCGCTGCGCATGCCGCCGTCGGATGCGGGCGTTCACGTGGGGTCGTTGGTGGTGGTCGATCCACCAGGGCGGGATCCATTCCGGCAGCCCGTCGTCGTTGATGCGGCACGCCCAGCCCTTTTGTAGGAAATGGGTGTGGTGGTACCGGCACAGAAAGGTGAGGTTGTCGAGGTCGGTTGGTCCGCCGTGTATCCAGTCCAGGATGTGGTGACGGTCGCACCAGGCGGGTGGGTGGGTGCAGCCGGGGAAGGAGCATCCGCCGTCTCGGGCGATCAACGCCATGGTCTGGCCTTTGGAGGCGAGCCGCTGCGTTCTGCCGAGTGTTAACGGCACACCGTCGGAGTTGATCACCGTGGGCCAGATGTCGGCTTCGTCAGCGATCCGCAACAACTGATCACTCGTGAGCTGGCTGCCATCACTGGTTTCCGCCAGACCCGCCTTGGCGAGCAGGTCGTCGATGCCGATGGTGACGATGACCGACGCCGGGACCCCACCCACCGAAGGCTGATCAGCACTCTTCAACAGCCGGCCGCAGGCCTCATCCAAGCCATCATGCATCCGCTGGACAGCGGGCCGGTCATCCGGAATCTCGGTGCTACTGCCGTCCTCGTTCTCGATGCTGCCGGTCCGTGGCTTCGCCAACGGATCCAAGATCGTGTTCAACTGGGCACCAACCGTAGAAGTGAGTCTGCCTTCCAGCTGCCACATACCGTCCCGGCGCTGCTTCAACTCCACATACCGCCGGTCTTGTTGCAGCTGATCATCCACCGGTACGGGCCCGTCCGGATCGGCTGCATTGATCACCGAGAGTGCGTAGCGCCGCAGATCGGCAGGACCCAGCATCGGGGCATAGTCGGTCAGCAACTTCTCCGCCACATCGACCGCAGCCGGGTCCAAGCCGGGCACACTGAGTTTGGCCATGGCCCGTTCCACAATGCTGACCTTCTCACCCGACACCACACCATCGCGTTGCAACACCGCCAGCCGAGGCAGCAAAGGCTGCAACCGTTCGCCCAGCATGGAGGTCCGCGGACCAACCGCAGCAGCAGCCCGGACCCGGGACACCGCCTCACCGTGGGAAAGCTGCAGCACCCGCACCATGAACTGGGTCATGGTGGAGCTGCAGCAAGTCTTGGCCAGATCGTTGGCTTCACCGTGGCCGATCAGCTGATGATCGATCAGCGGCAGCCGGTTCCGGACGGTTTCGACGCGCTTCCACACAGCCAGCTTTTCGGGCGCCGTCAGTTGATCAAGTCCGCCGGATTCCATCGTGGTGATCAGAACAGTGAGAGCCGTGTCTAAGGCATCGAGGGCCTCATCTATCGGCGAGCGCTGTTCGCGCTCAGTCGTAGATGGATCCCCGAGTTCCATGCATCCATTCTATTCGAAAACACGTTCGACGGCAAGGCTCTTTCCCAATGAAATAAGGAAAACGGAGACCAAATTGGCAGTCAGCCGCCACCTCAACCGCAGCACCAACTCCTCTGTCACTATTCCCCCACCTGCTTCAGGCAAAGCTTAGAAACGCGGCGCCCGCAGCTTGGGTCAAGGCTGGCCACAGGCCACCCGCAGCGGCCTTGACGCCGGCGAGGACGACGCCCACACTTCCAAAGCCGGGAGCAGTGATCACGAAGCTGCGAAGCCAAGCCGCTTTGATCTTGATCACCTGTCAGTATGTCGTCCGGTAAGACACGCCGAACTCTACGGCCGGCCGCCAACAGCCCCAGGAGATGGACCCGCCGGCCGAGTGAATGGCTCGGTCGGCGGGTGGCGCTTGTGTTAAAGGGCGTACGTGGTTCTCATCGCTACGACTCGATCTTCTTGTTGGCGACGATGCCGCTGGTCAGGATTGCCGCAGTCATCGGCATGTGATCGGCAGCGACGGTGAGCTTGCTCTGGTAATCGGCCTTGCCGGCGATGTCGGCATCAATGGCGGCGATCAAGGTGTCGACGTGCGGCACCAGTTCCTTGGCGACCGCATCGGCGGGCAGCTGGGGAATCACGGAGTTGATCAACTCGCCGAATGAGGTGCGGTAGTTGTACAGATCGGCCTTGGCCTTGGCAGCCTGCTTCTCGTTCTTGGTCGCCTTGCCCAAGGTGTAATTGACGAAGAATCCGATGTGCTGCCGCCAGGAGGCCAGGAACGGTTTCTCCGCTTCGGGGTAGACCGATCCGACCGTCTTGGCCAACGCGACTGAATTTGCGTCCAAGGCCTTGACCGCGCCGACGACCTGCGGATCCTTCAAGTTGCCCTTCTTCGACAGTGCGGTATCAATGGCATTTCCCGCCAGCCACACGTGATCTTGGAGCTGCTGGGTGAGCGTCGCCCGGACAGTTGAAGCCGTGCCGTCGACGTCGCCTTCGAGTCCCTTGTTCTGCGCAATGCCACCGGCAAGTACGTCGGCGGTCATGAGCATGTGACCGGCTGCCATCGTGAGCTTCGCCTGGTAGTCGGGCTTGCCGGCAACGCTGGCATCGATCGCGGCGTACAGGGACGCAACATGCGGCTTCAGTTCCTCAGCGACCGCATCGGCGGGCAGCTCCGGGACCACAGAGTTGATCAACTCGCCAAACGACGTGCGGTACTTGTCCAGATCGGCCTTGGCCTTGGCGATCTGCTTGTCGTTCTTGGTTGCCTTGCCCAAGGTGTAGTTGACGAAGAATCCGATGTGCTGGCGCCAGGAGGCCAGGAAAGGCTTTTCGGCGTCGGGATAGACCGATCCGACCGCCTTGGCCAGTGCGACTGAGTTTGCATCCAGTGCCTTCACTGCGCCGACGACATGCGGGTCCTTCAAATCACCCTTCTTCTTCACTGCGGTATCGAGCGCATTGCCCGCCAGCCAGACGTGATCATTCAACAAACTGGTCAGCGCCGCGCGCAGCTCCGCAGCCTCGGTGGTGGCGGGAGCCGCGGCAGTAGTAATGGGGGAGTGGCTGCTCGGGTGGGTCGCCATGGACGAGCTGGAGGACGGGGACGCCGCGTTGCTCGGCACGCCAGCCGGAGCGCCGGTGCCGCTGCTGCAGCCGGCGGCGATTACGAGCACCGCGGCCGCGGAAATTGAAAAGCGAACCAAACGCTTGTTCATGATGAACCTTTCGTGATGTGCGCGAATAGCGCAGAGCTTGGAAGGTTAGGAAATAGGTCATCTATTTCTTCGCACCTTCGCTGGATGTGGTGTCCGCGACCACCGTGATTGTGGCGTTCATGCCTTGGTGAATGTCGCAGTAGTAGGTGTATGTACCGGGTTTTGTGAAGGTAAAGCTGAATGTTTTACCTTTTCCACCGAGCTTGGCGTTGAACATGCCATCCGGTTTTTGCGACGATCGCAGGCCGGTGGCCTTGTCGATGCCCATGAAGCGTCCAGAGGTCACCGTGTGTGTGATGGGTTCGTCGTTACGCCAGGTGACCGTTTCGCCCACCTTCACGGTGGTCGTGGAGGGGTTGAACATCAGCAAGCTCAGATTGACCACTGGGCCTGTGGGTGCGGATGTCATGCTGGAAGGAGCCGTCGGTGCTGACTCTGCGCTGGCGCTACAGCCGGCCAGGGCGCCTACCGTGATCAGCAGTGCAGCGGCGCCAATGATGAGCCTGTGACGTACAGGTCGATTTCTGGCGATATCCACGCCAGCTATTCGGCAGCACGGAATACGCGGATGGGTGTTTTTCCACAACCTTTTCCCATCAAGCACAAATGCGGCATTGCGTCAACGACGAACCAATCCGAAACGGCTCGGAATACGAAATAGATTGGGCCCGCTTAGCGAGGGTTGAGCTTCCCCGAAGTGTTTGATCGTCAGCCGTACGGCTAACGTTCGGCTATGACGACGAGTGACTACGCCGAGCCGGCCGCTGCGCTAGGCAGCGGCCCGATGCCGCTGCTCGGATTCGGGACCTGGCAGATCAGCAAACGGGAGGCAACGCGGGCTACTGCCGACGCCCTGGAAGCGGGATATCGGCACATCGACACGGCGACGATGTACCGAAATGAGGAGGGCATCGGCAAGGCGTTCGATTCAGCCAAGCCGGCACGGGAGTCAGTGTTCGTCACGACGAAGCTGCCGCCCCAGCACGCCGGTCGAGAGCGTCGGACACTGGAGGACAGCCTGACCAAACTGGGCCTGGATTATGTCGATCTTTGGCTCGTGCACTGGCCGCCCAACGGCCAGGCAGCGCCTCACGTTTGGGAGCAACTGGTCAAGGCGCGGCAGGACGGCTTGGCAAGGGCGATTGGGGTCAGCAACTACTCGCTCGGCCAGATCGACGAACTAATCAAGGCGACCGGCGTGACACCGCAGGTCAACCAGATTCGTTGGGGTCCCCCGCTGTACGACCCGGATATGGTCTCAGGGTTGGCGGAGCGCGGCGTGGTGCTCGAGGGGTACAGCCCGTTCAAGGTGAGCAATCTGCGCGACCCAACGCTGGTGTCCATCGCCGGGCAGCACGATGCAACCACTGCTCAGGTGATCGTCGCGTGGCACATTGCCCACGGCTTCGTGGTGATTCCCAAATCCGTACGCCGCGAACGCATTGTCGCTAACGCCGAGGGCGCCCGAATCGACCTGACTGCCGACGAGGTGGCCGCCATCGACGGTCTGTCGAGTGCTTAGACAACCGCTTGTGCGACGAGGCCCTTGAGTCCACGAGTCTTTAGTCGACTGAATCGCGTCCGCGCTGAACCAGCAGCGGATCGGCAGGGTAGACAACCCCCGAATTCCGGTCTTCATAGTCGAACTGGTTGAGGAAGAAGCGCATTGCGTTGATTCGCGCCCGTTTCTTGTCGTTGCTCTTGATTGCGGTC
>Ga0307294_10000316_pt1 | contig 11812 bp, 12 predicted proteins | sample ER_DNA_151_FD_194468 | JGI IMG/M metagenome (GOLD analysis project Ga0307294, IMG submission 194468) | Bulk soil microbial communities from the East River watershed near Crested Butte, Colorado, United States - ER_DNA_151 | ecosystem: Environmental > Terrestrial > Soil > Floodplain | place... | reverse complement strand
GGGACTGGCCGCGATCGTCGCGAGCGGCGACCTGATACAGCTGCGGCGCCAGCGGATGTTGCGCTCGGTCTGGGCGTTCGCCGTGATCGCGCCCGCGGTGGCGGTGGCCGCGACGACGGCTTTTCTACCCTGGGCCGGCAATGCCGAGGTGGCGACGTCGATGCCGGGGCGTGAGATTGCGCGTTTCTTCGGCGACAGTTTCGAGCGGCGCACCAACCAGCGGCTGCGGGCGGTGACCGGCGACCCGCAGCTGGCGACGCTGATCTCGCTGGCTGGCGGACGCCCGCATCTGTTGCTCGGCGCGACGCCGCAGCGAACGCCGTGGCTGACACCGGCGAAGTTCAACGAAACCGGCGGTGTCGTGGTCTGGCGCGCCTCCGACACATCAGGCGCCCCGCCGGCCGAACTGGCGCAACGCTTTCCCGGCCTGGTGCCGGAAGTGCCGCGGGCGTTCGACTGGCTGGTGACCGGCCGGCAACCGCTGTTGCGGGTCGGCTGGGCCATCGTGCGGCCAAGGGGGCCGTGATTTCCCTATTCCTCATGGTGAGGAGGCGCTCTTGCGCCGTCTCGAACCATGAGAGCCCGCATCTCTCATCCTTCGAGACGCGCGCAACATCGCAGTCCTCAGGATGAGGACTGAGCTTGCTCCAGCGCCTTTGCGATCGCGCGCAAATCCAGCCATGCCATCCGCTTGTAGGACGGCGAGCGCAACAGATAGGCCGGGTGAAAGGTGGCGAGCGCGCGGATCTTGCGCGTGCCGGTGTCGTAGTCGAACCAGCGGCCGCGCGTCTTCATGATGCCTTCGCGCGTCGACAGCAGGGTCTGCGTCGAGGGATTGCCGAGCGTCACCAGCACGTCCGGATCGACCAGTTCGATCTGGCGCTGGATGAAGGGCAGGCAGATCTGGGTCTCCTGCGGCGTCGGCGTGCGGTTGCCGGGCGGGCGCCAGGGAATCACATTGGCGATGTAGGCACTGGAGCGGTCGAGCCCGATCGCCGCGATCATGCGGTCCAGCAACTTGCCGGAACGGCCGACGAACGGCAGGCCCTCGATGTCTTCCTCCCGGCCGGGCGCCTCGCCGACAAACATGATGCGCGCCTGCGGGTTGCCGTCGGCGAATACCAGCCGGGTCGCGGTGGATTTCAGCGCGCAGCCGTCAAACGTCTCCAGCAGCGCCCGCAGCGCCTCCAGCGTCGGCGCGGTGCGCGCCGCTTCCCGCGCCGACTGGATGGCGGCTTCCGGCGCCGCCGTCTCGGCGCGCGCCGCCGGGATCGGGGTGGCTGCTGCCGGAAGGGTCCTGACCAGCGGGGCCGGCGCCGCTTCCGGCGCGGCCGGCATGACGTCGGGGTCGGAGAGCCGGTTGACCGGCTCGTCCGTCAGCGCGCAATCGACTCCGGCCTCGAGGTAAAAGGCCAGCAATTGCTGCACGGTAGGGGCGCCTTCAGGCGTCATGGCGGGGGGCTGAGACATCCAGGGTAATCTAGGCCGCCTTGCGTCGCTGCGAAACGCATTTCGGTGGTTGTTCTCTACTCAAAAATCGGAAACAACGGGATCGTTTAGAGGCATTCTCAACCGGCCGGAACCAGATCATGAGCACCGAAGAAGTAGCGCCGCGCGAATCCATGGATTTCGACGTCGTGATCGTCGGCGCCGGCCCGTCGGGCCTCGCGGCGGCGATCCGGCTGAAGCAGCTCAATGCCGATCTGACCATCGTCGTGGTGGAGAAGGGCTCCGAGGTCGGCGCGCATATCCTGTCCGGCGCGGTGATCGATCCGGTGGCGCTCGACAAACTGGTTCCGGACTGGCGCGAGGACGCCGACTGTCCGCTGAAGACCCAGGTCAAGACCGACAAGTTCTACTGGATGACCGCGGGATCGGCTGTTCCGCTGCCGGCGATCGCGATGCCTCCGCTGATGAACAATCATCATTGCTATATCGGTTCGCTCGGCATGGTCTGCCGCTGGCTGGCGCAGAAGGCCGAGGCGCTCGGCGTCGAGATTTATCCGGGCTTTGCGGCTGTTGAAGTTCTCTATGACGACAAGGACGCGGTACGCGGCATCGCCACCGGCGACATGGGCGTCGCCAGGGATGGTTCGCATAAATCGTCCTACACCCGCGGCATGGAACTGCTTGGCAAATACACGCTGTTCGCGGAAGGCGCCCGCGGCAGTCTCACCAAACAGCTGATCGCGAAATTTTCCCTCGATGCCAAAAGCGAGCCCGGCAAGTTCGGCATCGGCCTCAAGGAAGTCTGGCAGATCGATCCCGCAAAACACCAGAAGGGCCTGATCCAGCATTCGTTCGGCTGGCCGCTCGACAATTCGACCGGCGGCGGCTCGTTCCTCTATCACTATGACGACAACCTGGTGGCGGTCGGCTTCGTCGTGCATCTCAACTATGACGATCCGTATCTGTCGCCGTTCGATGAATTCCAGCGCTTCAAGACCCATCCTTCGATCCGCACGCTGTTCGAAGGCGGCAAGCGGCTTGCCTACGGCGCGCGCGCCATCACCGAGGGCGGCTATCAGTCGGTGCCGCGCCTGAGCTTTGCCGGCGGCGCGCTGGTCGGCTGCGCCGCGGGTTTTGTCAATGTGCCGCGCATCAAGGGCGTGCACAATGCGATGGGCACCGGCATGCAGGCGGCCGAACACGTCGCCGCAGCCCTCGGCGCCGGCCGCAGCAACGATGAACTGGTCGAGTACGAGAATGCCTGGCGCGAGTCCGCCGTCGGCAAGGACCTCTACCGGGTCCGAAATGTAAAACCGCTGTGGTCGAAATTCGGCACCATCATCGGCGTCGCGCTCGGCGGCATCGACATGTGGTGCAACACCCTGGGCTTCTCGCTATTCGGAACCCAGTCGCATGCCAAGCCCGATCGCGAGACGCTCGATCCGGCCAAGGCGCATGCGCCGATCCCGGCGCCGAAGCCGGACGGCAGGCTGACCTTCGACAAGCTTTCCTCGGTGTTCATGTCCAACACGAATCACGAGGAGGACCAGCCGGTTCACCTCAAGGTCGCCGACATCAACCTGCAAAAGACCTCCGAGCACGATGTCTATGCCGGCCCGTCCAACCGCTATTGCCCGGCCGGGGTCTATGAATGGGTGGAGGAGCCGTCCGGTCCGCGGTTCCAGATCAATGCCCAGAATTGCGTCCACTGCAAAACCTGCGACGTCAAGGATCCGAACGGCAACATCACCTGGGTTCCGCCGGAAGGCGGGGGCGGCCCGAATTACGAGGCGATGTGACCACGATTGCGTGAGTCGGCCGCCCAAGGGAGCGAAGACCGCGGCCGCCGGACACGATACCGCCACACTGAAAGCGTTTTCAGGCGAGGCTGGCCGGGAAGCCCGCCTGGATGGCGATCATGGGGCTTCCTGCCGACCGATTCGCCACCTCGTATCCTTGCGGTTCAACGCCAAACGCGGCATTGTCGCTCGCCTTGATGCCGCCGGCCGGGTTCGCATCCGAGACGATCCTTGAAATCCCTGGAGCTAGGCAAATCCTGATGTTTTCCAATCGTTTCAATCGCCGGATCCTTGCCGTAGTCGCCTTCGCCGCGCTGGCGCTGCCAGGCACGCTGTCGGCCCAGACACCCGATCATCCCGCGGGCAATGCGGCGCAGTTTCCGACCAAGGGCGACCTCAAGTCGCTGACCACCTCCGGCAGTTATCTGGCCGCCCGTCACGCCAGCGTCGAGCGCGACGCCACTTCGGCCGCGGCATTTTACCGCTCGGCGCTGCGCAGCGACCCGAAGAACAACGAACTGCTCGACCGGGCCTTCATCTCCTCGCTGGCGGATGGCGACATCGACGAGGCGGTCAAGCTCGCCGACCGGATTCTGACCATCGACAAATCCAACCGCGTGGCCCGCCTGGTGGTCGGCGTGCGCGATCTGAAACAGAAGAAATATGCCACCGCGCAGATCAACATCAACCAGTCGATCCGCGGACCGATCACCGATCTGGTAGCGACGCTGCTGTCGGGCTGGGCCAGCTACGGCGCCGGCGACAGCAAAACCGCGGTCGCCAACATCGACAAGCTGACCGGCCCGGAGTGGTATCCGATCTTCAAGGACCTGCATTCCGGCCTGATCCTGGAACTCGCGGGCAAGGAAAAGGACGCCGGTAGCCGCCTGGAGCGGGCCTACAAGCTCGACGATTCCATGCTGCGGGTGGCCGATGCCTATGCGCGCTGGCTGTCGCGCGGCAAGGATCCGGCGGCGGCCACCGCGATCTATACCGCCTTCGACAAGAAGCTGGCACGGCATCCGCTGGTGCAGGAAGGCCTGCGCGACACCAAGGCCGGCAAGAAACTGACGCCGCTGGTGGATTCGCCGCAGAGCGGCGCCGCCGAGGCGCTGTACGGCATCGGTGCCACGCTGACGCGCCGCGGCGGCGAGGATCTCGCGCTGGTCTATCTGCAGCTCTCGCTCTATCTCGCGCCCAATCATGCGCTGGCGCTGCTCTCGCTCGCCGACCTCTACGAGTCGGTGAAGAAGCCGCAGATGGCGATCAAGGTCTACGAGCGGATGCCGGCCAATTCGCCGCTCAAGCGCAACGCGCAGATCCAGCTCGCCACCAACCTCGACACCGCCGACCGCAGCGACGAGGCGATCAAGATCCTCAAGGACGTTACGGCGGAAGATCCGAAAGATATCGAAGCCATGATGGCGCTCGGCAACATCGAGCGGGGCCGCAAGCGGTTCGCCGACTGCGCCCAGACCTACACCCGTGCAATCGATGTGATGCCGCCGGGCAATGAGAAGGGCGCCTGGGTGACACATTATTACCGCGGCATCTGTTTCGAGCGCTCCAAGCAGTGGAGCAAGGCGGAAGTCGACATGCGCAAGGCGCTGGAGCTGCAGCCGGAGCAGCCCCACGTGCTGAACTATCTCGGCTACTCGTGGATCGACCAGGGCATCAATCTCGACGAGGGCATGAAGATGATCAAGCGCGCTGTCGAGCAGCGCCCGGACGACGGCTACATCGTCGACTCGCTCGGCTGGGCGTTCTACCGGATCGGCAATTTCGAGGACGCGGTGAAGAATCTCGAGCGCGCGATCGACCTCAAGCCGGAAGATCCGACCATCAACGACCATCTCGGCGACGCCTATTGGCGGGTCGGCCGCACCCTGGAAGCCAAATTCCAGTGGGCCCATGCCCGCGACCTCAAGCCCGAGCCGGACGAACTGCCGAAGATCGAGGCCAAGATCGAGAACGGGCTGCCGGAGGACACTTCGTCGGCCGCCTCCGCGGACAAGAAGAAAGAAGACGGCAAGGGCGGTTGAGCGGCTGATCGAAGGGCTGGTCGGCAATGCCGGCGTTGATGCAAGAAGGGCGTGCCAAGGTCAACCTGACCCTGCGGGTGGTCGGGCGCCGCGTCGATGGCTATCACGACCTCGAAAGCGTGGTGGCGTTCGCCGATTGCGCCGACAGCCTCAGCCTGACGCCGGGCGCGGGGCTCGATCTTGCCACCACAGGACCGCTGGCGCAGGCCTGTGGCGATCCTGAAGACAATCTGGTGTTCAAGGCGGCGCAGCTGCTGCGCGAGCGCGTGCCGGAGCTCAAGCTCGGCGATTTCAGCCTCGACAAGGTGCTGCCGGTCGCCGCCGGCATCGGCGGCGGCTCGGCCGATGCCGCCGCCGCGCTGCGGCTGCTGGCGCAAGCCAACGGCCTCGAACTCGACGATCCCCGCCTGATCGAGGTCGCGCGCCTGACCGGCGCCGACGTGCCGGTATGCCTCGCCTCCAACGCCTGCGTGATGACCGGCGTCGGCGAAAACCTGCTGCCGCTCAGCCTGCCGAAAATGCCCTGCGTGCTGGTCAATCCGCGCATTCCCGTCGCCACTGCCGATGTCTTCAAGGCGCTCGGCCTGCGCAACGGCCAATTGCTGGTGAGCGCGACCGACGTGCTGCGGGCACGCGCCTGGCCGGAAGCCGGCGCCTCGCTGGAAGACTGGGTCGAGGCTCTCGCCGCTGGCTCCAACGACCTCGAAGCCCCGGCCATGCGCATTCAACCTGTCATCGGCGAGGTGATCGCCGCGCTCAACGCCACCAACGGCGCCTGGCTGGCGCGGATGTCGGGATCGGGCGCCACCTGCTTTGCGATCTATGAGAACACCGCCGATGCCCAGCGCGCGGCGCAAAAAATCCAGCTCGATCACCCCGGCTGGTGGGTGCATGCGGGTATCTTGAGCTAGGCGTTTTCGTAGGGTGGGCAAAGCGAAGCGTGCCCACCCTCCTTTCGCAAGCTGTTGGTGATGCGGCGGGCGCGGCGCAAGGGCGCCTTTGCCATCCTACGGCACTGTCGTTCAATGCGATCTCGCCAGACAAAACGCCACCACCTGCTCCAGCGCGGTCTTCATCGGCGAGGCCGGAAACAGCGCCAGTGCATCGACCGCCATCGCGCCGTAATGCTGGGCGCGGTTGATGGTGTCTTCCAGCGCGCGGTGTTTTGTCATCAGCCCGATGGCGTGATCGAGATCGGCATCGGCGATCTCGCCGCGCTCCAGCGCCTTGATCCAGAACGCGCGTTCGGAATCGTTGCCGCGGCGGAACGCCAGCACCACCGGCAGCGTGATCTTGCCCTCGCGGAAATCGTCGCCGATGTTCTTGCCGAGCTTGGCGGCCTTGCCGCCATAGTCGAGCACGTCGTCCACCAGCTGGAACGCGATGCCGAGATTCATGCCGACCGAGCGGCACGCGGTCTGTTCGGCCTTCGGACGGTTGGCGATCACGGGGCCGACCTCGCAGGCCGCGGCGAACAATTCGGCGGTCTTGCCGCGGATCACGGCGAGATATTCGTCCTCGGTGGTGGCGGTGTTCTTGGCCGCCGCCAGCTGCATCACCTCGCCCTCGGCGATGGTGGCCGCGGCCGACGACAGGATGTCGAGCGCGCGCAGCGAGCCGACCTCGACCATCATCCGGAACGCCTGGCCGAGCAGGAAGTCGCCGACCAGCACGCTGGCCTCGTTGCCCCACAGCATGCGTGCCGACAATTTGCCGCGCCTGAGCTCGCTTTCGTCGACCACGTCGTCATGCAGCAGGGTGGCGGTGTGCATGAACTCGACCGAGGCCGCGAGCTTGATGTGGCCGTCGCCGGAATAGCCGGTGAGGTTGGCCATCGCCAGCGTCAGCATCGGGCGCAGCCGTTTTCCGCCTGAGGAAATCAGGTGGTTGGCGACCTCGGGAATCATGGTGACCTCGGAGCCGGTGCGCGACAGGATCGTCGCGTTGACGCGCTCCATGTCGGCGGCGACGAGCCCGACCAGCGCATCTATCGACGCATTCGATGGGCTCTCGAAGGGTACAATAACCGCCACGCTGGTCTCCACATTTGCCCAATTCGGGCTACCTTTAAGCTATAACAATAGAAAGTGCAGCGGCAAGGGCAGGTAAAGCGCAGGCAGCGGTTGACACGCGCCGGCATCCGCCGCACCGGATCGGCAAAGGAGAGCCAAAGTTGCGGGAACTGGTTCGAACCAACGATATCGTGCTGGTTTCGGCGGTCGGCGCGCTGCTCGACGGCGCCAACATCCACCATCTGGTGCTGGACCAGAACATAAGCATCATCGAGGGGTCGCTCGGAATCCTGCCGCGCCGTATTCTGGTCCATGAGGACGATCACCGCGAGGCGCGGCAGATCCTCAGCGACGCCGGCCTCGCGCATGAACTGCGGGCCGATGACTGATCGGGCACAAGACTTCGCCGCGGATGAATTCACCGAGGATGCATTTCTCGGCGGCCAGCTGCGGCTGCGGCAGCCGAGATCGGGTCACCGTGCCGGCCATGACGCCATGCTGCTGGCCGCGGCGACGCCGGCCCGCGCGGAGGATCGCGTGGTTGAATTCGGCGCCGGCGTCGGCGCCGCCGGTCTCGCGCTCGCCAGCCGCGTCCCGGGGATCAAGCTCGTGCTGGTCGAGATCGATGCCGCGCTGGCGGAGCTGGCGCGCGAAAATGCCGGCGCCAATGCGATCGCGGCCGATGCCGTGGTGCTGGATGTCGCGTCATCGGCCGATGCGTTTGCCGCCGTGGGACTTGGCCCCGACAGTGTCGACGTCGTGCTGATGAATCCGCCGTTCAACGATGCCGCGCGGCACCGCGCCTCGCCGGACAAGGCCCGTGAGATTGCCCATGTGGCGACGGCTTCGACGCTGACGGGCTGGATCCACGCCGCGCGGCGAATTCTGAAATCCGGCGGTGTGCTGAGCTTGATCTGGCGCGCCGACGGCCTTGCCGAGGTGTTGGCGGCGCTCGATCGCGGTTTCGGCAGCCTGGTGATCCTGCCGGTTCACGGCGACGCCGCGAAGCCGGCGATTCGCGTGCTGGTTCGCGCCCTCAAGGGCGGCAGGGCGCCGACGCAAATCCTGGCCGCGCTGACGCTCAATAATGAGTCAGCGGTGCCCAACAAACAGGTGCAGGATTTTTTGGAGGGGAAGGGGGTATTGCCATTGGCAATACCCTGATACTGCGGCTGTCGCGCAATGTTGCGCGGAAATTGGTTACTGCGGAAGCGTTTCCGACCGCTGATCCGGCACGGAAGTAAAGTGAATCGCCGTCAGGAGCGCGCCAATCAGCATCACCAGTAGATAGATTTTCATGTCTTTCTCCGCCGCGCCGTTGCAGCCTGATAACCGTTACAAAGCAAAGGGCGTTCCAGCCCACCAATGACATCGACGTGATAAAATATGGTTAACCCGAGGTAGTGACATGACGGAACCAACCGAAAATCGCAGCGGAATTGCCGGCATGATCGACCGGCTGATGCGGTTTGTGCCGGCGCGTTTGCGGCGCGGTGCCGCCGTGGTGCCGGTGGTCCGCCTGTCGGGTGTGATCGGCGCGGTGACACCGTTGCGGCCGGGCATGTCGCTGGCCGGCGTCGCCAGGGTGCTGGAGCGCGCCTTCGCCATGAAGCATGCCAAGGCGGTGGCGCTGGTGATCAATTCACCCGGAGGATCGCCGGTGCAGTCGCGCCAGATCTATCTTCGGATCCGGCAGCTTGCCGCGGAAAAGAAACTGCCGGTGCTGGTGTTCGTCGAGGACGTGGCGGCGTCCGGCGGCTACATGATCGCCTGCGCGGGCGACGAGATTATTTGCGATCCCTCATCGATCCTGGGCTCGATCGGCGTGGTCGGCGGCACCTTCGGATTTCAGGAGTTGATCAGGAAGATCGGCGTCGAGCGGCGGCTCTATACGGCCGGCGCCCACAAGGCGATGCTCGACCCGTTCCTGCCGGAAAACCCTGACGACGTCGCGCGGGTGAAGGCGCTGCAGCGTGAGATCCACGCCATTTTCATCGCATTGGTGAAACAGAGCCGCGGCAGCCGCCTGAAGGGCGCTGACGATGTGCTGTTCAGCGGCGAATACTGGGCCGGCGATAGCTCGGTTTCGCTGGGGCTCGCCGACGCCATCGGCGACCTCCGCTCGACGCTGCGCGCCCGCTACGGCGACAAGGTGCTGACGCCGGTGGTGGCGCCGCCGAGCGGGATGCTGTCGGGCCTGTTCGGCCGCAAATCGGCCGGCGCGGGAGCCCTGGCATCGCTGGAGGGTGTCGCCGGCCTGCCGGACGAACTGATTTCGGCGCTGGAGACCCGGGCAATTTGGGCCAAATTCGGGTTCTGATTGTGCCCGGCCCGCGCCATTTGGCCCCGGACAAGGCGATTGCGGCAGCGCCCGCCTTGCGCGAGAATAAGAGTCGGGCTCACGAATGAACGACGAGGATCGACCGATGCCGCCGCTGATCGCATTTGCAGGCGCCTTGGGCAGTCTGGCCGTGGTCCGCTGGGCGTACAGGACGGCCAAGCGGGTCAACCGGGAACTGGAAGAGGCACGGCTGGCGCGGGTCTCCGAACAGGTCGGCTCCACCGACATCCCGACGCTGCGGCGCGATCCCAACACCGGCGCCTATCGCCCGGGGTGATCCTTCGCCTCGACACCTCGGCCGCATCTGAGATGTGAAACGCATCGGCGCGTGGCTCGCGATGCGCAAGGAAAGCCCCAAAAACATTTGCGCCGGCCTCGGGTGGGGCACCACCCTGAGGACCGGCGAGCAAGCCTGGAGACAGTTCGTTTGTAGCGGACGTTCAGGCGCCTGACTGTTCACGATCGCATGATCGCGAACGCCGGCGCGCCGTGGAAGGCTGGCCGCTTGGGCCGCCCCGGGTTCCCGGGGATTGCCTTGATTCCCCGGTCCCCCGCCGATACGGTCCGCGCGCTTTCGTACCCCCCTCGCGAGACCGATTCTGACGATGGACGCCATCCCCGCTCACATGCGCCCGGAACGCTCGTTCCAGGGCTTTATTCTGGCTCTGCAGCGGTTCTGGGCCGACCAGGGCTGCGTGATCCTGCAGCCTTACGACATGGAAATGGGCGCCGGCACCTTTCATCCGGCCACGACGCTGCGCGCGCTGGGGCCGAGGCCGTGGAAGGCCGCCTATGTGCAGCCCTCGCGCCGGCCGAAAGACGGCCGCTATGGCGAAAACCCCAACCGGCTGCAGCACTATTACCAGTTCCAGGTCATCATCAAGCCGTCGCCGCCGGACCTGCAGCAGCTGTATTTGAAGTCGCTGGCCGCGATCGGCATCGACTCCGCGCTGCACGACATCCGCTTCGTCGAGGACGACTGGGAAAGCCCGACACTGGGCGCCTGGGGCCTGGGCTGGGAATGCTGGTGCGACGGCATGGAAGTGTCGCAGTTCACCTACTTCCAGCAGGTCGCCGGCGTCGAATGCGCGCCGGTCGCCGGTGAACTGACCTACGGGCTCGAGCGGCTTGCGATGTATGTGCAGGGCGTCGACCGCGTCTACGATCTCAATTTCAACGGCCGCGAGGGCGCGGAAAAAGTGACCTACGGCGACGTTTTCCTGCAGGCCGAGCAGGAATATTCGCGGCACAATTTTGAGCACTCCGACGCCGACATGCTGTTCAGGCAATTTTCGATGGCGGAGGAGGCCTGCAAGAAATATCTCGAGGCCGGCTGGAAGAGCGGCAGCAACCGGCAAGAACACCAGATGGCGCTGCCCGCCTTCGACCAGTGCATCAAGGCCAGCCACGCCTTCAACCTGCTCGACGCCCGCGGCGTGATCTCGGTAACCGAACGCCAGAGCTACATCATGCGGGTGCGCGAACTGGCCAAGGCCTGCGGCGAGGCCTGGGTGCACACCGAAGCAGGTGGAGCGGCGTGATCTTACCCTCCCCTGGAGGGGGAGGGTCGCTCGCCCATGCTTGGGCGAGCGGGGCGGGGTGAAAGTGGTAGCGAGATGGCAAGGAAGCCAATCAGCGACTTCAAGCGGAAGACAGCGCAGCGGCTGCGCGCAAATACCACCGTCGCCGAGCAAATTCTCTGGCGGCATTTGCGAAGACTGGATGTGAAGGGAAGTCACTTCAGGAGGCAGGTGGCCGTCGGGCCCTACATCGCCGATTTCGCCTGTTTGGCGGAGCGGCTTATCGTAGAGGTCGATGGATCGCAGCATGGAGATGATGAGGGGCTTCGCCGCGACGACATCCGGACGCGCTGGCTGCAATCGGAAGGCTATAGAGTGATACGATTTTGGAACAACGATGTGATGAGCAGGACCGACGCTGTGCTTGAGGCCATCCACGACCTCATCACTGTCACCCCACCCCGCCTGCCTGCGGCAGGCGACCCTCCCCCTCAAGGGGAGGGTAAGTAAATGCCCGATCTTCTCCTCGAACTGTTTTCCGAAGAAATTCCCGCGCGCATGCAGGCGAAGGCGGCCGACGATCTGCGCCGCATGGTGACCGACAAACTGGTTGCCGAGGGCCTGGTCTATGAAGGCGCCAAGGCGTTCG
>Ga0307294_10000315_pt1 | contig 11863 bp, 10 predicted proteins | sample ER_DNA_151_FD_194468 | JGI IMG/M metagenome (GOLD analysis project Ga0307294, IMG submission 194468) | Bulk soil microbial communities from the East River watershed near Crested Butte, Colorado, United States - ER_DNA_151 | ecosystem: Environmental > Terrestrial > Soil > Floodplain | place... | reverse complement strand
TGGGCCGCTATGCGGTGGTCGCAGCGCTGGCCGATGCGACTCATGATGGAACGCATCTTCGGCAAGGCCGACGCCATAGACGTGCCGGACTACAAGATCAGCAAGAGCACAGGATCGTCAACGACCTAGCATCTGCGCGGCGTAGACGTGGGCCGCTACTCCGGCCGCAGCAGCCGCCCGTCGCAAGCTGTCGTAGGCGCCACCGGGGTCATGACCTCGATCGATCAGGATGCCCAGCGCGCGGCTGACCGCGGAAAGTTCGGCGAGGCCGGTCAGCCCCGCGACCTTGACGTTCGGCAGCAAGTCGGCGTCCAGGAGCAGGCCCAGCGGATCGTGCGCGTTCGCTACCGCCTGACCGTCGAGATGCGAACCAGCGTGGTCCTGCCCGTCCGGAACCATCGTGACCAAAGCGTCCAAGGCGTAACCAAGATCGGCAGCTAGGTCAACGAACGCCCCGGGGATGCCAGCGTAGAAGATGACTTGACTGCCACCGTCATGATCTGGACCCAAGAGGCCCAGCGGGAGCCGGAGCGACGTCAGCGCTCTTCCATCCGATTCCGTGGGCAATAGATCGGTGAGGGTTACTGGTTGTCCGGTGTGCATGATGATCATTTGCAGTCCGCGGTATGACGGAACTGCCGCGCGAAGATCCCCGACAAGACTCTTCAGCGGAGTCTGTAATACCTCGACGTCGAGCCCGATGCTGCTCGCAAGCTGGGCAAGGTGGTTGAGCAGCGCTGCGCGGATAGCCACGCTGTCGCTCCGAAGAAGCGGATCCGCCCGCTGATCGTGTCTCCCGCATGTTGGTTCGGCAGGTCGCCAACGCCAATGACTGCGGCAGGTACGGACCGGGAATGGTGAAGCCGCGTCACTGTTGACTCTACGCCGATGACCAAGATGCCGCCCCGCGGACGCTGGTCTTCATGACAATAGCGGTCAGTCGGTGTAGTGACGCGCCTCAGCTCGACGCACTGCTTCATCGACGATCTGCCGGGCTACGACGGCAAGCCTGCGATGTTCGTGCTGGCTCAGCGCGCGCAACCGCTCCAGCGCCTCCTGCTCGGTACCGCCGCTCCGGCTCATCATGATGCCGACCGCCCGATCGATCACGCCGCGGGTCTCCAAGGCCGATCTCAGTTGTGCCACCAGCCGCTGCGTACGGGCCAGGACCTGAGCGTTCTGCACCGCGATCGCCGCTGGGATCGCGTAGAGCTCGCCCAACGAGACGGATCGATCGTCGAACGCGTTCTTGGCGTGGGCGTACACGTTCATGGCTCCGACCACGCCCTCCGGGGTCATCAACGGCAATGACACAACGCTGTGTACGCCTAGCCGGGCGATCGTGCCGCCGAACCGCGGCCACCTGGAGTCCGCTCCGAGCGAGCCGGACATCACCGTACGACCATCCCGCGCAGCACTGATGCATGGGCCCTGACCCATCCCGTACTGGACGTCGTCGATCTCTGTGACGAACGGCGCAGTGGCCACGAGCGTGTCCGACCGATCTTCTTCCAGGAGCGTCAGACCAGCTCCGTCAGCACCGGGGATGGCCTGCACGGCGTACTTCGCCACCCGCGTTAATAGGTCCTCCAATGGCAACCGGTTTGTCGCCAGCTGGGCAAGCCCGGCGAGACTCTCGCGAAGGTCTTCATCCTCGGCGGAACGCTGCTCGGTCGACCGCGGTGCTGCATCGTCGGCCAAGCCGCTATCACCAGACACTTCGGCCGCCCCAGGAGGCTCGTTCGCGTTCATGATCCTCTTCGTATACCCACAGGCGCGCATGCCATGCCAACCCGTGGAGTCTACCGCCGCAGCCACCCGTTCCATAGCCCGCAAATGATCTTCGCCGACTAAGAGGACTGGGGTGTGGGTATTTTGTCGGCTAAGCTAGATACGCTGCTGATCGCAGTCGGCCTGGGGCCGGAGCCGCCGTCAAAACGCCGCGACTCACGGGACCATCGTGCTACCGCCCAGGCGCATACCGGGATAGTCCCACTGATCGGGTCTCCCTCGTGACTTCCTTTCTTACGCCGGCGCTTTCAGACCCTGAAGACCTGGGCGCCCAAACGATCACGCGCTCCGTGCCCGACAGCGAGGCTGCTGGAGGGCGCTCGCCGCGTGCCTCGAGGACAAGTACCTCAAACAACGCTGCTAGCTCTTTCACGGCGCTGACCCGCCGCATACATGACATGGGCCTGATGCGTCGCCGCTACGGCTACTACTGGGCCAAGCTCATCGGGGCGGTCGTTGTCCTCGCCGTCTGGGTCACGGCATTCGTTTGGATCGGTGACAGCTGGTGGCAAGTCGTGTCCGCTGTGGTGCTGGCCGTGCTCATGGCGCAAATGGCGTTCCTCGGCCATGATGCGGCGCACCGCCAGATGTTCAAGTCCGGTCAATGGAACGACTGGATCAGTCTTGTCGTGGCGAACCTGCTCGTCGGAATCAGCTATGGCTGGTGGCGCAGCAAGCACAACCGACATCACGCCAACCCCAATAAGGAAGGCGCCGACCCGGACATCGCCCTATCAGCACTGGCTCTCACTCCCGACCGCGCCACCAGGGATCGCAGCCGGTTGATGCGCTGGCTGGTCGACCACCAAGGCTGGTACTTCTTCCCGATTCTGCTGCTGGAAGGCCTTTCGATGCACTGGGAGGCCATCCGCCGGGTCATCAGCCGGGGCCAACTCGAACGCCGCTGGATCGAAATGATCTTCCTCGCCATCCGGCTCGGCGGACTCGTTGCTCTGGTCTTCCTCGTACTGCCTCCGGGGAAGGCGGCCGTGTTCTTCGCCGTACAGCTGGCCGTCTTCGGCTTCTACCTGGGCTCCACGTTCGCGCCGAACCACATCGGCATGCCACTGGTCTCACCCAAGCTGAAGCTGGACTTCCTGCGCCGTCAGGTCCTGATGAGCCGCAACATCAGCGGCGGTCGTTTTATGTCGATCTTCATGGGCGGGCTGAACTACCAGGTCGAACACCACCTGTTCCCGTCCATGGCCCGGCCACACCTTCGCACCGCCCGGCCGCTCATCGCGGCATACTGCGCTGCTCAAGGAGTGCCGATTACTCAGACAACGCTGTGGCAGGCGTACCGCTCGGTGATCGGCTACCTCAACACCGTCGGCCTCCGCGGCAAGGACCCGTTCCTCTGCCCGATCGTGGCTCAACGCCGCGCCCTGTAGTCCGCGGCGCGCGTAAGACGCGTACCGGCGCGGGCTAGCGCAAACCCGCGCGGGTCAGCGCATACCGGCGCGGGTCAGCGAGTACGGGCGCGGCCGCTGAACTGGGCCGCGCTATGACTCCGGGTCGCAGTCGTCCTGCTCTGCTTTCCTGGCTTACCTGGCTTTCCTGGCGCAGAGCGATGTTCCGGTGATCGCTTGGGCCGCTCGAAGCTCGGTTCGGTCCGCGGGCGACGACGGTTCGAGCGCGGGCTGCCCACGGTCGGCCTGGCGGGAATGGCGGCGCTCCCGGGTGCGATCAGGACGCGCTCGCCGGGCGCCAGCTCACGAAGGATGGGGTCTGCCACGTTCTCGACCCGCGTCGTGACGGGCCTAATTCCGGCAGCACGGGTGAGCGCGCGAACGTCGCGCAACTGCGCACTCGTCGTAAGAATGATGACCGTGCCGGCCTTGCCGGCTCGCCCGGTCCGACCGGAGCGATGGACGTACGCCTTCTGCTCGACCGGCGGGTCGGCGTGTACGACCAGCGCAATGTCGTCGACGTGAATGCCCCGCGCGGCGATGTCGGTGGCGACGAGGGTGCCGACGCGCCCGGCGTGGAAGGCCGCCAAGTTGCGCGCACGGGCGCTCTGGTTGAGATCGCCGTGCAGCTCCACGGCCGAGATCCCCTGCGCCTTGAGCTGGCTGGTCAGTGCCTTGGCCCGGTGCTTGGTTCGGGTGAAGACGAGCGCGTGGCCCGGGGCGCTGGCGAGCTCCGCCAGGACCGGGAACCGCTGCTCCTGCTCGACGTGCAGCACGTAGTGAGCCGTCGTACCCGCCGACGGCTCGAGAGAGTCGGCTTCGTGCGTCACTGGGTTGCGTAGGAACCGGTTCACCAGGACGCTGACGCTGGCGTCGAGGGTGGCCGAGAAGAGCATCCGCTGACCACGGGCTGGCGTCTGCGCCAGCAGACGTGTCACCGGCGGCAGGAAGCCGAGATCGGCCATGTGGTCGGCTTCGTCCACGACCGTGATCTCGACGCCTGAGAGGCTGCAGTGACCTTGCTCGATAAGGTCCTCCAGCCGGCCGGGACAGGCGAGAACGATGTCGACTCCCGACCTCAGCGCGCGCACCTGGGGCTGCTGATTCACCCCGCCGAAGATCGAGACGCTGGACAGGCCGGCGACTTGCGCCAAGGGCTTGAGGGCAGCCTCGATCTGGCCGACTAGCTCACGAGTGGGGGCGAGTACGAGGGCTCGCGGAGCGCGGGGACGCGACCGGGCTTTCGAGGCGGACAGCCGAGCTACCAGCGGCAGCAGGAAGGCGTAGGTCTTCCCCGAGCCGGTGCGGCCGCGGCCGAGGACGTCACGGCCGGCGATGGTGTCGGCCAGCGTCGCGGCCTGGATGGGTGTGGGGACAGTGATATCCCGATGGGCCAGCACGCGCGCGAGTGGAGCGGGCAGGCCAAGATCGAGAAAGGACAGAGCAGGCACAGGTGATCAAATTCTTGTTGGGCGGCAGCCGGGCAGACCCCGGGCACAGCGGTCGTCCCGCACAAGAGCTGTTTCGGAGGGGAGGAGCTTCAAGCTCGACATCACCGGTGACTCGGGCGAGACTGGCCGAACCACGTTGACACCACCCTACGCGACAACTGGACAGGCACCTATTCGCAGCGGACGGGTAGGGTAACGCCATCCGCGCGAACAAACCGTCCGCGAGCCGATCGGTTCGTCGATGTCCACCGGCTGGGAAGTCGACGACCGAATCAGGGGCACTTCTATATCCATTGTCGAGCTATCCGGCGCGACCGTCCGGTTAAGCCACCAGCCGTTCACCCACACGTTCACCGAACTAGCCCAGACCGTCCGTATTAAAGGGCTGCAGGGTCGCCGCCGCAGCTTCTATATGATGATCTTCGCGATCCTGGTACTTGGTCTTTGTGGCATTGCCACCGGAATGATCTTGCTCGACGATTCCTGGCTGCAGTTACTGATGGCCGGTGCTCTGGGCGTGATCTTTACCCAGTTGGCGTTCCTGGGGCATGAGGCCTCACACCGGCAGATCTTCGAGTCCGGTCAGGCGAACGACCGCAGCGGGCGGGTGTTGGCCGGGGCGTTCGTGGGCATCAGCTACAGCTGGTGGATGAACAAACACAGCCGGCACCACGCGAACCCGAACAAGATCGGCAAGGATCCCGACATCGAGTCCGACACTGTCTCCTTCCTGGAGGAGAGCGCTGCGACTCGGAAGGGAGCATTGGCCTGGATCACCAGGCGGCAGGGCTACTTGTTCTTTCCGCTGCTGCTGCTCGAAGGGCTCAACCTGCACGTGAAATCGATCCGCAGCCTGGGCTCGCGTACGCCGGTGAAGGGTCGTTGGATCGAGCTGGGCATGCTGGCGGGGCGCTTCGTGATCTACTTCGGGTTGATCTTCTGGCTGTTGCCGTTCGGTATGGCGTGGGCTTTCATCGGGGTGCAGCTTGCCGTGTTCGGCCTCTACATGGGCGCGACCTTCGCTCCGAATCACAAGGGCATGCCGATCATCCCAGCCGACGTCAAGCTCGACTTTCTGAGCAAGCAGGTGCGTACGTCGCGCAACATTGCCGGCGGCTGGTGGGCCACGATCTTGATGGGCGGGTTGAACTACCAAATCGAGCACCATCTGTTCCCCAGCATGCCCCGACCGCACCTGCGCGCCGCTCGTGCTTTGGTCCGCGAGCACTGCCGCAGCAACGATGTCCCGTACGTCGAGACCAGCCTGCCCTCCTCGTACCGAACGGTGATCGGCTACCTGAACCGCGTCGGGCTCGCCGCGCGGGACCCCTTCGACTGTCCGCTGGCGAGCCAGCTGCGTCCTAGCTGACCTGTCACAGACGCCGCCTGCAGGTCTGCTCGGGCACGAGTGCCGTTGCCTAGCGCGGCGTGAGGACCACCTTGCCGATATTGCGACGTTCGGCGAGGTAGCGGTGGGCGTCGCCGGCCTGTTCGAAGGGGTACGACCGGGCGACGACTGGCATTAGGCGCTTGCTTTCAAGATCGCTGAGCAAGGGGGCCGTGATCCGGTCCATGCCGCCTTCGCGGCGCCACCAGCTGAGCAGGTTGAGGCCGAACACACCCCGGTTCTGGTTCAGCAGTCGGCCGGCGTTCCACCACGGCATCGTCGAGGTCGGGATCCGTAGCAGGCTGGACAGGGCGGCCTTGATGCTGCGCCCGTTCTCGTTCATAGCCTCGGACAATCCGTACATGATCAATCGGCCTCCTGGTCTCAGGATCCGATAGTCCTTGCGAAACGAAGTCGGGCCCATCGGGTCCAAGATCACGTCTACGCCCTCTCCGTTGGTCAGCCTGCGGACCTCGGCCTTGAAGTCTTGGGCCCGGTAGTCGATCGCATGATCAACACCTTGAGCCTTGATCGCGTCGTGCTTGGCCGCCGAGGCGGTGCCATAGATGTCAGCGCCCAGGTTGTGTGCGATCTGGATTGCGGCAATCCCGACCCCCCCGGCCGCGGCATGGATCAGCACCCTGTCCCGCTCTCGAAGCCCACCCATGATGATCAAGGCGGCGTACGCGGTTGCGTAGTTCACGCAGAACGCCGCACCTTCTTCGAAGCTGAGGTGATCAGGCATCGGCATGACATCTCGTGCCCGGGCAACTGCAAGTTCCGCCTGACCCCCGAACTGGGTCCCGGCCATCACGCGCTGCCCCACGCTCAGCCCGGAGACGCCCTCCCCGATCGACTCCACCTCACCGGCGACCTCATAGCCCAACACGCATGGCGGCTTCGGCGCAGCGGGATACAAACCCACTCGCGCCATAGTGTCGGCGAAGTTGAGGCCCGCGGCGCGTACCGCGATCCGAACCTCACCAGCTCCGGGCGTGGGGTCCGGTCGGTCGAGGACCTCGAACATCTCCGGCCCGCCGGTTCGGGTGAGTACGACAGCCTTCATGATCGAAATCTACGCGCGGACCGCCGTCCTGGCTCCGCAGTCCAGCAATGAACCACTCAGCCTCCTGGGCTCTTCCCCTCAGCACACCACCCTGGAAGCATGGTCGAGCAAGGCCGCCGGAGGGATCTGGTGCTCGGACGAGGAGGGAACCAATGACTTCCACGCTGTCGCGCGACTCGGTGGACGGGCTTCGTCAGCAGTTTTCCGGGGAGGTCGTCGGGCCAGATGATGTCGGCTACGACGAGATGCGGGCTGTCCACAACGGCCTCATCGACAAGCGTCCAGCGCTCATCGCCCGGTGTATCAATACCGCCGATATCGCCGATGCGGTGCGCTTTGGCCGAACTGAGGGACTCGAGATCTCGACTCGAGGGGGAGGGCACGGCGTCGCCGGAAAGGCCGTCACCGACGGCGGCATGATGGTCGATCTGGCGAACATGCGCGGCAGTTATGTTGACCCAACTAGGCGGCGGGCCCGCGTCCAAGGCGGCGCAACGTGGAACGACTACAACCGCGCGACCCACCAGCACGGCCTGGCGACGACCGGTGGTGTGGTCTCGACGACCGGAGTCGCGGGACTGACGCTCGGCGGCGGGATCGGGTGGCTCATGGGCCAGTTCGGTATGGCCGTCGACAACCTCACCTCGGTCGAGCTCGTCACCGCCGACGGCGACGTGCTGCAGGTCAACGCGGATACTGACCCTGAGCTGTTTTGGGGTCTCCGCGGCGGGGGCGGCAATTTCGGAATCGCCGCGTCGCTCGAGTTCGATGCTCATCCGATCGACACAATCTTCGGCGGGATCGTCGCCTACCCGCTCTCCGAAACGCTGCCGGTGTTTGCGGCGTACCAGGATGTCGCCGCCGATGCCCCTGACGAGTTCACCAACTTTTTCGGCCTAGTTCACGCGCCCGACGGCTCCGGCCACAAGATCGTCGCTCTGCCGGTCTGCCACACCGGCGACATCTCAACTGGGGAAGCGCTGGTCGCGCCACTGCGAACTGTTGGGACACCAGCGGTCGACATGATCGGCCCGATGCCATACCCAGTGGTGAACACAATCCTCGACGGGGCCTACCCCAAGGGAGCCCGCAACTACTGGAAGTCGGCGTTCTTCAAGGAGCTGTCCGAGGAGGTGATCGGCCTTCTCGTCGACGCGTTCGAGCGGGTGCCATCAGCGATGACAGGGATCGTCATCGAGCAATTCCACGGCGCGACTACACGAATCGACCCAACGGCGACGGCCTACCCCCATCGCGAGCCCGGCTACAACATGGTGCTCACGGGCGAGTGGCTCGACCCGGCCGAGGACGAGGAGAACATCGCCTGGGTCCGTTCGACGTTTGACGCCTTGAGGCCCCACACTGCCGACGCGGTATACGTCAATTACGTCGCCGCCGATGAGCCGGAGCGGATCCGCACCGCGTACGGGCCAAACTGGGAGCGGCTTGTCGCGCTAAAGCGGACATGGGACCCTGACAACGTCTTCCATCTCAACCAGAACATCGATCCCTCCGGTTAGGTATGGGTTCTGCGCACAGTGCGACTCACGCACATGTGCCAGGCGGCCTCGTGACCGGCGCGTCTGAGTCAACCCGGGAGGAAGCTAAGCCGAACCTTCCGGTCGGGGTTGTCGACGTTCGTGTCCACCAGCACCACGCTCTGCCAGGTACCGAGTGTGGGCTGGCCGCCAAGCACTGGCAGCGTCAGGGACGGTGACACAAAGGCCGGCAGCACGTGATCACGCCCGTGACCGCGGCTGCCGTGCCGGTGCCGATAGATGTCGTCCCGCGGAAGCAGCCGGTCAAAGGCCTCCTCCAGGTCGGATTCGGTGCCGCTGCCGGTCTCGATCAATGCGACGCCAGCGGTTGCGTGCGGAACAAAGACGTGACACAGCCCGTCGCCGCGGTCGCGACAGAACTGACGGACCTGGTGAGTGATATCGCTGACAAGCCGGGTTCCGGTACGCAGTTGCACGACCTCGGTATCCATTCCTCCATCATCGCGACTACTGCGTGTCGAACAGCATTCATCGGATCGCCGAAGGGGCAAGCCACGCGTCGCTGGTATTCAGTGAACGCGACGCGGCCGTGAGCAGCGCGGCCATCCGCCAGGTGGTCTTGTCGGTGCGTACGGGTCGACCGCGGAACCGTTGAACGCAAAACGAGCACCACCATCCACATGTAGTTGAGAAAGGAATCGAGGACAACCAGGCACCGGACCGCTTGAGCCGGCGTCGTACCGCCCTGGTGGAGTGCCTGGACCTTTGCGAGCAGATCGCCGCGGACAATCACCCGCCCCCCGGGAGAGGCTCTGGCGTGGTGTTTGCCTTAGGGTCGTAGGCCTGGTGCCAACGGTTGACCAGGAGGCAAGGAATGGGCGAGGAGCTCACCCGCGCTCTGGAGAGCTTGTTTGTGGTCGCGCTGGTGGCCGCGCTAGCGCCGCTTATCGTGGGTCTGCTGCCGCGGGCGCGCGTGCCCCAGGTAGTCGTGCTGATCATCGGCGGCGTGGTCGTCGGCCCGCAGGTCCTCGGTCTGGCAGAGCCAGAAAGCATCGAGTTGTTGTCCAATGTCGGCCTCGGCTTCCTCTTCCTCCTTGCGGGTTACGAGTTGGAGCTGGCGCTATTCCGCCAGCGGGCAGGAAAGCTGGCGATCGTGGCTTGGGTGACCTCGGCCGTATTCGCCGCCGGGGTCGTGGGGGCGCTCGCCGCCATGGGTTTGGTACATGCATTCGTGCCAGTGGCACTTGGACTGACGACGACGGCGCTGGGCACACTGCTGCCCATCCTGCGGGACAACAACGTACTGCGTGGATCCTTTGGCTCCTACGTTCTGGCTGGCGGCGCCGTGGGCGAGTTCTTCCCGATCGTGGCGATCGCGATTTTCCTTGGGTCGAACGGGAAATTTCTGGGGCTCGTCTCGCTGGTAGCGGTCGCGGTGATCGCCCTCGGGATCAGCCTGATCCCGAAATTGGGGCGGGGCGGGCGAGTGCATCAGGTACTGACAGAGGGGCAGGATGCCACTGCGCAGACCACCCTGCGGTGGACCGTGGCGATGCTTCTGCTGCTGCTCCTGATTGCCGGCAAGTTCGGCCTCGACGTCGTCCTCGGTGCGTTTCTCGCCGGCGTGGTGCTGCGTCGTTGGGCTCCCGGAGACGTTCACTCGCTCGAACTGAAATTGGACGCCGTTGGCTACGGTTTCTTCATCCCGATTTTCTTCGTGACCTCAGGAATGGGGCTGGACCTACGCTCCATCCTCCATGCACCGGGCCGACTCATCCTGTTCTTCCTCTTGTTGCTCGTCGTTCGCGGGCTGCCGACGCTGCTGCTGTACCGATCTGCCCTCCCCCGGCCGCAGCGAGTGGAACTGGTGTTCATCATGGCGACAGCGCTGCCCATACTGGTCGCGTTGAGCGAGATCGGACTCAAGAGCGGCACCATGTTGCCCGAGAATGCCGCGGCGCTCGTGGGAGCCGGCGTTCTGTCCGTACTGATATTCCCGGCGATCGCCGTCGCGATCGACCGGCGCTATGCCGCATCTCGTGAGACGGTCACCGGTTCTGGCTCTGAGGTCCGCTCTGATCAGTAATCGGGTCGGTGTCGCATTGGTGCGCTCAAGGTGTCTTGACCAGACACCTCAGGTTTGGCGCTCGCCCAATCCGTCTGTCGAGAGTGATCAATGGCGCCTGGATCAGTTCGGCGACCGTGACGTAGCTGGCGTCATAACTCGACAGGTTCTTACGCAATTCCCAGACCCTCATACCGAGGAGTTCGTAGGGCCAATATTCGATCGGAAGGTCAACAAGATCGACATGCGCTTGCGCGGCCTGGTCGGCGCTGACAAGACCGGCTAGTTCGTGTCGGCGGATGATGTTGCTGCACTCGAAGGCGAGCAAATGTGGCGCAGCGAGCTCGGCGGCGGAGACGACTTCAGTGACCCATTGCCCCTGCGAACCTGCATCGAGCAACAAGGCGACCACGGCCGACGCGTCGCACACTAGGCGGACGCTCAACGCCGCTCGGCGTCCCGTGCAGCCAGGATCGACTCGGCGTCGACTCTCACCCCGGTCGCGGCCACACGCACTCGGGCTCGCGCTACGACATCTCCAACCGCTGGACGGGCGGCGCTCTCGACCAACATTCCGCGGAGATACTCCTGCAAGGACTTGCCAGCCCGCGCAGCTCGAGCAGCTAGCTCATCGCGAACAGCATCAGGTACGTCGCGGACGGTGATAGCCACACTCATGCTGCTAGTCTAACTGCATTGCAGGCAAAATGCAGTCAACGGTGTTCTCAAACCCAACTGGCAGCCGGTTAGAAGTCGGCAGGTGATCTTGTCGTCACTGACACGGCCACACACACGGGGTCGGCGAAGGTCAAGCCGCAGGCACCCACCGGCGTTGGGATGCGCTTATAGCAGCGCATGCGTGACCAGTGGCGGGAGACCGCCCCTGGTCATCGGCACCTGATCGCCCAGCCTCAGCGGGCGTCGAGCAGGTGCTGTAAGGCGAGCCGCTGGAGATGGGCGAAGCCATAGCCCTGCGTACGAGCCGGGTCCGGATCGTAATCCTCGAACGCCGTACGGTCATCGAGCAGCTGCTGATGTGTCTCGCCGTCGTTCATGGTCGGTTTGCCCAGTTCGTCGACGCGCGCCGCCTGGAGCGCCTCCTGGACCTCAGGGTCGGCGCGGAACGCGCGTGCCCGATCGCGCAGGACCAGATACAGCTCCATGTTGGCGCGTGCCGACTCCCAGACCCCGTCCA
>Ga0307294_10000312_pt1 | contig 11954 bp, 11 predicted proteins | sample ER_DNA_151_FD_194468 | JGI IMG/M metagenome (GOLD analysis project Ga0307294, IMG submission 194468) | Bulk soil microbial communities from the East River watershed near Crested Butte, Colorado, United States - ER_DNA_151 | ecosystem: Environmental > Terrestrial > Soil > Floodplain | place... | reverse complement strand
GCTGTATCTGGAGGGCGTCACAGACCCAAAGCGCCTGACGTTCAAAGGCCTGCAGGCCATCGCTCGGAGTTGATGGCTGCGATGGGAGCCGCGATATCCCGGAGCAGCGCCTGACTCGCCCCGATCTCCAAGCCGAAAGTTGACCAGCGTTCGAGCGCTGACCACCCGGTTACCGGTTCGCTGCTGTTGGCGTGGTCACCGCTGCCGGCTCGCGGCGCCGTCCGGCATAACGATCTCTTCAGCAAGCCAGGTAGAGCCGAAGCAGTTGGCGACGGGACACCAACGCCGTGTCCCGCATCATTGGATCAGTCAAAGGTGAGAATGCCACTCAGATCAGTGCTATCGAACCGTCGCAACCAGGGTAATGATCGACGTGCCGACCGACGTCGGCCCCTTGCCGGTCACCTGAACGGAGAAGGTGTCGGGGCCTGCGTAGCCGGGGTTTGCCGCATACTCGAATGTGGATGTGTTGAGTTGTCTCAGCACTCCGTATGCCGGCCGTTGCACAATGCTCGAATCCGCGATGACCCCTTCGATCCTGAGGGGGAACAGGCAGGCTCCTCCGGGCGGGACGACGAAGACGCCCGTCGAATTGACGCCGAAGGTGTTGAGTATTCCCGCGACCGGGCATTCGGAAGCGGTTTGCGCCGATGCGATAGACGCAAAACCCTGGGCCGCGAAGATCAAAGCGACAGCACTTGCTTTTGACATGCGCATGAAAACCCTCCTTTTTCCCATTTGATTTGCCAAGGGGAGCCGCTTTGCGTGGCGCCGCGTTGATTTGAATCAAGGAGGTTTTGAAGCTCATCCGCTGACACGCGGCTTCGACGAGACGCCGACGCCGCGTATGAAGCCAACGCGTGAGACGGTTTCCGACGGGATCAGGGTCCTGCATCAAATAGAAGCGGTGGCTGCGCGCCTGTTGCTGGACCGCAAGGCTGAGTGTGACTACCCGACGGGCAAATCACCCCTTGTCTGTTTGCTCTGTCACTCGTCTGTCCAGCCCTTCTCGCAAAAATATTCTGCTTTTCCGAAATTGCAAATCAGTGCATATCTATGGCCATCCCGTCCCGATCGAGGGGCGTGTCCGGATCGTCAGAGACGCGGGGCGGGGTGCGATGGACGCGGCAGCGTCGGGCGCGCGAGGTGGTTGCAGGGCGGGATCAATTCCGTGAGCGATCGAATGGCGCGCAGACGAACGGCGCTGTTGCGTACGGTGAAATCGTGTGGTCCTGACGCCTCGACGCCGGCGTCAAGTCAGCGGAAGGCAAGTTGGCCCGACCGGGCGATGAGCCATCTATCCGCTGGCGACGGTGGCAAGAAAGCCCGATCGCCGGGGAGAACACGTATAATCCGTCAAGCCATTGCGCAGGGAAGGCCGGAGTGTCTCCGCTGAACCTGTATGCTCGTGTGCGTTTCTACTCGTGCAATTTGCACACGGGACCGCGGGTGCAGCGCGCACCCGGTCTTCCCTGCGCCCTCGGATTTCCTGGGGCCGAGCGATTGGCAAAGCCCCGGGCGCCTCGCGCGGCGGGCGGCGAAGTCATGTGGGGTGGGTCGTCATTGCGCCGACGGGGCGCGCACTCTTTCTTACCCTCCCCCTTCCAAGGGAGGGTAAGAGCAGAACTAGGTCACCTATGCTGACCAACTTTTGGCATTGCGGCGGTCCGTCTTTCTCGTTTAGAACAGGTGCGGAACGCCGTCCTGGCAACGAACCGTCAACGGTTTTGGCCGAGGATTGTGCTTCCAAAGGGTCTGGCAATGCTGATTCGCAGCTGTTTGTACGGAGTTCAGGGGGGAGCGGCGCACGCCGTCCGTCCCCAGGCGATTCCGGCTGCGTCCCTGCCCACCCTGCTTCTTGGCGGGCTTCTGCTTCTTATCGGCCCCTGAGGGCCGTCTGGGCGGTTGGCGCCTGGGCACTCAGGGGTTCGCGCGAGATCACCAGATCCCTTCCGCGCTCGACCAGCAGCGCACCAGCTAAAGGAATTTTCCGATGACCACCGCTCCGAAGTCCGACAAGGACCGCGTAATCATTTTCGACACCACCTTGCGCGACGGCGAACAGTGCCCCGGCGCCACCATGACCTTCGAGGAGAAGATCGAGATCGCCGAGATGCTCGACGACATGGGCGTCGACGTGATCGAGGCCGGCTTCCCGATCACCTCGGAAGGCGATTTCCAGGCGGTCAGCGAGATCGCCCGCCGCTCCAAGAACTCCGTGATCGCCGGCCTGTCCCGCGCCAATCCGAAGGACATCGACCGCTGCGCCGAAGCCGTGAAATTCGCGAGGCGTGGCCGCGTTCACACGGTGATCGCGACGTCACCGCTGCATATGCGCGTCAAGCTCAACATGACGCCGGAGCAGGTGATGGAGCTCTCGATCGCCAACGTCACCCGCGCGCGCAACCAGATCGACGATGTCGAATGGTCGGCTGAAGACGCCACCCGCAGCGAGATGGACTATCTGTGCCGCATCGTCGAGGCCGTGATCAAGGCCGGCGCCACCACGGTCAATATTCCCGACACCGTCGGCTACACCACGCCGGAGGAATATGCCGCCTTCATGCGCACGCTGATCGAGCGGGTGCCGAATTCGGACAAGGCGGTCTTCTCGGTGCATTGCCATAACGACCTCGGCATGGCCGTGGCGAATTCGCTGGCCGGCATTGCCGGCGGCGCGCGCCAGATCGAATGCACCGTCAACGGCATCGGCGAGCGGGCCGGCAATGCGGCGCTCGAGGAAGTCGTGATGGCGATGAACGTCCGCAACGACGTGTTTCCCTGGTGGAACAAGATCGACACCACCATGCTGACGCGGGCCTCGAAGCTGGTGTCGGCCGCGACCTCGTTCCCGGTGCAATACAACAAGGCGATCGTCGGCCGTAACGCGTTCTCGCATGAGAGCGGCATCCATCAGGACGGCGTCCTGAAGGATGCCTCGACCTACGAGATCATGAAGCCGGAAATGATCGGCCTGAAGAAGTCCTCGCTGGTGCTGGGCAAGCATTCCGGCCGTCACGCCTTCATCCACAGGCTGGAGGAGATGGGCTACAAGCTCGGCGCCAACCAGCTGGAAGACGCCTTCGTGCGCATGAAGGCGCTGGCCGACCGCAAGAAGGACATCTACGACGAGGACATCGAGGCGCTGGTCGACCAGGAAATCGCCAACGCGCATGACCACATCAAGCTGACCTCGTTGACGGTCATCGCGGGCACCCATGGTCCGCAGCGCGCCACCATGAAGCTCAGCATCGACGGCCAGATCAGGATCGAGGAGGCCGAAGGCAACGGTCCGGTCGATGCGGTGTTCAACTGCATCAAGCTGTTGGTGCCGCACGAGGCCAAGCTGGAACTGTATCAGGTCCACGCCGTCACCGAGGGCACCGACGCGCAGGCCGAGGTGTCGGTGCGGCTCGCCCATGAGGGCCGTTCGATGACCTCGAAAGCGTCGGACCCGGATACGCTGGTGGCGTCGGCAAAAGCCTATCTCGGCGCTCTCAACAAGATCGTCATGAAGCGCCAGCGCGACATTCCGGCGGCGGCCGCGAGCTGACTAAAGGAAGACGGTAGCCCGGATGGAGCGAAGCGAAATCCGGAACCGACCTCGAAACGATCGCCATCTCCCCGGATTGCGCTTCGCTCCATCCGGGCTACGAACAAATCCAAACGCGGCGCCTCGGCGCCGCGTTTTGCGTTGCAGCATCGGTTTTCGGCGGCCCCTGCTAACGGGCAATGGCGTTTCGGCCGGCTTCTCTGTATTGGTGCGGCTGGCATACAAGGTAGCGAGCCGCCCGGGCGCTTCGCAAAAAGAAACCATGCAGGAGGACACATGCATAAGTTGATTCTGGCGGTCGCGTCGGTTGCCGCCTTGGCCCTGGTCGGTCCGGCCTCGGCGCAGGCGCCGATCGTCATCAAGTTCAGCCATGTCGTCGCGCCGAACACGCCGAAGGGTCTGGCTTCCGAAAAATTCAAGGAACTGGCCGAGAAGTACACCGACGGCAAGGTCAAGGTCGAAGTCTACCCGAACTCGCAGCTCTACAAGGACAAGGAGGAGCTGGAAGCGCTGCAACTCGGCGCGGTGCAGATGCTCGCACCCTCGAACGCCAAGTTCGGCCCGATCGGCGTCAAGGAATTCGAGGTCTTCGACCTTCCCTACATCCTGCCGGACCTGAAGACGCTGCGCAAAGTCACCGACGGTCCGCTCGGCGACAAGCTGCTGAAGCTGCTCGATTCCAAGGGCATGACCGGTCTCGCTTACTGGGACAACGGCTTCAAGATGATGAGCGCCAACAAGAAGCTGATCGCGCCGGCCGACTACAAGGGCCTCAAGTTCCGCATCCAGTCCTCCAAGGTGCTGGAGGCCCAGTTCCGCACCCTGGGCGCGATTCCGCAGGTGATGGCGTTCTCGGAAGTCTACCAGGCGCTGCAGACCGGCGTTGTGGATGGCCAGGAAAACTCCTGGTCGAACATCTACACCCAGAAAATGCATGAAGTGCAGAAGCACATCACGGTCACCAATCACGGTTACATCGGCTATGTCGTGGTCGTGAACAAGAAATTCTGGGATGGCATTCCTGCCGACATCAAGCCTCAGCTCGACAAGGCGATGAAGGAAGCCACCGCCTATGGCAACGGCCAGTCGCAGAAGGAAAACGACGACGCGCTGGCGGAGATCAAGAAATCCGGCAAGAGCGAGATCATCACGCTGACGCCGGAGCAGGACGCGGCGATGCGCAAGGCGCTGGAGCCGGTTTACCAGGATGTGGCCAAGCGCGTCGGCCAGCCGCTCATCGACGAATTCCTCAAGGAGACGAGGGGCGCGACCAACTAAGACGACACCAAGGGCTTCCGTGCCTTGGCACGGAAGCCTTTTCATGTCCGGGGTCTGTGATCGCTGATCGCAGAAGGGATTGCGCAGGGTCATCCGCATTGGCGCTATGGATGGCCGGCACAGGGGGAGTTCATGTTTCTTCGCATCCTCGATCGTCTTGAGGAGATACTGATCACGACGCTGATGGGGCTCGCGACCTTCATCATCTTTCTCGCCGTGATGCATCGCTATCTCATCGGCGTTCCCCTGCTTTATCCGCTGCTGTTTCCCATCCACATGTCCTGGGCGCAGGAGCTGTGCATCTACATGTTCGTGTGGGTGGCGAAGTTCGGCGCGGCCTATGGCGTGCGCACCGGCATTCACGTCGGCGTCGATGTCGTGGTCAACCTGCTGAATCCGCCGTGGCGGAAGGCGGTCGTGCTGTTCGGGCTGTTCTGCGGCGCCTTCTTCACTGCGGTGATCGGCACCATGGGCGCCAAATTCGTCATCGGACTGATGTATACCGACCAGGTCTCGCCCGATCTCGAGATTCCGAGCTGGTTCGTCTATCTCTGCATTCCGCTCGGTTCCTATCTGATGTGCTTCCGCTTCCTGCAGGTAGCGTTCGCGTTCTGGCGCACCGGCGACTTGCCGCATCATGACCACGCCCATGTCGAGGGCATCGACGTCGAAGCACCAGCTATCGGCGCGGCGGAGGCCACGCGATGAGCAGCCTGTTCATCTTCGGACTGCTGATCGCGCTGATGCTGACGGGCATGCCGATCTCGATCGCGCTCGGCATGACGGTCCTGACCTTCATCTACACGATGACGAATGTGCCGACCGAATCGGTGGCCCTGAAACTGTTCACCGGCATCGACAATTTCGAGATCATGGCGATCCCGTTCTTCATTCTCGCCGGCAACTTCCTGACCCATGGCGGCGTCGCGCGCCGCATGATCAATTTTGCCACCTCGATGGTCGGGCACTGGTACGGCGGCCTCGGGCTCGCCGGCGTGATGGCCTGCGCGCTGTTCGCCGCGGTGTCGGGATCCTCGCCGGCGACGGTGATCGCGATCGGCTCGATCATGATGCCGGCGATGGTGAAGCAGGGTTTCCCCAAGCGCTTCGGCGCCGGCGTCATCACCACGTCGGGCGCGCTCGGCATCCTGATCCCGCCGTCGATCGTGATGGTGATCTATTGCGTGGCGACCGGCGGCAGCGTCGCGCTCGATCCTGCCGGCCACCGCGTGTCGTCGGCTTCGGTCGGACAGATGTTCATGGCCGGCGTGATTCCCGGCATCATGCTGGCGGCGCTGCTCGGCGTGACGACGTTCTACCGCGCCTGGAAATACGATTATCCGAGGCTGCCGCGCGCCAGCTGGACCGAGCGGCTGGTCGCGTTCCAGAAATGCATGTGGGGCCTGCTGCTGATCCTGATCGTGCTCGGCGGCATCTATGCCGGCCTGTTCACCCCGACCGAAGCCGCGGCGATCAGCGCGGTCTATGCCTTCATTATCGCGGTGTTCGTCTACAAGGACATGACGCTCAGGGACGTGCCCAGGGTGTTGCTCGGCTCGGCCAACATGAGCGCGATGATCCTCTACATCATCACCAATGCGGTGCTGTTCTCGTTCCTGATGGCGAACGAGAATATTCCGCAGCAGATCGCCGCCTGGATCACCTCGGTCGGCGTCGACTGGATCATGTTCCTGTTGATCGTCAACGTGTTGCTGCTGATCGCCGGCAACGTGATGGAGGCCTCCTCCATCGTTCTGATCATGGCCCCGATCCTGTTTCCGGTGGCCGTCAAGCTCGGGATTCACCCGGTGCATCTCGGCATCCTGATGGTCGTCAACATGGAAGTCGGCATGTGCCATCCGCCGGTGGGGCTCAATCTGTACGTGGCCTCCGGCATCGCCAAGATGGGCATCACGGAGCTTACGATCGCGGTGTGGCCATGGCTGCTGACCATGCTGATGTTCCTGGTCGCCGTGACCTACATTCCCGAACTCTCGCTGTGGCTGCCACGAGCGCTCGGCATGCTCTGAGCATGCTCGGCATGCTCTGATGGCGGAAGGCTTGACGGCGGCAGATTACATCTTGGTAAGGGTATCCACTCTGTCCAAACTGTAAGTTGATTGGCGGGCGGCGCGCGCTCATCCTCGGGCAACCTTTCCAAGGAGGTTCGCATGAAGAATTTCGCCATCGCCGGGATCGCGGCGCTCGCCATCGCCGGTTCCACCGCGGTCTATGCCCAGCACTACCGTCCGTGGCACCACCACCATGAGCGGATGAACCCGGAGGACCGCGCGGCCTTCACCGACGCGCGGATTGCCGCGGTCAAGGCCGGCCTGAAGCTCAACGCCGAGCAGGAAAAACTGTGGCCGCCGGTCGAGGCCGCGGTGCGGGATTTCGCCAAGTTGCGGATCGATCGCGCCAATGCGCGGATGAACGCGTGGCGCGACTCCAGGGATGACCAGAAGCAGGATACCGACCCGGTGACGCGTCTGCGCGACCGCGCCGAGACCATGGCGGCCTCGGCGGCGGCGATGAAGCGCATCGCTGACGCGGCGGATCCGCTCTACAAGACCCTCGACGACGGCCAGAAGCGGCGGCTTGCCATCCTGACCCGCATGGGCGGCGACGGCCGCGGCGGGCGCCACCATGGCTATCAGCGCGGGATGGACCGCGACGACGGCGGCCGGGATCGCGGTTTTCAGCGTGATCGCACCGATCGGGACGGCGCCCCGGGCATGGACCGGGGCGGCCCCGAGCGGCTCTAGCCGGCCACCGCGCTCAATCGATCGAAATACGGCAAAAGCCGCTGGAATCCGGCGGCTTTTTCGCTTTTCCGTTGCGCCGAGATGAGCCGGGGAATACCCCGCCGCCTTGCTGGACATCCGGGAATCGCTTTGCTAAACGACGCCCTCTTGTGAAGGCTTTTCCGGGCCAGTTCCGGGCGCATAGCTCAGTTGGTAGAGCAGATGACTCTTAATCATCGGGTCCCAGGTTCGAGCCCTGGTGCGCCCACCAAGCTTTCTCCCGAATCCGATTAGCCGGCGCCTGTGCGCGGTCGTTCTGCCGGTCGCAACCTCCAAAGGCGTGCCCAGCGTCCAACGGATATGCCCGATATCAAGGCTCAGGCCTGTCGCGCGCCCGTGACGCGCCAGATCGCATCCCCGACATCGTCCGCCACCAGGAGCGAGCCGTCGGGGCCGAGTGTTACCCCGACCGGCCGTCCGTAGGACTCCCGCTCGTCCGGCGCGAGAAATCCCGACAGAATGTCCCGCGGTGGCCCGGCCGGACGCCCATTCGCGAACGGCACGAAGACGACCTTGTAGCCGCTGAGCGTGCTGCGATTCCAGGAGCCGTGCTGTCCGATCACCATGCCATCCGGAAAACCCGGAAGCGTGCCGGCCGGCATCCAGCACAGACCCAGCGACGCGGTGTGCCCGCCCAGCGCGTAGTCCGGCGTAATCGCCCTGGCGACCGCGGCCGGATCCTGCGGTACCCGATCGTCCACCGTCTGCCCCCAGTAGCAATAGGGCCAGCCGTAGAAACCACCGTCCCGGACCGAGGTCAGATAGTCGGGAGGCGTCTCGTCTCCGAGGCCGTCGCGCTCGTTGACGACAGTCCAGAGCACGCCGCTCCGTGGCTCCCATGCCATGCCCACCGCGTTGCGCAGGCCGCCGGCAAAGATGCGGCTGCTGCCATCGGCCAGATCGAGCTCATAGATGGCAGCCCTGCCTTCCTCCACTTCCATGCCATTGTCGGCGATATTGCTGAGCGAACCGACCCCGGCATATAGCTTCCGGCCATCTTGGCAGCAGGCTGCGCGTCCAATGCCCGCCGGGCTTGAAGCTGACGAGCTTTTGCCCCGGCGCCGTGATGCGGTCTGCGCCGGCCACATAGGGGAAGGCCACCACGCCGTCGGTGTTGCCGACATAGAACGTGTCGCCCAGCAACGCCATGCCGAACGGCTGGTTCAGTCCCTCCATGAAAACTTCACGCTTTTCCGCGACGCCATCGCCATCGGTGTCGCGCAGCAACGTGATGCGGTTCGCGCTCTCGCCGAGGGCGGAGGCACGCCGCATCGTCGCCTGCATCGCGTAGCTGAACAGGCTCCTGGCCGGTCCGGCGACCTGGTTCGACTCGGCGACGAGAACGTCGCCATTGGGCAGCACCTCGATCCAGCGAGGATGCTTCAGGCCGGTCGCAAACGCATTGACCTTGAGCCCCGGCGCCGCCACCGGAATCTGCCCGTCGCTCCATCCCCTGGCCGACGGCATCTTGAGGGTCGGGATGCTGCCCTGCGGCTTTGCCGCCGGAACCAGCGGAGAGCTGCCCCAGGCCGGCTCGGGCGCTGTGTCCTGCAACCGGCGCCAAAGCAGCGCGGCGGCGCCGATCAGCGCGACCACGCGCGCAAAAATGCTGGATAGGCTCATGTCATTCCCCTCGTCGATCGTGCGCACCCTATCGGACGTCAATCCGCCCCGCGATGTCCATAGCGTCGTGCGTTCCTGCTGCCATGCCGGCGCGTGGAACCGGATTTCGACGCCGGGATATCAAAACCATCCTCCGGCGGACATAAACAAAACAAAGCATCCGTTGGAGCTCCAACATTGAAAGTTTCGTCCATTGTTTTGCAGGCAGCTCTTGCGACATAAATTGTCATGGGAACGATGCCGGAATTAACGATGTTGATCGAGAAATTCGACGCTTATGGCGAGGTGTTGCCGGATGCCGCGGGGGATAAGCCCGAAACGGCAACGGCTGCGCCGGCGATGCTCGGTCGGGTCGGCCAATACGCGTTCTGGCTGCTGGTCGTTATTATCGTGTCCATCCGGATCGTCTACTATCCGGCGCCTGCTTTTGAAGTCGGCGCCGCGACCGACGTGAAGCACGCGGCCACGCGGTAGCCAGTCGTTTGCCCGGAAAATCGAACGGCCAAAAATGCTGTCAACCCGATGAGAGATGAAAACGATTTCTTTCGGGCCTTTCGCAATTGATATTGTCCATCCCCGCCGGTTTAGCGCATAGTTCCTTCTCCTTGAAGGATGTCGCGTGCCAAATCGGATCGATACCCCGGACGAAAACAGGCTCTCTGCCCGGACGATCCGAAAAGCAGTCCCCTTGCTCTGGGGGGTGGCGCTTTGCGGCCTGGTCACGCTTGCCGCGCTGACGATTCAGGCCGCCGAAGCGGGCCTCGTCGGACATCCCTATATCGAAGCCATCGTGATCGCCATTCTGCTCGGCACAGCCATTCGCGCGGTGTGGGAGCCGGGTCCTCGCTGGCGCGCCGGGATCGCGTTCAGCGCCAAGCAATTGCTGGAGGTTGCCGTCGCGCTGCTCGGGGCCTCGCTGACCTTTGCCGCGATCGGCGCCTCGGGCCTTGAGCTGGTGGGGTCGGTCGCAGCCCTGGTGCTGCTCTCGTTGGTGGTCTCCTACGGCATCAGCCGATCGCTCGGGCTGCCGGTTCGCCTTTCGATCCTGATTTCCTGCGGCAATTCGATCTGCGGCAATTCGGCGATTGCCGCGGTGGCGCCGGTGATCGGCGCCAGCACCGACGATGTCGCCTCCTCGATTTCGTTCACCGCGGTGCTGGGCGTGATCGTGGTGCTGGGACTGCCTCTGCTGATCCCGCTCCTGCACCTGACGGAAACCCAGTACGGCATTCTGGCGGGAATGACCGTCTACGCCGTTCCGCAGGTGCTGGCCGCGACAGTGCCGGCTGGTCTTGTGAGCACGCAAATCGGCACGCTGGTCAAATTGATCAGGGTGATGATGCTCGGGCCGGTGGTGGCATTCATCGCGGTGTTTGGACGAAGCCTCCGGGTTGATCGCACCCCGGACGGTTCGTGGCGGACGGGTTTCTTTCAGACCGTGCCGTGGTTCATCGTTGCGTTCTTCATACTCGCGACGCTTCGCTCACTGTCGCTGTTGCCGGACGCGGCAGTGTTGCCGATCCGGAAGGTGGCGAACATTCTGACCATCATGTCGATGGCGGCACTTGGCCTTGGCGTCGACCTGCGCGTCATCGGCCGGGTCGGCGGCCGGGTGACTGCGGCGGTAACCCTGTCCTTGTTGTTTCTCGTTGTCGTCAGCCTGTGCCTCGTTCGCGTCATCGCGCTGGCGTGACGATCAAGCCTTGCGACTTCGCGGGGTCACGGATTGCCGGGCGAGAAATCAACCGCGAGAATTTCGACACGGCGATTCTCGCGCCGCTGCGACTCTCCCGCCGGAACCAGGTGCTTGAGGCGAGCCGCCCCGCAGGCCACGATATTGATCTCGAAATTCTGCGCCGATGCCAAAACCACCGGGACAGTCAATCCGCGGTCCAGCAGCCGCTGCGTGATCTATTCGAAGAAAAATGCTTGCGCAGCCTCCGCCCGCAGCTCGCTGGCCTCCAGTTCCTTGGCGCGTCGCGCCTCTGACGTCAGGCCGACAGTGTCGACCCGATCGGAATGTCCTTCGATCGTAATGAAGCTGAACTTGCTGCCGGCCGGATTGCTTTCGGCGACGACCGCCGCCTCGATCATGTCGTCGATGAATTGTTTCGCCTGTGGCCCCAGCGCGGCGTGAACCGTCGCGAATTCGATATGTTCGGGTGCGTAGCCACCAACCTCGATGCTGGTTCCTGATCTCATGGTCGGGCTCCCTTCGATGTCTGGCGAAGGCCCGTGCTAAACCGGCATTCCCCACGCAACTTGCGCGATCAATAATCTGCCCTGCAGGTGGGAGCTTGACAAGCGGCCGGGGGAAGCCGGCAGAACTGTCGGCTGGCCGCCGCGCCTGTGTCGGCGCAGCGTAGCGCGATTACACCAGCACCGGGCTGCGGACGCGGCCGGCGCTGCCGAACACCCGCAGATAGCGTTCGATCTCAGGCGCGTTACCGGTCGCCTTTTCCGGATTGTCCGAGAGTTTGACCGCCGGTCTTCCGTCGACCGAGGTCACCTTGCAGACGATCGAGATCGGATCGAGATTGGCGGAGCCGTCGGGGGCGCAGCCGACGAAGTCGTTGGTCAGGTTGGTGCCCCAGCCGAAACTGATGCGGACGCGGCCGGAGAAATGATTGTACGTCTCCTCAATAGAGTCGACGTCCATGCCGTCGGAGAACACCAGGAGCTTTTCCTTGGGATCG
>Ga0307294_10000309_pt1 | contig 12087 bp, 13 predicted proteins | sample ER_DNA_151_FD_194468 | JGI IMG/M metagenome (GOLD analysis project Ga0307294, IMG submission 194468) | Bulk soil microbial communities from the East River watershed near Crested Butte, Colorado, United States - ER_DNA_151 | ecosystem: Environmental > Terrestrial > Soil > Floodplain | place... | reverse complement strand
CGCACTGCCCGAGGAAGACGCGGCCACTGCTGGCCGTGACGCGAGCGAACTCTCCGACGCCCACCACTACCAGTATGAGAACTTCCTAGCAGCGCTGCGGGGAACCGAAGAGATCCGAGTGGGCCTGGCCGAGAATCGCCAGACCGTCAGCGTCATCGTTGGCCTCTACGAATCGGCGCGTACCGGCAAGCCCGTCTGGATATCTACCGAATTCGGCCACCGGGCCTGAGCCGCGTGCTGGGCATGCGTGGTGCAGGCAGCGGTTTGCCGAGATAGCCATGAACCACGCCAAACCTGTCGCCATGCATCCACTCCTCGCGGGCGGCGACGATCTCGTCATGATCGCGGCCGATAAGTTCCACCACATCACGATGTGCTCTTCGAACGGCTCACCCCCGATCAGCAACACTCGGCCCCCTTGATCTGTCCGCAACGCCCAGTCGGACCGACCAGAGCCCAGATACAGCAGCGGACCGGTCGATAGCGCAAGGCCATCAACCTCCACCGTGCCGGACAATCCCAGGGCGGCGTACTCCCAGTCGGAGTGCAGGGGCAGCCGGGTGTTCGCGCCGGCGGCAAGGTCAGCCTCGATTCCAACCAGCGGGCTGTAGACCTGGGCCGGAGAGGTCGCACCGCCCAGTTCGCCCATGATCACCCTCACAGTGACGCCGGAATCGGTCAGCACCGGCATCTGGATGGTGACCGAAGTGCGGGTCAACATGCCGGTCCCGGTCCGGTAGAACCGTCCACAGCTGTACGCCATGCAGGATCGGCGAGTGATCGGGCGGGCTTCCCTCCGAATGCGAAATAGCATGACCGGCCGTCATCAAATTCAGCTGGCCTGGTTTCACCAGTTGGTAACTGCCCACGCTGTCCCGGTGCAGCACCTCTCCGGAGATTAGCCAGCTGACCGTTTGCAGTCCGGTATGCGGGTGCGGAGGAACCTGCATCCCCGCGGCGTTGCTGATGTCATCTGGCCCATAGAAGTCGACGAAACACCAGGCGCCGACCATACGGCGATCACGGTTGGGCAATGTGCGGGTCACCGTCATCGCCCGGGGGCCACCCAGCGGCACATCCCGACCAATGTGCAGCTGCCGCACCGGCTCAACGGCTACCGCCGTCCGGCCGCCACAAGGTGTTTCCTGCGGGTGGCGATCGAGGTTACTCATCGGGATCCAGCCTCTCTGTCACAGCTCGACGTGGCTGCCATCGTTCGTGACGCCACGGATGAAGCCTTCCACGGCGCCTGTCTCTAGCACCAAGAGCAGGCGGTCCGGAGAGGTAAGGTGCGCGACCGGCTCGTTGAGCCATAGCATGCAGGAAGGTCTGTGGCGCAAGGTCCATCGGCACATGGGCTATCGAGCATTCTGGTCTTTGCGCTGGCATCTGATGATCACTGGAATCCCGAAGGAGTTGTGTCTTGACGACGTACCAGGTGGGCTATTTCGTGGGGAGTCTCTCGTCGAAGTCCATTAACCGCATCCTGTCCAAAGCACTCATCCGGTTGGCGCCAAAAGATCTTGAGTTCAACGAGATACCGATCGACAACTTGCCGCTATACAGCCAGGACTACGACGATCAATATCCGCCGGAGGCGGTCGCTTTGAAGGAAGCCATTGGGAAATCTGATGCGGTGCTGTTCGTCACTCCCGAGTACAACAGGTCCATTCCCGGAGCCTTGAAGAACGCGATCGATTGGGCATCGCGGCCGTGGGGTCAGAACGCCTTCGATCACATTCCCGCCGCCGTCATCGGTGCGTCGATCGGCCAGATCGGCACCGCCGTTGCTCAGCAGAGCCTCCGCGGAGTTCTGAGCTTTTGCAACGCCCGGCAAATGACCGCACCAGAGGCCTACATCCAATACTCACCCGATGTCTTCACCAACGAAGGTGAGGTCACCAACGACGCCACGGCATCCTTCCTGAGCAGCTTCATGAGCGAGTTCCGGACCCATATCGAGCGAGTGCTCACGGTGATCCCTCGTTCTTAGCTAAACAACCGCCTGAGAAAGCTCAGCCACTTCTGGGTCAGCCGTCGTCAGAGCGACGACTTGCTGTGGCCATTTTGATCTGGTGCCGCGCCATTGCGAGCGGCAAGGAGCGGCACACTACCCTTGGCGCCGTTGATCATCGAGTGCATCGAAGAGCAGATTGAGCCCTTCTCCCATAGTGGGATGGGTGAGTACGGCGTCGCGGACCTGCTGATACCGAAGTCCGCCGAGCATAGCCATCTGCAGTGTGGAGATGACCTCGCCGGCGTTGTGGCCGAGCAGGGCCGCGCCCAAGATGAGGTCGGTGTCCGCGTCCACGACGGCTTTCCACGTGCCCGTGGTGTCGTGGAGTGTCTTGGCCCGCGGAATGGCCGAAACAGAGATTTTGCCGACTGCCACGCGGTGGCCCTGAGCCCGTGCTTGGGTCTCGGCAATTCCTACCCGGGCGAGCTCAGGAGTGATGAAGACGGTGTAGGGCACGATGCGACCTCTGGTGGCCGCGTCACTGTGGTCCAAGTTTGCCTTGAGGATGCGGAAGTCGTTCCAGGAGGCGTGGGTGAACTGCGGACTGCCGGCAACATCACCGGCTGCCCAGACATGATCGGCTGAGGTACGCAGATGATCATCGACTTGGATGAAGCCGCGGTCGGTGATCTCCACGCCGGCCGCTGCTAGTCCGAGGTCTGCGGTCACCGGACTGCGCCCGGTGGCGACCAGCAGCTCATCGCCGACCACCTGCGTGCCATCTTCCAAGATCACGGTGACCTCGCCATTCCCGTTACGGCGGACGGCGGTGGCCCGGGCATTCAGTCGTACCTCGACTCCTTGATCAACAAGGATCTCGGCCACCTCCGCAGCAACGTCTGGATCTTCCCGAGGAAGCAGCTGACTCCGGCCCTGGAGCATGATCACCTGGCTGCCGAAAAGCGCGTACATCGAAGCGAACTCACAGCCGACGTATCCACCGCCGAGAATGAGCAACCGCGATGGCAGCCGTTCCAGCTTCAAGATCGTCTCAGAGGTCCATGGCCTCGATTCGGTGATGCCGGGTAGATCAGGGATCGCCGGTGTGGTGCCGGTGTTAATCACGACATCGGTTCCCCGGAGTAGCCGGATATCCCCGCCGTGGGTTTCGATCTCGGCAGTGCGAGGCCCGATGAAGCGGGCTGTACCCAAGATGAAATCCATGCCGGAGTCGGCGAACATCTTTTTGTGGGCGGCCACCATGCCATCCACAACCGAACTTCTGTGCTGGCGAAGACCGTCGAGTGAAACCAACGGCTCCTCTTCGAGCTCGACGCCCATCACCTCGGCGTTGCGGGCCGTAAGCACGGTTCTGGCGCTCCCGACCAGCGCCTTGGTCGGAATGCAGGCCACGTTGATGCAGGTTCCACCGATCTTGTCCCGCTCGACCATGGCGACCGTCCAGCCAGCTTTGGCACGGTCCATCGCCAGTGACTTTCCTGCTTTGCCGCCTCCGATGACCAGCAGATCGACATCTTCAAGATCGCGATCATTCATCGCAGACTCCTAGGATTACGCGCCGACGCTAAACGTCTCGGTGAACGGCGTATCGTCGCTCGACGTGCCGACGTAGACGGTGTAGTCGCCGGACGGAATGGTGAAGTTGCGCTCGCAGTAGCTCCAGACCGACAGCGGGTGGTTGGTGGCCTCCGGGTCGACGACGATGCGGATCTGCTCACTTGCGCCCGGCTCCACCTTCACCTTCTGGAAACCCACCAGCCGCTTGGGCGGCTGATTCGTTGATGCCGGCAGACCTAGATAGACCTGGACAACCTCAGCTCCGGCTACCGACCCGGTGTTGCTTACCGTCGCATCTACGGTGATCGGAGTCGAGCCTGGGCGCTCGCCCGGATCCACTGAGAAGTCGGTCAGCTCGAACGTCGTGTACGACAGGCCGTAGCCGAACGGGAACAGCGGCGGAACACCTTGTGCCTGATACCAGCGATAACCCATCTCGAGGCCCTCGCTGTATCGAATGACCGGGTATCCGTCTCCCTCGTCCGTGCCTGGGTAGCGCTCGGGATGGCCGGCCGTCGGTGTCTCATCTTCGCTACGCGGATAGGTGGTAGGCAGCTTGCCCGATGGGTTGACTACACCGAAGAGCAGATCTGCAACCGCGTGGCCGTCCTCTTCACCTTGGTTCCAGGTCTCGAGAACGGCAGGCACCGCGTCGATCCAGGGCGTGAGCACCGGATTGCCATCCTTGAGAACTGCCACGGTCCGGGGATTAACCTGCGCCACCTCGGCGATCAGCCGGTTTTGATCATTGAGCATGTTCATGTCTGGCTGGTCGTTGCCCTCGGTCGCAACCAGACCGGCCATGATCACCACCACGTCGGCCTGGGCCGCGGCCGCTTTCGCATCCTCGAGGTTGGACAAATCGTCGGACACGGTCACCTTCGAGACGTTTGCCGAACCTCCGAGATCTTTCAGCACGTCCCGCATGCCGTCGACCGGCGGCACAGTGTAGAGCGGAATGACCTTCGAGCTGCCGCCGCCGCCCTGGCAGGCATCATCGACATACAAGGCCTGGCCAATGATCGCAACGGAGCCGATATGGGGATCGAGCGGCAGCAGACCGCCCTCGTTCTTGAGCAGCACGGCGATTTCGGTGCCGATGCGCCGAGAAACCGCGCCGTGGGCCTGCGCGTCGATCTCGCCTGGCTCGTACGGCCTCTCGAACTGGCCGAACCGAAACATTTGTATGTAGCGGCGGACGAGCGCCCGATCTACCGTTTCAATCTCCAGGCTGGTGTCGTTGAGTGCAGCCTTGACGTTGTCCTCGTTGAGCCACTTCGCGTCCGGCATCTCGTGATCCATGCCAGCGTTGAGGGAGGGGGCGGCGGAGCGGCAGGACCAAAAGTCGGACTGGACGTAGCCCTGGAATCCCCATTCGTGCCGGAGGATGTCGGTGAGTGTGTAGCGATACTCGGTTGCATAAACGCCGCGGACCCGGTTGTAGGCGCTCATGATCGCGGCGATATCGGCGTCTTTGACGATCATTTCGAATGGGAGTAAGTACAGCTCGCGGAGTACGTGTTCGTCGACCTCGACGCTCGCCCGGAAGCGCTCGAACTCCTGATCATTGACCACGAAGTGTTTCGCCATGGCGATGACGCCGTGTTCCTGGATCGCCTTGGCAACCTCGATGCCCATCACCCCCGACAGATAGGGGTCTTCGCTGAAGTACTCAAAATTGCGTCCGGCAACCGCCGTACGGTGCAGGCACACACCTGGCCCTTCGAGGACGTGCTGGCCAAGGGTTGCCGTCTCGCTTCCAATGATCGTGCCGTACTCCCGCGCGAGGGCTGGGTCGAATCCCGCAGCCAATCCGATCGTCATCGGCAACGATGTGGCTGGCGGACTCGGCGTACCGTCGCCCATGCCGACCCCGACCGGTCCATTCGTGATCCGGAATCGTGGAATCCCCAGTTCATCGATAGCCCGCACGTGCCGTTCTATTTGGATTTGAGCGGCGAGCTGGTCCATGTCCGCTCCAGACTCCGCGGCCTCAGCAGTGATCCCATAGATGTCGATGGTCTCCATAGCGCCATGCAGCTGCGCGATCTTCTGGTCTAGCGACATAGCCGCAACGAGGGCCTGAGCCCGCTCACCAGGTGCCTTCGTCCTGTCTTCCCAGGCTCGTATCGCGTCGTACTCATAGGGAGCAAGATATTGCCCGTGTTCAGGGTGAAGTCACCGGCCTTCGACGAAGGCCAGGAGCAGGCTCAGAAGTATGGCAAGGAAGCTGGGAACGTCTCACCACCGTTGGAGTGGGAGGGCGCACCGCAAGGGACAAGGTCATTCGCCCTAGCGTTAGTCGACCTTGATCCGATTGCCAGAAACTACGTGCACTGGCTGGTTGCCGATATCAGCCCAAAGATCAGCTCGCTACCAGAAGCAGTGTCGGGCGACAGGACCTCAGCATTCGACGAGATCAAGCCTTACATTGGCCCATTTCCGCCGTATGGGACACATGATTACGAATTCACGGTCTACGCCCTCCGCACCGACAGCCTCGGCGTTCGGCATGGTGCCAACTTGCAGGAATTCACGCAGGCCGCCCAACGAGAATCGCTTGCCACTGCCACGCTGATCGGGAAGTTCACCAAGATCAAATAATGTCGAGGTAGGAACCAGACTGAAGGAGCGGGATGAGCCAGCAGCCACGTTTTAATGAGGAGCGCTACTACCGCTACCCCAAGGGCCGAATCGCAGTGGTCCTCAACGAGGACCGAAACCTGGAAGAGGCCTTGGCACACCTGCCGGAGGCGAACGTGAATCTGGCAGACGTGAACGTGTTGTCAGGGCCGGAAGGGATGCGCCTCCTCGACCGCCACGGTCGTCGACGCGGTCTGCGCTCCCGGCTGCTGCGGATCGCGCAGTTGACGGCGTACGAAGGAACGGCCCTGGAGAACCACGAGCAGGCCCTGCGCAACGGGCATTACATCATCTATGTGCCAGTGAAAGACGAGCAGCAGACTCAAAGTGTTATCGATATTCTGCGCCGCTCCGGCGGTCACTATCTTCTGCAATTTCACCGCTGGACCGTCGAAGAACTCAGGTTTTGAACCCTGCTACGATCTTGTGTTCATTTGGATGTTGTACTCTTCCATTTCGGTGATCAGGCCGTTTTGGACAACATACTTCTGTGCGCATTCGTTTCGGAAGGAATTCCCCGTCGCATTGACCGTCCCCGATTCGAAACCGAGAATGACCACAGTGTCGTCTTCCGTCACAAACTCCCTCGTGTGAAACGTGGTGATCGTTAGGTGTCGAAGAATGTTCTCGAAGAACTTCCGCACACCGTCGCGGCCGACGTAGATACCTTTCGCGGGCCGCGGATTCGCACCAACATAGGTCCAGCGCGAATCGGGATGAACGGTCTCAACCAGTCGATCGAGATCACGATCTTCGAATGCCTCCAGCATTCGTTGCACTACTGCTACCGGATTGTCACTACTCATTCAGGCCTCCCTATTGGTCGTCGTTTCAGTGACAGTTAGCGCTCGACATTTTAATTTCTGCTACGGCGACACCTACGACGAGGCCAGCTGTGAGTAGCATGTCGCTGCTCATGCTGACTGCACTGTGGTTGTGGTCCGTTGACGACGCGCCAGCTACGCGCTGACGAGTATTTCGGCGGACAGACCTGTGCCACGCGGGTACTCCGGCGGACGCCCCCCGAACCGTGATTTCGCATCGTCAGTGCTGCCGAAATGTGCCAATCTGCGGTCTTAACGCACGCTCGAGATGCGTTCCCAGGTCGTTTGCCACGACGTTGCCGGTCCTCGGCAATGATCACGTTAGAGATTCGCCGCCGCTGACTCTGTTTTGCCCGTGGCCGCTGAGGCCAGACACAGTGCAGAGCTGGGATGCGCCAGATCAAGATGATGTTGAAAACGGTCTTGTTCACAGGCTACGAGGACTCCTTATCCGCGCGGCGACAGGCGACATAACCACCCACCCCGCGTCCGAACTTCCGTGTGGAAGGTAGGTGTGAAAGGCTTCCATGACTCAGGTAATGCCAATCGACGCCGACCCAGCTCGGCGCTTGGGATGTCCACCGGCCTGGGAGGGCGCAGTCGAGGTGGTCCGAAGTGCCGCCCGGTCTCAGGAGCCCACGTTCCCGGCCAACACAACGGCTGGGATAGCGTGACGCATCGGACTCTGGGCGAGGAGATCCCTATGGTGCAAAGCACATTGCGTCTCATCCTTGTCAGGCATGGGGAAACCGAATGGGCTCGTACCGGCCAGCACACTGGTCGCACTGATATCCCGCTCACTGAACTCGGTCGATTGCAGGCCATGGTGCTGGGAGATCGGCTCCGCGGCCGGACATTCGACCGGGTGCTCTCCAGCCCTCTCGCCCGCGCGTACGAGACATGTCGCCTCGCAGGCGTGGCAGAGCAGGCACAAGTCAGCGACGATCTCATGGAATGGGATTACGGCGCATATGAAGGGCGCCGAACCGCTGACATTCGCGAAGAGGTGCCCGGCTGGTCCATCTGGCGCGACGGAGCTCCCGGGGGTGAAACCGCAGGGGAGGTTGGCGCGCGTGCCGATCGAGTCATCGTCCAGGCGCGGGCGTCCGAGGGCGAGACAGTTTTGTTCGCCCATGGCCACTACCTACGTGTCCTCACCGCGCGTTGGCTTGGCCTCCCGCCCGAGGCCGGCAGGCTCTTCGCACTCGCCCCCGCTACCCTCGGCATTCTTGGATACGAGCGGGAGCAACCCGTGATTATTCGCTGGAATGATCGATGCCATCTAGTGCTGCCTTCTTACGTGTGGGCGGAGCAGGGCGACCTGGACGTTCGGGCGGATGACCCAAGTGTCGGCAGCGGTGATGATCGTCCGCCACGCACGCATGCGAACGCCCGACCTCCCGCATGAGAACGAACGCCGCAGCTCGCGTCCGGCTTAGCGAGGCCCTCGAACCTTTCGTCCTTGCCCTTGACATCGGATCCACCGCAAGCCGTGGGGATGTTTTCGACGCCTCCGGACGCCCACTGAAGGGCGGCCGTGTCAAGGTGCCTCACCACTTCACCACCGGTGGCGACGGCACTTCCGAAATCGATCCGGATGCGGTTGCTGGGGAGGTCGAACAGATTCAGCAAGGGTGCTGGCCACCTCGGCAGCGATATCGGGTCATCCAAAGGAAGCAGTTGGCTAGGGCGCTGGAGCATGATTTGCCTGGCTGCCAAACAGCGCAAACATGGAAGCGACCACCGCCCACAAATGATCTGCCCGCGCCGTTCGACCGGCTCGTCGGCTTCTACGACTTCGACCAGATCCACCAAGTTCCGCGAACGCTGAATCTGGTGTCGCGGTCAAGTCGATCATTCGTGTCGGTTTGAAGTGCGGGCCGGACGTCATCGGCCAAGACGGCAGGCTCAGATGTTGGATCCGTCCGGCGGGGTATCTGCTGGAGGCAACGGGGCTCCGGCCTCGGCGGCGGTGGCGGGGCATGACAGGCCGAGGGTGTAGGCGGTCATCGACAGCGAGCCGTAGGCGTAGCCGTCGACGAGCACCTCCATGGCGTCGCCCTCGGCGGTGCCTGCGAGACCTGCCAGGTACAGGGCCGGGATGAAGTGGTCGGGGGTGGGGACGGCGGCGCGGTAGTCCGGGTGCGCGTCGAGCGTCGTGAACTCGGTGGGCTCGGTGAGCATGCGCTCCTTCGCGTCTTGGTCGAACCGTTGCGCCCAGTCGTAGCCGTGATCGGTACGGCTCCAATCCATTCCGCGCAGGTTGTGTACCACGTTGCCGCTCGCCACGATCAGCACCCCGCGCTCCCGCAGAGGCGCTAATTTCCGGCCGAGCTCTAGGTGGTGCTCGAAGCTCTTGCTGGCGTTGATCGATAGCTGCACGACCGGGATCGAGGCATCGGGGAAGGCGTGTACGAGCACCGACCAGGTGCCATGGTCGATACCCCAGCTATCGACGTCGGCGCCGACCCAGGTGGGATGGACCACGTCGCTGACCTCGTCGGCCAGCTCAGGCAGCCCCGGAGCCGGGTATTGGATGTCGAACAGCGCCTCAGGGAAGCCGAAGAAGTCGTGGATGGTCCGTGGCCGGGGCATCGCGGTCACCGCGGTGGCGTTGATGTACCAGTGTGCGCTGATCACGAGGATGGCGCGCGGTCGGGGCACAGACTGCCCGAACGCTCGCCACGCCGATGTGTAACGGTTGACCTCGAGCGCGTTCATCGGGTTGCCGTGACCGAAGAATGCCGCCGGCATCAGCTGCCCCTGCGGGGTCGAGGTCTGCGTCATGTCGCCTCCTGGAATGGGGTTCCCGCTTCGACGGACATGCGACTGTCATGCCGGCAGCGGTTGTGGTGACGATAGCGGTCGATGACGTCACAGACTCTCTGAGGTGGCCGATCGCGGAGTGGCGTGAGCGCCCGTTCCGTCGGTTCCAGCTCGCCGCTACGGCGAGATCGGAAACGTCGGACCAGGCCAAGTCGACGGCGATTGCGCTCATACATGTAACAAACCGTGACCGCCTGGGCTTTAGCCATGGCTTAGGGCCCGCAAAAGCGTCCTTTGTATCCACAGGTCATGGCCTATCCGACCTCACGGTCGACATTTGTGGCCTCATTGGACGGCCTTCCGAGCAAAAGGAAATTGGGTGGGCAATGGAGCAATTGGACGCGGAAGTCGTTGAAACGGTGGCCGGTGTTGCGCGCTTACTTCGACGCGCAGCTGAGCTGGCCTGGGCACAAGCCGACGCAATCGGTCCGCGGTCATCGCATCAACTACTCGCGTTGGGGATCGACTCCGCCGCGGATGAGGCGTTGGGCCTATTGCCTCGCCGCGCCCGGCTGGATGGGCCCACACCAGTGGGGGACAACCCAGCCGAGCTTCTGGCGTCGGCGGAGCAGTTGATGCGCCGGATCTGTGTCCTGGGTGCACCATCGCGGCTGCTAGGCCTGAGGGCACTGGTCGAGCAGCTGGTCTGGGAGGCGAATACCAGTGCCGGCATATGACCGACGCACAATCGGCGAGCTACTGGCCGATAGTGACGCGCTGGCTCGCGAGACGCTCCTCGACGCAACGCCCGAAAGCGCCCCAGCGATGGTAAGAAGCTGGAATCAGCTGGTCGCGTCGGCGGCCCACCTCTGGTCAGCGCTGTCTTCGCCGCCGGATCATATGTCGGGATCGGACCCGATGGAACGGCTGCGAGTTATCGGGGAGGCGATCGCTCGCAGCGTTCGTGCAGGGCACTGGCCCGGGCACGGACCGGCCGACGATCACGTGACCGAGATTGCCGAAAACCTATCGCGGGCGCGGCAGTTGATCGAGCGCCACGGCCACTCCTCCGGGCCGGCGACTGCGGATGTTCACGGCCAGGTGATGCACACGTTGTATGTGACCGGACACGCGACGGCTGTCGCACTGGGCGCGTACGTAACGGAGCTGCAGCACCGACTGGAGGTTGACACCCGCCGACGGCAGCCAATTGTTGAGCGGCCAACCGCTCTGGAGATCACCGAGGCGCAGGGCATGATCGCCCGCTTCGGCGGGTTCGAGCAACTCGCGGCAGCTTACATGTTCGGGCAGCCACTTCCCTCCCGGGACCCTGGCCTGAGAGCGGCGGCGACGACCACGCGGCTGCAAGCAGCCCTGGCTGCCTGGGAGATCCAAGCGCACCGGAGCCTGGCCGCCAGGCCGGATTCGGCTGATTTGGTGCGAGTGGCGCGGGTGCAAGCGCTCATCACCAGCACCACAAGCATCGTCACCGAAGCCGCCGCCACAATCGGTCAGATCGACCGCGACCTATTCCGGCGGCTGGCGCCGACGCTGGAAGCCAACCAAGTTGCCTGGAGCCGTTTGGCCAAACGCTGGGGCGAACTTACCAGCTCAGCCAGCCGCACCGACTCCCTACTCGTCGTGGCAGCCAGCGAGGTGCGTGCCGCGATCGCCGCTACCGCCACCAATCAGTCCAGATGGGCGACGCCCGAACAGCTCGCCAACCGCATCAACCTCGCCAACACTGTCAAAACCCTTCATCTCAGCATCGTGGCGTCCGTTGACATTGCCCACGTCGCTCGAGACACCGCAGCGGACCATCCGGGCCTCACCGCTCCCGCGCGCATCATCGGCATGAGGGCCCAAGCAGAGGCCGAGATCGCAGTCGAGCAAGGTGAGACCCGCTATGAAGGCGTCACCTGGACCACGCGTCGCCAGATCGTGGCCAATCAACTGATCCCGCTGCCAGAGCCAGCCAGGCGCGGGCTGATCAACCTCACCAACGATGTCATCGCCACCACCAATCAGGCCGTCGCCACGGCCACTCAACTCGACCTAAGCAATATCACGCGAACAATCCGATCCGGTCCTGAGCTGCGTCGCGGGCGTTCCGTCGAAGCCCGTCAGATCGCGCGCCCACACGATCCTGGCTCAAGGGCACCACGCAGATGAACAGCACCGAACCAGTCACATGAAGGGCCCCACGCCATCGATCAGACCGTCGTTACCTCGAATCAAGCCGCCGCAGTGGCGCTGGTGTTCACACAGCCAAAGATCAGAGGGCAGTACATATCACGGCGAGAGGAGGGCCATGAATTC
>Ga0307294_10000308_pt1 | contig 12125 bp, 10 predicted proteins | sample ER_DNA_151_FD_194468 | JGI IMG/M metagenome (GOLD analysis project Ga0307294, IMG submission 194468) | Bulk soil microbial communities from the East River watershed near Crested Butte, Colorado, United States - ER_DNA_151 | ecosystem: Environmental > Terrestrial > Soil > Floodplain | place... | reverse complement strand
CGTTTCTTCTCTAGGCTTGGTGATCTCGAAGCAGGGTCATTCGGCTGCCGCGGCCGCCGTTTCATGTCCGGTCAGCATGCCGCCGCAAATCAGCGCTTCCATGTGCTTGATGTACTGGCGGCAAACTTCGTCGGTCACGGGTCCCACGCCGGTGGCGCGCGACATCGCGTGGCGTCCGAAAAACAGATGGTCGCAGGCGCCGATCAGGCTGGTGTAGAACAGCACCGGATCGATGTCGCGGAACTCGCCGGCCTTGACGCCCTCCGCCAGCAGCCGGCGATGGAAGTCGAGCAGCGGGGCGACGAAGAATTTCGAAACCTCGTCGGCGGCATCCACGCTGCTTTCATGCAGCAGATAATGGATCAGCCGGTTCATATAGGGAAACTGGTGATAGGCGCGGATGATGCCGGCGATATGCAGCTTCAGCTTCGCGGTCGGCGCGATCGGCTGCGCCAGCAGATATTCGAGGTTCGCCACCTCGGTCGCCGCATCGCGCGCCAGCAGCGCCAGCAGCAATCCGTCCTTGTTGCCGAAATGATATTTCACCAGTGCGGCGTTGACGCCGGATCTCTGCGCGATGTCGCTGAGCGACACGTCGATCGAGGAACGCCCGATCATCAACTCGCTGGCCGCGACCAGCAGCTTCTCCGCCGTCGAGTTTTTTCCGCTCGGGGGCTTTGTCGGTACGCTGGTATTCAACTGCGATTCCATGACCTACTTAAGGCGTCCTGCCTGCCGGGAAATCCGGGCGCAGATAACCCGATGCCGTCGCCGCACTCAAGAGTTAATTGATTGATTGACTAAATCACTCGACGCCACTTTAATCCGGCCCGTCATTCAAAACCCACCAAAAACAATCAGGGAGAACGCTCATGGCCGAGGCCTATATCGTCGCCGCCGCACGCACCGCAGGCGGCCGCAAGGGGGGACGCCTCGCCGGCTGGCATCCGGCCGATCTTGCCGCTTCGGTGCTGGATTCGCTGGTCGAGCGCTCGGGGGCTGCTCCCGACCAGATCGAGGACGTCATCATGGGCTGCGTCATGCAGGTCGGCGAACAGTCCAACAACATGGCGCGCAACGCCATCATGGCGTCGAAGCTGCCGGAAAGCGTGCCCGGCACTTCGGTCGACCGCCAATGCGGGTCGTCGCAGCAGGCGCTGCATTTCGCGGCGCAGGCTGTCATGTCCGGCACCATGGACGTCGTGATCGCCGCCGGCGTGGAATCGATGACGCGGGTGCCGATGGGGCTGTCGTCGCAGCTGCCGGCCAAGAACGGTTTCGGTACCTACAAGAGCCCGGGCATCGAGCGGAAGTATCCGAACATCGTGTTCAGCCAGTTCACCGGCGCGGAAATGATGGCGGAGAAATACGGCCTGTCCAAGGACGAGCTCGACGAATATTCCTACAACAGCCATCAGCGCGCCATCGCCGCCACCCAGGCCGGCAAGTTCAAGGAAGAAATCGTTCCGCTGCAGATCACCCGTGCGGACGGTTCCACCGACACCCACTCGATCGACGAAGGCATCCGCTTCGATGCCACGCTCGACGGCATCCGGGGCGTCAAGCTGATCGCGGAAAACGGCAAGCTCTCCGCCGCCAGCGCCAGCCAGATCTGCGACGGCGCCTCCGGCGTGATGGTTGTCAACGAACGCGGCCTGAAATCGCTCGGCGTCAAGCCGCTGGCGCGGGTCCATCACATGACCATGATGGGCGGCGATCCCGTGATCATGCTGGACGCGCCGTTGCACGCTACCGAGCGGGCGCTGAAGAAGGCCGGCATGTCGATCGAAGACATCGACCTGTTCGAGGTGAACGAAGCCTTTGCCTCGGTGCCGACGGCGTGGCTGAAGACCACTGGCGCCGATCCGGCGCGGCTCAATGTCAACGGCGGCGCCATCGCGCTCGGCCATCCGCTCGGCGGCTCCGGCACCAAGCTGATGACCACGCTGATCCACGCCCTGAAACAGCGCAACAAGCGCTACGGCCTGCAGACCATGTGCGAAGGCGGCGGCATGGCCAACGTGACGATCATCGAGCGGCTGTAACGGCCCAGTAGGTCTATCCACGTCCCCGCGAAGGCGGGGACGCATGGCCACCGTCGGTGTTGTCAGGCTCGGAGGCGACATCGCGTCGTCTCACGGGCAACGGTGGTTACGGGTCCCTGCGTTCGCAGGGACGACGGAAAAACAATAAAAAAATTCCCGAGGAAATTCCCATGACCCATCCGTCGATCTACGCGCGGACCCAGCCGGACAAGATCGCCTACCAGATGGCCGGCACCGGCAAGGCGATCACCTATCGCGAACTCGACGAGCTGTCGAACCAGGGCGCGCAGTTGTTTCGTTCGCTCGGACTGGGAGAAGGCGACCACATCGCGTTCCTGATCGAGAACCGGCTGGCGTTCATGGAGATCTGCTGGGCGGCGCAACGTTCGGGACTGTATTACACCGCGATCAGCCGCTATTTGACCCAGGACGAGATCGCCTACATCATCAAGGACTGCGGCGCCAAGCTCGTCATCACCTCGCCGAAATGCGCCGAGCAGATCAAGGGACTGGTCACCGGTGCGCCCGGCGAGCCGATCTTCTACATGCTCGACGAGCCGCTGCCCGGCTTCCGCTCCTGGGACAAGGAGGCGTCAGCCCAGCCGGCCACACCGATCGCCGATGAGGTCGCCGGCTACGACATGCTGTATTCGTCGGGTACCACCGGACGGCCGAAGGGCATCAAGCGCGAATCCGAGCATAACCCGATCGACCTGCCGAATCCGTTCCTCAGGATTCTGTGCGCCGACATGTGCGGCATGAGCTCCGAGAGCATTTACCTGTCGCCGGCGCCGCTCTATCACGCGGCGCCGCTGCGCTTCAACATGATGGCGATCACGCTGGGCGGCACTTCGGTGATCATGGAATCCTTCGACGCCGAGGAATTCCTGAAGCTGGTCGAAAAGCACAAAATCACCCAGTCGCAGCTCGTGCCGACCATGTTCGTTCGCATGCTGAAGCTGCCGGATGACGTACGCAAGCGCTACGACGTATCCTCGCTGAAGGGCGCGATCCACGCCGCGGCGCCCTGCCCGATCGACGTGAAAGCAAAAATGATCGAATGGTGGGGACCGATCCTGATCGAGTATTACGCCGGCTCCGAAGGCAACGGCGTCACGGTATCGACCTCGCAGCAATGGCTCGGTCATCGGGGCACCGTCGGCCGCGCCGTGGTCGGCAAGATCAAGATCCTGGACGAGAACGATGCCGAAGTGCCGGTGGGGCAGATCGGCACGGTGTATTTCGCCGATGCGCCCGTTTTCAGCTATCACAACGATCCCGAGAAGACCAAGCGCGCCTACAACGCGAAAGGCTGGTCGACGCTCGGCGACGTCGGCTATCTCGACGGCGAAGGCTTTCTCTATCTCACCGACCGCAAGTCCTACATGATCATCTCCGGCGGCGTGAACATCTATCCGCAGGAGACCGAGGACGTGCTGATCACCCACCCTGGCGTCGCCGACGTCGCGGTGTTCGGCGTACCCAACGAGGAGATGGGCGAAGAGGTCAAGGCGGTGGTGCAGCCACACGACATGGCAAAAGCCGGCAAGGAGCTCGAGGCCGAGTTGATCATGTTCTGCCGAAAACATTTGTCGCCGATCAAATGCCCCAAAAGCATCGACTTCGAAGCCGAGCTGCCGCGCACGCCCACCGGCAAGCTGGTGAAGCGCCATCTGCGCGACAGGTATTGGCCGAAGGCGGCGAAGGCTTAGGACGCTTTCTTCCCTTCTCCCCTTGTGGGAGAAGGTGGCGCGGACACGGTCCGCGCCGGATGAGGGTCTCTATCCGCGGAGACAGACCCCTCACCCGTCTCAATCGCGCTTTGCGCGATTGATCCACCCTCTCCCACAAGGGGAGAGAAGATAAGGGCGCCAAACGATGACCACCCTTCCCGACATCCCGCTCCCCTCCACCATCCGTTCCCGCTACGTCGATGGCATCAACGGCCTGCGCATGCATGTGCTGGAAGCAGGCTTCGAGACAAAGGGCCGGCCCTGCGTGCTGCTGCTGCACGGCTTTCCGGAACTGGCGTTCAGCTGGCGCAAGGTGATGCCTGACCTGGCGGAAGCCGGCTATCACGTGATCGCGCCGGACCAGCGCGGCTATGGCCGCACCACCGGGTGGGATGCAAGTTACGACGGCGATCTCGGCTCGTTCCGGCTGCTCAATCTGGTGCGCGATGCGCTCTGGCTGGTGGCGGCATTCGGCTATCGCCATGTGGATGCGGTGGTCGGACATGATTTCGGCAGTTCGGTCGCGGCCTGGTGCGCGCTGGTGCGGCCCGACGTGTTCCGGTCGGTCGCGCTGATGAGCGCGCCGTTCGCCGGACCGCCGCCATTGCCGTTCGACACCGCGGATACGCCGCCGAGGCCGAAGGCCGAGGATCCCGTGCATCGCGAACTCGCCGCGCTGCCGCGCCCGCGAAAACACTATCAGTGGTACTATTCGACGCGGCAGGCCAATGCCGACATGCAGCACGCGCCGCAGGGCCTGCATGATTTCTTGCGCGGCTATTATCATCACAAGAGCGCGGACTGGAAAGACAACAGGCCCTATCCGCTGCAAGGCTGGACCGCGAGCGAGCTGGCAAAACTGCCGACCTATTACGTGATGGATCTGGCCAAGGACATGGCCGCGACCGTCGCCGAGGAAATGCCGTCAGCGCAGGCCATTGCCGCCAACACATGGCTGCCGGACTCCGAGCTTGGCTTCTACAGCGCCGAATATGCCCGCACCGGCTTCCAGGGCGGGCTGCAATGGTACCGCTGCGGCACCTCGGGCGAATTCATCCCGGAATTGCAGACCTGGTCCGGCCGTACCATCGACGTTCCCTCCTGCTTCATCTCCGGCCAGCAGGACTGGGGCACCTATCAGCGTCCCGGCGTGTTCGAGACGATGCAGAAGGCGGCCTGCACCGACATGATCGGCTGTCATCTGGTCGACGGCGCCGGCCATTGGGTGCAGCAGGAGCAGCCCGCCGAAGTCAGCCGGCTGCTGCTGGCGTTCCTGAAGAAGGCCAGCGCGGGCCGGTGATCGATCGACCGCGCCAAACCCGCCAGTCTATTTTGCGATCATGGCATCGCCCGCGATCCGGCCGAATATTCGAAAGTCATGGAAGGCGCCCTTGAACCAGGCTTTCTGCCGCAGCGTGCCCTCGTGCCGAAAACCCGACTTCTCCAGAACACGGTCGGAGGCGACGTTGCCGGGCAAGGTCCAGGCATCGATCCGGTTGAGCCGAAAGATTTCGTGGCCGCAGGCGACGACGGCGCGGACCGCCTCCGTCATCAGGCCGTTGCCCCAGTAGTCCGGATGCAGTTCGTAGCCGATCTCGCCGCCTCGCCATTTCTTCTCGAAACTGTTGAAGCGGATGGCGCCGGCAAGCGTCTTCGCGCCTGATACCTCGATGATCCAGGCGCAGCCTTTGCCCGAGGCATGCACCTTGGACATCCAGCGCAGCGCCCGTTCGGCCTGCGCCTTGGTCACCCCATCCGGCCAGTTGGAGAACCGGATCACTTCCGGAATCGCCAGCAGCGCCTGGTATTGCGCAACGTCCTTTGGCGTCGGCGCCCGCAACGTCAGCCGCCTGGTGGACAGAGCGGGAAATTTCCGGTTCGTCGGTGACATGGTGTTTCCTCGCGGTCTTGATCCTTATTGCGGCGGTACGACAAATTCCCCGGCTTGCAGCATCAGCCATAACTGCGCATCATCCGGGCCAGACCACAATCAGCGGAGAAAATCTTGGCCAAATCGCAATGGAGCTTCAAGAGCGCGACCAAATTGTCGGCGGACCTTGCCGCGAAAAAGGTCTCCGCCGTCGAACTGGCGCAGGACGCCATCGGCCGCATCGAGCGCCACGACGGCAAGATCAATGCGGTATGCGTGCGCGATTTTACCCGCGGCATGGAAGCGGCCCGGGCCGCCGACGCGGCGCGAGCGCGCGGCGAAACCGGACCGCTGCTCGGCCTCCCCCTGACGGTGAAGGAATCCTTCAACATTGCGGGGCTGCCCACGACCTGGGGTTTTCCGCCGCAGAAGGATTTTGTGGCGGGCGAAGACGCGCTGTCGATTTCCCGCGTCAAGCAGGCGGGCGGCGTGATCATCGGCAAGACCAACGTGCCGGTCGGGCTCGGCGACTGGCAGAGCTACAACGAGATCTACGGCACCACCAACAATCCGTTCGATCTCGGGCGCACCCCCGGCGGCTCCTCCGGCGGATCATCGGCGGCGCTGGCGGCCGGCTACGGCGCGCTGTCGCTCGGTTCCGATATCGGCGGCTCGCTACGGGTGCCGGCGTTTCATTGCGGCGTCTATGCGCACAAGCCAACTTTCAACCTGGCGCCGGTGCGCGGACACACGCCGCCGCCGTTCCCGCCGATACCGCTCGAGCGCGATATGGCCGTGATCGGTCCGATGGCGCGCTCGGCCGCCGATCTTTCGCTGCTGCTCGACGTGATCGCGGGACCCGATCCGCTGGAGAATGGGGTCGGTTACAAGCTCGCGCTGCCGCCGCCGCGTCACGCCGCGCTGAAGGATTTTCGCGTGCTGGTGATCGACGGCGACCCGGTGCTGCCGGCGGACAAGGATGTTCGCGACGCGATCGAGAGACTGGCAGGCAACCTGGCCAGATCGGGCGCGAGCGTCGCGCGACACAGCCCGCTGCTGCCGGATTTCGCGGAGTCGTCGCGGCTCTATATGCGGATGCTGATGGGGTTTCTCGGGGCATTCTTCTTGCCGGAGGCCATCGCCGGCGCGCGGGCCGGTGCCGCCCAGTTGAAAGCCGACAACAGGAGCCTCGCTGCCGAGCGGCTACGCGGCATCACGCAAAGCCATCGCGACTGGGTGCTCGACGACGGCGCGCGTGGCCGGCTGCGCGCGCAGTGGCGCGAGCTGTTCAAATCGTTTGATGCGGTGATCTGTCCGATCATGCCGACCCCTGCCTATCCGCACGACCATTCGCCGGACCAGGAGGTCCGCCGTGTCAGGATCGACGGCAAGGACCACGTCTACGCGGATCAGCTGGCGTGGCCCGGCATCGCCACGCTGCCCGGCCTGCCGGCCACCGCGATCCCGCTCGGCCTGTCCCAGCAAGGCCTGCCGGTCGGCGCGCAGATCGTCGGCCCCTGGCTGGAAGATCGCACGCCGCTGAAACTGGCGGAACTGATCGAGCGCGAATTCGGCGGCTTTGTCCCGCCGCCGATGTTTGATGATTGATGACGCGTCATTCCGGGCGAGGCGAAGCCTCGAACCCGGAATCCCGAAGTTGTTGCTCGAGATTCCGGGTTCGCGCTATCGCGGCCCCGGAATGACAGGAAAGGATGGACCATGCGCAACGACCTTGCCGAACTGACCAGCCTCAATGGCGACTACATCGATTCCGTGCAGCATTCCGACGTCAAACGGTTCGACGAAATTCTCGCCGACGAGTTCTACTGCTCCAATCCCGACAAGTCGCTGGTCGATCGCGCCGGCTTTCTCAGGCAGACCGCGGTGCCGGTGACGATCCGGAACCTCGAAGCATATGACGTCAAGATCCGCCTGATGGGCGATTTTGCGATCATCCACGCGGCGACGCGCTACACGACGGCGGACGGGCAACAGGGCTCGGGCCGCTACACCGACTGCTGGGCCAGGCAGAACGGCCGCTGGCTCGCGGTGTCGGCTCACGTGTCGAGGTGACGGCGACGGCGCTCTTATCCCCCCCCGTGCAGCGGTGGGAGGGATTTAGTCACGCGTCGAACATGATCACGCTGCGCACGGTCTTGCCGGCCTTCATCGCCGCGAAGCCGTCATTGATCTCGCTCAGCTTCAGCTTGGCCGAGATCCAGTCTTCCAGATGCAGCTTGCCGCGCATGTAGAATTCGACCAGCCGGGGCATGTCGACGCGGAAATGGTTGGAGCCCATCGACGAGCCCTGGATCTTGCGCTCGCGCAGGAAGTCGAAGCCGTGCAGTTCGATCTTCTGGCCGAACGGGATCATGCCGACGATGGTCGCGGTGCCGCCGGGCGCCAGCATCGCGAACGCCTGTTCCGCGGTCTCCTTGCGGCCGAGCACCTCGAACGAGTGATGCACGCCGCCATTGGTGAGGTCGCGCACCTGCTGCACCACGTCGCCGTTGCGGGGATCGATGATGTCGGTGGCGCCGAGTTTGGTCGCCAGTTGCAGCTTGGCCGGATTGGTATCGACCGCGATGACGCGGCCGGCGCCGGCGATCTCGGCGCCGTTGATCGCAGCCATGCCGACGCCGCCGCAGCCGATCACGACCACGGTCTCGCCGGGCTGTACCTTGGCGGTGTTGACCACCGCGCCGTAGCCGGTGATGACGCCGCAGCCGATCAGGGCCGCCAGATCCAACGGCATGTCCTGGCGGATTTTGACGATGGCGTTCTCGTGCACCAGCATCTGCTCGGCGAACGAGGACAGATTGAGGAACTGGTTCAGCTTCTCCGCGCGCGCCCATGACAGCCGGTTGGAGGCGCCGGGCAGCATCTTCACCGTGGTGTCGGTGCACAGCACCGGCCGCCCGGTCGAGCAATTGTCGCAGGTGCCGCAGAATACCGAGAGGCACGTCACCACGTGATCGCCGGGCTTGACATAGGTGACGTCGGAGCCGACCTGCTCGACGATTCCGGCCGACTCGTGACCGAGCACCGCGGGCAGCGGATGCGGATAGAGCCCTTCCATAAAATGCAGGTCGGAGTGGCAGAGCCCGGCGACGGAAGTCCGGATCAGCACCTCGCGCGGCCCTGGCTTCTGCAGGCTGACGTCCTCGATCACCAGCGGCTTGTTGACTTCAACCAGGACAGCAGCCTTCATTGGCGTTTCCTCTTTTTGTTTGTTGGCGTCATTCCGGACGACGCAAGGCGTCGAACACGGAATGACGATTGGACTTTAAGCCGCCGCAAGCAATCCGCCAACCTCGGCCATGCCCACCGCGCGATCGCCGAGCAGGTAGCCGGTGATGGCGCGCTGTGCGGCATTTTCCGTGAGCCGGAATGGATCGCCCGCCGCGACGCGGTGATCGATCACCATGCGCGACAGCAGCAGCCGCCTGGCATCGCCGCGCATCTGGTAGATGCGGCTGCCTTCCGATGCCAGCGTCACGGCGCTGGCGACATGATAAAGCAGGCTGGTGGCGCGGCGCGCGTCGGCTTCGTTGTCCGTGCGGCTGGCCACCTCGCGCGCAAAACCGATGGCACGATCGGTGAGATCGCGTAAGCGATCACGCCAGGCCTGCGGCACGTTGGCGCTGTCGTCCAGGCGAGCGTGCAAGTCGGCGGCCAATGCCGCCTCGGCGCCATGGCGGCCGACCGCGCGCTTCAGCGCGTCGATCGCGACGATATTGCCGGTGCCCTCCCAGATCGAGCCGAGATGGGAGTCGCGCAGCAGCCGCGCGGTGGCGAATTCCTCGATGTAGCCGATGCCGCCGCGCATCTCCAGGGCATCGCCGCAGACCTTGCGGGCATCGCGGGTGGCGCGGAATTTCAGGGTCGGCGTCAGGATGCGCAGCAGCGCCGCGGCGTCCTGGCTGCCGGCCTCGGCGCGGTCCAACGCATCGGCGGTGACAAAGCTCATCGACAGCGCCTGCTCGGCCGCCAGCATGATCTTCATCAACTGCCGCCGCGCCAGCGGCAGATCGATGATGCGCTGGCCGAACACCACGCGATTCCTGGCCACGGTCATGGCGTCGTGATATGCGCGCCGCATCAGCGCGGTGGACTTGACGCCGTTCGATAGCCGGGAGGAATTGACCATCTCGGCCATCTGCACGAAGCCACGATCGAGCTTTCCAACCGCATAGGCGACGGCGCCTTCCAGCTTGATCTCGCCCGAGGCCATCGAACGGGTGCCGAGCTTGTCCTTGAGACGGACGATCCGGTAGTGATTGGGTGTGCCGTCGTCGAGCGTCCGCGGCATCAGGAACAGGCCGACGCCGCGGGTGCCGGGACCGGCGCCTTGCGGCCGCGCCAGCAGCATCACGACCTTTGCATCGGCATTGGAGCAGAACCATTTCTCGCCCGTCAGCCGCCAGTGATCGCCTTCCTGCACCGCCGTCGTGGTCAGCGTGCCGACATCGGAGCCGCCTTCCTTCTCGGTCATGAACTGGCCGCCCTGGGTGAGCTTGTTCATGTCGGTCTGGGTCAGCCCGTCGAGATATCTGGCCTTCAGGGCCTCGCTGCCGAAATTCGACAACAGCTTGGCACAGCCGTCGGTGACGTTGATCGGGCAGCCCAGCCCGAACTCGGCCTGGTTGAACAGGAACGTAAAGGCATGCTTGGCGACCACGGGATATTTGTCAGGCCAGCCCAGAATGCCCTTGCGGACCGACATCGCGTGGATGCCGAATTCGCCGAACGCGGCGCGCTCCAGCTCGCGATAGGCGGGATGATACTCGATCCATTGCGCATCGCGACCGAAACGGTCGCGCTGGTGCAGCACCGGGGTGTGGCGGTCGGCCAGCCGGGCGCATTCGTCGAGATGACCGCCGGCGAGCGCGCCGAGCCGGTCGAGATGCGGCTCGATGTGGCGGAATATCGGATCCGGCAGATGAATGCGGAGCAGGTCCGTCAGTGCCGAATCGACGCGGTAGAAATTCATGCCCGACGTATCCGGCGCCAGCAATCCCGGCTGGTCGACCGGCATCGTCGTTTCGTCGTGTCTGGCTGACTGGTGCATTTTCGACTCTTGTTCGTTCCGCCGATATCCGGATGATATGGACCTGCTACCGATAGTGCAGGCGATGATGCCGTCAACAAGCATAATTGGAGGAGCACCCTGTGGCCGAGGGATACCGTGACGTTGCGGCAGGTTGTCTGACCGGATTGCACTCCTAGATACGGATTCACCGCAAATCGAGGACAACCCCATGGAAATGCCCGCCTACAAGATCGCCCTGATCGTCGGCGCCGGCGAAGGCCTCAGCGCCTCGCTGGCGCGACTGTTGGCCAAGCAAGACATCCGGGTCGCGCTGGCGGCACGGAAAATCGAAAAGCTCGGCGCGCTCTGCACCGAGACCGGGGCACGGGCCTTTGCCTGCGACGCCACCGATGCCGACGAGGTCGAGCGCCTGTTCGGCCTGGTGGAACGCGAGATCGGGACGCCTGATATCGTGGTCTACAACGCCAGCGGCCGTGCCCGCGGCGCCTTCACCGACTTGGTGCCCGCCGACGTCGCGCAGGCCATCGCGGTCAGCGCCTTCGGCGGCTTCCTGGTGGCGCAGCAGGCGACAAGGCGGATGCTGCCCAACGCGCATGGCGCGATCCTGTTCACCGGGGCGTCCGCCAGCGTCAAGGGCTATGCGCAATCCAATCCCTTCGCGATGGGCAAGTTCGCGCTGCGCGGGCTGGCGCAGAGCATGGCGCGCGAATTGTCGCCGCAGGGCATTCATGTCGCGCATTTCGTCATCGACGGCGGCATTCGCAGCGCCGCGCGCAGCGAGCCCGCCGATCGGCCGGACTCGATGCTGGATCCCGATGCCATTGCCCTGAGCTACTGGAACGTGCTGCAACAGCCGCGCAGCGCATGGACCTGGGAAATGGAAGTGCGGCCCTGGGTCGAGAAGTTCTGAGGCAACACCGTCGTCATTCCGGGTTCGATGCTGCGGTCGGCCCGGAATGACGGAGGCAATAACAACAACTGGGGGAAACATGGCCACCGACATCACCATCGACACCGGCACCAATGAACTGTTGTGCGTCATCCGCGACCGCGTTGCCGTCATCACGCTGAACCGTCCGGAGGTCCGCAACGCGATGTCGGACGACCTGACCCCGGCGCTGCGCAACATGATCAAGGCCTGCGGCGAGAACCCGGGTGTCGGCGCGCTGCTGCTCACCGGCGCCGGCACCGCGTTCTGCGCCGGCGGCAACGTCAAGGGCATGGGCGCGCATCGCGACCCGAAGCGGCTGGCCATGTCCTATGACGAGAAGGTCGCCGACCTGCAGGAGCGCCAGCGGCTGCTGACCGGCGCGCTGGTGTCGGTGCGCAAGCCGACCATCGCGGCGCTGCCCGGCCCCGCGGTCGGCGCGGGCCTGGCGCTGGCGATGGCCTGCGACATCCGGATCGCCGCGGAATCAGCATTC
>Ga0307294_10000306_pt1 | contig 12171 bp, 11 predicted proteins | sample ER_DNA_151_FD_194468 | JGI IMG/M metagenome (GOLD analysis project Ga0307294, IMG submission 194468) | Bulk soil microbial communities from the East River watershed near Crested Butte, Colorado, United States - ER_DNA_151 | ecosystem: Environmental > Terrestrial > Soil > Floodplain | place... | reverse complement strand
CTGCCATTGCCGCTCGTGCCAGCGCGAAACCGGTACCGCCTTCGCGCTCAATGCCATGATCGAGGCCGATCGGGTCGAACTGCGCTCGGGCGCGCCTGTAACGATCGTGACGCCTTCGCTCAGCGGCGAAGGCCAGAAGATTACGCGATGCCCCAGATGCCATATTGCGGTGTGGAGCAACTACGCCGGCTCGGGCGATCGCTTCCGCTTCGTTCGCGTCGGCACGCTCGATATGCCGGATGCGCTGCCGCCGGACGTGCACATCTTCACGATGTCGAAGCAGCCCTGGGTCGTGCTGCCTCCCGAGGTACCCGCCGTCGAAGAGTTTTATGACAGGGACAAGGTCTGGTCCGCGGCAAGCCTCGCGCGGTGGCGTGCCGTAACCGGCAGCGGATGACAGCGCGATTGATTTCGAACAGCCCTACTTCTTCTCTTCCAGCAGCTTGCGGTATTTCTCGACGTCGCGCGTCACCAGTTGCTGCAGCACCTCGGCTGTGTGCTCGCCGGCGTCGGGGGCCACCGTCGAGAGGCTGTGAAACCGCTTCTTGACCGCATCGCTTTCCACCGCGGTGCGCGCCGCAGCGTTGAGTTTGGCGATGATGTCAGGCGGCGTACCCTTCGGCGCGAACAGCCCGTTCCAGCCCTGCGCCTCGAACTCGGCAAGCCCGGCCTCGGCCGAAGTCGGCAGATCCGGCAGCGTCGAAAGCCGCACGGTCGAGCCGACCACCAGGCCCCTCACCAGCCTGTCGTCGATCGCCTGGCTGACGGAAGCGGCGGCATCGCAGACGCCGTCGATCTGGCCGCCGATCGCATCGGTCAAAGCCGGCGCCGCGCCGCGATAGCCGACCAGCGTCACCTCGATCGCTGCGGCCTGGATGAAACTCTTGCAGATCAGAAAGTTCGAGGAGCCTACGCCGGCATGGCCGAGATTGACCTTGCCGGGGTTGCTCCTGGCGTAGGTTATGAATTCCCTGAGGTCCTTGGCGGGAAAATCCTTGCGCAGCGCGACGATGCCGAAGGTCTTCGCCACCATGGCGATCGGCGCAAAGGCATCGGGCTTGAACGGCAGCAACGGATAGATGGTGTAGGACGCCGCATTGGTGCCGGCATTGCCGATCGCGATGGTGTAACCGTCCGCCTCGGCGCGCGCCGCGCGTGTCAGCGCGGTCGAACCGCCGGCGCCGGCGATATTCTCGATCACGATGGGCTGTCCGAGCGCTGACGCCATCTGCTCGGCGACGACGCGCGCGATCACGTCGGAGGTGCCGCCGGCCGCGAACGGCACGATCATGGTGATGGGGCGTTTGGGATAATCCTGCGCCGCTGCGGCAGAGACGAATGACAGCACCGCGACGGCTGCGAGCAGCCGTCTTGTCATATTATTCCGAGGCGTTTTCTTCATGCGAACCAATTCCCATTTCGCCTGAAAACGCTATGCCGCCTTCTCCAGGTGCGCCACGAGGCCCGCGAACAGGCCGCGGCCGTCGGTGCAGCCCATGATGTCTTCGACGTGGTTTTCCGGATGCGGCATCATGCCGAGCACGTTGCCGCGCTCGCTGACGATGCCGGCGATCGACGACGCCGCGCCGTTGATGTTGGACTGCTCGCCGACCTCGCCCGCGGCGGAGCAATAGCGGTAGAGCACCCGTCCCTCGCCCTCGAGCCGCTTCAGGGTTTCCTCGTCCGCCGCGTAATTGCCCTCGCCATGCGCGATCGGCACGCGGATGACCTGCCCGGCATTGTAGCCGCGGGTGAAGGGGGTGTCGGAGCGCTCGACCCGCAGATGCACGTCATGGCAGATGAACTTTAATCGCGCATTGCGCATCAGCACGCCGGGCAGCAGGCCGGCCTCGCAGAGGATCTGAAAACCGTTGCAGACCCCGAGCACCAGGCCGCCACCGGCAGCGAAATCGCGCACCGCGTTCATCACAGGCGCGCGCGCGGCAATCGCGCCGCAGCGCAGGTAATCGCCATAGGAAAACCCGCCCGGCACCACCACGAGATCGGTGCCCTTGGGCAGCGCGGTCTCGGCATGCCAGACCATCGCGGCTTCATGGCCCGACGCGAGCTTCAGCGCGCGCGCCATGTCGCGCTCGCGATTGATTCCGGGAAAGACGAGAATTGCGGATTTCATTCCAGACAAACCTGCTGCATCAAGTGCCGTCGATCAACGGCCAGTTCTTGATTGAAAGCCTTCATATCGACCAAGAGTTCGTCGATCGAGCCTTCAAGTTCAACAAACGTCACGCGAGATTTCAAGCACCAGATCGTAAATCTGCTGATTGGATATCTCAGCCATGATCTAGCTCAGAACTTCAACCCGGTAATTCTCGATCACCGTGTTCGCCAGCAGCTTGTCGGCGGCATCCTTCAGCGCCGCTTCGGCCTTGGCCTTGTCGGAGCCTGCGATTTCGATGTCGAACACCTTGCCCTGGCGCACGCTGGCAACGCCATCGACGCCGAGCGATTTCAGCGCTCCTTCGATGGCCTTGCCCTGCGGATCGAGAATGCCGGATTTCAGCGTAACGGTGACGCGCGCTTTCACTTGCAACCTCAGCTCTTGACCAGCACCGGACCGGTGCCGATCGGACGCTCGTTCTCGGTCAGGATGCCTAGACGCTTGGCGACCTCGGTATAGGCCTCCAGCACGCCGCCGAGATCGCGGCGGAAGCGGTCCTTGTCGAGCTTCTCGTTCGACTTGACGTCCCACAGCCGGCACGAATCGGGCGAGATCTCGTCGGCGACGATGATTCGCATCATGTCGTTCTCGAACAGCCGGCCGCATTCCATCTTGAAATCGACCAGACGGATGCCGATGCCGAGAAACAGCCCGGTGAGGAAGTCGTTGACGCGAATCGCCAGCGCCATGATGTCGTCGATTTCCTGCGGCGTGGCCCAGCCGAACGCGGTGATGTGCTCCTCGGAGACCATGGGGTCGTTGAGTTGGTCGTTCTTGTAGTAAAACTCGATGATCGAGCGCGGCAGCTGGGTACCTTCCTCGATACCGAGGCGCTGCGACAGCGATCCCGCCGCCACATTCCGCACCACGACCTCCAGCGGCACGATCTCGACTTCGCGAATCAGCTGTTCGCGCATGTTGAGCCGGCGGATGAAATGGGTGGGCACCCCGATGTCGTTGAGGTGCTGAAACAGGTACTCCGAAATCCGGTTGTTGAGGACGCCCTTGCCCTCGATCACCTGGTGTTTCTTGGCATTGAACGCGGTCGCATCGTCCTTGAAGTGCTGGATCAGGGTTCCCGGCTCCGGGCCTTCATAAAGGACCTTGGCCTTGCCTTCATAAATGCGGCGTCGGCGGCTCATTGGGATGTACCGTGTGTTGTTGAAATCCATGAATTTGGTGTGCTCCGGATGACAAGGGATTGCGACCCACGACGGAGCTGCCGTGAAGGCCAGGAACGGGAAACAGAACGAGAACCGGGCCTCATGCCCAACCTATCTGATTGGCCTATCGAGCACAATCGATCCGGTCCCTTTCGGGCGAGTTTTACCCCTTCCGCCTGCGGCTTAAAGCCGGTTGTTTTAACCACTGGCTCCCATTATCTAAGCCCCCGAGTGGGCGGCCGCAACGAGCCGCTGCAGCATTTTGGCAGGGATCGGAACCGAGAGAATGACCACATTCGACAAGCGTGAAGAAGGTTTCGAGAAGAAGTTCGCGATGGACGCCGACCAGCGGTTCAAGGCCGAGGCCCGCCGCAACCGGCTGCTCGGATTGTGGGCAGCCGAGAAGCTCGGAATCTCCGGGGACGCCGCCGCTGCCTACGCCAAGGAAGTGGTCGCCTCGGATTTCGAGGAAGCCGGCGACGCCGACGTGCTCCGCAAGGTTTTGGCCGATTTGACCGCCAAGGGCATCGCCATCACGGAGCCGGAGCTTCGGGTGAAGATGGACGAACTGATGGCGGCGGCCGTCATGCAGGTGAAGGCCGGAACCTGAGCTTCCCTGTCATTCCGGGGCGCGCGCAGCGCGAACCGCAGGAGCGAAATTGCGCCCGGGGAATCTCGATATAATTGAAAACGACTGCGGGATTCCGGGTCTGGTCCTTCGGACCATCCCGGAATGACGTTTCCGCTGTTACGCGATGCGCCCTACCCCTCCTTGAATCCATATTCCGGCACGTTGCCGCTGGCGCCGTAATATTTGTACGGCAGGAACTTGCCCGACATCGTGATCTTGACGCGGTCGCCCTTGGGATTGGCGACGCGCTCCATCGCCATGTCGAAATCGATCGCCGACATGATGCCGTCGCCGAACTCCTCCTCGATCAGCGCCTTCCAGGCCGGACCGTTCACCATCACCATTTCATAGAACCGGTAGATCAAGGGATCGGTCGGCGGCATCGGCGTGCCATCGCCGCGCATCGGCACCTCGTTCAGCATCGCGGCCTCGGATTTCGTCAGGCCGAACAATTCAGCCGCATTCGCCGCCTGCGGCTTTGTCAGTTTCATCTGGCCGAGGATGGCGCCGACGATCAGCACCTCGGAGTAGCCGCCGATCTTTTCGCAGATGTGCTTCCAGCTCCATTCCTTCTCGCGCTTGATGTCGAGCAGCTTTTCCGTGAGGTCGGATCGTTTCATGGCCGTCTCCTGTTGATATCTAGCGCGCGATCGTCTGCGCCGAATGGGTTTCGACCGCCCTCGGCGCCGCGACGATGGTCGGTTCGTTCAAGCCGATCTTCACCACCGGCACGTTGCGCGGGTCGTGGGTGGGGACATCCGTCGCAAAGGTCTTGCTGCGGCTGACCAGGAAATCGACGATGTGGTTGCGCACCGCGTAGTAATAGGGATGGCGGTGCAGGTCGGTGCGGCCGCGATCCTTCGGCAGCGGGTTTTCCACGATCTCGGCCAGCACGGCACCCGGACCGTTGGTCATCAGGAAAATCTTGTCGGCGAGATAGATCGCTTCATCGACGTCATGGGTGATCATGAACGCGGTCTGCCCGGTCTCAAGACAGATGCGGCGCACCTCGTCCTGCAGCGTGCCGCGGGTCAGCGCGTCCAGCGCCGAGAACGGCTCGTCCATCAGCATGATCTTCGGCGTGATCGAAAGCGCACGCGCAATGCCGACGCGCTGCTTCATGCCGCCGGACAGTTCCGACGGCCGCTTGTGCTCGGCGCCGGTCAACCCGACGAGATCGATGAAGGTCTGCGCGTGGGCTTTCACCCTGGCGCGGTCCCAGTCGCGCCATTTCGAGGTCACGGCATAGGCGACGTTGCCGAGCACGGTGCGCCACGGCAGCAGCGCATGGCTCTGGAAGATCACGGCGCGGTCGAGGCTGGTGCCCTCGATCGCCTGACCGTCGACGATCACGGTGCCCTCGCTCGGCTCGTCGAGCCCCGCCAGGATGTTCAGCACCGTGGTCTTGCCGCAGCCGGAATGCCCGATCACGCAGCCGAACTCGCCGCGCGCCATCGACAGCCAGAGATTTTCGAACACCGCGATCTCGCCGCCCGACGCGCCCGGATAGCGCTTGGCGATGGCCTCGATGGATATGAACCTGTCGGTCATCGCATCACTCCGGGAAGGTGACCATGCGCGTGAAGCGCGCGAGGATTTGGTCGAGCAGCATGCCGACCACGCCGATCAGCAGAATGGCGATGATGACGTTGGTGATCGAAAGGTTATTCCACTCGTTCCAGACGAAGTAGCCGATGCCGGTGCCGCCGACCAGCATCTCGGCGGCGACGATCACCAGCCAGGCGATACCGATCGAAATCCGCATGCCGGTCAGGATGGTCGGTGCTGCCGCCGGCAAAATCACGGTAAAGGCGCGCCTGACGGTGCCGACTTCCAGGGTGCGGGCGACATTGATCCATTCCTTGCGCACCGCGGCGACGCCGAACGCGGTGTTGAGCAGCATCGGCCACACCGAGCAGATGAAAATCACGAAGATCGCCGACAGCCCGGAATCCTTGATGGTGTAGAGCGCCAGCGGCATCCAGGCGAGCGGCGAGATCGGTTTCAGGATTTGAATGAACGGATCGAGCGCCTTGTTCATCAAGGGCGACATTCCGATCAGGAAGCCGAGCGGGATCGCGACGATCACGGCCAGAAAATAGCCGAGCCCGACGCGGGCGATGGAATAGCCGAGCTGGATGCCGAGCCCCTTGTCGTTCGGTCCGTTGTCGTAGAATGGCCGCTTGACGTGTTCCCACAGCTTCGCACCGACATCGAGCGGCCCCGGCATCGCCGATTTGCCGGCGGTCGCGGTCAGCCCCATCAGCCTGGCATATTCCGGCGTCATGTTGGCGACCAAGCCGGTGCCGCGGGTGGCGATATGCCAGATGCCGATGAAGGCGAGAAACAGCGCGATCGACACGATCGCGGCGCGCAGGCGGAGCGAGGAGTTCATCGGGCGAGCCCTCTGAGCGAGGCCATCACCATCACGACGCCTTCCGGATCTTGAAGCTGTTGAGATAATCCTCCGGCTTGGCCGGATCGAAGGTCTTGCCCATCACCGAGAAGCTCTTGGTGGTGGTGGTCGGCGGCGTCAGCCCGGCCTCCTTCATCAGCCTGGTGGCGTCGGTGGCTAGATAGACCTGCGAAGCGATACCGGCATAGTCGATGTCGCCCTTGACCTGACCCCAGCGCTTCATCTGCGTCATGATCCAGATCGCGAAGGACTGCCACGGGAACGGATCGAAATCGACGCGGTTCGGCTGCGTCACGATATTGCCGAGGCCATCGGCGAAGGTGCCGGTGAGGATCTGCTCCAGCACGATCTGCGGCTGGTTCAGGTAGTTGGCCGGCGCGATCGCTTCGGCGATCTGCTTGCGGTTCTCGGCCTTGTGCGCGAACGCGGTGGCCTCGATGATCGATTTGAGCAGCGCGCCATAGGTGTTCGGCATCGAGGTGACGAATTCCTTCGATGCGGCGAAGGCGCAGCACGGATGTCCCTCCCAGATGTCCTTGGTGAGGATGTGAATGAAACCGACGCCGTCATAGACCGCGCGCTGGTTCATCGGGTCGGGGCCGAGGAAGCCGTCGATATTGTCGGCGCGCAGATTGGCGACCATTTCCGGCGGCGGTACCGCGCGGATCTGCACGTCGGTATCGGGATCGATGCCGTGCTCGGCGAGATAATAGCGCAGCAGATAATTGTGCATGGAGAAGTCGAACGGCACCGCGAACTTGAAGCCTTTCCAGTCCTTCGGGTTGCGCTTGTCCTTGTGCTTGACCGACAGCGTGATGGCCTGGCCGTTGATGTTCTCGACCGCCGGCATGGTGTAGGGCTGCGGATTGGAGCCGACGCCCATGGTGATGGCGAGCGGCATCGGCGACAGCATGTGCGCCGCGTCGTATTCCTTGTTCATGGTCTTGTCGCGGATGACCGCCCAGCCGGCGGTCTTGATGACTTCGACGTTGAGGCCGTTCTTGGCATAAAACCCCATCGGCGCCGCCATGATGATCGGGGTGGCGCAGGTGATCGGAATGAAGCCGACCTTGAGGTCCTTCTTTTCCAGCGGCCCGCCCTGCGCGAACGCCTCGGTCGCGGTTTGCAGCGGGAAGAATTGCGATACCGCCGCGACCGCGGTGGCGGCACCGACGGATTTCAGGAAGGCGCGCCGCGCGGCATCCTGCGGAAACATCGCGCGCATCACGGCGGAGGCGACCACGCCCTGGTAGCGCTTGGCCTCGCTCTCGATCGACGCCTGGATCTGCAGCTCCGCCGCGGCCTGATGCTCGGCTTCGCTGCCATGCGCGCCGCAACTGCAGCCGCCGGCGCGAAGACGGCGGTCGGGATCGAACGGATTGTCGAATGTGGACATGATGCCTCCTGCCTAACTCTGCGGCAGAAAGAGCAAGGAGCGTGCCATGCGCCGATTTCCGCCATTGCCGCACGGACCCAGCGTTTCGCTGCATCGTTGCCCATCACGAAAACTCGTGATACACGAAAATTCGTAGGATAATTACGAATTTTCGGAGTACGCGCGATGGAATTCGCCCCGCAAAATCCGGTCGGAGCCGGACGCGACTCCGACCTGCGCGCCCTTGCCTTCGACCACTTGGTCGAGCCCACGCTGTTGCTCGATCCCAACGCCGATCAGGTGGTCGACGCCAATCCAGCCGCCTGCACCCTGCTCGGCTACGACCGCGCCCTGCTGCGGGAAACCCGCATCAGCGCCCTGCATGCCGGCCAGTTGCCCGCGTTGATCGTGTTCACCCAGGCGGTGCTGGACAAGGGCGCGTACTGGACCAACGCGCTGACGCCGCGCCATGCCACCGGCCAGCCGCTGCGGCTGGAATATTCGGGGTCGCGGGTGCCGTATGACGGCCGATCGCTGATGCTGCTGACCATGAGCGATCTCGAACAGCGCCGCCGCCGCTATGTCGACGCCACGGCCGAGGACCACATGCGCAGCGGGCTCGCCGCCTGGCAGCGGGTCGAGCGGGTGTTTCAGGACATCGAGCGGGAAAACCAGTTGATCCTGCGCGCCGCCGGCGAAGGCATCTACGGCGTCAACGCCGAGGGCAAGACCACCTTCGTCAATCCCGCCGCCGAACGGATGCTGGGCTGGGCCGCCGAGGAACTGGTCGGCAAGGCGATCCATCCGATCGTTCACCACAGCCATCACGACGGCAGTCATTACCCGGACGAGGATTGCCCGATCTATGGCGCGTTCCGCGACGGCGCCGTGCATAATGTCGACGGCGAGGTGTTCTGGCGCAAGGACGGTTCACCGGTTTGGGTCGAGTACACCTCGACGCCGATCCGCGACCGCGGCATGGTGGTCGGCGCCGTGATCGTGTTTCGCGACGTCAGCCAGCGGCGCGAGGCCGACGAAAAGCTACACGCCGCGCTGGCCGAGGTCGACCGCTTGCGCGAGCGGCTCGAACTGGAAAACGCCTATCTGCAGGAAGAAATCCGGATCGAGACCAACCCGCGCGGCATCATCGGCCAGAGCGGGGCGATCCAGAAGACGCTGCGCCAGGTCAAGCTGGTGGCGCCGACCACCGCGGCGGTCATGATCACCGGCGAGTCCGGCACCGGCAAGGAGCTGATCGCGCGCGCCATTCACGAGGCCTCCGCCCGGCGCGACCGGCCGCTGATCCGCGTCAACTGCGCGGCCATTCCGCGCGAGCTGTTCGAGAGCGAATTCTTCGGTCACGTCAAGGGCGCCTTCACCGGCGCGGTGCGCGACCGCATCGGCCGGTTCGAACTCGCCGACGGCGGCACGCTGTTTCTCGACGAGATCGGCGAAATTCCGCTGGAGTTGCAGGGCAAGCTGCTGCGCGTGCTGCAGGAAGGCAATTTCGAACCGGTCGGCGAGGAGCGCACCCGCACCGTGGACGTGCGGCTGATCGCGGCGACCAATCGAAACCTCAAGCAGGAGGTGGCGCGCGGCCGGTTTCGCGAGGACCTGTACTTCCGGCTCAACGTCTTTCCGGTGGAATCGGTGCCGCTGCGCGACCGCCGCGAAGACATTCCGCTGCTCGCCCAGCACTTCCTGATGAGCGAGAGCAAGGAGCTCAAATCCGACCTGCGGCTGTCGGAAGGCGATGCGCGGCGGCTGCAGCGCTACGACTGGCCGGGCAATGTCCGCGAACTGCAGAACGTGATCGAGCGCGCGGCGATCCTGGCGCAGAACGGCCGGTTGCGGATCGATCTGCCGGACACGCCGGGATCCCACGCGCCGTCCGGTGCCGGCCGGCACAAGGCGGAGGCGCGGCCGGCGGTCATGACCTCGGCCGAGATGCGCGACCACGAGCGCGACAATATCCTGGCCGCACTTCAAGCCTGCAACGGCAAGGTGTTCGGCCCGGGCGGCGCCGCCGTGATGCTCGACATCAAGCCGACCACGCTGGCCTCGCGCATGAAGGCGCTGGGTCTCGCCCCTGCCCGCGCCGCCAGGCCCCCGGCGTTCACGACGACTTTCGGATCCTGAAACTGTTGAGATAGTCCTCGGGGCTGGCCGGGTCGAAACTCTTGCCCATCACCGCGAAGGATTTGTAGGCGGTCGCGGGCGGCGCCAGGCCCATCTCCTTCATCACCTTGGCGGTATCGGTCGCGAGATAGACCTGTTCGGCCACCGACTTGTAATCGACATCGCCCTTGATCTGGCCCCAGCGCTTCATCTGGGTGAGCATCCAGACCGCGAAGGATTGCCAGGGGAACGGATCGAAGTCGACGCGCTTGGCGTCGGTCTTGATGCCGCCGAGACCGTCGGCGTAGGTGCCGGTGAGAACCTGCTCCAGCACCGTGACCGGGGCATTGATGTAATTTGCCGGCGCGATCGCCTCGGCGATCTCCTTGCGGTTCTCCGCCTTCGAGGCGTAGGCGGTGGCATCGACGATCGCCCGCGTCAGCGCCGCAAAGCTGTTGGGCGAATTCGTGATGAATTCCCGGCTCGCCGCAAAGCTGCAGCAGGGATGGCCGTCCCAGATTTCCTTGGACAGGATGTGCAGGAAGCCGACGCCGTCATAGATCGCGCGCTGGCAGATATTGTCCGGCGCGAGGAAGCCGTCGATATTGTCGGCGCGCAGGTTGGCGACCATTTCCGGCGGCGGCACCGAACGCAGCTGCACGTCGGTGTCGGGATCGAGGCCATGCTCGGCGAGATAGTAGCGCAGCAGATAATTGTGCATCGAGTAATCGAACGGAATGGCGAATTTCATGCCCTTCCAGTCCTTCGGGTCGCGCCGGTCCTTGTGCTTCATGGCGAGCGTGATGCCCTGCCCGTTGATGTTCTCGATCGCCGGCACGGTGAACGGGATCGCATTGGCGCCCAGCCCCAGCGAAATCGCGATCGGCATCGGCGCCAGCATGTGGGCGGCGTCGTATTCCTTGTTGATGGTCTTGTCGCGGATCACGGCCCAGCCGGCGGTCTTCACCACCTCGACGTTGAGGCCGTATTTCGCATAGAAGCCGAGCGGTGCGGCCATGATGATCGGCGTCGCGCAGGTGATCGGGATGAAGCCGACCTTGAGGTCCTTCTTTTCAGGCGTGCCGGCTTGCGCGAAGACTTCGGTCGCCGTCTTGATCGGGAAGAACTGCGAGACCGCCGCCAGCGCGGTCGAAGCCCCGACCGATTTCAAAAAAGCCCGGCGCGCGGCATCCCTGGGAAACATCGCGCGCATCACGGCGGAAGCAACCACCCCCTCGTAGCGTTGCGCATCGGTCGGCGCCGGCTCGCAACGCAGCGTCAGCGCCGCCTGCTCGTGCTCGGCCGTCGAACCGTGTCGGCCGCAGACGCAGCCCGACCGCGACAGCTTGCGATCGGCATCGAACGGATCGTCGAAGGTGGACATGTCGATTTCCTTGCCCGATTTCCTTGCGTGGCACCGATAACTGAACGGCAATCGGCTGCGTTCAGCGAGTTTCCCGCCCAGCCGCCTGAGCGGCCGGGCGATGAAAACCCTGCACGTTCTATGCCGCTTTCTCGGTCAGCCTTGCGTCGGTCGGCAGGCCCTCCTCGATCGGCAGCGACGGATCCCGCGACCATTCGTTCCAGGAGCCAAAATACATCCGCACGTCCTTCACGCCGGCGTTCTTCAGCGCGAGGAAGGTGTTGGAGGCCCGGGCGCCCTTGAAGCAATAGAGATAGACCGGCGTATTCGGCGAAATGCCGACGGTGGCGCATTCCGCCAAAATCTCGTCTTTGGACTTGAAGCGCGGCCCCTCCGCGGTCGGCTTCATCATGCGATACCATTCGAGCCAGACCGCGCCGGGAATCCGTCCCTTTCGCGGGCAGAAATCCTTGCCGTAGGGCGAGGAGCTGTCGCCGATCCACTCGTCGACGTCGCGGACGTCGAGCAGCGCGATCCCGGGCTTGCCGACCGCCGCCAGCATGGTCTTGGCATCGATCAGGATGTCGCTGGCTTCCGGAACGATCGAGAACGATGCTTTCACAGGGGTCGGCACATCCGTGGTGACCAGCAGGCCTGCGGCGGCCCAGGCGTCGTAGCCGCCGTGCAGCACCTTGATCTTGGGATAGCCCAGCATGGTCAGGAGATAATAGCCGCGGCAGGACTGTCCGAAGCCGGAATTCATGGACTGCTCATAGATCACCGCAGTCTCCTTGCCCGACAGCCCGGCGCCACCAAAGGCGTCGGCGAATTTCGTCTTCAGTTCCTGCATGCCTTCCGGCGTCGAGGTCGCGAGGTAGGTGAAGATTTCATGCACGTTCACCGCGTTCGGCAGCTGTCCGGCGGCA
>Ga0307294_10000302_pt1 | contig 12228 bp, 8 predicted proteins | sample ER_DNA_151_FD_194468 | JGI IMG/M metagenome (GOLD analysis project Ga0307294, IMG submission 194468) | Bulk soil microbial communities from the East River watershed near Crested Butte, Colorado, United States - ER_DNA_151 | ecosystem: Environmental > Terrestrial > Soil > Floodplain | place: USA... | reverse complement strand
CAACGTGCTTGCGTGATCGACGGAGCGAACGATCATCGGCTCGGCACGCCCGCGGATCGTGACTTCCTGTTGCGGCAAGCTGTCGTCTGCGAGGCCGGCGGTGACGCGAACTTCTTCCGAAACGACGACCTCGCAAGCGAGACTTTTGGTCATGTCCTGCAGGCGCGCGGCGACATTGACGGCATCACCGAGCGCGGTGAACACCATGTGATCGCGATAGCCGATGTCGCCGATGATCACCTCGCCGCCATGAATGCCGACGCCGAAACGGATCGGCTCGCGCAGGTCATGGCTGAGGAATTGATTCAATTCATCGATATTGGCCGATATCATGCTGGCCGCCCTCAGTGCCTGGCGGCAGGCGGTGTGCGGGTCCACAGCCAGCCCGAACAGCGCGAGCTGCCCGTCGCCGACGAACTGGTTGGGTTGGCCGCCGCATTCGATCACGGCTTGCGACACCGCGCCGAGGAAGCGATTGACGATGAAGACGGTATCGAACGGCAGCCGCTTCTCCGCGAGCTTGGTCGAGCCGCGCATGTCGACGAACAGGCTGACGAGATAGCGTTCCTCGCCGATGCGGGACGGCCTCGAGTTCCGCAAGGTCGCCGCCGTGGTTTGCGGCAGGAAGATCTGGAAGAAGGACAGATCGGTCTCCGGCCGGAGCTGGCAGGCGAGGCGGATCGCCGGATCGGCGCCGGCACCGACGCGGTTGAGCACGAACGCCTCGCGCATCGAAGGCTCCGGCAGCGACGCGTAGTCGCCGATCACGCGAATGCGGCAGGTGGAGCAGCGGGCGCGGCCGCCGCACACGCTCGCATGCGGGACATTGTTGCGCAGGCTGGCCTCGAGCACGCTGAGCCCCTTCGGCACGCGAACCGTCTTGCCGTTGCCATAGGACAGCACGACCATGCCGGCGCGGCGCTCGTTGAGGGCGCGTGCGCCCCGTGCCAGCAACACAAATCCGAGCAGGCCGAGATAGCCGATCAGGAAATAGTCCTCGATGCGCTGCAGGACGGCTTGTTCGGCCGGCGTGCCGACCTGCTGCCGCGAGAGATTTTCCGCTCTCCATTCCTTGCTGTCGCTGTCGACCACGCTTCGCCCGCCCTGATAGAGGCCGAGCATGGCCAGCGTCGGAACCAGCACCGCCGCCGCGAGCAGAAACGGTGCCGCGCTTTTGTAGAACGCCTTCATCCGCAGCCAGAAATACAGACCGATACAGCCATGGATCCAGGCAATGGTCATGACCGCGAGCATCAGCCAGATCTTGTAGGGCCACACGACCCAGTAGGCGAAAAGCACCTGCGGATAGAGCTTCTCGTGTCCGAACAGCGTCTGGCCGAGCCGGACGCCGGCAATATGGGTGATGATCAGCGCCGGAATGCTGAGGCCGAGCACGAGCTGGAGCGGTTCGATCGCCTTCCAGCGAAATTGCCGGCGCTCGTACAGCGCCCAGAGGCCGAGGCCGGCATGAACCAGCGCGGTGGCATAAAACACGATCGCAACCGGCAGGAATTGCCAGAACAGGGTGTGGTAATAGACCCCGCCGGCCAGCGCCTCCATCGAGATATTGCCGAGCGCGTGATTGAGGAAATGGCTGACCAGATAGGCGAACAGCACCAGTCCGCAGCCGAGCCGGATCTGCCGGACGCCGATGCCGCGGACGAATTTCGGGAGCTGTTCCAGCGACGGTGAGGCCATGCGGTCCGATCGGAATGCCCTGCGGTGCTACCGATGTTAGTTGGGGAACAGTTCTGACGCCATGGGGTGGTGATGCCAGACTGCTAATTCCAAGGCTGTTGCCAAGGCTGCTGGAAGGGCTGCTGCAAGTTGACACCCCCATCGGAGTCGGGGAGAAAGCGCCGTGACGATACCCCCGACCCATCAAGGCAGCGCAAAGCCGGAGCGGACTGCCTCGCGGCAATGGCTCGCCGTTGCCGGCGTCATCGCGGCGCTGACGGCCATGCGGCTGGTCTATGCCGGCGCGATCGATCTGCGCACCGACGAGGCCTATTACTGGACCTGGTCGAAGGAGAGCGCGCTGTCCTTTCTCGATCATCCGCCGATGATCGCCTGGTTCATCCGCTTCGGCACGGCTGTTTTCGGCGACACCAATCTGGGCGTGCGGTTTGCCGGCATCGTGGCGATGCTGGTCACGCAGCTGTTGCTCGCGGATATCGTGCGGCGGGTGACGCATGATCTGCGCGCGGTGGTGATTGCCGTGCTGATGCCGGAGGCCGCGCTGTACTACGGGCTGCTGATGTCGAAGGTCTCGCCCGACGTGGCGCTGATCCCGTTCGCGGTCGCGATGGTGTGGGCGCTGGTGCGGCTTCACGAGAGCGACGATCCGCGCTGGTGGCTGGCGGCCGGCGTCTTCGCCGGACTGGCGCTGCTGTCGAAATTCACCGCGGTCATGCTGCTGCCGGCGGTGCTGGCCTTCACGCTGGTGCCGAAGTGGCGCGGTCGCTGGTTGGCGAGCCCATATCCGTGGGCGGCGGCGCTGGTCGCGATGGTCGTGTTCTCGCCGGTCCTGATCTGGAATTATCAGCACGACTGGGCTTCGTTTCGCTTCCAGCTGGTGCGCGCCACCGCGACGCATGAACTGTCGCTCCGCACCGTCGGGGACTATATCGGGCTGCAGTTCGGCCTGGTCGGCTTCATCCTGCTGCCGGTGGTGTTGTCGGGCGTGGTGTTGACGGCGTGGCGGGGATACCGCCGGGGCGACGCGGTGGCCATTCTGCTGTCCACCGCCGTGATCGTTCCCTTCGGTTATTTCTTCTGGAAGTCGCTCAGCCTGCGGATCGGCGATACCTGGCCGATGTTCATCTGGCCGGTCGGTTTTGCCGCCGCCGCCATCAACGTCACGATGCTGGCCCAAGAAGGGCAGCCGGCATGGATGATCCAATCGACGATCCGCTGGGCCAGGGTCGCGATCGCTTCCGGGATCGTCTTCGTCGTGGCGGTGTTTCTCTATTATACCGTCGCTCCCTGGAATTTGATCGGCCGGGCCGATCCGATCGGCGGCGAGGCGGGCTATCGGCAGGTGGTGGAGCGGGCACAGGCGCAGCTGCAAGACACTGGCGCGAGCTGGATCGCCACCACGGACTACCGGACCTACGCCATGCTGCGCTGGTTCTTCAACGGCCGCGTGCCCGTCATCCAGATCAACGAGCGCAACCGGTTTGAAGGCTTTCGCGATCCCGGCATGAATGCGGTCAGCGGCCGCACCGGGCTCTATGTCGGCCGCGATCCCGATTCTCGCAACCATCTGTGGCAGTCGACGACCGCGATCAGGCAGCCGCTCGAGCGGGTCGAGCGCAGCTGGCGCGGCATCGTGATGGACACCTATGCGCTGGAAAAGCTTACGGGCTGGACGCCGGAGCTTTCGCCACAGCAGGATTCGCCGCTCTATCGTGCGCGCACGCTGGCAGGCGAGCCGGAACGGCTGCGGGGCAACCGGGGCTTTGTCATTGCCGCCTCGGTTCGATAGTCATTCCTCGCCGTCGCGCTTGCGCAGCAGATCCCTGGCGAGGTCGCCGAGCGCGGGACGCGGCAGCGCGGTGAACGGCAACGGGCGGGTGACGTCGATCGCGGCAAGCCCGAGCCGCGCGGTGAGCAGCCCGTTCAGGACGCCTTCGCCGAGCCGCTGCGACAGTTTCGCCGCGATGCCGTGGCCGAGCACCTGCTGGATCAGGCTGTCGCCGGCCGCCATGCCGCCAGTGATCGCCAGGTGCGCGATGACATGGCGCAGCAGTCGGATCATGCCGAGCGCGCCCGGCCGTGCGCCGTAGAGGCGCGCCAGCTGCCGGATCAGCCGCAGCGCGGCCACGAATACGAACAGCACGTCGATCAAGGCGCGCGGGCTGACGGCGGTGACGACCGAGACGCGCTGCGCCGCCTGCGACACCAGCCGCCGCGCCTCCTGATCGAGCGGCGTCATCAGCTCGCGCTCTGCGAGGCGAATCATGTCGGCACCGTCGATGATGTCATCGGCATGGCCCTGCAATGCGGCGCGCGCCCGCGCCAGGTGCGGGTTCTGGTGCGCCAGCCCCAGCAGGTCCTGGACGATGGCGCGGCTTTCGGCGCGATCGTCGCTGGCGAGCACAGCGCTCGCGCGCAGGTGCAGTTTCTCAATGGTCGCCAGGCGCGCCAGCCCCAACGCCTCGCGTGCAACCACGATCACAAGCGCCAGCGCGGCGGCGATCGCAAGGGCCAGCCCGAGATAGCCGAGGCTCTCGCTGCGCGCGAACAGGTCCTCGATCAGCCGGGTGACGGCGAGCCCAAAGCCGAGCGTGACCAGCCCGCCGATGGCGCTCCAGAACACCGCGGCCCAGCGAAAACCGCGCTGCACCGGGAGGAGCGGCGCATCGAGCGGGACAGGGAGCAGCGCCGGGTCGGCTTCCGGCCTGACCTGCACGGTGCCGCGGGAGGGGCGGCTTGCATCGTCCGGATCCACCACGATGACGCCGGGGTCGTCGAGCTTGAAGGTCGCCGGCCGCCGGTGGGGAGGGCGCTCGCTCATTGCAGTTTGTCTCCGATCAGGAACTGGAGGGCGCGGTCGAGGCGGATGTGAGGCAGCGCGGGCTCCTCGGCACCTTCGCGTTCGAGCAAGGGCGGACGAAAGCGCAGAAAGCGAAAATCGGTCTTTTCGGCCGATGCGCGGGAGAGGCCGCGAAACGCGGCTTCGCCCTTGAACAGCCCTTCCGGATCGGCGGGCAGGTCGCCCGGAAAGGTCGCGACCTCGGTATTGCCGTCGAAAGCCTCGCCATTGGCCATCTCGCCTGACGCGGGCGTCCCCAGGATCGAGGGCAGTTTTTCGCGGCCGCGCGCGACCTGGGCCTCGCGGGTGGCACGGACCGCGGCCAGCGCCACGACGTCGATCACGGCGCCGGTGTCCTCGGCGCGGGCGACGGCTCTTGCCACGGTCCGCCGCAGCACGGCCTCCAGGCGGTCATGGCTGGAATGGTGAAGATGATCGGCCTTGGTCGCGGCAAACAGGATGCGGTCGATCCGCGGCCGGAACAGGGCGCTGAGGAACGTGCTGCGCCCGATCCTGAAACAATCCAGAATTCCCGCCAGCGCCGCCTCGAGATCGACCAGGGCTTCCGGTCCGGCATTGAACGCCGAGAGCGCATCGACCAGCACGATCTGGCGATCGAGCCGCGAGAAATGATCGCGGAAGAACGGGCGGACCACCACGTCCTTGTAGGCCTCGTAGCGCCGTACCATCATCGCCCACAGCGAACCCTCGGGTGCTGCACCGTCGATGGGGACGTCGAGCGGCGCAAAGGTCAGCGCGGGCGAACCGGCGAGATTGCCGGGCATCAGGAAGCGGCCAGGCGGCAGCAGGCTCATGGCAAAACGTTCGTCGCGGCAGGCGCGCAAATAGTCGGTGAACAGCCGCGCCGCCTCCAGCGCGGCCTGTTCGTCTTCGCGCCCATGCGGGTTCAGCGTGCCGAGATGGCCGTGCCACGACGCCGCGAGTCCGGCGCGCAGCGGCTCCCGCGACAGCGCGAGACTCTCGGCCGACCATTGCTCGAAACTCTTGTTGAGCAGCGGCAGGTCGAGCAGCCATTCACCGGGGTAGTCGACGATATCGAGCGTCAGGATGCGGTCCGCGCCGTTCTGCCGCTGGTAGTCGATCACCAGTCTGAGCTCGCTGATGTCGACCGTCGAATTCGGCCAGCTCCGCTGATCGATCAGGCTGCGGACGTGATTTTCATAGCTAAAGCGCGGCACCGCGTCATCCGGCTGCGGCTCCAGCCGGGCGCGGGCGATCCGCCCGGTGGCGAACGGCTCGAAGATCGGAAAGCGGCCGCCGCGGGCAAGGCCGTGAATCAGCGCCGTGATGAAGACGGTCTTGCCGGCGCGTGACAGCCCGGTGACGCCAAGCCGGACGGTCGGATTGAAAAAATGGTCGCCATAGTCCTTGAGGGCCCGCGCCGACAGCCGCGCTTCCTCCACGAAATCTTGAAAGCTGGGGGCCATGCGGGAGGGGACAACTCGGTTTGGCGGCTGTAATAAGCTAACCGCAAAGTGGCGATTGGCGGGACAAAATCAATACTTTCGGCGCGATTGGAACTGAGTGTCTCGCCCTTCGTTGGCCTCCCCAAAGCTGGATATTCCCTATAACCTCCCGGACGCGATATGACCGTCTTTAGATTGAAGCAGATCGCCTCGAATTCGGCTCACGCCGCAGCGGGGACTGTCCGTTGGAATTACGACCGCGCCGAGCTGATCGCCGACGGGGTCGTACACGGGATCGGCGTATTCTGCGGATTGGTCGCTGCCACCGTGCTGGTCGTGTTGACGGCCGTCTACGCCACGGCTTTTGAGGTTGTCGGGGTGTCGGTCTACGTCGCAGGCCTGCTGGCCATGCTGGTCCTGTCGGCAATTTACAATTTGTGGCCGGTGTCGCGCGCCAAGTGGATTCTGCGCCGCTTCGATCATTCGGCGATCTATGTGCTGATCGCGGCGACATACACACCCGTAATCATGCAAGTGAAAGACAGCGTCTTTGCGGTGGTCCTTTTGATCGGCGTCTGGTGCGTGGCGATTGTCGGGGTCGTGCTGAAGCTGGCATTGCCGGGCCGTTACGACCGGGTCGCGATCGGCCTCTATCTCGTGATGGGCTGGAGTGGCGTCATGCTCTATGACGTCGTGGCAACAGCGCTTCCCGCCACGGCCGTGGGGTTCGTGGTCGCGGGAGGGGCGCTTTACAGTTGCGGCGTCATTTTTCATGCGTGGCACCAGCTGCGCTTCCAGAACGCAATCTGGCACGGTTTTGTGCTGCTCGGCGCGGGTTGCCATTACACGGCGGTGCTCGATCTGGTATTGACCTGAACCTTTCAATAACGGCCGGAGTGGGCAATGCAGGTGGCGGGTAAGGTCGTGGTCGTTACCGGCGGCGCCAACGGCATCGGCCGGGCGATGTGCGAAGCCTTCCATCGCGCCGGTGCCGCCAAAATCGTGGTCGTCGACCTCGATCTGGCCAGTGCGCAGGCCGTTGCCGCTTCGGTTCAGGGCGCGGCGTTCAAATGCGATGTCGGGCAGGAAAAAGATATCCTTCACGTCATCGAGGAAACCGAACAGAAATTTGGCCCGATCTCGCTGTTCTGCTCCAATGCCGGCATCGGCGGCGGCTTCGATCCGCTCTCGGTGAATGCGGGCGGCAGTTCGGACGAGCCGTGGGCGCGAAGCTGGGCCATTCACGTCATGGCGCATGTCTACGCGGCGCGGCATCTGATCCCGCGCATGAAGGCGCGCGGCGGCGGCTATTTTCTCAATACGATCTCGGCCGCGGGGTTGTTGTCCCAGGTCGGCAGCCCGGCCTATTCGACGACCAAACATGCGGCGGTAGGATTCGCGGAAAACCTCGCGATCTCGCACAAGGCCGACGGCATCAAGGTCTCGATCCTGTGCCCGCAGGGCGTCGATACCAACATGCTGCGGTCCATTCCAAAGGGCCCACAGTCCGGCGACGGCGATCTTTCCCCCGAGCAGGTGGCGCAGGATGTGCTGGCCGGCCTCGACCAGGAAACCTTCGTCATCCTGCCCCACCCGCAGGTGCTCGGCTACATGCGCAAGAAGACCGAGAATTACGATCGCTGGATCTCGGGCATGGCCAAAATCCAGGCGAAGATGCGGGAAGCTTACGGGAAGTGAAATGAGCCCGGCGGCACTGCTCCGCACGATTGTAGCCCGAGCGAAGCGAAATCCGGGGCGGGGTGTCGCCTGCTTCCCGGATTGCGCTGCGCTCCATCCGGGCTACGGTTGTCGTTACCCCTTCCTCGCATAAAGCAGCGGCACCGCCGAATCCACCATCACCTCGATCAGGCTGACGCCGTGATGCGCCAGTCCGCGCTGCAACGCGGGCGCCAATTCTGCTGATGTCGTGACCCGCCTTGCGTCGCAGCCCATGCCTTGCGCCAACTGGACGAAATCGATGCCGGGCAAATCGAGGCCGGGCACGTTGCGGACCTGCATCACCTGGCTGAACGAGCGCATCGCGCCATAACCCAGATTGTTGATCACCACGACCGTCAGCGGCAGCTTGCGCTGCGCCGCGGTCCACAGCGCCTGGATCGAATACATCGCCGAGCCGTCGCCGATCAAGCACACCGTGCGGCAGCCGGGGCGGCCCAGCGCCATGCCGACCGCGGCCGGCAGGCCATAGCCGAGGCCGCCGCTGGCCATGGTGTAGAAACTGTCCTGGCCGCGCATCGGCATGAATTTCTGCATCGCCGGACGGTGCGACGGGGCCTCCTCCACCAGCACGGCGTCATCGGGCATCGCCGACGACAGCGCGTGCAGGAGATACTCGACTGGAATCGGATCGCCGGCTTGTGGCGCGGATGGCAATACCCGGCCCGCCGGAACGGCGCGCCCGGTCTCGGGCAGCCATTCGAGCAGCATGGTCAGCGCCGGCTTCATGGTCGCGATGATGCTGGTGCCGAACGGCGTTACCGCCGCCGCATCGGCATCGTCGGTGATCTGGAAAATCGTGGTGGCGCCGTCGAAGATCGCGGCATGGCCTTCGACGTGAAAGGTGAAGACCGGGGCGCCAATCACGACCACCAGATCATGGTCGCGCAGCGCATCCGACAACTGCCCCGGGGAGGCATGCAGGAAGCCGGCGAGTTGCGGATGCCGCTCCGGAAAACTGCAGCGCGCCGAAAACGGGCTGATCCAGACCGAGGCTCGCGTCTTCTCCGCCACCTGCACCATCAGGTCTACGGCTTCGGCGCGATCGACGCCGGGACCGACCACGAGGGCAGGGCGCTTGCTGGAGGAGAGCGCCGCGACCAGCGACTTCATCGCGCTGGGGTCGGGGCCGAGTTCGCGGCTGACATGACGGGGCTCGACCGGCTGGGTTGGATGGGTCCAGTCGTCGACGGGCACGGAAACGAACGTCGGGCCGCAGGGCGGCTGCATCGCCACGTAATAGGCGCGTGCGATCGCCGCTGGCACATCTTCGGCGCGGGCGGGCTGGACCGAATACTTGACATAGGGCCGCGGAAATTCGGAAGCGCGCTCGGCATAGAGGAATGGCTGCAGTGGCAGGATGCTGCGCGCCTGCTGGCCGGCCGTGATCACCAGCGGGGTCTGGTTGCGATGGGCGGTGAAGATGTTGCCGAGCGCATGCCCAACGCCGGCACCCGAATGGAGATTGACAAAACCGGCGTTGCGGGTGGCCTGCGCATAGCCGTCGGCCATGCCGATGACGGAGGCCTCCTGCAGGCCCAGCACGTAGTCGATATCGTCGGGCCAGTCGGCGAGAAACGGCAACTCGGTCGAGCCGGGATTGCCGAACACCTTCCTGATGCCGAATGAGCGCAACAGGTCGAGCGTAGCGTGTTTTACCGTGACCGACGCTGCGGTGGTTTTGGTTGGCTTGCGGGACGACATAAGGCAGGGCTCCGGGAGATAGTCGTCATTCCGGGATGGTGCGCTAGCACCAGACCGCGGGTGCACAATTGCGCACCGGGGAATCTTGAGATTCCGGGTTCGATGCTTCGCATCGCCCCGGAATGACGTCAACCTACCAACTCGCCGTCCCCTTCATGGTCGGCTGACCCTGCGAATTCGCGGTCCACAAATCCATGCCCGCGCCGATTTCGTTGGCGTTGACGGAAAATTCGCTGCCTTCGAACAGCGGCTGCACCCCGCGATAGCTGAATTTCTTCGGCGCGGTGCCGCCATGAAGTTTTGCGGCGAGTTCGACGATGAAAGCCGCCTGCATCGGGCCGTGGAACACGAGGCCGGGATAGCCCTCGACCCTGGTAACGTAGTCGCGGTCGTAGTGAATGCGGTGGCCGTTGAACGTCAGTGCCGAATAGCGGAACAGCAGCACCGGGTCGGCCATGTGGCTTTCGCGGTGCTTGGCGAGCGGTGGCGGCGGCGGCGCCTTGGCGGGGGCCGCCGGCGGCGTCGACATCTCGCGATAGACGATATCCTGCCGCTCGCGGATCGCGGTGCCGCGCGGCGTCGCGATCAGGTGGTCGACGGAGACGAAGCACAGCACGCCGGTGCTGCCGGTCTTCATCGTGACATCCGATATCCGCGAGGTCCGCTTCGCTTCATCGCCGACACGCAGTGGTTCAAAAAATTCCAGCTCGCCGCCGGCCCACATCCGGCGCGGCAGCGGCACCGGCGGCAGGAAGCCGCCGCGCGTCGGGTGACCGTCCTGGCTCAACTCCGACATCGGAAACACCGGCTGCGCCAGGCACCAATGCGCGGTCCACGGCGCCGCATCGCCCGGCTTCGGCTCGCCGATCTCCTGGAACAGGGTGGCGCGCAGGCCCTTGACCAGTTGCGCCGTGACAATGTCGGAAGCCTCGGTGGTTTTTCCGATCCAGCCACGCAAATGATCGAGGTCGAGTTTTTCGGTCATGACGATTTAGCCCGGACTTGAGGAGTTTTGGCGGCCGAGGGGCTGTCGCCGATGCCGGGCACGGCGCCGTAATGGCGCGGCTCGCCGACGAAGATCGCGGCGGGCGCGGCATAGCTCACCATGCCATTCGGCGTATCGACCTCGATGCGCCGCAGATGCGGATGCACGGCGAGATCGGCCATGGTGTTGACCTCGGCAAAGGCGATGTCGGCATCTGCCAGGCGTTTCAGGAGATCGACGCGGTGCATGGTGGCAAAGCTGTCGCCGACCGCCTCGTCGGTGAGCGCGCGGTTGCGGACGCGCTCAACCATGCTGGCGAAGCGGGAGTCGTTCGGCAGATCGGGCTGGTTCAATACCTCGGCGCACAGTTTCTTCCATTCGCGCTCGCTCTGGATCGAAATCAGGATTCCCTTGCCGTCCTTGGATTGAAAAACCCCGTAGGGCGCGATCGAGGGATGGGCCAGCGCCATCCGCTTCGGCGGATTGCCGGCTTCCGAATTGAGCAGCGGCACCGCCAGCCAGTCGGCCATGACGTCGAACATCGAAATCCGGATGTCGGCGCCCGTGCCCGTGCGTCCCCGCGCGATCAGCGCCTCGAGGATCGAGGCATGCGCGGTGGCGCCGGTGGCGATATCGACCACGGAAATGCCGACCCGCGACGGTCCTTCCGGCCCGCCGGTAATCGACGCCAGCCCGCTCTCGGCCTGGATCAAGAGATCATAGGCCTTGCGGTCGGCGTAGGGGCCGTCGTCGCCATAGCCGGAAATGGTGCAGCATATCAGTTTCGGGTAATCCTTGCGCAGGCGCTGCAGTGCGAAGCCGAGCTTGTCCATCGAACCCGGTTTCAGATTCTGCAGCAGCACGTCCGCGCCCGCGATCAGTTGTTCGAGCGAGGCGCGTCCTTCCCTGGTCGCGAGATCGATGACCGCAGAGTCCTTGCCACGGTTGAGCCAGACGAAATAGCTGCTCTGGCCCTTCGCCGCGGCATCGTAGCCGCGGGCGAAATCGCCTTCCGGCCGCTCCACCTTGATGACATGGGCGCCGGCGTCCGCCAGCCGCGAACTGCAGAACGGGGCGGCGACCGCCTGTTCGACGGCAATGACGGTCAATCCCTCGAGCGGCAGCATGTTTGATGTTCTCAGTAGGAGCGGGGCATGCCGAGCACGTGTTCGGCGACGTAGGACAGAATGAGATTGGTCGAGATTGGCGCCACCTGGTAGAGGCGGGTTTCGCGGAACTTGCGTTCGACGTCGTATTCCTCGGCAAAGCCGAAGCCGCCAAACGTCTGCACGCAGGCGTTGGCGGCTTCCCAGGAGGCGTCGGCGGCCAGCATCTTGGCCATGTTGGCCTCGGCGCCGCAATCGAGCCCGGCCTCGTATTTGCGGGTCGCTTCGCGCACCATCAGTTCTGCGGCGCGCATCGCGGCGTAGGATTTTGCAATCGGAAACTGGACGCCCTGGTTCTGGCCGATCGGGCGGCCGAACACGACGCGCTCCCTGGCGTAGGCGGTGGCCTTGGCGATGAACCATTTGGCGTCGCCGATGCATTCGGACGCGATCAGGATGCGCTCGGCATTCATCCCGGATAGGATGTAGCGAAAGCCCTTGCCTTCCTCGCCGATCAGGTTTTCCGCCGGCACCCGCATGTCCGTGAAGAACACTTCGGTGGTGGCGTGGTTCATCATGGTGCGGATCGGGCTGATGGTGAGCCCATTGCCCTTCGCCGCCTTCATGTCGACGATGAACACTGACAGCCCGTCGGTGCGCTTCTTGGCCTCATCCTTCGGCGTGGTGCGTGCCAGCAGGATCATCAGGTCGGAATATTCGGCGCGGCTGGTC
>Ga0307294_10000301_pt1 | contig 12243 bp, 11 predicted proteins | sample ER_DNA_151_FD_194468 | JGI IMG/M metagenome (GOLD analysis project Ga0307294, IMG submission 194468) | Bulk soil microbial communities from the East River watershed near Crested Butte, Colorado, United States - ER_DNA_151 | ecosystem: Environmental > Terrestrial > Soil > Floodplain | place... | reverse complement strand
TGCCGCACCGTCGGACGCCCTGTTCCGCGCGAATTCACTGAAAACCTGCCCGAACACGCGCTGGCCGCGGTCACGGTTGACGATGCTCTGGTCGTAGACGAGGTAGGGTGCCGCTTCTGCCAGCGCCCGCTGCGACACGCCCGCGGCCACCGCCTGCTGCTTGAGGTCAGCGAGAAAACGGTCGAACGACATGCCGTCGTGGCAGGCCGCGCCGCCGCGCGGGGCGGGGGCCGCGGTCGGTGCTGCCGCGGGCCGCGCCGGTGCGGCGGCTGGTCTGGCTGGAACTGCCGTGGGTCTGGCCGGAGCTGTCGCCGGTTGCGCCGGCGCCTGCTGGGGTCCGCCCAAAAGCACCAGCACGGCTGCGCAGGAAAGGATCGAGCAAAATTTTCGCATGCAGGCGCTGCTTCTTTCTGACCCTCCGCCTCCGGGGAGGGCGAAGATAACGCGCGTGTTGAAGGCGAACGAGGCCATGCTGCGGACGCTTCCGTCAAGAGGCGCAATCCCGCCCGGCGCATGGGCGCCCGCCGCCGGAGCGGGGCGCGGAGGCTGTTCCAATCGGGTTTGCCCGTGTAGGCTCCCCCCGCCTGCGAGGCCTGACAAGGTGAGCCAACAATCACCGGCGGCCGGCAGCAGAGGGAAACGAAACGACATGACGGAACTCCGATATCTGGCGCCGACCACGCTCGATGAAGCGATCAAGGCCTTTGCGGCCGCCGGAAGCGCCGGGCGCATCCTGGCCGGCGGCACCGATCTGCTGGTTCAGATGCGTTCCGGCGCGGTCAAGCCGGGCGTGATCGTCGACATCAAGAAGATCGCCGAGATGACCGCGATCGCGAAAACGGCCGATGGCGGCTTTCGCATCGGCGCAGCGGTCCCCGGCGCGGTGCTCGCAGAACATCCGAATTTCGGAAAGGTCTGGCCCGGCGTGCTGGAGGCGATCAATTTGATCGGCTCCACCCAGGTCCAGGGCCGCGCTTCGGCGGGCGGCAATCTCTGCAACGGTTCGCCGGCCGGCGACAGCGTGCCGGCGCTGGTCGCCGCCGGCGCCATCGTCACGCTGCAGGGCCCGAATGGCCGCCGCGAGATGGCTGTCGAAAACGTGCCGGCCGGACCGGGACGCACCAACCTGCTGCCCGGTGAAATCCTCGTCAGTTTTTCCCTGCCGCCGCGGCCGCCGGGTTCTTCCGACGCCTATTTGCGCATGATCCCACGCACCGAAATGGACATTGCCGTGGTCGGCGTCGGCGTCAGCCTCACCCTCAAGGACGGCGTCTGCACCGCGGCCCGGGTCGGTCTCGGTGCTGTCGCGCCGACCGTGCTGCTGGTCGAGGCCGCCGCCAGGGCGCTGGTCGGCAGCAAGCTCGACGACGCGGCGCTGAATGCCGCGGCCGCCGCCTGTTCCGCCGCCTGCCGTCCGATCGACGACAAGCGCGGTACCATCATTTACCGCACCAAGGTTGCCGGCGTGCTGCTCAAGCGCACGACTTTGATCGCCGCCAAGCGCGCAAAATAAAATTGAATCCGGGAAATTGAACATCATGGCCAAGCTGCACGTATCCACCACCATCAACGGCGAGCCGATGGAGTTTCTCTGCGAGCCATCGGATACCATGCTCGACGCGCTGCGCGGGCCGCTCGGTCTGACCGGCTCCAAGGAAGGCTGCGCGTCCGGCGATTGCGGCGCGTGCAGCATCACGGTCGACGACCGGCTGATCTGTTCCTGCCTGATGCTGGCGGTCGAGGCGCAAGGCCACGAGCTGCACACTATCGAGGGCATGGCCCACGGCGACAAGCTGCACCCGCTGCAGCAGAAATTCCTGGAAATGGCGGCCCTGCAATGCGGCATCTGCACCTCGGGCATGCTGGTCGCCTCCGATGCGCTGCTGCGTAAGAATTCGAAGCCGAGCGAGGAGGAGGTGCGGTTCTGGCTCGCCGGCAATCTGTGCCGCTGCACCGGATACGACAAGATCGTTCGGGCGGTGATGGAAACCGCCGCTGAAATGCGGGAGGCAGCGCAATGAACATCGTCACCAACAACAAGTGGATCGGCCAGCGCACCATCCGGCCCGACGGCGCCGACAAGGTGACGGGCCGCGCGGCATTCGCCGCCGACACCAACATGTCCGGCATGATCTGGGGCAAGGTGCTGCGCAGTCCGCATCCGCACGCCCGCATCAAGTCGATCGACACCTCGAAGGCCGAGGCGCTACCGGGTGTCAAGGCGGTGGTGTCGGCGCGCGACATCGTCGACTTCCCGGTCGACAAGTCGGTCATGCTCGGCATCCAGGACATGCGCTGGATGTGCCGCAACGTGATGGCGCGCGAGAAGGCGCTGTTTCCCGGCCATCCGGTGGCGGCGGTGGCCGCCACCACGGAGGCGATCGCGGCAAAAGCCTGCGAGCTGATCGAGGTGGAATACGAGGTGCTGCCGTGGTCGATCGAGATCGACGACGCCATCAAGCCCGATGCCCCGATCCTGCATGACTTCCTGAAGTTCGAAGGCAAGCCGTCCAACATCGCCGGCAAACTGGAAGTCAAGAAGGGCGACATCGAGCAGGGTTTCAAGCAAGCCGAGGTGGTGGTCGAGCGCACTTTCACCACCCGTCCGGTGCATCAGGGCTATATCGAGCCGCACGCCTGCCTCGTCAGCGTCGCGCCCGACAACAAGACGACGATCTGGAGCTCGAGCCAGGGCCAGTTCATGGTGCGCGCGATGACGGCGTATTTGACCGGCATTCCGCAGAGCGACATCCGCGCCATCCCCGCCGAAATCGGCGGCGGCTTCGGCGGCAAGACCATCGTCTATCTGGAGCCGCTGGCGACGCTGCTGGCGAAGAAATCCGGCCGGCCGGTCAAGATGGTGATGACGCGCGAGGAAGTGATGCGGGCGACCGGCCCGACCTCGGGCTCGAAGAGCACGGTCAAGATCGGCGCCAGGAAGGACGGCACCATCGTCGCGGCGCAGGGCACCTTTTATCTGCAGGCCGGCGCGCTGCCGGGCTCGCCGATCCGCGGTGCCGTGGGCTGCAGCTTTTCGCCCTACGATATCCCGCATGTGCTGTCGGTCGGCTTCGACGTGCTGTCCAACCGCTCCAAGGTCGCGGCCTATCGCGCCCCGGGCGCGCCGATCGGCGCCTATGCGGTGGAGTGCGTGCTCGACGAACTCGCCGAAGCCCTGAAAATGGATCCGCTGGAATTGCGGCTGAAGAATGCTGCCAAGCAGGGGACCAAGGCCGCGTTCGGCCCGGTGTTTCCGCGCATCGGCTACATCGAGACGCTGGAAGCCGCCAAGGCGCATCCGCACTACACCGCGCCGCTCGGCAAATGGCAGGGCAGGGGCGTGGCCAGCGGTTTCTGGTTCAATGCCGGCGGCGAATCCTCGGCGCAGGTCAACGTCACCGAGGACGGCAACGTCGTGGTCACCACCGGCCATCCCGATGTCGGCGGCTCGCGCGCCGCCATCGCCAACATCTGCGCCGAGCTGCTCGGCATCGACTACAAGCGGGTGTCGGTGCTGATCGGCGACACCGCCACCATCGGCTTCTCCAACCTGACCGGTGGCAGCCGCGTGCTGTTCGCCTCCGCGATCGTGGTGACGCAATCGACCGACAAGATCATCAGCACGTTGAAGGAGCGCGCGGCAAAGATCTGGGACATCGATCCCGAAGCGGTGAAATGGGAAAACGGTGCCGCGCATCCGGCCAGCCCCAATGCCGGCCAGTTCGAACCGCTGACGCTGGCGGAGCTCGCGGCCAAGGCCCCGACCATGGGCGGGCCGATCGGCGCCGGCGTGCAGCTCAACACCGAGGGCGCCGAAGGCGGTTTTGGGACTCACATCTGCGACGTGGAAGTGGATACCGAACTTGGGATCGTGCGCGTGATCCGCTACACCGCCGTGCAGGACGTCGGCCGCGCCATTCATCCGGGCTATGTCGAGGGCCAGATCCAGGGCGGCGTCGCGCAGGGCATCGGCTGGGCGCTGAACGAGGAATACATCTACAACAAGAGCGGCAAGGTCGATAATCCCGGCTTCCTCGATTATCGCATGCCGGTCTGCTCCGACCTGCCGATGCTCGACTGCGTGATGGTCGAAGTGCCCAATCCGAAACATCCGCAAGGCGTAAAAGGCGTCGGCGAAGTGCCGCTGGTCCCGGTGATGGCCGCCGTCGCCAACGCCATCCACAACGCGCTCGGCAAACGTTTTTACAGTTTGCCGATGTCGCCGCCGGTGGTGCTGGAGGTGATTGAGGGACCGGAGACTCGTCAAGCGGCGGAGTGAGGCGGGGCTTGTGAGGCCGAGTCCGCTGTCGTCACCCGCGAAAGCGGGTGATCCAGTATTCCAGAGAAGTCAGCGATAGGCCGATAGGCCGCGGCTACTGGGTCCCCCGCCTGCGGGAGGGACGACAATCCCGGCCAGAGCATAGTGGGGAACAACCATGCAAAAAGTCCTGGTCGAGAACAACGCCGACGGCACCACGCTGATCACCATCAACCGGCCGGAACGCCGCAACGCGATTTGCGCCGAGACGGCGCTATCGCTGCAAGCCGCCTTTTTGGATTTCGAGCGCTCGGCGACGCAGCGGGCGGCGGTGCTCACCGGTGCCGGCAACGAGGCGTTTTCCGGCGGCGCCGATACCGGCAATTTTCCCGAGCTGTGGCGCTGCATTCCGACCGTTGGCTTCGAGACCACCAAGCCGATCATCTCGGCGGTCGGCGGCTGGTGCGTCGGCGGCGCGCTGGTGCTTTCGATGATGTGCGATCTCACGGTGGCGGCGGAGAACGCCAAATTCTCCTATCCCGAGGCGCGGCTGGGTTTTACCGGCGGCCTGATCGCCGGCCTCGCGGCGCGCATTCCGCACAAGGTGGCGATGGAGATGATGCTGCTCTGCCGGGTGCTCGATCCGCAGCGCGCCTTCAATATCGGCCTCGTCAACGAGGTGGTGCCGACCGGGCAGCAGGTCCCGGTGGCGATGGACATGGCGCGCGAAATGGCCGGGTTCTCACCGCTGGTGCTCAAGACCCTGAAGCGCTTCGTGACCGACGGTGTACTGGCGCAGGGACCCTCCGAACAATCCGGCCGGGCGCAGCGCGCGCTGCACGAGGTCAAGGAAAGCGAAGACGCCGTCGAGGCGTGGGCGGCCGTGAAGGAAAAGCGCAAGGCGATCTACAAGGGACGCTAGGCTTTTCGACGACGTCGTCGGAAGATCGAAACCGCCAATTGGATTGGCATGTTGATTGTCTTTCCTTCAAAGGAACCACTTGCCGCCGCGGTGCCAGCCCCGGTTCCTTGCACGGTTCAGCACTCGGGAACCATGTTCTTCGCAATCCCGGGATCTTCGGGGAACATTCGGCAATGCCGTCAGTTGAATCGGCTGCAATCCCAAGAGGAGGTCCGCATGAACAAGGTCATTATCTCGCTTGCGCTCGGCGCCGGAGCGCTGTTCGCCACCGCGGCGTCGGCGGCTCCGCTGTCGAACGGCATCGCTGTGATGCCCGACAACGGCATCGAAAACGTCCGCATGGTCTGTGACGAGACCGGGCGATGCTGGCGGCAACGTGATCGCCGCGTCGTCATCGAGGATTCCTACAATTATGCGCCGCGCGAACGCTACATCGAACGGCGCGGATATTATGACAATGGCTACTACAACAGCGGCCCGAGCGTGGGGATCGGCGTCGGTCCGGGCGGCGTAGGCGTCGGGTTCGGCGTCGGCCCGCGCTGGTAAGCTCGCAACCATTGTTTATCGGAAGAAGGCCGCGGAGAAATCCGCGGCCTTCCTGCTGTCTCACACCACGGCGATCCGGTTGCGGCCGCTCGCCTTGGCGGCATAGAGCGCGCGGTCGGCGCGCGCCAGGATCGCATCGGATGAATCATCGTGAACCAGTGTCGCAATCCCGGCGGATATCGTCACCGTCCTGTCGATCTCGAACGCCTTCCAGTCGATCTCGGCGACAATCCTGCGCAGCCGCTCCATGATCCGTTCCGCCTCGTCGCGACCGGTGCCGGGCAGCACCAGCAGGAATTCTTCGCCGCCATAGCGGCCGAACCGATCATTGGCCCGGATGTTGGCGAACACCGTGATCGCCAGGGTTCGCAGCACCTCGTCACCGGCGGGATGGCCGTACCCGTCGTTGATGCGTTTGAACCAGTCGATGTCGATCATGGCCACCGAGCACGGTGGAGCGCGGCGGCCGCGGGCGATTTCGTCGTCCAGCATCTTCACGACGCTGCGGCGGTTCGGCAATCCCGTCAGGTCGTCGGTCTGCGCGAGTTCCTCGATGCGCTGATACGCCAGCCTGAGCTCGACCGTGCGCTGATGCAGCCTTTTCCGCATCGTGCTGCCGAACAGGCCGATATAGGCGCACTGGCCAAGCGTCAGGCCGAATGAAAAGGCTCCGGCCAGCCATTCCGCCCTCGCCGCAAGCGGCACCGCGACCGGTGTTTTCAGCACGAGGAATACCGCCGCGACGGTCGCCACGGCGAGGGCCCATAGAATGACCGCTTCGCGGGACGTCATTCGCAGCGACGCATATCCGAAAATCACGAATACCACGCTGAGAAAGAAATAGCCGATCTCGGGTGCCGCCAGCAGGAACCCGAGCTGCAGCGCGATATTGGTGGCGGCTTGCGGCGTGGTCAGGAAGTGATCGTCGAACCGGTCGCTGATGCCGAATTCCGACAGCGCGGCGAACACGCCGGTCAGGCCAGTCCCGCACAGCAGAAAGATCACGGGGATTGCGGGCGAAACCGACCCGGCATAGGCGTAGATCCACAGCACGACATCGCCAAGCACATAGCTGATGGCCTGAACGACGAGCATCTCGCGTCGCTGGACGAGCCGCCGTCGCGCCACTTCGGCCGGCAACGGAAGCGCGCCCGATCCGTCGTGGTTAACTGCCAAAGCTGCGCGACTCATTCGCCTCGTCCGGGGTTAGGCGCCGGAAGCTACAGGGCGAAGGTTTAGGTTTGGTGTCAGTGTCGGGCAGCGGACGGTGCCGGCGGCCTGAACGCCATGGACAGGTCCGCAGTTCTACGGAGATCGGGTCGTTCACAACACCATGAAAAGTCGACGAAAAACCTCAGTCGGCGTTTCGGATCGGCGCTCTAGTCCTTCAGGGCCTGTCGCTGCTTCCTGAGCGAACTGCGCCGGCTGATTTTCGCCTTGGCCATACGAACCGCATCGGCCCTGGTGGACGCCTTGTTTGCGGCCTTCCTCGGCTTCCGGGTCGTTCCCGGCGTCATGGCCTGCTGCTGCATCAGCCTGTTCGGGTCGTGCTCCACAGGCTGCACATTCATCGGACCGGTCAACGGCTCATCGGGTCGGGGCATGGTTGATAACGCTTTGCCGCCGAACTGGTTCAATCCGGCGGCGGTGGAGTTCGGAACGGGCGTTGCTGATCCAGACCGCCGCGGTGTGGTGGCGTCAGCGATCGAACGGCAGTTTGCCCTGGTCCTCGGACCAGTCGATCACCTCGAAAAACATCCCGCGCTTGAGCATCTCGGATTCGAGGTCGGCGGCGTGCGTTCTCCAGTCGGGCGTCTCGCGCACGCGAAACCGGCCCTCCTCGCCAAGCCCGGCCTGCGCATCGTCCGACGCGAGTGCGCCACGCACGCTCTCGTACATCAAGGTCAGGCTGTTGTTGTTGAAGGCCTGATAGTTCATGGGGTCTCCGCCCGGATGCCCAAGGACCGCCCGGGGACCACCCAAGGGCAGCGCCATGTTGCGCCCGATCGGTTAATCCTGCGTTGCGGGTGCGCTGAAGCCAATTGGAACCCGGCCGCGCGGCTGCGCCGGCCGCCCGTTTGATAGTAACCTTTCATTAAACCGTTCCGAACGTGTCTGCCGCCGCGCTTGACGAGGCGAGGAACGGTTCGCGTCGGCTGCGGTATGCAGCTGCTCTCGCGACAGGCCGCCCCACTTACCCCGTCTTCCCCATCACATACGGCTTCAGCATCGCATACATCACGCTGTGGGTCGGCGTCGCCACGCCGAGCTGGCGGCCCAGCTCGGCGACCTTGCCGCCGAGCCACGGCAGCTCCAGCCGGTTGCCGCGTTCGAGGTCGAGCGCCATCGAGGCGCGCATGGCCGGCGGCGCGTGGCTGTTGAACTCCAGGATCCTGGCAAGCGCATCGGCCGGCAGGCTCACGCCTTTGGCGCGAGCGACGTCGATCACCTCCTGATGGGCGGCGATGAAGACCGGACGGATCTCGGGGTCGTCGCGCAGCTGGCCGATCGGCTGGCGCGCCAGCGCGGTGATGCTGGCGTTGGTGGCGAGCAGCACGAACTTCATCCAGAGCTCGGTCAGGATCTGGTCGCTCAAGGTGGCGTCGAAACCGGCTTTCTGGCACAGCGCGAGAAAATTCTCGGCGCGGGCGCTGCTTCTGCCGTCGAACTCGCCGAAGATCATGCGCATGAAGGTGCCGACCTGGGTGATCACGCCGGGGGCAGTGATCGAGGCCGAGATCTGTGCCACGCCCCCCATCACGGCGCTGCTGCCCAAAATCGGGATCAGCCGTTCGGGCGCGTCGATGCCGTTCTGCAGCGGGATCACCGCGGTGCCGGGGCCGACCAGCGGTTTTATCCTTTCACCGGCGCTTTCGACGTCCCACAGCTTGACGCAGAACAGCACGATATCGACCGGGCCGATCTCGGCGGGATCATCGGTCGCCCGGGTCGGGACCAGATGACTGTCGCCGCGCGGGCTCACGACTTTCAGGCCCGCGCTCCGCATCGCGGCGAGATGGGCGCCGCGCGCGAGGAAACTGACGTCGGCCCCCGCTTGCGCCAGCGCCGCGCCAAATCCGCCACCGACGCCGCCGGCGCCGACCACCGCGATCCGCATGAAGTGTTCTCCTCAAAAGTTGTCTCGGGCTGCCCGCAGGTCGCCGCGTCGGGGTGCCGGGACGGATCGGAACGATCCGCTATTGTCCCGCTTTCCCAACCATCGCATGTTGTTCCGGAGGTGGCGAATGAACAAGTTCCTGAAATGCCCCGCGGCCCTGATCGTCCTGCTCGCCGCCACCGAGGTTTTCGCGCGCGGCGCGGCCCAGAACTTCATGAACTCACCCGGCTATCAGCGGCGCCTGCAGGAGTCGCGGGGCTACGTCCCGAACCGTTCGGGATCGATTCTCTCGACGCAGCCTGCGCGCGTTGAGCACCTCCCGAAACGGCGTCAGGCCGTTGATCCCGGCCGGTAAGGTTGACGGGTTAGCTTAACCCGCGACTCCGATTGCGGCGCAACCTGCCTGCGCTATCGTGCGAGATGTCGGAGTTTTTCCATCCGATTGCGGAAGCCAGACATGCTCGCTGAAAGCCGGGAGCGATTTCGAATACTGGGCCTCAGCCCGAAGCCGGCCTGGGCCGAGGTCTGGCACCTCTGGATGGTGATCGTTCCCCGGCGATCGATCACCGGACGGCTGCTGACCGGCCAGGTCTGGCGCCGCCATGATGGCCGCCGCTGGATCTACAAGAAGTTCATCGAATACGGCGGCTGAAACGAGGCGACGGGAAGGCCAAGGCCAAGGTCACAACTCCCTCGCATTGGAAAACGCGAACGAACTCACCCGCCGCGTATTCTCGTCCAGGATCAGCGTCCGGGTGATCGGCGGCTCGGCGCGCTGGCTGCAGTTTTCGCGTTCGCACAGCCGGCAGTTGACGCCAATCGGGGTGCCCTCGGCTTTTTCCAGGTCCATCCCGGTGGCGTAGACCAGCTTTGTCGCATGGCGGATTTCGCAGCCCAGGCCGATCGCAAAACGCGGCTGCGGCTGCGGGTGCGGCGCCACCGGCCGGCGCACCATCTGCGCGATCGAGAAGTAGCGCGTGCCGTCGGGCAGTTCGATCACCTGCTTGAGCAGCCGGTCCGGCGTATCGAAGGTCGAGTGCACGTTCCACAGCGGACAGGTGCCGCCGAATTTCGAGAATGGAAACGTGCCGGAAGAGAACCGCTTGGAAACATTGCCGGCATTGTCGACGCGCAGCAGGAAGAACGGCACGCCGCGCGCATTGGGCCGCTGCAGCGTGGTGAGGCGATGACAGACCTGCTCGAAGCCGGCATTGAAGCGCTGCGCCAGCACGTGGACGTCGTAGTTCAAGGCTTCCGCCGCGCCATGGAACGCCTGATAGGGCATCATCACGGCGGCCGCGAAATAGTTCGCCAGCGTGATGCGGTAGAGCCTTCGCGGCGTGTCGTCGAGCGGCCCGGCGCGGTTGACGATCGCATCGAAACTGCCGCTGCATTCGGCAAGGCCGATCTGGAACGCGAGCTGAAAGGCGCGGCCGGGGCTGTCCACCAGTTCGGAGATCAACAGTTGCCGGCGATGCCGATCGAACCGCCGCAACGTCTCGCGCATGACGTCGACCGGCATGATGCGGGTGACGATCGAATGTTTTTCACGCAGCCGCGTCGCTAGCGCGGCGAACAGTTCCTCCGCGGGCACGTTGAGTTCGTCGCGCAGGGTTTCGGCGGCCTGCTCGAGCTCGGGGAAGTAGTTGCGGTTGGCCTCGATCAGGTCGCGGATGCGCTCGATCGGATTGGCCTCGTAGCGGGTGCCTTCGTCGCGGTCAGCCATTTGCGCCGCCACCATGGTTTCGCCGCGGCGGGCCTCGGTATAGGCGGCATACAGCCGTTGCAGGGAATGCGTCACCCCGGGACACAATTCGGCGAGATCGCGCAATTCCTGTTTCGGCAGGTCGATCTGCCGGAACAGGGGATCAGAGAAGATCTCGTTCAGTTCGGCGAAGAAGCGGTCCTCGTCCGCGGTGGCGAGATCGCGCAGGTCGAGATCATAGGTTTCCGCCAGCCGCAGCAGCAGCTGGGCCGTAACGGGCCGCTGGTTGCGCTCGATCAGGTTGATATAGCTCGGCGAAATCTCCAGCCCCTCGGCCATCTGGGTCTGTGACAGCCCCAATTGCTGGCGAATCCGCCGGAACCGGGGCCCGACGAACAGCTTTTTTGCGGAATCACCGGCCATGGAGCTTCTCTCTCTCGGCTGTCCTTCCGGGATGGTCCGAAGGACCTGACCCGGAATCCCGAGATTCCGGGATCCTGCTAAGTGACCTGTGACAATTATTACAAAATGACATCTATGACAAGTCTCGATGTTACATAGCATCACCATTCAAGCACAAGCTATCTATACGAATTACTGAGTTTCGCGTTTAGCTATCGGTACGTTTCGCAACGCACTGTCACGAATGTGAAGGATGAAGCAAATGAACTACCAGCCACGCGGGATCAGCGATTTGGCTATCCAGGGACCGGCTTCCTATCTGAGCGAGCTTGGCGCTGCGAAGGCGCTGCTCGAGACCCAGCCGACCTGGAACGGCGTCACCGCCGAAGCCGTAGCGCGCATGCGTCTGCAGAACCGCTTCAAGACCGGCCTGGACATCGCCCGGTACACCGCGGCGCTGATGCGCAGCGATATGGCTGCCTATGATGCCGATCCCACCAAGTACACCCAGTCGCTCGGCTGCTGGCATGGCTTCATCGCGCAGCAGAAGCTGATTTCGGTCAAGAAGCATTTCGGCAAGACCGATCGCCGCTATTTGTATCTCTCCGGCTGGATGATCGCAGCACTTCGCTCCGAGTTCGGTCCGCTTCCGGATCAGTCGATGCACGAGAAGACCTCGGTGCCGGCGCTGATCGAGGAACTCTACACCTTCCTCCGCCAGGCGGACTCCCGTGAGCTCAACGACATTTTCCGCGCCATCGACGCCGCCCGCAAGGCAGGCGACAAGGCGAAGGAAAAGGAACTGATCGAAAAGGTCGACAACTTCCAGACCCATGTCGTGCCGGTCATCGCCGATATCGACGCTGGTTTTGGCAATGCGGAGGCGACCTATCTGCTCGCCAAGAAGATGATCGAGGCAGGCGCGTGCGCCCTGCAGATCGAAAACCAGGTCTCCGACGAAAAGCAGTGCGGCCACCAGGACGGCAAGGTGACGGTGCCGCACGAGGTGTTCCTGGCCAAGATCCGGGCCTGCCGCCATGCCTTCCTCGAACTCGGCGTCGAAGACGGCATCGTCGTGACCCGCACCGACTCGCTCGGCGCTGGTCTCACGCAGCAGATCGCCGTGAGCCACAAGCCCGGCGACCTCGGCGATCAGTACAACAGCTTCCTGGATTGTGAGGAAATCACGGCTGACAACGCCAGGAATGGCGATGTCATCATCAACCGCAACGGCAAGATGATGCGTCCGAAGCGGCTTGCCAGCAACCTCTATCAGTTCCGCGCCGGCACCG
>Ga0307294_10000299_pt1 | contig 12262 bp, 12 predicted proteins | sample ER_DNA_151_FD_194468 | JGI IMG/M metagenome (GOLD analysis project Ga0307294, IMG submission 194468) | Bulk soil microbial communities from the East River watershed near Crested Butte, Colorado, United States - ER_DNA_151 | ecosystem: Environmental > Terrestrial > Soil > Floodplain | place... | reverse complement strand
ATATGGCTCGAAAGATCCTCGAACGACACATAGTCGCTGAGCGGCACGCCCCATAGCTCAAATGCCCGCTCATCCATCGTGAAGCGGTTGGTGTCGACATTCCACGACCACAAGGCGACCCCCGCCGCCTCGATGGCGAGGCGCAGATGCGCGGAGTTCCAGTCCGGCAGTCTCGATTGCTCGGGCGGCTGCATTACGCCCTGCGGCATTGAGGCCGCAGTCGCCAGGCCGTCCGGTGCTGGCGTTTGCATTGTTACTTCCAGCTTTCATGAATTTGGCGCGAATCATCGATTGGACGCGTTGCCGGAGTGCGCCGGGTATACCGCGGGAACAGGCCTGATGGCCAATCGATTGGCCAAAGGACTGGCGGGCAGATGATCAACGCCCGAGGGCGGGAAAGGTTCGATCGCCTCGGAGCGGCAATTGCCCGGCTCGCCGGGACGAAGCCCGCTTATGAAAGCCCGACAATGACGAAGCGGTACGGGTTTAGCGCGCTGGTCACCATCAACCCCACGGCCCGCGAGGCCCCGCGCCGCTGCCACGGGGTGCCGTCCAGGGACCGCGTCGCGGCGATTGGGCCTGATGGGCCGACGGCACCGCTCTGCGCGACCCCAGTTCGGCGGCGAGCCGTTGCAGCTCGGCGATCCTGTTCTCGGTCGACGGATGGGTCGAGAACAGGTTGTCCATGCCGCGGCCCGACAGCGGGTTGATGATGAACATGTGTGCGGTGGCCGGATTGCGTTCGGCCTCCTCGTTCGGGATCGCGTGTGCGGCGTTCGAGATCTTGACCAGCGCCGACGCCAGCGCCATCGGCTGGCCGACGATGTGGCCGCCGAGATCGTCGGCGGCATATTCGCGGGTACGGCTGATCGCCATCTGCACCAGCATGGCGCCGAGCGGCGCCAGGATCATCATCGCGATCGAGCCGATGATGCCGGGGCCGTTGTTGTCGCGGTTGCCGCCGAAGAACATGCCGAACTGCCCCAGCATCGAGATCGCACCGGCAATCGAAGCGGTAATGGTCATCAGCAGCGTGTCGTGGTTCTTGATGTGCGCGAGCTCATGGGCGATCACGCCGGCGAGCTCCTCGCGGTTGAGCGACTGCACGAGGCCGGTGGTCAACGCGACCGCGGCGTTCTCCGGATTGCGGCCGGTGGCGAACGCGTTGGGTTGCGGATTGTCCATCAGGAACACGCGCGGCATCGGCAGCCCGGCGCGTCCGGCCAGCGTGGCCACGAGGTCCACCAGTTCCGGCGCGCTGCGCGCATCGACTTCATGGGCGCCGTACATCGACAGCACCATGCGGTCCGAATTCCAGTAGGCGAACAGGTTGGTCGCGGCCGCGATCAACAGCGCTATGGTGGCGCCGCCGGCGCCGCCGATCAGATAACCGACACCCATGAACAGGGCCGTGAGACCGGCCAGCAGGATCGCGGTTCGGAAGTAGTTCATCATGGTCTCCCTGATGCCGGCGGCAAAGCCCGCGGCATGCAGGGATTCAAGTAGATCGCCCAGACCCTGGTTCAAGGCCGCCGGGTGCGTCGCCGCGTCGCGGCAGGGCGGCGCGATCAAAGGGGTGTTCTGAAGTTGGACCGACCGGGACCGTTTTCCGGCCTCAGTGCTGCAGCCGCACGCCCAGCATCACCACGGTCGAATTGGTGCTGTTGCCGGGTATATTGGATTCGAGCCAGTCGCGGCGCAGCGTGCCCTTCATCCAGACGCTGCGGGTGAGCTTGTAGATCAGATCGCCGGAGACCGAATAGAAGCGGTCGAAGCGGGCGTCGCCCTGATAGTCCTGCGTGCCCCAGGTGAATTTGCCGATGGCGGTCAGCCAGCGTCGGAAATCGTGATCGACTTCCGCGGTATAGGTCTTGGTCAGCACGCCGGAGACGCCGGGCACCGTGGTCTCGTCGATCGAAGTGGTGGCGAAGAATTTCGCCGTCGTCAGCGGCGTGGCGACCCACACCAGCGAGGCCGACGTCAACAGCCCCTGCAGCGGCAGCAGCCGCGGATCCTGATAGCTGCGCGACGCCCAGCCGATCGCAAGCTCGCCGGTCAGGATGCGCGAGAATTCGAAACTGCTGCCGGCGCGCACCGATCCGCCGCTGGAATTGCGCAGATAGCCGTTGCGATCGGCGAGCAGGTCATGCTCCCGGATGTTGCCGATGATCTCGCCGAACGGTTTCAGGCCCGGCATCAGATCGTAGCTGACACGCCCAAGACCCCCGAACTGGTTGTAGTTGCGGTCGTCGTTGCTGGACGACGATCCGTCGGTGAGCTTCGACGCCTGATAGGCGGTGCGGTCAGTGGCGACCCCGGCGGAGAGCTGCAGGCGATTGAAATTCTGGTCGACGCCGAAGGTGCCGCCGAGCGTGGTGTAGATCGGATAGCGCTGCAGGCCGGCCTGGATGTTGGGGCTGCCGGGATTGTCGGTGGCGACGCGCAGCCGGCCCTGGCCGAGCAGCCGGGTGTCGTGGCTGACATCGATCCGGCCGTCGATATGGCCGTCGAAATCCGGCCGGTCGATCACGACCGGCGCCGAGGAGATGGTGCCGTCGGTCGGCGGCGGAAAGGTGTTGCCGTAGCCGGTGAACGAGCCGCGCAAGTCGGCGACCACGGCGTGGCGCTGCCAGTCGGAGACCGCGAGGAATTCCGGCGCCACCACATAGAACGCCGATCCCTTCGGCACCACGGTGCGGCGCGGATTGGTGTCGAAGCCGCCGCGCAATTCGACCGCGGACTTGATCAGAAAGCTGCCGGCATAATCGCCGACCGCGCCGAACGGATCGTCGTCGATCTTCAGCCGCCTGCGCGGCGGCTGGCCGACGACCGTGCCGGCCATCGCCGGCGGGATCGGGGCCTTGTGGGCGAATTCCGACGGCGGCACCGCGAGCCGCACCCGGCCGTTGGCGGGCAAAGGCAGCGGCGGCTTGCTGCCGGGACCCGGCGCCGGCTTCGGCCTGACCTGGCCCGGATAGAATTTGGCCTTCTTCCTGGTCCGGTTGAGCGAATCGGAGCCGGAGGTCGACGCGCCGCTGGCGGCGGGAAGGCTGTAAGTGGGGATCGCACCGATCCGCGATTTCGCCGGAGTGTCCTTGTCGCGCAGCCGCGCTGCGTTGGCGGCGTCACCGGTGCGGTCGTTGGGCTCATTGGTCCGGCGCAGCGGCGAATCCTGCGGCAGCACGAAGCCGTCGCGGGAGGGGCGGAACAGGTCCGGTGTCAGGGTCTGGGCATGGCCCGGAGCGGCATCGAAGGCGATCAGCGCAAGGGTCAGCGCAAGGCATGGCAAGAGCGCGCGTAAAACCGTTACGCGCCCGTGGCGGTCCCATGCTGGACCCGACATCACGATGAAAAATACTCCAATAAATTCATATACTTAATCGATGTACTCAAGCTGGCGCGAAAGCGCCGGCGGAAACATCGTTAATGGAGTTAAAACAATTATGGTTAATGAGCCGTTGAGAACCGGAGCCCGCGTCGCATCGCGGTTGGGCCCATGCTAAGGAGAGGGTCCGGGCGAATGCCCCTCTCCTTCGGAACCAGGCATGGCCCATTCGAAACCGCTGATGGCACAATCCTCCGGCACCGGCTCCGCGAGCACCGCCGTCACCTCGGCGCTGCGCACGCTCGATGCGGAAGCCGGCGGCATCGCCGCGATCGCGGCGGCGCTGCAAGGCCCGCTCGGGGCGGCCTTTGCGGCCGCAGTCGAACTGATCCGGCAGGCCAAGGGCCGCGTCATCGTCACCGGGCTCGGCAAATCAGGCCACGTCGCGCGCAAGATCGCGGCGACGCTGGCCTCCACCGGCACGCCGGCTTTCTTCGTTCACGCTGCGGAAGCCAGCCACGGCGACCTCGGCATGATCACGCCCGACGACGTCATCATCGCGCTGTCGTGGTCCGGCGAGCAGCCGGAGATGAAGAACCTCGTGAATTATTCCAGCCGCTTCGCGATTCCGATGATCGCGGTGACGTCCAGCGCCGCCTCCTCGCTCGGCGCGGCGGCGCGCATCGTGCTGGAGCTGCCAAAAGCGCGCGAGGCCTGTCCGCACAATCTGGCGCCGACCACCTCGTCGCTGATGCAGGCGGCGATCGGCGACGCGCTCGCCATCGCGCTGCTTGAGGGCCGCGGCTTCACCGCGCTGGAATTCGCCAATTTTCACCCCGGCGGCAAGCTCGGCGCCATGCTGAAATTCGTCCGCGATATCATGCATACCGGCGACGCGATCCCGATCAAACCGCTCGGCGCCAAGATGTCGGATGCGCTGGTGGAGATGTCGACCAAGGGATTCGGCTGCGTCTGCATCGTCGATGCCGGCGGCGAGATCGCCGGCATCATCACCGATGGCGATCTGCGCCGTCACATGCGCCCGGACCTGATGACGGCCGATGTCGACGAGGTCATGACGAAAAATCCGCGCACTATTCCTCCGGGCATGCTCGCCACTGAAATGCTGGAGACGATCAATTCGTCGAGGCCGGCGGTCACCGTGCTGATCGTCGCCGAGGGCGGCAAGCCGGTCGGCATTGTGCATGTGCACGACGTGCTGAGGGCTGGCGTGGCGTAGGAAACGCGCCGTCATTCCGCCGGAAACCTCGCCGCGCTCGCTTCCAGCGGCAGCGCCAGCCCGTTAGCCAGATACGACACCGTGCGATAGAAGCCGCACAACAGCATGATCTCCAGAATCTGCGCCCCGTCGTAATGCTCCGACAGCGCGGCGAACTCGGCATCATCAAGCGTGGCGTGCAGATGCAGCGCATCGACCGCGGCGATCAGCACCTGTTCGGCAACCGACCAGCAGGGGTCGGTGGCTTTGCCCAGCACGGTGGCGCGGACCTGGTCGTCGGTAAGGCGGGCCGCGGCGGCGAACGCCGTGACATGGACGCCCCATTCATATTCGCATCCGGTCCGCGCGCAGGTGCGATCAATGACGATTTCTCGCTCGCGTAAGGTCAGCGGGCCGCGGTCGAGCAGGCCGCCGGCGGAAAATTTCTCCCAGGCCCGCGGGCTGCGCGCGATGGTGCGGAACAGCAGCAGTGGCGGCGCGCCGCGCATGATGCGGTCGAACTGCTCGCGGATCTGCGGCGCGTAAGGCGGATCGAGCGGCGCAAGGCGTGACATCGGCAACTCCCATGCTACAATAAGCGTAGCGACATGCTACATTATCTGTAGCGAACAGCAAGGCAGCCGCCGATGCCAAAACAGGGTTCAGCCATGAAAAAACGTCCCGTCCGCGGCTCGGCGTCGGGCCGTCCGATCATGGTGCTGCTCGATCTGCTGGGCCGGCGCTGGGCCTTGCGGATCGTCTGGGAGCTGCGCGACGACCGCTCGCTCACCTCGCGCGCGCTGCGCGCCGCCTGCGACGAAGCCTCGCCGACCGTGCTGCAGGCCCGGCTGTCGGAGCTGCGCAAGGCCGGCTTCGTCGAGCTCGTCGCCGGCGACGGCTACCGCCTCACCGCGCTGGGGAAGGATCTGGCGGAGAATTTCCTCCCGCTATATCGCTTCGCCGAGCGGTGGAGCAAGCTGAACGCGCAATGATCAGGCCGCCGCCACTGTCAGGCTGGCGCCGTCGGCCTGCACGATCCTGACCCGGCTGCCGGCCGGCGCGTCGGGGCCGGCAATGCGCCAGATCGTGTCATCGATCCGCACCGTACCCGAACCGTCGATGATCGGCTTTTCCAGCGTGAACACCCGGCCGACCAGCGCGTCGGTGCGCTTGTTGAGAAACGGATTGCTCAGGCTGACGCTGCTGTTGCTGCGCGCGACGCGCCGCCACAGCGGCACCGCGGCGACGGCAAAGACCGCGAACATCAAAAGCTGCGATTGCCAGGACGGGTTGATCGCGAACGACAACAGCCCGACCAGCAGGGCGGCGAGCCCGAGCCAGAACATGAAGACACCCGGCGCCAGCAATTCCAGCGCCATCAGGAAGAAGCCGAAGATCAGCCAGTTCCAGGTGCCAAGGGTGTAAAACATCTCGGTCATCGTGTGACCCTCTCGACTATCTGTTCGCAATACACCGGCAGTGAGCCACCTCTCTACCGTTGCGGCGTCCGCGGCGGCGGCGGGGTCGGACCGGCGCTCGGCACCGAGCCCCGGCGCGCGGCCTGGGCGGCGACCGCGCCTTCTCCAAAAGTCGCCTTCGCGATTTCGCCGATGCCGGCCAGCGATCCCAGAATGCTCATCGCCTCGATCGGCAGCATGACGATCTTCTGGTTCGGCGAGTCCGCCAGTTGCCCGAACGCCTTGATGTATTTGTCGGCGATGAAATAGTTCAGCGCGGCGACGTCGCCCTTGGCAATAGCTTCGCTGACCATCTGCGTCGCCTTGGCCTCGGCTTCGGCGGAACGCTCGCGCGCCTCGGCGTCGCGGAAGGCGGCCTCCTTGCGGCCTTCGGCCTGCAGGATCTGCCCCTGTTTTGCACCTTCCGCACGAAGAATTTCCGATTGGCGCTGGCCCTCCGCCTGCAGAATGTCGGCGCGTTTGACGCGCTCGGCCTTCATCTGGCGTCCCATCGCCTCGACCAGGTCTGCGGGCGGCACGATGTCCTTGATTTCGATCCGGTTGACCTTGAGCCCCCATGGTGACACCGCGGCATCGACCACGCGCAGCAGGCGCTCGTTGATCTCGTCGCGGTGCGACAGCACCTGGTCGAGATCCATCGCGCCCATCACCGAGCGGATGTTGGTCATCGTCAGCACGATGATCGCCTGATCGAGGTTGGATACCTCGTAACTGGCCTTGGCGGCGTCGAACACCTGGAAGAAGGCGACGCCGTCCACCGTCACGGTGGCATTGTCCTTGGTGATCACTTCCTGCTCCGGAATGCTGATCACCTGCTCCATCATGTTCATCTTGCGGCCGACGCGGTCGAAATAGGGAACGATGATGTTGAGGCCCGGCGCCAGCGTTCGGGTGTATTTGCCGAACCGCTCGATGGTCCAGTTGTAGCCCTGCGACACGGTCTTGACGCCGGCAAACAGCGTGAAAATAACCAGCAGCGCGAACGCAATGGCGAAGATGTCAAAGCCGCTCATGAATCCTCCAAAGCCGCAAAATCAATGTTCGCGAACGTATCATTATTTGGTCTGAATACCGGCCGCGCCGGTTCAGTATAAGCTTTCGGATACAGGTAGGGCGGGGTTTGGTGGCCGCCAAGGGGCCGCCGCCTGGACGACGGCCAAGTGGCTCGTTTCCCTCACGAAGCCGCCGGGATCACTTAATCGTCAAACCGGCGTCAAATCCAGCCTTGCAGCTCCCGCAGCACCAGCTGGCGGATCACGTCCATGCCGGGATCGCTGTCGTTCAGACAGGGAATCGCCGAAAACTGCTCGCCGCCATTGTGCTTGAAGATCTCCGCGTTTTCCTGCGCGATTTCTTCCAGCGTTTCCAGGCAATCGGCCGAGAAGCCGGGGGTCACCACCGCGATGCGGCGCACGCCGTCCTTGGCCAGTTGCTCGATGGTCTTGTCGGTGTAGGGCTGCAGCCACTCGTCGAAGCCGAAGCGAGATTGGAAGGTCAGCACCAGCTTGCCCGCGTCGAGCCCCATGCGCCGGCGCAGGGCATCGATGGTGGCGATGCACTGCGCCTGATAGGGGTCGCCCTTGTCGATGTATTTCTGCGGCATGCCGTGGAACGAGGCCAGGATCAGCTCCGGTTCGAACGGCAGCGTCTTCAGGTGCGCCGATATCGAGACCGCCAGCGCCTCGATGTACTCCGCATCGACGTAATAGGGCGGCGTGATCCGCAGGGTCGGTTGCGCGCGCATGCCGGCGAGCACGCGAAACACCTCGTCGCAGACGGTGGCGGAGGTCGCGGCCGAATATTGCGGATAGAGCGGCACCACCAGCAGCCGGTCGCAGCCCTGCGCCGTCAACGCCGCGATCCGGGAGGCGATCGACGGATTGCCGTACCGCATCGCCCAGTCGACCACGACATGGTCGTGGTCGGCGATGGCGGCGGACAGCTTCTCGGACTGCGCGCGCGTTATGGTTTTCAGCGGAGATTCGTTCTTCTCGGTGTTCCAGATCTTCAGATAGTCGCGCGCCTTGCGGCGGGGGCGCACCTGCAGGATGATCCCGTTCAGGATCAGCTTCCAGCGCAGCCCCTGATCTTCGATCACCCTCGGATCGGACAGAAATTCCCTGAGATAGACCCGCACGCCGCGCGCATCGGCGCTGTCGGGGGTGCCGAGATTGACCAGGAGGACGCCGACGCGCTCCGGGCTGATCCCGGCGGCGGGCTTGGCATCAGGCTGGGCGGTTTCGATGGCTGCGGCTGCTATCATCATGCCCGTGGCATCGCGCTTTGGTCTATCCTTGTCAAGATAACGGCGTTTTGGATACGGTCACGTTTTGCGCGGCGGGGGAACCATGACGATCGCCGAATGGTGCGTTTTCGGAACACTAATGCTTTATCTACTGACGATCGCGGCGATCAAGTGGATCGGGTTTCGCCGCTTCGACAACGCCAAACCGCGCGACCCCGGCTTCTATGACGACCCCATACGCTCGCGTGCGCTGGGCGCCCACCAGAACGGTATCGAGGCCTTTCCGTTCTTCGCCGTCGCAGTGCTGCTGGCGGAATTCAGGGCCGCGCCGCAGCATCTGATCAACGAGCTGGCGGTGCTGTTCCTGATCGTGCGGATCGCCTATGTCTTCACCTATCTCGGCAACCGTCCGACGCTGCGCTCGATCCTGTGGAGCATCGGTTTTGCGATCAATATCGCGATCTTTTTCCTGCCGACAATCCAGGGCTGGCTGCCGGGGTAAAGCGTCCATCAAGTGGACAAGCCATCCGCTCCATCAACGTCATTGCGTTGGAAGCGAAGCAATCCAGCTTCGCCTTTTCTCGGCGCCACATCGCTGGGTATTTGCATCCACCGCCCTAGCTGACGACGACCCCTCGTGCTTTGATGGCGTAAGGCGGGGATGCCGCGGGAGGACTATTTGACCGGCAAGCGCGTGGAGCCGCGGCAGGCTATCGCTGATCAGACCCGGCAATGGGTCACCCTGATCGGCCTTGCCGTGGCGGTTGGCATCGCCTTTTTCCTGGCGGCGCGGTTGGGTCTTTCCCTGCTGATTGAATCCGATGGCGTGGCGGTGTTCTGGCCGGCCTCCGGGGTTGCCTCGGGCACCCTTATCGCGCTTGGCCCGCGTGCCAGACGGCCCGTGGCCATCGGGGTGGCCGCCGCCACGATTGTAGCCAATCTATTGGGAGACAGGACCCTCGCGAGCGCCGCCACCTTCGCCTTGTGCAATGCCGGTGAGGCGTTGCTTGCGGCGGGCCTGATCGAGCGCTGGTTTGGTTCGGGGTTCACCCTCGATCGGCTAAGCCAGGCCCTGGGATTGCTGGCGGCCTCGGTCCTCGCGACGGCCCTCTCGGGGGCCGCTGGAGCTGCGGCGTTCAAGCTGTTCCACTTCTCGACAGCGCCGTACCTCACCATCTGGCAGCACTGGGTTGCATCCGACGCAATTGGCATTGTGGCGGTTGCTCCGCTGCTGATCGGAATCGGCGCGGCCGTACGCAACCCGCCGTCGCCGAAGGAGACCATGGAAGCTGCCCTGGCGCTGCTGGCTGTAACGTTGCTGACCGTCCTTGTTGCCCATATGCCGCGCGGAGCATGGGTGAGTGTGGTGTCGATCGCTCTCCTGGTTCCACCGTTACTGTGGCTGGCGGCCCGCTGCCAGCCGGTGTTCGCCGCGGCGGCGGGTTTCATCGTTGCGCTGGCAATCGTGTGGACCACAACCTTTGGCATTGGGCATTACGGCGACCCCAGTCTCCCGATCGCCGATCGCATCGCGACCGCCCAGGCCGGGATCCTGAGGGCTTCGCTCGTTACGCTCGTTCTTGCCGCGCTGTTCGCAGAGCGGCGTCGGCAGCAGGCCGCGCTCATCGAGGCGGCGGCCCGGCTGGAGGAGGCCCTGGCGGCTGGCGCGGTGATGGCCTTCGAATGGGATGCCCGCACCGGTGTTTCGCATCACAGTGCCAACGCCGCGGAGGTTCTCGGCTACGACCAGCAAGCGCCCCTGACGACTGCCCGCTTTCTCGACCTGATCCACCCGGAAGACCGCACGCATTTCAAGGCCCAGGTGCAGGGTGTCCGGCCCGACAAGCCTTCCTATGCGGTCGAGTTTCGCGTGCTGCGGCCGGACGGCCAGGAAATCTGGCTCGAGGAAACCGCAAAGGCCGAGTTCGACCCGGCCGGGACATGCCTGCGCATCAAGGGCCTGACCGTCGACATCACGGAACGCAAGCGGGCCGACGAGCACAGGCGCTTGCTGGTCGCAGAGCTTGATCACCGCGTCAAGAACGTACTCGCGCGCGTCGGCGTGGTCGCGATGTACACGCGCCAGGGCAGCAGCACGATCGACGAATATATCGAGGCGCTTGATCAGCGCATACAGAGCATGGCGGTAGCGCATGCGTCATTGAGCCGGGTCAATTGGCAAGGCGTTCCCATTGCGGATACCGTTCGCTACCAACTGGCTCCCTATGCGACGAAGGCGAATATGACGACGTGCGGGCCCGACATCGCGCTCACCGCCACGGCGACTGAGGCGTTGGCGATGGTGCTGCACGAACTTGTGACGAACGCGTCCAAATATGGCGCGCTGTCGGCCCCGGCTGGCCAGGTGTCCGTAAGCTGGGAAAGCGGCAACAACGGCGGCGATGCCGCGGCAGTCCTGAAAATCGTGTGGCGCGAGACGGGTGGTCCGCCGGTTGTGGCTCGGCCTCAAGACGGGTACGGAACCAGCCTCATTTGCGATCTCATCCCTCACGAGGTCGGTGGCACGGTCAACCTCGCGTTCCTGTCCGAAGGTGTATCCTGCACAATCGAGATGCCACTCAAAACGGCTATGGCCAACGTCGCGTGAGCGAACTTTTCATCGCCCCCACTTCCGCGCAAGGATCGGGCGCAAGATCGCCAAAAGCGTTTCCACGCCCACGGGTTTCTGCAGAACGGCCTCGGCCTTTCCGGAGGGCAGAGAAACGGCCGTGTAACCCGTGACGATGACGACTGGAATGCGTTGTGCGTGCAGACGATCAATCAAGTCGTTGGATCGCTCGCCGTCTCGCAGATTGATGTCGACGATCGCTACATCGGGGGTGTGCTCCGCAACCAGGCGCTCGGCGTCCGCTATGGTGGCAGCCGGGCCGGCTACATCCGCTCCCAATACGCGAAGCAGACGCTTCATGGCATTGCCGAGCTGCCAGGAATCTTCAACCAGCAGGATTCGCGCGCCTTTCAGTTCCGGCGAGCCGGATGCATCTCGCTGGTGAGCGGTCGATCCCGTCTGGGATTCCGGCGTCCCGGCATCCGTCTTTGAGGTTTTATTCATTGCTGCCATTTCAGCGGTCGATGAACGCCAAACCCGCGCGTTCGTTCAGCTTTGCCATACTTGTTCCGGATGCGAACGCGATGTCAACGAGCCCCTGTTTCTGAGGGCCACAACTTCACCGCGACGATTGCAGGCTGCCAAGTCCCCCACCAGTTGGCAAGACCGACGGTGGTTGGATTTTTTTGGCGACGCAGCCGCTGATTGATGGATGAGGGTGCGGTCCCACCGGGGAGCCAACTTCACGTTGAACCTTCAAGCCACTCGATGACACCAAGGGAGCGCTGCATGAGGGCGATTCCCCCGCTCCGACGCGGCGCGGAGTTTTCACGTGACGAACGCTGCCAGACGATCCCGCCGGCTCGGCATCATCGGAAGCGCGGTAGGCCTGCTGGCGCTGCTGGTCTCGGCGCTGACTTATTTGTTGCCGGAGACGCTTCTTTACAAGCCGATCCATCCGACGACCGAAGCGGCCGCGAAGAAGGAGACCGAGCATCTGATTTTCCGCATCAAGCGGCTTGAGATCAAATCGCGCGAGGCGTCCGAGCAGCTCCCGGCCAGCACCACCTGGGAACAGGCACTTTCAACGACGGCGGCCGCGCTGGGCCTGCTCGCCATCACATTCGCGGTGTTCGGCGTCATCTTTCGCGAAGAGAAACTGCTGGCGGGTATCGCGGCCACACTCGGCGCCGCAGCCATCGCTGTCCAGGTGTGGTGGGTTCTGATCGTCGTGGTGATCGCGATGGTGATCGCCAACGCCTTTCTGTCGTTCCTGCCCTGAGACCCTGTGCGTCAGTTCAGATGCGATTCACGAGTCGCGATCAGGTCCCTGATCGATGCCGGGATCGGGACCGGACGATGGGTCTGCTGGCTGGTGTAGACCCACACGATCTCGCCGGTCACCAGCGCGTCGGCGCCGCCTTTC
>Ga0307294_10000298_pt1 | contig 12269 bp, 12 predicted proteins | sample ER_DNA_151_FD_194468 | JGI IMG/M metagenome (GOLD analysis project Ga0307294, IMG submission 194468) | Bulk soil microbial communities from the East River watershed near Crested Butte, Colorado, United States - ER_DNA_151 | ecosystem: Environmental > Terrestrial > Soil > Floodplain | place... | reverse complement strand
GTCTCTGACGCTGGTGCTCACACTGATTCCGATCGTGCTCACTGCGCCGTCGAGCAGGATCAAGGTGAGACCCAACAGGCTGTGTGAGCGCGACCCCGTCCCACCGCCTGCAGGATGGCGTAGAGCCCAACCGCCACCATCGCAGAGAAAGCTCTAGTCGTGGCTGCCAGGCCGCACCTACGGCGCGGAGGTCGAGAGCGAAGTAGAGCGCGAGAAGTTCGGCGATGATCACCCCCATGCCAACGAATTGGCCGAGATGTACAGCTGTCCGTCTGGCGCTGCTGGCGTATACGGCAAGCACCGCGATGTGGTTGTTGGTCGGTCCGTCGGCATGGAGGAGGCCCACCAGCATGTAAAGGATGAAGCCCACTACAAGCGGCACTGCCGAGAGGCGAAGCGTCCCGCGGCCGGGTCATGAACCGCTGCCTGCTCCCCGATCTTGGTGCCCGGCGACGCCAGCCTTTGCTGGGGCGCTGGCGCGGTGGTGGGTGGCGATCTGGTCGGCGAGGTATGCGGCATCCTTGTTGACGAAGCCGAGCAGGGCCGAGCCGCGGGTGTGCTGCCAGGACAAGCCCAGGAAGTACAGGCCGGGGATCTCGGTCACGCCGCGTCGGTGTACCACTCGCCCGTGCTCGACCGCTGCTGGGATGTGGATCCAGGTGTAGTCGGTACGGTAGCCGGTCGCCCAGACTACGACCCCGACGGCATCCAGTGTGCTGCCGTCGGCGAAGCGGACCGTTCGGCCGTCAGCCTCGACGAGTCGCGGCCGGAACCGTACGCCGACCTTGCGGAGCCGCCGCTTGTTGGTGCCGATGATGAACTCCCGCCGACTGGCTCGCCGGCCGAGCCGGGAGTCGACGGTGACCCGCAGCAGGCGGAGCCGGGTGAGCCACCAGAACAGATCCCTGCCGGCCAGCCGCTGCGGCAGCATCGGTGCCCGCTCGCCGATCGACAGGTCGACTTGGCGGGTGCCAGCCAATTCCTCGGCGATCTGGAATCCGGAGTTGCCGCCCCCGACGACGAGCACCGGCCCGCCGGGCAGGGCATCGGGATTGCGGTAGCTGGCACTGTGGACCTGGGTCACTGCCGGCTCTAGCCCTTGGGCAGCCGGCGGAACAAAGGGCACCTGGAAGGGCCCGGTGGCCACCACGATCTGTCGTGCCTGGATGGTGTCGTCGGCGGTACGGACCTCGAACCCGTGGTCGGTTCGGGTAAGGCTGGTCACTCGGGCGTTGAGCCGAACCGGCAGGTCGAAGGCGGTGACATAGGTCTGGAGGTAGTCGGCCACAGGATCCTTGGTCGGGTAGGTGTCGGCCGGACCCGGGAACGGCATGCCGGGCAGGCCGTCGTATTGGGCCGGGGTGAATAACTTGAGCGAGTCCCAGCGGTGACGCCAGGTGTGGCCCAGTTGAGATTCAGCCTCCAGCACCACAAACCGCAGGCCTTGGCGTTTGAGGTGCCAGGCGATCGCCAGACCGGCCTGGCCGCCGCCGATCACGACCGCATCGAGCAGCCGATCCGGTGATGCGTTCTGAGACATCTCCTCGTGCATGCTCCTTCCTTGTCGGATCGGGTTGTCGCTGGCCGCCGCGCTCATCAGCGGCGGGCCACGTTGAAGCTGAACATCATGCCGCTTTGCATGTGCTCTGCGATATGGCAGTGGGCCATCCACAGGCCCGGGTTGGTGATGTCGAACATGATGTCCACGGTCTGACCCGTACGCACCAGCACGGTGTCCTTCCAGACCAGGTTGGGTTCGGTGACCCCGTCGCGGGCCAGCACCAGGAACCGGCCGGCGCCGTGCAGGTGGAACGGGTGATGCATGGGATGGTCGGACGCCATCTCATTGACTAGCCGGATCTTGACCCGGTCGCCGACGGTGAACCGCCAATCGATGGCGGGACTGTCGGCGCCGGTGGTCCGGTCCAGGAACCGCCAATGCATGGTGGCACCGGTGGTCTGGCGGTTGACTTCGACCATGTCGTCCTCCCACTCGATGCCCTCGCCACCACCGTGGTCCATACCGGCGTGGTCCATACCGCTGTGAGCCATGCCGGCGTGATCCATCCCGCTGTGCATGTCGGCATTGTCGTGATCGGCCGTAGTTGCACCCACCGAGCCGGCCGCGAGCAGTTTCATGCCGCACTTTGGGCAGTGACCCGGCTGATCGCTTACCACTTCCGGGTGCATGGGGCATGCGTAGGTGGTGACGGTGGGGGCCTGGGTGGGGAGCAGTTTCATGCCGCACTTTGGGCAGTGACCCGGCTGATCGCTTACCACCTCCGGGTGCATGGGGCATGCGTAGGTGGTCACCGTGGGGGCCTGGGTGGCGATCAGTTTCATGCCGCACCTGGGACAGCGGAGGGGCTCCTGGCTTGTGACATCGGGATGCATCGGACAGGCGTAGGTGACCGGCCCGGCGGCCTCCGGCATCGCAGCTGGGTCGTCCATTTGGGCGACCAGTGCCAGGATCTTGTCTGGCGGCGCGGCCAGCCAGCGGTCCAGCTGGGCACGCTCGGCCTCCAGCTCCGGGGCCCGGCGCAGCTGCCCGAACCGAGTGGCGGCGGCCGACGGCAATCCCTCGGTCACGGTGATCGCGGCGAGCCGGTAGGTCCGATTGGGGGTTTGGTGCTCCAGGGCCAGCTCGCCTGCCGGCTCGACCAGTACGTCGACCACGGCCCGCTCCGACGGCGCCAGCACGACCTGCTCGATGAACTCCTCGTACTCAACCCGACCGCTGTCTCCGCCGACCAGCTTCAACCGCGTGCCGGGCAGGGTGACGTTGAAGACCCGGGTGTTGGCGGTGTTGGTTAGCCACAGCCGCACCACCTCGCCCGCCCGGAAGGAAAGATGCAGGTCGGGGTCGCCGGCGACCAGCAGCCGGTTGCCGAAGCGGCCCATGGCCGCGTAGCTCGTCTCGGTGGGGCTGAAGGGGGCGACCTTGCCATCCTCGATGAGAATGTCGTCCAGAGTCAGGATCAGGTCGCGGTCGGCCGGCGGCCAGTAGTCGGTGTCGGCGGGGACGACAAGGATGTTGCCGTACAGGCCGAGTTCTTGGGTGTAGTCCTCCCGGATGTGAGGGTGGTACCAGTACAGGCCTGGGTCCGGGAACTGGATGTGGTAGCTGAACTCCCCACCGACCGGGATCGGCGCTTGGGTCTCGTGGGGGACGCCGTCGTAGCGGTTCTCCAGCCGCAGCCCGTGCCAGTGGACGGTCGTGTCAAGGTCGCCGTGGTTCTCAACGTGGACCACGACCTCGGTGCCCTCAGCCACCTTGAGGATGGTGCCGGGGATGGAGCCGTTGTAGCCCAGCATCCGCACGGTGGTGTCGCCGAGCGGCTTGGCCACCGGGCCGACGCGCAGTTCTAGAGTGTCGCCGTCGGCTAGCTCCAACAGCTGAGGCGGGCTGGCCTCAGGCAATCCGGCGGGGTCGGTCGGGAACGAATCCGCCGGCATTGATGAGTCCAGGTGATGGTGTTGCATGGCGGTATCTCCTGCTGTCGGTCGTCGCATCTAACATGTCATCAGCGGCGAGCTCACCGCCAGCCGGCTGATGTACCAGGCGCGGCCGGCCAACGAATGTCCCAAACACAGCTGTCGTGGGCCAACCTCCACGGTTCGCTAGAGGAGCAGTTCAGCTACGGGTTGGACCACCTCCGCGACGGCCTCGGCCTTGCTGAGATCACCCGGAAGAAACGGACTCCAGCGCAAAGCGCAACTCGTCAGGCTTGCTCGCCTTGCCTTCGATATTCGGTCGAGTGCGCCTTGATCATTCCGAGGATCTTTAGACGAGCCGTTTGGAAGCCTTTGAACGATGATCCATTCCTGTGGGCAGGCTCGGTCAGTTTGGAGCCGTCCAACAAAGTCTGATCCCGGCAAAGCAACCAGGTATAGCGACGAATGTCAGCCGGAGGTACATCCTCGGGTTGCGTGTTCATCTTTCTTTCTCTCTGGTGTCACGCGCCACGGTCGGTGCTTTCCAACCCATCACCGCAGAGGTCTCACCGAGACCGGTTCTAGCACCACCGTGGGATTGCCCGAACCGACGCAGTACAGATACAACGCGTGCCGTCGATGTCGGCCGCAAGCCTCCGGGTTGTGAGAGTGAGCCAGTGTCTTGCGCCGTCATGATGGCCTCACTTCGATCAAGATCGATGTCCAGCAACACCATTGGCCAAAGCGAGCGGCGGGTCGGTTGCTACGGCGTGGGCGCTCTGGACGATTCCTTTGTCCGCCAGGCGACCACAAGAAGCCAAATGATCCAGGCCAGGATGAGGACATAGCCGCCCAGGATGGCGAACGTGTCGGTTCCCGAGAAGCCCTCGGAACCGAGCACCCAGCCCTGCACGATGTAGCCAAGACCGGATAACCCCATCAGGTAGCCAATGGCTCTCGGCAGCCTCGCTGTCAAGGCCACGGCGCTGCCGAGCAAAATCAAGGTGAGACCAAACATGAAGCTCTGATAGCTCCGGGTGCCCCACTCCAACCATCGAATCGTCTCAGCGCTGGCGAAGCGGGGCCGCCTTCTCCGCCTCCGGTGCGCTCGCCCAAGCATCGACGACCTGTTTCAGAGCGACCCCGTCCACCGCCTGCAGAACGGCGTAAAGCCCAAGCGCCACCGCCGCAGAGACGGTGCCCAGTCGCGCCACCCAGGCGGCGCCTCCAGCTCGGATGTCTAGCGCGAAGTAGAGGACGAGAAGTCCGGCGATGATCACCGCCATGCCAACGAACTGGCCGAGATGCACCGCGGTCCAGCTGGCGCTGCTGGCGTAGATGCCAAACACCACTGGATGGTTGTTGGCGGGCCCACCGGCATGGAGCAGACCCACCACCACATAGAAGATGAAGCCCACTACAAGCAGCACTGCTGAGAGGCGAAGCGTCTTGCGGTCGATCATGAAACCCCCACGCTCGGCGATCTTGGAGCTCTCGTAGCCCAGGGAGTGTACCGCCGTGGCCGCAGGGATGCACAGCATCGGCTCGGTGGGGAAGTCTAGCGACGGTCCATGTCCGTCGGTGCCCACGCTGACCCATCGGCAGTGGCATGCCGTGCGGCGAATAGGTACCAGCACTGGCCGCCCGATCAGTAGTGTGGATGTGAGGCGCCCGTGAAGATCAACATGATAAAGATCATTTAAGAGCAGCGACGGCGCCCAGCATGCGGTGTCAGCCTTCGCTGATCATCCGAAAGTCCGCGGCTTCAGCTGGCCGTTCATAGGTGGTGTTCGCAATGGCTCGAAGGGCCACGCCGACAGCTCGACAATGCACGATGGCCGCCGCTAAGGTCCCGGCCGATCAGGAATGCTGACATAACAAGGATCCGAGTGGTCGGATGTGGCTTCCAAAAAGTGATCAACTTTCAGCGTCGCATTACGAACCAGAACGGGTCACGTCCGCCGAATGAGGTTCATTATTGTGAGTCAGTGTGAATGCCATCGTCCAGGACACCTACGGCGGACCTGAGGTGCTGGAGCTGCCATTCGGTACCTGGTGGAGGGCCACGGAGGCGGCGGCAAGATCGTCATCACGGTGTAGCCGTTGTGCCGTGTGTTGCCGCTAGGTCCTTGCATAACTGCTCCATACTCGCCATCTCATACTTGAGGCAACAGCGCACCCGTAGTCCGCGTGGTTGACCTTGCTCTCGAGGCCTGCAGGCTGTCATCCGGCCTAGCGAACATCATGCTGGCCATCCGACGGCGGCACCGTGAAGGGCTCCGCGATCTAGCCGACGTCGCGCTGTGATCTTGGAATGCCATCGGCGACTGCTGCAGGGGAGTGCTGGGGCGTGTGTGGTCCTTGAGAGAACGTGACTTGAAGATCAAGAAATCTTCCCGATGATCATGATCTAGCGAGGATGACGTACGCCGCCTTGGCCCTGCTTTGGAACCGGAAGAAGGCCGTGGTATGGCGGTCCACTGAGTTCCGCGCCAACTAGCTAGCACGGTGGCGTACGTTTCGACGAGGCCGAGCCAGCGACATACCGGACCAGGGACGCAGATTCCAATCCGGGATTCAGGCGACAAATGGTTCGTGACTCGACATCATCAAGTTCCAGTATCTGCACGGTCGAGTCGGTCGCCTTCAGAACGGTTGCATACCGCGGATCCGCCGCGAGTACGTAGCCGACAATGGCCGGCTTGTTCTTTAAAACGGTCTTTTCTGCCGGGAGCCACATATTCGCCGCGCGGAAGATCACGGGCGCTAAAACAAGCGCGAGGAAGGCGACACCAATAATGACCCCCTGGCCAACCCGATTTCGCTCAGGCTTGCGAAAGAAGTACACGGCGAACAGGCGAGGAGCAGGTTAAATAGGTCGTTGACCGGGGCCAAGGCAAACAAAATGAGCGCCACCATCGTGGTGCACACCGCTAGCCATAAGAGGGCGGTTGTCTGCCGGGCGCCAGGTGGCCGAGATGCTGATCTCAGCTGTAGCCATCGAATCCAACAAATCGCCGCCGCAACCCCAAACGCACTAGGCAGCAGCCAAGCGAACGTACCGAGCAGCACTGCTTTCACATCGAGCGTGCTAAGCAGCGTCACCAGCCGGCCGATCCCCGTTCGCCACGGCGAGATGCGCAGGCCACTCAACAGAATCGGAATGAGGGTCAAAACCAGCGTGACATGGTGCCGTACCAACCCCAATAGGCTCGTCCGCTGCACCTGAGCGTCGTCCGGTTCCGCCATCCTCAAGGCCTATCCACCAGGTGGCACTGGACGTGGCGATACCACTACCCAACGGCCCAACGGGCTTCATCGTAAGCGTCCAAAGCTTTACGCGGGCGGTTCTCGTTCACTGCCGTGCTGCGGCCTCCTCGGAATCTGCAGTGCAGTGTGCGGCGAGGCTTCCTAGATGCTCCGGCAGGTCTGCACCTTGATGGGCCCGCGGTTATCCTGAGTCCTTTGGCGCTACCCCGGGCCGATGGATGCTAGCAGGCTTTCATTGTGTTGATCAGGACAGTTGCGGTGCGCCACCAGTACGGGTGGCGAGCGCTTATCACCCGCGTCGAACCAGCCGATTGGCAACCGTTGGACAGCGCCTCCTCATCCCAAAGCGGTGAGCAGATCGGCACAGGCGGATTCGCATCGGCGACAGGCCTGCCCGCAAACTCGGCAGTGCTCATGCATGCTTGCGTGACTCTCACATTCAGCTGCACAGCTTGCGCAGGCAACTCGGCAGGCCTCTAGCATGGATGTGGTGATGTTCGCGTCATAGCCGGTGTGCCGGGACAGTACCGCACCGCTAGTTGCACAGATATCGGCGCAGTCGAGGTCCGTCCGGATGCACTTCGTCAGCTCGGCGACCATATCCTCGCTGAGACAGGCGTCTGCGCAGGCCGTGCACGTTTGCGTGCATTCGAAGCATGCCTCGATACACTCGGCCAGCTTTCCTCGGTCTACGTTGCCGAGGTCCTTCGGATAGGCGTCCAACATCGCCTCGACGTGTGACATGGGTACTGCTCCTCTCGCTTTTAATGGTGGACCGCTGGACGGTCTTGGTTGATACCTGCGTGACTGATTGTTGGGGACTGATTATTGATGACCGCTCCCGCGCCCGCCGACAGGCGCGGTAGGCCGAGCTGGCGTTGCTGGGATTGTGTTAGCTTCGACAGGCGGCTCGGGCAGTCGTAACCGTTTCAGCAAGAGCGCATTGACAGCGACCAGCAGGCTGGAGCCTGACATGGAGAGTGCGGCGATTTCGGGGCGGAGAACGAGTCCGAACGCGGGTTCGAAGACACCAGCCGCGATCGGCAGCGCGATCGCGTTGTAACCGATGGCCCAGCCGAGGTTCTGGCGCATCTTCCGAAGCGTGCCCTTGCCGATGCGCAGAGCGATCGGTACATCGAGCGGGTCGGAGCGCATCAAGACCACATCAGCGGTCTCGATGGCGACGTCGGTACCGGCGCCGATCGCTATGCCCAGGTCCGCGGTGGCAAGCGCGGGCGCGTCGTTAACGCCGTCGCCGACCATGGCGGCGCGCTGTCCTTTGCTCTGAAGATCGGCGATCTTTGCCGATTTGTCTGCCGGAAGGACCTCTGCGTATCACGGTGTCAATACCTAGCTGGTCGGCGATCCGGCGAGCCGTCGCCTCGTTGTCGCCGGTCAACATGGCGACCTCGATGTTCATCGCATGCAGCTCGCGTACTGCAGCAGCTGCGGTGTCGCGGGGCGCATCCGCCAGCCCAAGAACCCCGACGGCCCGTCCGTCGACCGCCACAAGAACGGCCGTACGCCCCTCCCCGGCGAGTTCGTCTCGGCGGCGGCCCAGGTCGCCGAGGTCGATGCCTTCGGTCGTCATCAGCCGGCGGCTGCCCACCAAAACTCGTTGGCCGTCAATGTTTGCCTGGGCTCCATGGCCGGGAATGTTGCGGAACGACCTAGCGACCAGGTTCTGCGCCTGCTGTACCAGCGTCACGATCTGCGCCAGCGCCGTGTCGGCTCCCACCTTGGTGGCGCGCACCCGCAGGGTGCCGGTGGTGTTCACCGAGGCGCCGATCACTGGGGAGTCGATCAGTTTGGGCACCGGCAGACTCTCACCGGTCACCATGGACTCATCGACCTCGGAGTCGCCGTCCACAACGACGCCGTCGACCGGGATCTTGGCGCCGGGACGAATCAGTAGCAGATCGCCCACGCTAACCTCGGCCGTGGCCACCTCAACCGGTTCTCCGTCGCGAATCACCACTGCCATCGGCGGTGCGAGCTCCAGCAACGCGCGGATGGCATCGTTCGCCCCGCCACGGGCCCCGCATCTCCAACCAGTGTCCAAGCAGCACAAATGCGGCCAGCACGGTGGCGGCCTCGTAGAACACCTCGCCGCCGCCGGTGAGAGTGACATAGACGCTGTAGAGCCAGCCCGCTCCGATTGCGACGGCGACCAGAACCATCATGTCCAAGGTGCGGGCCCGCAACGCGCGCCAGGCGCCGTCGAAGAAGATCCAGGCCGAGTAGAAGATCACCGGCAAGCTGAGGATTAAGGAGAAGACATCGTCGCGCAGCCCGAACGGCGCTGGAACAGTGAAGCCGATCACCTCGCCGCCAATGGGAGACCACAGCAAGATCGGGATGGAGAGCAGAGCAGCAACCAGGAATCGGTTGCGCATGTCCCGCACCATGTCGTCCATGGACATCGTGGCGTGATGTCCGCGGTGGCCCATGGTGTCCTGAGGCGTCGTAGGCGCATGAGCAGCATGATCAGCATGAGGTGCCGGAGTCTCCCTGACCTCCTCAGCTGGCGCCTCCGTGATCATCTGGTGGTGGCTGGAGCCGTGATCACGATGAGCGTGGTGACTGGCCTCACGATGATCATGCTTGTGCGCGGTCGGTGCAGGTTCCGCCAGGGGATCGCAGATGTGGTCCGGGACCGGCTGGCCGGCACAGTGATACCCACAGTCGCGCACCCAACCGGCCAGCTCCGCCACCGAAGTCTGAGACGGGTCGTAGGTGACAGTCGCCGTCTGCGCCACCGGATTCGCAACAACCTCGAGCACTCTTGGGCGACGAGACAACACCGCCTCCGCCACATTCTTCGAGGTCGCCCATTGCACCCCAGACACCTCGAGAACGGCAGTGGATCTGTTCTCGGTCATAGCCCTCCACAGTTCGGTGCCTATAGCAATCCTTGGCGCGGGATAATTGGTGATCTCTGACGAGCCGGTGACCAGGTGAATGAACTGCCTTCGGGCGTTCCGGCGTTCGTGGGGACCTTGAAGATCACCGACCGGGCGTAGCCAAACCCTCATTGGGCTGTGGGGTGCTGGTCTCCCGCCGGGCGAGTTGCTCGGCCCGTGTCCTGAGCACGAGCAAGGTGAGCGTTCCTGCAACGACGATGGCGGACAGGTTGATCACCAGTTGAATCGCGGAGCCTATGGCCTCGCTCGGTACCCAATAGGCGAGTGCAACCGCCGCATTGGCTGCTGCGGGGATCGTCGTCACTGAGATGAGAACGCCCACCAGAGCGCCGGACTTGGCGGAGGTAAGCGCGAGCATGCCTGCGATTCCGGCGAGGAAACCAACAATCCAGGAGAGCGCGTCGGGCTTCCAGATGAAGCTGGTCAGTGGCCGTTCGGCTATCAGCATGGACTCGTTGAGAAGTCCGACGGCGGTCAAGATCCAGGTCAAGATCACTGTCGCAGCCATACCGATGACAAAGCCTAGGACTAGGGTGCCTAATGCGCGGGTGGCGGGGTGCCGGCGCCGGGTGACGATGCCGATACAGAGGGCAACGAGCGGGCCAAACTCGGGTCCGACCACCATAGCGCCGACAATGAGGATCGGCTGGTCGAGCATGACCCCGATGCCGGCGATCATGGTCGCCACGATCATGAAACACAGGTAAGTGATGGAAAGCCGGGTTTCTTCGCCCGCGCTCTGTTCAAGCTGCTCCCAGACCACCGCGTCAGCGGGTTCGCCAGGGGTTTCTTCTTCGGCCCGGATCGCGGACTCGGAGATGCTGATGTCCAGGTTTTCGACCACAATTGCGCCCTTTTGCTCTAAGCCGAAGCCCTTTAGGGCCTCCAGTACGGTGGTCGCACCTTCTCGGGCGACGTCGAAACTGACGACATCTCCTGCCGGTTTGCGCGCCGACTGCTCGTTGACGCAGAGGTGGGTCACGGCCGGGCTGGCCTCGAGCAATTGCAGCACCTGTGGGGTGCACTCCGGTGGGGCGATGAGGCGTACGTGGAGCATTAGCCAGCTCCGCCGGGCATCAGGTTGGTCATGCGGGAACGGTATCGGCGTTGCTAGTGACGTTAAACGGCGGTGATCAAACACTCCTCAGATCGCCATTAGGGCCTGGCCGGTGAGTCGGTGCCTCATCCGCACTTGCTGGTCGAAGCGGGGCTGTACTCGACTTCCCCGTTCGGCCGCACGTACGCCATCGCCTCGTCGATCGCGCGTCTGGGTCACCGAGATCGCTCGTTGTCCGGCAGCGTCATGGAGCAGTAGCGGGGTAGGGCTGAGGCGGCCGACGATTCGGAGAAGTTCTGAGCCAACCGTTCGCGGCGCGGCATGCGCGGTTGACCATCAAGACTGTGGCCACTTAGGACAGCGAGATATATCGGCGAGCGATCAAGGTGACTGGGATTTGGCACCGCCAGACGGGCTGGCGCGAAGGTGGGAGAGATGATCAAGCAAAGTGTCCTTCAACTCATTGGCAGCGACTTGGACGGTGTCAGCGTCGGCAACCTCGAACTCGATGCTCGTCTGGGGTACCGGCCGATCATCTGGCCAGTCAGACGTGCCGAAGCAGGCTCGCGCAGCCTGGGTCAGCGGCCAGACCCCGAAGGACTTGCATCCTTCAATGCCTTCGCTGTGCAGGTAGCCGCCACCTTCCCCGGCCAGGGGTAAGCCAAGCGCCTCGATATACAGCTTTCGGCTGACGCTGGCTCAGGGGCGATGACAGCGGCGCTGGTCATGAACTGGATTTCCATCACGCCACCCTCCGATCTGTAGGGGTCGTCCGATCGTCGCACCCCTGTCCGACAGAGCGCTGCGCTGAAAGCGATCCGTAAGCCGAAGGTGTCCGGGCGACGCACGCGGGTTTCCCAGCGGGCCTACAAACTGTGTTCCTAAGCCGTCGGTCAAGTGGGGACGAGCGTCGCGCGCATGCCGACCGTGAGGCGGAGCGACCCCACCAGTCAGGACGGGCGGCTGCCTACCGTCCACACCCAGGGGCCGGGGTCCACCAAGACCACACGGGTCCTCGAAAGCTTGCAGAGGTAAGCCGTTGCAATTCTCGGTCGATCCACCGCTCAATCCTCATCATCGCCGCCCTCATTCAGCGCTTCGCGAACCTCAGCTGCGCATGTGCCGAGCACGTCAAACGCGCTCGAGAACTTGCAAGGATCACTCCTTGCAGCCGCGACATCGGAATCCCATTGCTCGAGTAGCGCCTTAACACGCTCCTCGCGTGCACGCATATCGCTCCACGTCGCGAGCCTCACCCAAGGCATACTTCCTCCCAGCGTTCTCCAGCGGTTGGCAGTGTTATGCGACGCTCGAGCGGTTGCCTTCTGGCCCGCACCCGGGGTCGTTCACCAACTCCGGGAACTATTTGATCCACTCGTGGTCGGGGCCCTCGAGGAGCCGCTTCGCCGTTGGTGATCCAACCTTCATAAGCGTGATCTTGGAGGCGGGTTCCACCGAGAACGGATGATCTGAGTGCCTCATGCGACCAGAATCGGCAAGGCATGCTGAGGAGAACCTTAGTTAGAAACCACCGACCGAGCTGAGACTGTCAGGCTCCAGGGCGAGGATGACGTCCGAAGCTC